>Ga0209514_10005189_pt1 | contig 16861 bp, 6 predicted proteins | sample Subgrocontami58m_FD_187452 | JGI IMG/M metagenome (GOLD analysis project Ga0209514, IMG submission 187452) | Subsurface groundwater microbial communities from S. Glens Falls, New York, USA - GMW37 contaminated, 5.8 m (SPAdes) (version 3) | ecosystem: Environmental > Aquatic > Deep subsurface >...
CCGATGCCGCCGATGCGATGCGCTTTTCGAGCTTCAATCCGGACGATGTCGACGCCACGCGACCATTCGATCGGATCGAGTTCAACGCCCCGCAGGAAGTCCCCTTGGGGGATGACGGCAGCACCCTGAGTTACGCCGCGCTGATGGCCAGGGGCTTCGACATCGCCGGCAGCGGCGAAGCCGACCTTTTGATGGGCACCGGCGTCACCGACCGCATCGCCGGCGGCGCCGGCGACGACCTGCTGGTCGGCGGCGCGGGCGAGGACGTCTATCGCTACAACGCCGGCGACGGCCGGGACGTGATCCAGGACGCCCTGGGCGCGAACCGTGTCGAATTCGGTCCCGGGCTGACGGCGGCGGGGATGAGCGTCGCCCAGTCCCTGGCCGAGGACGGGCAGCGCTATCTGGACCTGGAGTTCGGCAACGGCGACCGGCTGTCGATTCTGGATGGCGAACTGGGGCATGTCGAGTCGTTGGTTTTTGGGGACGGCACGGTGCTGGCGACGACCGAACTGCTGGCGATGTTGCCGGCGGTGAATCTGCGGGGTGGCGACGCCGACGAGGTGTTGGCCGGTTTTAGCGGTGACGATCTGCTCGATGGTGGCGCGGGTAATGACGCGCTCTCGGGCGGCGATGGTGCGGACAGGCTTTACGGCGGTTTGGGCAGCGATGTACTCAACGGCGATGGCGGCGCCGACAGGCTCGATGGCGGCGCCGGCGACGATATCCTGGCAGGCGGGAGCGACATCGACACCTATCGCTTCGGCGTCGGCATGGGGCAGGACACCGTGATCGAAACCGCAGGCGAGGCGTCGGTGCTCGAACTGATGCAAGGAACCCGCGCACAGGTGCTGACCGCGCGCCAGGAAGGCGATGATCTCGTACTGGCCACCCGGGTCGGCACCGACGCCCTGCGTCTGGCCGGGTACTACACGGACCCGACTGCCGCAACCCACTGGACGGTGAAGACGGCCGACGGCGTGACGCAGGACATGGATGCCTTCCTGCAAGGTATTGGCACCCAGGCGACCTCGGGCAGCCAGTTCATCGCCGAGTTTCGCGAACGCTGGGTGTCCGGGTGGAATGCCTGGCATGTGAACCAGGGCTACGGCATCGGCGACGACGGCGTGGCGCGGCGGTTCCGGACATCCATGGAGCCGTCCGGGTCGCTTTACTCGAAGACCGAGTCCTTCACGCTTTCCGTCGAGGACTTTGCGACGGGAGAGGGCGAGGATACCTATGGCACGTATTACGGCTTTCCCAGCGCCTATCGTTACGAGCAGTCGTTCTTGTGGCCGGAGTTGCGGTCGGAAACGCATCAGTCGTCGGTGACCACGACATCGTCGGCGATTCGCCAGGCGAGTTTCTTGTCCAGGAGCGCGCTGACGCAGGATCCGGCGGCGGACGTTTCGACGGAACCCTACTTCATTCCGGCGCAGGTCGGATTCTCGGTGTTCGGATTTCGATTGGCCGAGGGCGCCACGACGATGATCGTCACCAATCCCGACGGCAGCCTCAAGGGAACCTGGGTCTATCCCGCGGCATCGCCGGAGTCGTTGCCCGCGGCGACGGCTGCCGTTCGGCGTGAAGTGGTCGATATCGCCACGACATATACGACGCCCATCTCGTTCCTCGGCGGCGGCGATGACGCCGTCGCCGGCCTCAACCTCGATGGCGGCAGCGGCAACGATCTGCTGGCGATCGACAGCGATGTTCGCTACAACTTCATCGGCAAGAACCTGCCGGTGTTTCTGTACGGCAATGAGGGCAATGACTGGCTGAAGATCGCCGGCGAATCCGCCGCCACCGACTTCGATGGCGAGGCGATCCTGATCGGGGGCCGCGGACGCGACCGGCTGGAAGGTGCCGACGGCCGCAATGTCTATTTGCTGCTGGAGGAGGATTCCGTCGATACGATCACCGACATGGGTGCCGATACCGGGGACATGGCCGATGAAGTGGGTTTCGGGGCGGGGGTTACCGCGGATTCGCTGAGCGTCCTCGGGCGTGATGGGGAGCTGACCCTTCTGACGCGGGATGGAACCGGCGCAAGAATCCAGATTGCCACGGCCGACGACTGGATCGGCGCGGGTATCGAGTACGTTTCCTTCAGCGACGGCACGCGGCTGACGGTTTCCCAACTGTTGGCCCGACAGGATGGGGACCAAACCGTAAAGGGTTCGACCTGGAACGACACGCTTGTTCTCGGCGCAGGCGACGACGTGATCGATGGCGGGCAGGGCAATGACCTACTCGTCGGCGCGGCTGGAAACGACAGCTATCGCTTCGGTCGCGGAAGTGGGCAGGATGTGATTGACCAGGCCGGCGCCGCGGCGAGCGACATTGCACCAAATGGGTCAGAGTCATTTGACTTTCTGAGCATCTGATATGCCACGTCGCCCGCGCATCCTTCTTCCCGACTACCCGCTGCACATCGTTCAGCGCGGCATCAATCGCGAGCCCTGCTTCTTTGCCGAAGAGGACTACCAGTGCTACCTCCATTGGCTGGAGGAAGCAGCTCACGATTGCAGCTGTGCCATCCACGCTTATGTGCTGATGACCAACCATGTCCATCTGTTGCTCACGCCGGCGGTGTCCGGCGCACCCTCTCGCCTGATGCAGTCCCTGGGCCGGCGCTATGTGCAATACACCAATCGCCAGTATTGCCGCACCGGCAGCCTGTGGGAAGGCCGCTACAAGTCAAGCGTGGTCCAGGCAGAGGCCTACCTTCTGGCGTGCATGCGTTACATCGAACTCAATCCGGTGCGTGCAGGAGTGGTCGTTGATCCCGGCGGCTACCGCTGGTCCAGCTACCGGGCCAACGGCCTGGCCGAGCCCGACGCACGACTGACGCCGCATTCACTCTACCTTGGACTTGACGCCGATGTGCCGTCTCGATGCCACGCCTACCGGGCGTTGTTTCGTCCGCAACTGGATGACCACGCAGCCACTGAGGTTCGCGAGGCATTGAAGCTGGGCATGCCCTTGAGCAGCGAGCGCTTTGCCGAGACCATCTGCGCCCGGTTGGGCATACGCCGCAATACCGGCAAGCGGGGACGGGCACCGGGCGACGAACGCGGATCGTCAGTGGCTCTGACTGAACAACAGGGATTTGGATTCTGAGAATGGAGGAAGCAACGATGGGAACTGAAAAGCGAAATGTGTCTGACCCCTTTGGTACCCGCTCGGCTGAAAGTCGGCGCTGGTGGTACGGCGGTCCGACGACAAAAGCCAACAACGACCGCGCATGGAGGATGGCAGCATGAGCAGGACATTGTTTCAGCGCATCGCCACGACATTGCTGCCCTTCGTTCTTGCCGCCTGCGCCACGTCCGGCGGCGCGCAGAACACGCCAACGCGCGAAGACGTTCGCGCAAGGCTGGCCACGGCCGAGGCGATGTTCGCCGAACGCTGCAAGAAATCCGGCGAGTTCATCCACCGCACTGCGGAAAACGTTGAGGGTGTCTTCCTCATGAAGCTGCGGCCGAATGACATCAACTACGGAGATCAGTACAAGCTGGACGATCCGTATGGACGGGATCATGGAGGAGATATCTTTGTTCAAAGCATGTTGCGAGGTTTCAACACGCCGCCTAGCAAGCCAACAGCCTATACCCCCCGCCGCCTTGGCTACCACTACGTCGAAGCCCTCGACCCCAAGGACGGCAAGCGCTATCGCTATACCGGGAGCATCAAGGAGGTTACCCACACTACCAGCATCTTGATGGGGGGCGACGGCAAGACAACCTTCAAAACCAAGGACTTCGTTATCGACAAACTTCCCGCTCCCGGCGCCATGCCGCGCTATGGCCTCACCTACGACGACATCTCAACGCGGGAAGAACGCGACTACTGGATCGCCGGGAGTTCGCTGAAGGTGATCGACCTGCAAACGAATGAAGTGATGGCCGAGCGCATCGGCTACATGATGGATCGCGGGCACGGGGATAGAAACAGCGGGCGGTCGCCGTGGCTGTTTGCGGCAGACAATGCGTGTCCGGCATTCATCGCAACACACGGAGCTAGCGGCCAACCGGGCCAGACCGAACTATTTACCGCAAAAGTCCTGAAACCGAATTTGGAGAAATGATCATGACAAACCCAACCGTTTCCGACTACCTTAAATATGCCAATCTTCAGATGGCGGCAGAAGCGTTCTTGAAAGACGAATTGACTGGAGAGGAACGTTACTCTGGCGGCAATCTGATTACCGCCCTCAAAGCCGGCAACAAGCGCTCCTTCGTCTTCACCCAACCCCAAGCCGACGCCTTCGCCGCCCAATGGGAAGTGGTGGATCAACGTGCCAATACCAACACCGGCTTCAGCGGCACGTTGTTCCGCAACAAAGCCCATCCCAACGAACTCGTTCTGAGCTTCCGCTCCACCGAATTCATCGATGACCACGCCCGCGACAACAAGGCCACCAACGATCTCGAACTCGCCGGCGGCGGCTTTGCCCTGGGCCAGATCGCCGACATGGAAGCGTGGTACGCCCAACTCAGCTCGGACACCGGCGCCCTGCGCGGTAAAACCTACTCCGTCACCGGCTACAGCCTCGGCGCCCACCTGGCCACCGTATTCAACCAGTTGCGCCAGGCCGAGCGTCAAGCCGGCCCGCCGCCGGCCGCTACGCTCGACCAGGTCATCACCTTCAACGGCGCCGGCGTCGGCCAGATCGGCAACGGCACGCTGCGCGGACTGATCGATCGCTTCACCGCACTGCGCACCCAGGCCGCCACGACGCAAGGCCTGGCGGGCTTGTTCATCACCACCAAGGGCAAGGAAATCTACGCCCAGTTGCGCGCCGATTTCGTCGCCAACAACCACGTCCTTACCGGTGCGATGCGTGATCGCGTCGCCACCGCCTTCGGCACCATCGACGAAGGCAATACCCTGCTCAAGGCCGATTACGACCTGCTGCTCGGCGCCAACGGCGCCCTGTACCGCGCGCTGAAAGTGGCCTCGGTGGCCACGGACATACCCCAACTGGGCTCCGGGAGCACTGCCGTGAAGCCGACCGACGTACCGCACATCAAGATCGCCGCCGAAGACATCGACTACCAGTTGGCCGTCGTTACCGCGCAGGCCGAATACCGCACCCGGGTGACGAACATTGCGGTAGACGGGCTCTCGCTGTTGCTCAATGGCGGCGTCGCCAAAGTGCCCGCCACGCCCGCCCTGAGCAACCAGTTCGACGTCGTCGGCTGGGAGTACTCGGCACAGAACCCGGTGGCGGTGGTCGCGCATTCCCTCTGGCATTACGGTCAGGACGTGAAGCAGTTCATCGAAGACCAGCCCAATGTCCGCAACGGCGTCGTCGGCGCAGTCGCTGCAGCATCCATCGCTGCCGGTGACTTTCGGCCATTGGTCGATGGCTTCGGTGTGCGGGATTTTGGTGACGACCACAGCCTTACGCTGATTGTCGATAGCCTCAACGTGCAGAACGTCCTGCTGAATCTGATCCCCGTGCCGCAGCGCGAAGCTGCCGGCACGACACTGCTCGAAATTTTCAAGAACGCTTCCTGGCGACGGGGAGTGGATGGCAGCAGCAGCGGCGCGAATGCCCAAGGCCAGGCCGAAGGCGATGTGCTGGAAAACGTCGTCAATGCGCTCGCCGACCTGATCCTCGGCCCGCAGATAAAAGTTAGCCGTCTTAACGGCAGCCCCGATGGCAACACCTGGTGGGACACCACGAACATAACCGTCGGCGAAACTTCCTACTCTGGCCGCGACGCCTTCTACGCCAAACTGAAGGCGATCACCGACCGGATCGCCGAGAAGAACCTCACCGGCAAACTCACTCTCGCCCCAAGCGCCGCCAGCCTGCAAGACCGCGCTCGTAACGATTACTTCGCCTATGCCGCGCTCGCCAGCCTCAGCCCTTTCGTCTTCAAGCCCGCCGCGAGCATCGATGTCGCCGCGATGAGTGCTGCCTTCGGCGCCAGCTACATCACATGGCAGACTGACCGCGATGCCGTTGCCAGCGGCAAGACCGCCAGCATCATCACCGACCAGTGGATTGCCGACCGTGCTGCCTTCCTCGAGCGCAAGAACTGGTTCAACGATAAGAACATCAAGCCTCTCGATCCCGGCTATGTGCACAACAGCACGGCCAATCCCTACCAGAATGACGACGTCTTTTACTGGGACGTCGCCAGCGACTACAGGATGGCCCAGGGCGTGGTGGGCAACGCCACGCGCCATTTCTATTTCGGTGACGAAGAAGCCAATACATTCGCCGGCCGGGGCGTAGACGATCACATCTTCGGTGGTGCCGGCGACGATACCCTGAGCGGCAACTACGGCGACGACTATCTCGAGGGCAACGACGGCAACGACACCCTCGACGGCGGTGTCAACGCCGACACCCTGGTTGGCGGTAACGGCGCGGATTCGCTGGCCGGTGGTGCCGGCTTCGACACCTACATTGTCGGCCAGTTGAGCGGCGCTGCCGCCAATCCCGACATCGACACCGTCACCGATGACGACGGCAAGGGCATCCTCAAGGACAGCGCGGGCCGCCTCATCGCCGGCAGCTTTGTCCCGAAGGACGGCGGTGGCTACGTCATGCTCGGGAACTCGGCCATCACCGCCAACGGTGATGGCGCGCTCGCCATCACCTTGCAAAACGGCGCCAAAGTCGTGCTACAGAATTTCGGCGAGTTGCCAGGCGGCGAACTCGGCATTCACCGCTACGAAGTCGCCAGCGGCGGCACCCTCATCCGGGGCGATCTCGCCCCTGTCGACCAGAATACCAACACCTCGGCCATCGATATCGGCTACGACCCCTTGGGCAACGTCAAAGTCAGCACCACCGAAGCCCCCAATCGGGCGGACACCCTCTACGGTTCGGAAAGCGCGGACAGCCTTCGTGGATTAGGCGGCAATGACATTATTTATGGCAGAAGCGGCAACGACGTCATCGAAGGTGGAGCAAACAACACAGACAGGCTGATGGGCGAAGCGGGTGACGACATTATCTGGGGTAACGATGCGCCCACTGGCACGACCGTTGTCCTCGATGCCTTCAATAGCGCCAATAGTGGCCCGAGCGACTATGCCGACTGGCTCGATGGCGGTATCGGTAACGATATTCTGATTGCCAATACCGCCGTTAGCGGCATGATCAATCTTCTCACGGGCGGCGAAGGCCATGACCTGTTGATCGGTGGTGCAGGCAATGACTTCATGCTTGGCGATGCCGCGCTCACCTCGGCGGAGCAGGGCTGGGGCGTCACCCGCACCGTGGAAAGCGACAACCTATATAGCTGGACCATCCACCTGGGCAGCGTCAGTGAGAGTGATAGCCAGGGCGGCGCCGACGCACTCTACGGCGGCACGGGCGAAGACTGGCTCTTGGGCGGGGCCGGCGACGATCTGCTCGACGGCGGAGACCACAAGGACGTACTCTCTGGCGAGGCCGGAAACGACATCCTCCTAGGCGGCGGCGGCGACGATATCATCAGCGGCGACAGCGCCGGTCTTGACGAAGCCCTGCATGGCGACGATTGGCTCAGCGGCGGCGACGGCGTCGACACCCTCTACGGCAACGGCGGCGCCGATGTCATCATTGGCGGCAACGGTAACGACACCATTTACGGCGGCGCCGGGCGCGACACCTACATCTTCAACAAGGGTGATGGCGTCGACACCATCTACGACGACGATAGCGGTCCCGAGAAGAGCATCCTCATCTTCGGCGCAGGCTTCGATCCGAACAGCATCAAACTGCGCACCGGTTCGCTGCTGCTCGACCTGGGCAACGGCGACGCCATCCATATCGAGAATTGGGATCAGGCCAACCCGCTGGCGAATCAAAGCTTTCAGAGCTTCCAGTTCGCCGACGGCACCAGCCTGAGTTGGGAAAGCCTGCTCGAGCGCGGCTTCGACCTCGACGGCACCGAGGGCGACGATGAGATCACCGGCACCGGCCTGGAAGACCGTATCGACGGCAAGGCGGGCAACGACCTGATCTGGGCGCTGGACGGCAACGACATCATCACCGGCGGCACCGGCACAGACGGCATGAGTGGCGGCCTGGGCGACGATGTATATCTCTTGAACGCGGGTGACGGTCTGGTCGGGCGAACCGCCGATGACCAACCCTCGTTCGAGACGATCCTCGACGAAGGCGGCGAGGACACGATCAGTTTCGCCGCCGATGTCCTGCCGGCAAGCCTGAACCTGGTTGCCGATACCAACAATTGCCTGACCATCGAATACGGCAGTGACGACGTCGTCACCATCGCCGATGGTCTGTCGGGTGCGATCGAGCAGTTCACAGTCGGCGCTGGCGCCACGGCGCAAACCCGGAGCTTTACCCAGTTCGTCGGCGAGTTTGGCAGCGGGCTGTACGTCGGCACGGACGGGGCCGGCCATCTGCACCTCACCGGCGGCAAGACCGACGACAGCCTGATCAGCCTGGCCGGCGACGCCGTCGTCTCCGGCGGGCGCGGCGACGACCTGCTCCAGATCCATGGCACGGCCAATACCATCCATTACAGCCTCGGCGACGGCAGCGACCGTGTACAGACCTCCGCGAGCGCCAATCCCGGCAACGTGCTCACGCTCTCCGGCGTGACGGCCGACGATCTCGCACTCGGCCTGGGCCCGAATCGCGAACTGGAGCTGCGGGTCGGTGGCGATACCGCCGATGCAATACGGTTCGCCACCTTCAATGCAGCGAATGTGCAGGCGCCGCGGCACGCTTTGGAAAGTCGGCGCTGGCGAGACGGCGAGCAGGACTCGCGAGCGGCTAACGATTTGCAGTGGAGGAGGCAGGCATGAAGGCGGAGTGTCAGTGGTTGAAACAAGTGGCGAAACTGGGATTTCTATTGTTGATGGGGGCAAGCATGAGTGCGCAAGCGGGGTTGTTTGGATTCGGCGGGGATAGCTGGAAAGAGGAAGTCTTGCAGAATGACGGCAGCAAGCTCATCGTAAAGCGCGAGCAGAGCTACGGCGGACGACGCGAAGTCGGTCAGTCTGCGCCGATCAAGGAGCACACAGTCAGCTTCGTTCTTTCCGGAAGCGGCAAGACAATTACTTGGACCAGCGAGTACAGCGATGATGTTGGGCGCGCCAACTTCACATTGCTTGCCATCCATCTGGTAGCAGGGACGCCGTATGTCGTCGCCTACCCCAACCTATGTTTGTCCTACAACAAATGGGGACGTCCCAACCCACCCTATGTAATCTTCAAACACGATGGCAACGGATGGCAGCGGATCCCGCTTGAGCAGCTTCCGGCAGACCTAACTACCTTCAATGTCGTCATCTCTTTGCAGACCTACGATGTGGACAGGATGGTTGGAATGGGACTGGTTTCCGCCAAGGAAATCGCGAAGTTGAATGGCGACTTGCGGCAGGCCGAGCTGAAATCGATCTTGCGCGAACCTGTGAAGCGGGGCACGGAGGGGTCGGCGGTTAATTGCCGAGACCTTAGTTCCTCACGATACACAAGTCCCAAGGCGCCATCAGCTCTCGTTCCGCCAACTACCACTGGTGGAAGCGGGAAATAGCTCATTACACCAAACTACCTGGAGTAGAACCATGCCAAGCATTCTCGAATACGCGCTCATGGCGGGACGGAGCTACATCGATACCCGCCCTGATCTCAATCAGTTCCCAGTCCCAGGAGGGTGGACTGAGTTTTTTCATGTCCCGAACGACACGTTTCCGCAAGACAGTGGCTTTGAAGCAATCGCTTTCCAGCGTGGCAACGAAATCGTCATCTCCTACGCCGGCACCTACAACAAGGACATAAAAGGAGATATCGCGGCAGATGCCGCCTTGGGCATGGGCGGTGCGTCCATTCAGTTGCTCCAGGCCGCCGAGTACTACATGCAGATCAAGGCGGCCAACCCAGATGCCAACATCACCCTGACCGGACACTCCCTGGGCGGCGGGCTGGCTTCGTTGATCGCCGTGTTCTTCAACGAAACGGCAACGACATTCGATCAAGCGCCGTTTCGCAACGCGGCGAGTTGGCTGCGGGCGCAGGAAGTTCGTCAGGATATTGCAGCCAAGTTTCCCGCAACGACGTATCCACGAGTATCAGAATGGCTCGCCCCGATTGACCGATTCATCAACTCTTTCGATCCGCTTGGATTGGGCTGGTCGCAGGATGGGCTGGCTGCTCGGCAGGCAAAGGTTACCAGCCTTAGTGTTCAGGGCGAGTTCTTATCCGCATTGTCGCTGCTGAGAATTGGAACCGAACTTCCGTCATTGACGCACGGCGACTACTTTGGTCCACTGGATCTCCATTCGCAGGCCCTACTTACTGCGTTCCTGCAAAGCAACCAGAGTGCTGCAGCGGCAGGAACTTCATCTCAGACCATGAGCGAAGTATCGAAAAAGCTGACCGACCTGCTGGCGATGATCTTTGACAAGGCGTTGTTTGCCAAGGATACCGACAAGGACGAGGCCAACTTCCTCGAACGGCTAGTTCGACATGAAGCCGGTGTACGCGATCCAGCATCTGGCGCAACCCTGATGCCGGCCGATGCCATGCTCACCCGCTTCACCCGCGACCTGTGGAAACTCGCCCAAGACGGCGGCCTGACCATGAGCGACGGCAACCTGTGGAATCCGGCCCTGAACAACCTGAGCAAGGCCCTGACTGCCTTCGCCATGCAGAAGTACTACGACGAAACCGAAGCCAGCGCCGGCTACAACAAAGTACTCTTCAATGACATCGACGGCGGTGGCATCCGGTTCGACCGTAACGACTTCGCCGACGCCAAGAATGCTGCCAAGGGCGACACGTATTTTCAGGCCTACGTCAATGCGAACTTCACCCCCGCCGAGCGCACCCTCATCAACGGCATGCTGCCGATCCTGCGCGACTGGTACATCCAAGCCGGAACGGTTGGTATGAACACCGCCGACACCCAAAACCGCAACGCCTTCCTGCTCGGCGGCAAGGACAGTGATGGCCTCGTCGGCGGCAGCGGCACCGACCTTCTCGTCGGCAACGGCGGCGCCGATCTGCTGCAGGGCAAGGGCGGCAACGACGTGCTGCTCGGCGGTGCCGGCAACGACACCTACGTCTACAGCACCGGCGACGGCCTCGACACGATCCTCGATAGCGGCGACCAGAACACCCTCGCCGTCGATGGTGACATCCTTACCGGCGGCGCCCAGTACGGCGATGACCGCGTCCATCGCAGCGCCGATGGCAAACACCTCTACGTCGAAACCAGCGGCCGGATGCTGATCGACGGCAACCTTCTCATCCAGAACTACGCCAGCGGCGGCAGCTTCGGTCTCACCCTGACCGACCCTGCCACCGAGGCCGATCTGCCCAAGCTCACCGGCAACGCCTCGGGCAACTTCATCGGCACCGACATCTACACCCGCAGCCCTACCGACAGCCACGTCCTCAAAGCCACCCTGGCCGACGGCACCACCAAGCCCGACAACCTCTCCGGCAGCGGCCTCAGCCACCTCCTCGAAGGCAAGGCCGGAACCGACATCCTCAGCGGTGGCGGTGGCAACGACCGCCTTTATGGTGACGCCGAGATCAGCGTGGCGACGGCCATCGCCGACGGCAAGCTCGCCGACAGCGGCAGCGGACAGCGCGGCGACTGGCTCGCAGGCAGCGATGGCGACGACACCCTGGTCGGCGGCACGGGCAACGACGTGCTGTCCGGTGGTGGCGACAGAGACCTCCTGATCGGCGGCGCCGGGGACGACGATATCCTGGGCGACAACGACTATGTGGCGACCGAATTTGTATGGATCGTGGCCGACGTGGAGGGCATCAGACGTTTTCATCCGGTGGTATCGCCGCTAGTGCAGGCGGAGGGCGGAGTGGATGTGATCTACGCCGGAGAAGGCGAGGACTATGTCTGGGCCGGGTGGGGCAATGACGTGGTGTTCGGCGAAGGCGGCAACGACCGCCTGAACGGCAACGAAGGCAACGACATCCTGCTAGGCGGCCTGGGTATCGACTATCTCTACGGCGACGGAGAGGGTGCCGCCCAGGAAACCCCGGGCAACGATTATCTCGACGGCGGAGACGAAGACGACCACCTATGGGGCCTGGCCGGCGACGACATCCTCATCGGCGGCAAGGGCGTTGACACCATCTACGGCGGCGCCGGACGTGATACGTACTTCTTCAACATGGGCGACGGGGTCGACAGCATTTATGACGGCGACAGCGGTCCCGAGAAGAGCGTGCTCGTCTTCGGCGAGGGATTCGACAAGGACACGATCAAGCTGCGTACAGGCTCACTGCTGCTGGATATGGGCAACGGCGACGCCATCCACATCGAGAGTTGGGATCAGGCCAATCCGCTGGCGAATCAGAGCTTCGAATCCTTTCAATTCGCCGACGGCACGAACCTCTCCTGGGAGGGTCTGCTCGCGCGTGGTTTCGACATCGACGGGACGGAAGGCGATGACGAAATCGTCGGCACCGGGGTGGATGACCGCATCGACGGCAAAGCCGGCAACGACCTGATCTGGGGGTTGGACGGCAACGACGTGCTGACCGGAGGCGCCGGCACCGACGGACTTAACGGCGGGCTGGGCGACGACACCTATCTCTTCACCGCCGGCGACGGCGCCGCCTTCGACGGCACGCCGACGGGGATGAGCGAAACCCTGGTCGATGACGGCGGCAACGACACCGTGCGCTTCGCCGCCGACGTCGACCCCGCGAACCTGGTCGTGATCGCCAACCCCGACGGCGCACTGGCGATCCAGTACCACGCCGCCGGCCAGGCCATCGACCGTTTGCTGATCGTCGGCGGACTCGATGGTCGTATCGAAAACTGGAAAGTCGGCGCCGGCGAGACGGCGAGGACTCTGGACTATGCGCAATTGGTGGGTGAATTCGGCAGCGGCGTGTTTCGCGGCACGGACACCCAGGGCCGCTCCATTGTCGCCGGCGGCAAGACCGACGACCTCATCGTCGTCGCCGACGACCATGCCCTGGTTGGCGCCGGACAGGGACGCGACACCCTGCTCCTGACGGGCATCGACGCCACCGTCACGGTGTATCGGGGCGACGGCAGCGACCATCTCGACGCGGCGGACACCAACACCACGCTGCGCTTCGCCGACCAGAACGCCGACCAGATCACGCTGTCCCGCGTCGGCGACGACCTGGTCCTGTCCAACGCGCAAGGCGATGCGCTCACCGTGGTCAACTGGCTGGCCGGCGACGGCTTGAGCGCCGGAGTGCAGACCATCGAATTCGCCGATGGCAGCGTCTGGAACGGCGACACCCTCCGCGCCGCCCTGCTGGCGGGCACCTCCGGCGCCGATCACCTGATCGGCTATGGCAGTGCCGACACGATCAGCGCGGGCGAAGGCAGCGACCTCCTGGAAGGTCGGGCAGGCGACGACAGCCTCGACGGCGGCGCCGGCGACGACACTCTGGTCGGCGGCGCCGGCAACGACCTGCTCGCCGGCGGCGAGGGCGCGGACATCTATGTGTTTGCGCTGGGCAGCGGCGCCGATACCGTGATCGACGGCGGCGTGCAAACCAATGTGCTGCGCTTCGAATCCTGGCAGAGCGCCGACAACCTGCGCGCCGTGCGGGAGGGCGACGACCTGGTGCTGCGGGTCAATGGCACGGCGGACAGCGTGCGCCTCAGGGATTACCACGCGGCAGCGACGCAGAGTTGGAGCGTGGATTTTGCCGGCGCCGGCGCGGTGGCCATGGAAGACATCCTCGCCCGGTCGGACGCCGCCGCGACCGCCATCACCAGCCTCTGGGCCGACCTGAAGGCCGCCACCATCCGCGCCCGGATCGACGACAGCCGGAACCAGGGCTGGAGCCAACTGGGCACCCTCAGCTTCGAAGATATTTCGCTCACCCGGCTCCAGGCCAGTTGGTCGCATCAGATCACGACGACCAGCTTCCATACGTTGACGGGGCAGTTCCTATCCAGCAGCCAGGCCGTCTATGACTTTCCGCCGGTGCTGGACTGGTGGGCGTACGCCGGCACCGATCCGGCGCGCACGGTGTATTACTACGAGCTCAACCGGCTTGAAAGCAACGCTGCCGTGATCTCGAACGACTATCAGGGGCGGAATGACATCACCTCCGGTACCGCGATCGCGAACCTGGCGTGGGAGAGCGTGCCCAGCTACTGGCAGTCGATCCAGGAGACCTCGGGATTTAGCTTCGACCAATTCGGCAATGCGATCGGGATCGTTCGCACCCAGAACGACCTGACGGCCTACAACCGGGACGGCTGGGTGCAGAGCTTCAGCGCAGGAACCGACGACTGGACGGCCCCCTTCAATACGCTGGTGGGCAACCGGGTCGCCGTGAATTACCGGCAGACAAACATCTATGAGTCCTTGATCGCCGAGATCGTCGGCGGCGTTGGCGACAACGAGATTCACGCCAACAGCCGCGCCACGGAGTTCGTCGATGGCGGGCTGGGGAACGATACGATTTTTGGGGGCGGCGGCGACCTGCTCTACGGCAACGACGGCAACGACCGGTTGTTCGGCACGACAGGCGCCCAGACCCTGATCGGCGGGTGCGGCAACGATTTCCTGGATGGCGGCAACGGCGGCGACATCTATCGGATTCTGAACGAGGACGGCATCGATACCGTTTCCGACACGGGCAGTGACGACGACGTGACGGCTGCCCGCTACGCCGCACTCGGGATCAGCGGTGATGCCTACCGATGGGCGGGCCAATGGGTGCTGTGGGGCGGACCTGGCGACGGGGGTGTGTTCAACTCGCTGCAGGCCGTGGCGGATTACGACGCGGACTATCTTGGCGGGGGCCATGATGTCGACACCTGGCTGGCCGACGGCAGCCTGGTCTACTACGAACCCCTGCCGGTCCTGCCGCCGCTTGCTGCCAACGACTACCGCCAGCTCGAAGTGTTTTACAACGCAGAAATCGCCACGGACCGGGTGGTGTTTGGGGCAGGAGTCACGGCGCAGAACATCCGCGTCAGCGGCGGTGAGGAATTCGGGCTGATGCAGCTCGACATGGCCGACGGGACCGGTCTGCGGGTGGAACTGGCGACCAGCGAATCTGCCATCGGCACGGGGGTCGAGTTGTTCGAGTTTGCCCCTCCGTCAGGCTCAGGACAGGCTGCCACGGTGCTGACCATGGGCGACATGGTGGAGCGCATGAATGCGGATCACGAGGTCGATGGCACGGCCGGCGACGATACGCTCCTGTTCGGCAATGGCGCCGACAGTGTGCGCGGCGGTGCGGGCAAGGACTGGATCAACGGCGGTGGCGGCAACGACGTGCTGGAAGGCGGCGCGGGCGATGATTTCCTCGTCGTCGAGAGGGCTCTGATAGTGCGGCTGGTCAAAAGTCGGCGCTGGCGAGACGGCGATCCGACCGGAACAGCAAGCAACGACAACGCGTGGAGGAAAACAGCATGAACGCAAATTCACTTAAACGGGCGCTGGGGTGGCTGCTGCCCTTCGTCCTCGTTGCTTGTGCCATGACCGGCGGAGCGCAAAGCGACCCGAGCCGGGAAGATCGGGCTGCCCGTCTGGCAAAGGCCGAGGCGATGTTCGCCGAGCGCTGCAAAACGGCAGGGGAGAAAATTCACCGTACCGTCGACAACGTCGAGGGCATCTTTCTGATGAAGCTGAGGCCCGAAGGGATCAATCGGGAGAACCAGTTTGCGATGGATGATCCGTATGGGCGGGATTTGGGCGGAGAAGGCTACATCCAGAGCTTCGCGAGAGGGTTTGAAACACGCCAAAAGCAGTTTGCTCCCGGGGCACCGCCGCGGATGGGCTACCGCTACGTCGAAGCCATTGATCCGAAAGATGGCAAGCGATATCGGTACACGGGTGCTATACGTCAAGTTCATATCAAGCCGTCGGTTCTGATGGGTGATGATCCGAACGGGAAAGGTTTCTACACTAATCAGTTCGTCCTCGACAAGATCCCCGTTACTGATGTCGTCCCGCGCTATGGAGTGACCTACGACGATATCTCCACCCGCGAAGAGCGCGAGCACTGGATCGCAGGCAGTTCACTCAGAGTGATCGACCTCAAGACCAACGAAATCATCGCTGAGCGCATCGGCTACATGATGGATCGAGGGCAAGGAAATGACTCAGGAGGCAGAGCCCCATGGCTGATGGCGGCGGATAACGCGTGCCCAGGCTTCCAAAGGAATCCGTTATTGCCGATTCCACCCGGTCACGGCGCTTCGGCACAACAGATTCAAACAGAAGATTTCGTAGAGAAAGTCCTCAAACCGATTTTGGAGAAATGACTATGCCCACCATTACCGACTATCTCAAGTATGCCAACCTTCAGATGGCTGCTGAAGCGTTTCTCTACGATGAAGGCACAAGGCTTCCCAAGGTTGGACAGCAATATTTTGATGCTCTCATCGCTGGTAACAACCACTCATCCCGTTTTACTCAGGAACTTGCCGCTGATTTCGTGAGCCGCTGGACGGTGGTTGATCAGAAAATCAATACCGAAACCGGTTTCAGCGGCACGCTATTCCGCAACAACGCCAACCCGAACGAACTCGTCATCTCCTTCCGCAGCACCGAATTCATCGACGACGCCGTGCGCGACAATCTCGCGACGAACTCGATGGAGATCAAGAACACCGGCTTTGCCTGGGGCCAACTGGCCGACATGGAGGCCTGGTACGCCAGCCTGAAAGACGACCCTGCCAAGCTCGGCAACCAGCGCGTTACCGTCATTGGCTACAGCCTCGGCGGGCATCTGGCCACCGCCTTCAACATGCTGCACGGCAGCGCCGTCATCGATCAAGTCATCACCTTCAACGGCGCCGGGGTTGGCAAGGTCACGCAAGGCACCCTGGAACAGTCCCTGAACGACTTCAATGCACTGCGCGGCAGCTCCGCCCAGATTGAAGCCAGACTCTCC
>Ga0209514_10005192_pt1 | contig 16854 bp, 17 predicted proteins | sample Subgrocontami58m_FD_187452 | JGI IMG/M metagenome (GOLD analysis project Ga0209514, IMG submission 187452) | Subsurface groundwater microbial communities from S. Glens Falls, New York, USA - GMW37 contaminated, 5.8 m (SPAdes) (version 3) | ecosystem: Environmental > Aquatic > Deep subsurface >...
TGGGGCGTCCCGGGCCCCAGGGGCTCTCCCAGGAGGGTTCGCCGGGCTTGGCGGCCTTCCACAAGGCGAAGTCCATGGGGTGCTCCTTGGCCTCGTCCACCTGCACGCGGGCGCCCGCCATCATCCCCTCCAGGGTGCGGTGGGAGAGCTTGCCATACTCCGGGGAGCGCTGCACTCGGAAGTAGACCCCGTCCTTGGTCGAGTAGGCGTACCCCTTCTGGACGAGACGCCCGATGAGCTCCAAGATGTGGGGCACCTCCTCCGTGGCCAGGGGATAGACGTGGGCGCGCTGGACGTTGAGGGTGTCCATATCCTGGAAATAGGCTGCGATGTAATGGCGGGCGAGGTCGGCGACGGGCACGCCGCGCTGGGCGGCGCGGGCGATCATCTTGTCGTCGATGTCGGTGAAGTTCTGGACGTGCCTCACCTTGTGCCCGCGGTGCTCCAGGTAGCGGCGCAGCACGTCGAAGATGATGTAGCTCATGGCATGGCCCACGTGCACGTCGTCGTAGGGCGTCACGCCGCAGACGTAGAGGGTGACGGTGTCTCCCCGAGGTACGAACTCCTCTTTCTGACCGCTGAGGGTGTTCGTGAGACGCATCAGGCGCGCTCCGGCGGGGGTTGCTGGGGGCGAGCCTCGCCGGACGCCGGGGCCGCGTGGCTCTCCGGGATGCCTCCCCGGCCATTGGCCTCCAACAGCAGGAGACGCTTCTCCAGCTCCCGGACCCGTCCGCTCAGGGCCTCGATGGTGTCCCACTCGGGGTCGGGCAGGAACTCCACGGTGCCCGTATCGGGGTTGCGCACGGCGACGGCACGGCCGGGCACGCCCACCACGGTGGCGTTGGTGGGGACATCGGTCACCACCACGGAGCCGGCGCCCACCTTCACGTTGTCGCCGATGGTGACGGCGCCGATGATGCGCGCGCCGGTGCCCACGAGGACGTTGTTCCCCAGCGTGGGGTGGCGCTTGGTGCGCAGGTGGCTGGTGCCCCCCAGGGTCACGCCCTGGTACAGAGTGCAGTTATCCCCGATGATGGTGGTCTCCCCGATGACCACCCCCATGCCGTGGTCTATGAAGAACCCCTCGCCGATCTGCGCGCCCGGATGGATCTCGATCCCCGTCACGAAGCGACTGAAGTGGGAGATGAGCCGGGGGAGCAGCGGGATACGCCAGCGGCAGAGGGTGTGCGCCAGGCGATGGAGCTCGCGGGCGTGGAAGCCCGGGTAGACCAGGAGCACCTCCAGGGTGCTCACACAGGCGGGGTCGCGCTCGAAGCAGACCTCGATATCGCGTCTTAGGCTACGCCACAGCCGGAACATCGGCTCCTCCTGAACGGGATTAAAACGGGCAAGGGACAGGACCCCTGGGGCCTGCCCCTAGGGACATGTGCAAAAGCACACAGTTCGGAGGAGAAACCGATGACCGCTCATGTGCGCTCTAGTATACCGCAAACGAGTCCAGCAGGGTGCCGGAAAAGGGAGAGCAGAGGGATTTTCCCCTCTGCCGGGGGTAAAAGTCCCGACCCACGGGATTCTCTCCCCTTTATATTACCCCCTTCCTGGCCAGGAAGGGGGCAGGGGGATGGTTCGAAGGACTTTCAGCATCCCGCTAGGGGCGCTCCAGCATGGCGACTGCGTAGGCCGCGATCCCTTCTCCGCGGCCAGTGGAGCCGAGGCCGTCCGTGGTCTTGGCCTTGACGCTAACCTGGTCCTTGCCCGCGCCGAGGGCCTGGGCGAGAGAGGAGCGCATCCGCTCGGCGTAGGGGGTCAGGCGCGGCCGCTCCAGGACCGCCGTTATATCGACGTTGACGAGCGCCCAGCCCTCTCGCTCCAGCAACTTGGCCGTCCGCCGCAGCAGCTCCAGGCTGGAGATGCCCTCGTACTGAGGGTCTGAGGACGGGAAGTGGCTGCCGATGTCGCCCAGAGCGGCAGCGCCCAGGAGGGCATCGATGACGGCGTGAGTGACCACGTCGGCGTCGCTATGGCCGTGGAGCCCCAGCTCGTGGGGGACCTCGATGCCGCCCAGCACCAGGCGGCGCCCGCCGACGAAGCGGTGGACATCGTAGCCAAAGCCAACCCGCTGCACTATCGTCCCCCTGCTGGTCTATTTAGTCACTTGCTTTCGTAAGTCCGCGTAACCTTGCTTCCGTTCGCCCTGAGCCTGTCGAAGGGCGCCGCGCCGTGGTTCGACAGGCTCACCACGAACGGGAATGGTAACGCCGTCTTTTGCAACTAGGTGCTAGTGGGACTTCGCAGCCACAGCCAGCGGCCGCGACTCCAGCCACGCTTTCATCGGCGCCAGGAAGTACTCGCGCCAGCCCTGGGCGTGGCCCTCGAGCTCCGCTTGGTTGGGCAGGCCCCGATGGCGCAGCCGCACCACCGTCTCCTGGCCTCTGACCTCCAGCCGCCAGCTCACCACCGAATCGGGCCAGGCAGCGTCCCAGTTGTCCTGCCGCCAGGAGTAGGCAAGACGCTGCGGCCGCTGGACGGTTAGGTACCGGCCCGTGGTGGCGCCATCGAAGATGGCGTAGCGGCCACCCACGCGGGCGTCGCTCCTGACCTTGCCGCCGCCCTGCCAGGCCGCGATGCTGCGGGCGTTGACCAAGGCATCCCATACCTCGTCGACTGGCCGCTTGATGGTCGCCTGCCTGACAATGACCGGGCTCATGGGCTCTCCTTTGGCGGTCGGCTATGGACCAGGTCTCTGGGCAGGTCCCTCGCCAAGTCTCTGGGCCCGCCGGCGCAAGACCGCCTCCGCCAGGGCCAGGTCGGCAGGGAGGGTGACCTTTATATTATCAGGGTCGCCGAGGAAGGTACGCACGCGGCCACCGATGGCTTCCACCAGCGCCGCATCGTCGGTCACATCGGCGGTTACCCGGCGATGGGCCTCCAGCAGCAGGTCATAGCGAAAGACCTGGGGTGTTTGGGCCGCTCGCAGCGCCGCGCGCGGGGGGGTGCGCACCACCATGCCTGCCTGGTCAACCTCTTTGACCGTGTCGCTCAGGGGGACCGCGGCGATGGCAGCGCCCGTCTCCCGGGCGGCCTGCAGCCCGGCGGCGACCAGCTCCGCCGTCAGACAGGGGCGCGCGCCATCGTGGACCACCACCCAATCGCATCCGCCTGCGGCGGACAGCGCCTCCAGCCCCAGGCGTACCGAGTCCTGGCGACGCGCTCCGCCGGGGCACACGCGCACGCGGGGACCCCAGGCCCGCGCGCGGGAGAGGGCCTCGCCCTGGCCCAGCGAGCGCGGCGGAAGCACCAGCACCACGCAGGCCACTACGGGGCAGGCTAGCAAGGCCTCCACTGCATAGGCCACCAGGGGCACGCCCAGGAGGGGCGCGAAGGTCTTATCGCGGCCCTCCATACGAAGCCCGCTGCCCCCGGCAGGGACCACGGCGCCCACCAACTCCGCCACTCGTTACTCCAACAGCCGCCGGCTGAGGGGCCCCAGCCAATCGGCCACGCTGCGGGCACCCCAGGCCCCCGCCAGCGCCAGGCCCGTATCCTTGATCACCTTGCCTGCCAGGACGACCAGCAAGAAGCGGCCTACGGGGAAGCGCAGGGCGCCCGCGGCCATCCCAGCCAGATCAAAGAAGGGGTTGGGTATCACCGCCATCAGGAAAAGGACAAGGGTGCCGTGGCGGCGCATCCAGCCCGCGACCACCGGGTAGCGGCGGCCGCGCTCCACCACCGTTCCCGCGCCGTAGCCAGCGGCATACCCGGTCAGCTCTCCCACGGTCTCGCCGGCCCCGGCGACCAGCCCCACAAACAGCGGCACGAGGAGAGCACCGCCCAGGAAGACGACGGCCGCGCCCGGCAGGGGCACGAGCACGCCGGCGCTACTCACGAGGGGGATGACGAACACGGGCAAGTAGCCCAGTTTCCGCAGGGATTCTTCGCTGGCCAAGGCGGCGATCTCGCCCCGGAAGAAGTAGAAGCCGATGACCAGGGCCACGACCGCGACGATTAGGAGCAGCCGCAGCAGGTTGCGGAGGCTCCCTAACCGCCCTTCTGCGCAGAGTAAGAAACGAGTACCCCGGAGCAGCCCCCGGCGCGCCCTTCCCCTGGACGTCTCAGAAGTATCGACCATCCCCTAGCGGCCCCAACAACTGCTGGCCGAGGTATCGCCCATCCCCCTTGGCTCACGGGTCGGTGGGGGCTACCGCCTAGCCTAGAGAGGGGAGCGTTGGGCGTCAAGGGCTGTGGGCCCAGCAAGGAAGTCCGTCAGCAGACGATTGAAGCGCTCCGGGTACTCCAGCTGAGGGCAGTGGCCGCAGGCGGGGAAGACCTCCAAGCGGCTGCCGGGCATCCCTTCCTGGGCGCTCCGAGCATGGGAGAGGGGGAAGAGGGGGTCCTCGGCGCCCCAGATTATGAGGGCCGGCGCCCGGACTTGCCCTAGCCGGTCCAGCAACAGGACGCTGCGTTTCACCCCCCGCCAGGTGACGCCGCGCCGCAGCATCGCCAGCAGCACGGCGGCGGCCCGCGGGCGCGCGCGGTTGGCCTGCACCTCCTCCACCATCTCTTCCGTCAAGACAGAGGGGTCGTGAAAGAGGGCGCCGTACTCCCGCCGGATCTCCCAGCGGTAGCGGCCCAGGACGCCCAGCAACAGCTCCCCCCATGCAGGGAGAGTCGCGGCCCTCAACAGCCAGTTCAGGTCTCGGCCCAGGCCCGCACTGTCGACTAGGACTAGGCGCGAGACCCGCTGGGGCGCCTGGATGGCGACCTGGAGCGCGATATAGCCACCCAAGGATTGGCCCACCAGGGCCGCCCGGGCGAGGCCCAGGGCGTCGAGGGCGGCGAGCAGAAAGCGCGCACCGAAACCGGCGTCTGGCACAGCCTGGGGGACGGCGCTTTCACCATGGCCTGGCAGGTCGAGGGCATAGACGCGAAACCGGGCAGCCAGCGCGGGAATATTGTGGCCCCACCAAGACTTCGCGGCCCCCAGGCCGTGGACCAGCACAACCGGCGGGACCGCCGCGTCCAGGGCCCCCGCCGCCAGGTAAGCCACGCTGAGCCCTTCAACCTGCAAAGTGCCCCGGGCGATCTCCTGGCCGGAAGCCCCCATGGAACCCTCTAGCGCCCTCGCTTGTGAAGCCGCCCGACTTGCCCCTCCAGAGCGTTGATGCGCTCCCGCAGCCTCAGGATGACCTCCACGCCCGCCAGATTGACTCCCAGGTCATCCATCAGGCTTCGGATGCGGCGCGCCTGCTCGATGTCGCGGGCCGAATAAAGCCGCAATCTCCCCGCGGAGCGACGCGGTGAGATAAGCCCCGCCCGCTCGTAGTGGCGGAGGGTCTGGGCGTGCAGGCCCGCCAGGCGGGCGGCCTGGCTGATGGCGAAGAGGGGCTCATCACGTTCGGCCATGGCGCCCGTCGTCCTCGCGCTAGCCCTGAGGTCGCAGCGCCCGGAGCCGCTCGAAGAGGGCACGCTCCTCCTTCGTCAGCCCCTTGGGCAGCTGCACCTTGACCTCGGCGTACAGGTCCCCCTTGCCACCATCCTCGATACGCGGCATCCCCTGGCCCGCCATGCGGAAGCTTGTCCCATTCGGCGTCTCGGGAGGGATACGGAGGGCCAGGCGACCTTTGAGGGTGGGCACCCCCACCTCTCCCCCCAGGACTGCGGTCGCCAGGGGGACCGGGACATCCACATAGAGGTCGGGCCCCTGGCGCCGGAAGCGATGGTGGGGGAGCACGGTGATGATCAGGTATAAGTCCCCATGCTCTCCACCCCTCCCCGGGGCGCCGGAGCCGGCCACCCGCACCCTGGAGCCGCTGTCCACCCCTGGCGGAATGCGCACCTCCAGGCGCCGCGGACGGCCTCCCCCGGCCTGGACATGGAGGGTGCGGAGGGTGCCCTGATAGGCCTCCTCCAGAGTGACCTCAACGGCCTGTTCAAGGTCGTGCCCGCGTCGGCTCTGAGTGGCGGTGGCGCCGCGGGCGCCCAGGCCCCGGAACAGGTCGCCAAAAAGGTCCTCCAGGTCCTCGTTGCCCTGGTCGTTGAAGGAGAAGCCCGAGGGGCCAGCGCCGGGCCGGAAACCGCCGCCGCGGGAGGCCGTCTCAAAGGGCTGGCCCGTGGCCTTCTCGTAGCGTTCGGCCTGCTCCCAGTCCGCCCCGTAACGATCGTACTTCTTGCGCTTGTCGGAGTCAGACAGCACCTCGTAGGCCCGGTTGACCTCCTTGAAGCGCTCGCCGGCCGCCTTGTCGCCCGGGTGCACATCGGGATGCAGTTGGCGCGCCAGGCGGCGGTAGGCCTGCTTGATCTCCTTGTCGGTGGCGGTGGAAGGCACGCCCAGGATGGCGTACAGGTCCTTGGTTGTGGTGGTAGGCACGGAACCCTCCATGTCTAAATATAAATGTTGATAAGTCTACTGTCAAACCCTCACGGGCTAGCGGCATAGATAGCATGCTATAGTTCATAGCATGTCACTTGCCAAAGCCGCATAACTATGCAATAATAGCTGGCTGCCCAGCGGCGGCCCAGGGCCTCCCCACCCCCCAGCTTTACCTTGACACCCCAAGGAGGCTATTCCTATAATGCAGCCTTGAGTGGCGTCGTGCTGATTAACGTTGCCCAACTACTCAGGGCTGAGGTGGGTGCCCGCCGTCAGTACGATCTTGACGAGCTGGGCGCTGAAGGCACCCCCGAGGCTGGCCTGCCCCTCCGCGGGCGGGTGGAGCTCACCCGCACCGACCGCAGTATACTGGTGCAAGCGGACTTGACGACCGAGGTGAGAGGGCGCTGCGACCGCTGTTTGGACGCTGTAAGAAAACCGGTGACGGTGACGCTGGAGGAGGAGTTCTACCCCACCGTGGATATCCTGCACGGTGGCCGCCTACCCGACCCGGAGAACCGGGATGCCTTTCGGATCGATGAGCACCACGAGCTAGACCTGGGGGAAGCGACCAGACAGTACGTGCTCATGAGCCAGCCGATGCGGCTGTTGTGCCGGCCTCAGTGCGCCGGCCTGTGCCACCGTTGCGGCACCAACCTAAACCTAGGGCCCTGCACCTGCTCCCCAGACCAGGGGGACCAGCGCTGGGCCGCCCTCCGCCAGCTCTTGGAGAGGGAGACGTTCGGAAGGAGTTAAGGGGCACCATGCCGCCACTACCGAAACATAGGTCCTCGAAGGCCCGCAGCCGCCAACGGCGTAGCCACCAGGCGCTGACCGCGCCGCAGTTGGTAGACTGCCCTCAGTGCCACAATCCACGGCCGTCCCACCGGGTCTGCCCCGTTTGCGGCAGCTACGCCGGTCGTCAGGCTATCGCCGTAAAGGGGCCCGAGACCGCTGGCTAGGGTGTGGGCTAACCCCCATGTCCAAGCCAGCGCAACGCTATCAATCATGAAGGGCGTCGCCTTCGTCTTCCCCGGGCAAGGCTCCCAGGCCATAGGTATGGGTAAGGAGCTCTACGCCCGCTCCCCCGCTGCCCGCCGGGTCTTCCAGGAGGCCGATGAGGCCCTGGGATTCTCCCTCTCGCGGCTGTGCTTTGAAGGCCCGCCAGAGATGCTCAAACAGACGGTCAATGCCCAGCCCGCCATCATGGCCGCCAGCGTGGCTTCCCTGGCCGCCACCCGTGAAAGGCTGAACGGGCAGCTCGGCCCCCTCTTCGTCGCCGGCCACAGCCTGGGCGAATACACAGCGCTGGTGGCGGCGAACGTCCTCCCCTTCCCCGAGGCTCTGCGGCTGGTCAGGGAGCGGGGCCGGCTGATGAACGAGGCCGGCCAGCGGACGCCGGGCGGCATGGTGGCTATCCTGGGCCTCGACCTAACGACGGTGGAGCAGGTCTGCTGGCAGACGGGTGCCCAGGTGGCCAACCTCAACACCATCGGGCAGATCGTCATCAGCGGCACGCGGCAGTCCCTGGCCTGGGCCATCGACCTGGCGCGGGTGGCCGGGGCGCGCAAGGTCATCCCCTTGGACGTCAGCGGTGCCTTCCACTCGGAGCTCATGCGGCCGGCCATGGAGGCCATGGCCAAGATCGTGGTCAGCCTGCCATTGCGGGACCCGGAGATGCCAATAATATCCAACACCACCGCCCAGCCGCTGCGAGACGCCGAGGCGATCCGCCACGAGCTGGTGGCCCAGCTTTGCAGCTGCGTCTTCTGGCAGCGATCAGTTGAGTACATGGTCAGAGCCGGCGTGGGCACCTTCTTCGAGGTCGGCCCTGGCGACGTGCTCTCCAACCTGATCAAGCGCATCGACCGCGGCGTGGGCGCGGCCAACGTGAGCGAGCTACTGGACTCCGCGGAAAGCGGCAGCGGGACGCTGGAGGCCATCGCCCATGAAATCTAGCCCATGAATCTAACAGGTAGGGTAGCCCTGGTAACCGGGGGTGGCCGCGGGATCGGGCGGGCGGTGGCCCTGCGCCTGGCCCGGGACGGCGCCGCCCTCGCCGTCAGCGATGTCGATGAAGCCACGGGGGAGTCGGTAGCCGCGGAGCTCCGAGCCCTGGGCCACCAGGCCCGCTTCTATCGTGCCAATGTGGGGGCTGCCGACGAGGTGGCCCAAATGGTGGAGAGAATACTGACGGAGCAAGGCGGTCTGCACATCCTGGTGAACAACGCCGGCATCACCCGGGACTCCCTCCTGCTACGGATGAGCGAAGAGGACTGGGACCGGGTGCTTACCATCAACCTCAAGGGGGCTTTCCTCTGCACTCGCGCCGCCCTGCGGCCGATGCTGCGCCAACGCTGGGGGCGGATCGTTAACATCGCCAGCGTGGTGGGCCTGGTGGGCAACGCCGGCCAGGCCAACTACGCCGCCTCCAAGGCCGGCATTGTGGGGCTGACCAAGGCGACGGCCAAAGAAGTCGCCTCCAGGGCGGTCACGGCCAACGCCATCGCCCCCGGGTTCATAGACACCACCATGACCAAAGCGCTCAAGGAAGAGGTAAAACAGGAGGTCCTCAAGCAGATCCCCCTGGGAAGCTTCGGCCAGCCCGAGGATGTGGCCTCGGCAGTGGCATTCCTGGCGTCGGAGGAAGCGGGCTACATCACCGGCCATGTCTTGTGTGTGGACGGCGGGCTCACAATGGTATAAGGTAGCGCTATGCCAGGCAGCCGCCACAAGGCGCGCATCGCCGTCATGCAGGCCCTCTATGAGGCCGACTGCACTGGCCACGATGCCCGTCTCGCCCTGGAGCATCTGCTAGGGGAGGGCCGCTTAACCGGGGAGTTGGCGGCCTTTGCCTCGGAGCTACTGGAAGGAGTGCTGGCCCATAAGGAGAGCATCGATAGCACTATTAGCCGCTACGCCCCGGCACGGCCGCTCCAGCAGATGGCGCCCGTGGACCGCAATATCCTGCGGTTGGCTCTCTACGAGGTGCTGGTGGATGGACGTGTGCCCCTGAAGGCCGCCATCAACGAGGCCGTAGAGCTGGCCAAGGCGTTCGGCAGCGAGAGCTCGCCCAAGTTCGTCAACGGAGTCCTGGGGTCTGTCAGCGCCCCCGCTGTAAAATAACAACACCGGCACGGGAAAAGGAGAGATAGCGCCAATGCCCACAGTCTATGATCGAGTGAAGAAGATCATCGTGGAACAACTGGGAGTGGATGAATCCGAGGTTATCCCTTCAGCCTCCTTCGTGGACGACCTCAATGCCGACTCCCTGGACCTGGTGGAATTGGTGATGTCCCTGGAAGAGGCGTTCAGCGACGGGGACCATAAGCTGGAGATCTCCGACGAGGACGCCGAGAAAATCCTCACCGTGCAGGACGCGGTGGACTACATCAGGGACAAGGGTACGGTCGACGACTAGGGCCCGGCTAGGACCCCCTTATGGCCACGCAGCTGCCTGACCAACCCCAAGGACCAGGGCCGCGACTAACCCTGGTCGAGCATCTGGCGGAGCTGCGGCGCCGCCTCTTCATCTCCCTGCTGGCGGTGGGCGTCACCACGGCCCTATCCTTCACCTTCACCGGCAAGCTCTTCGACTTTCTAAAACGCCCCGCCCCCCCCATCACGTTCATCTACACCCAGCCCACGGAGCTGGTCAGCACTTACTTCAAGGTGGCGATCATCTCTGGCCTTGTCCTGGCCCTGCCGGTCTGGCTCTACCAGGCAGTCCTGTTTATCGCCCCCGGCCTCAGTGTCACCGAGCGGCGCTACGTTTTCTTGCTGCTCCCCGCGGCCCTGCTGTCCTTCGTGGCAGGGGCCGCCTTCACCTATTTCATCCTGCTGCCTCCCACCTTCAAGTTCCTCTTCGAGGTCTTTGGCCAGGGCATCGCCGTACCCCAGATACGCATCGGGGCCTACGTATCCCTGGTCGCCAGCCTCATGTTCTGGGTCGGCCTGATATTCGAGCTGCCCCTGGTCATGTACTTCCTGGCCCGCATCGGCATCCTCTCGCCCCGCCTGGCAGGCGGCCTGCGGCGCTGGGCCTTGGTGCTCGCCTTCGTCGGCGCCGCCATCATCACCCCCACCACGGACCCCATCACCATGACCCTGGTAGCGGCGCCCATGCTGGTCCTCTTCGAGGTGGGCCTGGTGCTGGCGCGGCTGGGGCAGCGCCAGCACCAGCGCCGGGCCGCCCAGCCCCAGGGTGAATCGGCCCGGGCCACCTAGGTTGACCCCGAGGTGGCTGTGTGCTAGCATCGAGACGGAATCTAGGAAAATGTTCAGCCAGCGAGCCGCGGGGGAAGCCGGGGGCAGCCCTCAGGTTGGCTGTGCTACGATGAGGTCACAGACTCGGTGACGGAGCTAGAGGCTCTTGGTGAGCGGATGCGGGGCTGCACGGTGTGCGGCCTGGCTAAGGGCCGCACGCAGGTAGTCCCCGGAGAGGGCAATCCCCAGGCCGAGGTACTCTTCATCGGCGAAGGGCCCGGCTTCCACGAGGACCAGCAGGGACGCCCCTTCGTGGGCCCCGCGGGCAAATTCCTGGACGAGCTGCTCCAAGCGGCCGGCCTGCGACGGGCGGAAGTCTACATCTGCAACGTAGTCAAATGCCGGCCGCCCAACAACCGCGACCCCTTTCCCATCGAGATCCAGACCTGCTCTCAGTGGCTGGACGCCCAGCTCGCCCTGATACGGCCCAAGGTTATCGTGACCCTGGGACGCTACTCCCTGGCCCGTTATCTTCCAGGCCAGTCCATCAGCAAAGTGCACGGCAAACCCTTGGTGAAGGAGGGGGTGACCGTGGTGCCCATGTTCCATCCCGCGGCCGCCCTTCACCAGGCGAGCCTGCGAGCCACGATCGAGGCCGACTTTGCGCGCCTGCCCCAGATCATCAAGGCGGCACGCCAGGCGCCGACGCCGGCCACGGCAACGGGGACCACCCAGCAACTATCCATGTTTTAAGCTGAGGCTATAGCGCTAGTTTCAACGACAAAGGAGGTACATGGCTAAGGACCGGCTGCGGATCATTCCCCTGGGGGGCCTGGGGGAGATCGGGAAGAACATGATGGTGCTGGAGTTCGACGACCAGATTCTGGTCATCGACTGCGGCGTCATGTTCCCCGAGGAGGAGATGCTGGGCGTGGACCTGGTGATCCCGGACATCACCTATCTCCGGGAGCACCGCGACAAGATCCTCGCCATCCTCATCACCCACGGCCACGAGGACCACATCGGCGCCCTGCCCTTCCTCCTCCCGGAACTCGATGTCCCAGTCTACTGCACCAAGCTGACCCACGGCCTCATATCGGTGAAACTGAAGGAGCACGGCCTGCTGGAATCCTCCGAGCTGAACATCATCGCCCCTGGCCAGCCCTTCAAGTTGGGGCCCTTCGGCGTGGAGGCGTTCCGGGTAAACCACAGCATCCCCGACGCCGTCGGCTACGCCATTAGAACGCCGGTGGGGACGGTGGTCCACACCGGGGACTTCAAGTTCGACCACACCCCGGTGGACGGTCTGCCGGCCGACTTCGCTCGCCTGGCGGAGTTGGGGCGCGAAGGCGTGCTGCTGCTACTCTCCGATTCCACTTATGCCGAGGTTCCAGGCTACACGCCCTCCGAGCTGGTGGTGGGCCGGACCCTGCACCACCTGATGGCGGAGGCCCCGGGCCGGGTCATTATCGCCACCTTCGCCTCCCTCATCTCCCGGATCCAGCAGGTGATCGACGCCTCGGCCAAGAACCAGCGCCGGGTGTTTGTGTTCGGACGCAGCATGGTGGACAACGTGGCTATGGCGCTGGAGCTGGGTTACCTGTCCGCCCCCGATGGCCTCTTAGGCCGTCCCGACGAGCTGCGCCGCATGCGCCCCAACCAGGTGAGCATCATAACCACCGGCGCCCAGGGAGAGCCTACCTCCGCCCTGGTCCGCATGGCCAACCGGGACCACCGGCAGGTGCGCATCGTCCCCGGCGACACCGTGGTGTTGAGCTCGACCCCGATCCCCGGCAACGAGGCCCTGGTGTACCGCACCATCGACAACCTCTTCAAGCAGGGCGCCGACGTCCTCCATAGCAAGGTAGCCGAGGTCCATGTCCACGGGCACGCGGCCCAGGAGGAGTTGAAGCTGCTGCTGAACCTGGTAACCCCCAAGTTTTTCGTCCCCATCCACGGCGAGTACCGCCACCTGGTAGCCCACACCAAGCTGGCCGCCTCCCTGGGCATCGGCGCCGAGCGCTGCTTCGTCCTGGAGGATGGCAACGTGCTGGAGCTGGGCCCCACGGGCGGACGGGTGGAGAGCCGCCTTCCCTACGGCCATGTCTACGTGGATGGCGTGGGCGAGTTGGCCCACGTCGTGCTACGCGACCGCAAGCTGCTCTCCCTCGACGGCATCCTGGTCGTCATCATGGCCATCGACAAGCAGACGGGCCGGCTGGTGACCCGCCCCGACATCGTCTCGCGGGGCTTCATCGAAGCGCGCGACGGGGAGCCCCTCCTGGAGGAGACTAAGGATCTGGTGGTCAAGGCCCTGGAACAGACGGAGAAGCACTCCGCCGACTGGAGCTTCGTCCAGACCCAGGTCAGGGAGACGCTGGGCCGTTTCCTCTACGAGCGTACCCGCCGCCGCCCCATGATCCTGCCGGTGGCAGTGGAGGTCTAAACCGTTCTAGACGGGGCCTGCCGGGGCCTCGGGGTGCCACAAAGGGGAGCATCTCATGGCAGAGGCCAAGGCCCGCCGGGGCGCCCGTCGTCCTCGCGTCTCCCTATGGGCGTCCCTGGGAGCCCAGGCGCTAGCCCACCCCTTTTCGGCCCTGGCGATTCTCGCCATGGTCGGGGCGGCCGGAACGCTAGCCGCCTTGATACTTGGCCCCCTCCTCATCGCCTTCGCCCGCGCCGTGGTGGTCCTCTGTGGCTGGGGCCTGCTGCTGCTGGCGCTCTGGGGTCTGGTGTTCCTCATCCTGGTGTTGGCGCGCCGGGCCTCTCTTCTGCTCATCAAGCCCAACCGCTGGCTGGGAGGCGTCGCCCTCACCGGCGCGGTCTGGGGCGGCCTGGCCTTCTTCCGGCCGTCTAAGGGCATACTGGCCGACGCCAGCTATGGTGGAAACCTGGGGCTCGCCATCAGCGGCGGCCCCGACCTCCTAGGCGGGCTGATCGTAGCCGGGCTAGTGTTGGCAGCCATGGGTCTCGTCGCGCCCAGGTGGAGCGGGCGGGCCCTACGCTGGCTGAGCGTAGAGGCCTGGAGGCTGTACCGCCGCTATCCGCTCCACCGGCTGCTCTACAGAGGGCTGGCCGGCGTCGGGCGGGGAGCCAGGGCCCTGGGCGGCTTGCTACTCCGCCTTGTCCGCCCACGCCGCGAGCCGCCGCAACCGGAGGCGGCCGAGGACGCAGACCTGCCGTCGGAGCCACAAGAGATACCTCCGCCGGCCACAGCCGAGGTAGCAGCGGAGCCTGCTCCGTCGCTCGGGCAAATGGCGGCGCGACCAGGGGCCGAGGAGGCGAAGCCGCGCCGCGGCCTGGCCCGAGCCCTTTACGCTCTCAAAGGAGATATCAAGCCCACTCCCACCGGGCGCTGGCCCCTGCCCCCCCTGAAGCTGCTCGACGCTTTACCGGTGGCCAAGGTCTCGGAGGCCGATAACGAGAGGCGCGCCCAGGCGCTGGAGGAGGCCCTTGCCAGCTACGGCATAGAGGCTAAGGTGGTCCAGATCAACCCCGGCCCGGCGGTCACCCAGTTCGGTGTGGAGCCGGGCTGGGCCAGGAAGTTCCGAGAGATCAAGGAGAGAGGGCCCGACGGCCGCGTCCTGCTCGACAGCCAAGGGAGACCAGCGACGCATCTGGAGGAGGTCTCCCGCACCCGGGTGAAGGTGGACCAGATCCTGGCCCTCGACAAGGACCTAGCCCTGGCCCTAGCGGCTTCGTCCATCCGCATCGAGGCACCCGTGCCGGGCAAGCCCCTGATGGGCATCGAGGTGCCCAACACCCTGGCCGACGTCGTCTCCCTGCGCTCCGTCATCGAGGGATCAGGGTTTCAAAAAATCCACGGCAGGAGCCCCCTGGCCGTCGCCCTTGGCAAGGGCGCCGGCGGCGAGCCCGTGGCAGCCGACCTGCAGAAGATGCCCCACCTGCTGATCGCGGGGGCTACGGGCAGCGGCAAGAGCGTGTGCATCAACGCCCTGATAGCCTCGGTCCTGATGTTCAACGCCCCGGACGAGGTGAAGCTGCTTCTAATAGACCCCAAACGCGTGGAGCTGACGCCCTACGGCCCCATACCTCACCTGCTGGCGCCAGTCCTGGTGGACATGGCGAAGGTAGCCAACGCCCTGAGATGGCTTAACCATGAGATGGACGCGCGCTACCGCAAGCTGGAGGCCCTGGCGGTGCGCAACATCGAGGCCTACAACGAGCACCCCGCGGCGGGCCAGCGGCTGCCCTACTTGATTGTGGTCATCGACGAGCTGGCCGACCTCATGATGACCGCGCCCGTGGACGTGGAGCGCTCCATCTGCCGCCTAGCCCAACTGGCGCGGGCCACGGGGATCCACCTGATAGTGGCCACCCAGCGGCCCTCGGTGGACGTGGTGACGGGCCTCATCAAGGCCAACTTCCCCACCAGGATCAGCTTCGCCGTCGCCTCCCAGATAGACTCGCGCACTATCCTGGACACGCCGGGGGCGGAGTCCCTGCTGGGCCGAGGCGACATGCTCTACCTGCCCCAGGATGCGCCCAAGCCCCTGCGGCTCCAGGGCTGCTTCGTCTCCGACGCCGAGATTCAGCGGCTGGTTGACTTCTGGGCCTACAGCCAGCCCGGCGCCTCGCCGGGGGCAGCCGCGGCGCTGGAACAGCCGGACTTCTCCGCCGCCCCGCCGTTGGCGTCCTCCCTCAGCGGGGAGGGGTCGTCGTCCCTGGATAGCGACGAGGAGCTTCTGGAGGAGGCCAGGGCCATCGCCCGGGAGCACAAGCGTCTTTCCACCTCCCTCTTGCAGCGGCGGCTGAAGATCGGCTACCCCAGAGCAGCGCGTCTGGTGGACCTCCTCGAAGAGGCTGGCGTGGTAGGCCCCGGTGAGCCCGGCAAGCCGCGTGAGGTGCTGGCGGGCCGGAGTGCCGCCCTGGTGTCGTCGGGGCCCACCCAGGACGCGCCCCGCGATCCACCGCTGTAGGGGGCGCCGGCGGTCTCACCTGGCGCCAGCCGTGGGCGTCAGCTAAGATAGTTGTCAGGGGGAGCGACCGTGCCCAATAGCGAGGCCCAGGAACCGGAGATTCTGGAGTCCGAGCTCTGCCCCAATTGCGGGGCCGAGCTGGGCCGCATCGAGACTTACCACACCCATCAGGTTTGCGAGTACTGCGGCTTTCACTTCAGCCTCTCCGCCTGGGAACGCATCCGCCAATTGGTGGACACCGGCACCTTCCGCGAGACCGACCGCTCCCTCGCCGCGGACCCCCGGGCGTTGCGGGAGCAGGTCCCCTACTCTCAAAGTCTAGGCGAGGCCCGCGCCCGCACCGGGCTCACCGGGGCGGTGGTCACCGGCCAGGGAAAGATCGGCAAGACCCAGGTGGTGCTGGCGGTGACTGACTTCGGCTTCATGGGTGGCAGCATGGGCAGCGCCGTGGGAGAAAAGGTCGCCCGCGCCTTCGAACGGGCGATCAAGAAGGGCCTGCCGGTCGTCACCGTGGTAACCAGCGGCGGCGCCAGGATGCAGGAGGGGGTACTCTCTCTCATGCAGATGGCCAAGACCGCGGCCGTGGTCCAGCGCCTCCACGCGGCTGGTCTGCCCTACATCTCGGTGCTGGCCAACCCCTGCACTGGCAGCGCCTACGCCAGCTTCGCCAGCCTGGCGGACTACATCGTCGCCGAGCCGGGCGCCCTCATCGGGGTGGCGCCCTTGCGCGCGGTGCAAGAGGCAGCGGAGGGCCCCCTGCCGCAGGGCGCCCACACGTCGGAGGCCCACCTGCGACACGGCCTGGTGGACCAGGTGGTGGAGCGGTCCAAGCTGAAACCGCTGCTCGCCGCGACTCTGGAGCTACTGGGAAGGCGCCAGAGGCTCAAGTCCAAGCAGGGGCGCGGCACCTTCAAAAAGACCGAGGCTGACACCCAGGCCTGGCACCAGGTCCAGCTTGCGCGCCATGCCCGGCGTCCCTCCGCCACCGATTACATCGCGCGGCTCACCCCCTCCTTCATCGAGCTCCACGGCGACCGGCTTTACGGCGACGATCCGGCCATCATCTGCGGCCTGGGCGCCCTAGACGGCAGGCCCGTCATGTTCATTGGCCAGGAGCGGCATCGAGGGGGAGGCGGCCAGCAGGGGCGCGCCTACCCCGAGGGCTTCCGCAAGGCCCAGCGGGCCATGAGGCTGGCCGCCAAGTTGCACCTGCCTCTGGTGACACTCATCGATACCCCCGGGGCCTTCGCCGGCGTGGAGGCCGAGGAGCGGGGCCTGGGGAACGCCATCGCCGAAAGCCTGGCCCTGATGTCGGACCTGCAGACGCCCATCGTCTCCTGCGTTACCGGTGAGGGGGGCAGCGAGGCCGCCCTGGCC
>Ga0209514_10005194_pt1 | contig 16850 bp, 7 predicted proteins | sample Subgrocontami58m_FD_187452 | JGI IMG/M metagenome (GOLD analysis project Ga0209514, IMG submission 187452) | Subsurface groundwater microbial communities from S. Glens Falls, New York, USA - GMW37 contaminated, 5.8 m (SPAdes) (version 3) | ecosystem: Environmental > Aquatic > Deep subsurface >...
GACCGCGACTCGATCTTCGGTGCGCGCGTACGCGAAGTCGTGAAGGAACTCGGGCTGAAACCGAAGCAGACGGCCTTTCGCAGCCCCTGGCAGAATCCGATCTGCGAGCGCTGGATCGGGTCGTGTCGCCGAGACCTGCTGGATCACGTGGTGGTCCTCGGCGAGGAGCATGTCCTCAGGCTCGTGAAAGAGTACATCGCGTACCACCACGAGGACCGGACGCATCTCGGGCTCGCCAAGGACACCCCGAACCAGCGCGAGGTCGAGCGACGCCCGTCGCCGGATGCCGCCCTGGTCGGCAAGCCCCGCATCGGCGGGTTGCACCATCGGTACTCTTGGGTGGCGTAGGGGCCAGACCTCGGACCCCAGGTCCTTCGCAATCGGCGCTACACTCGACCGGTCTGCCTTCCCTCCTGCGCCGCGCTTGCTTGCGTCATGACGCTCTCGTTTCGGCGCTCGGGTGCGTCATTTGTCCTCCCGGATGCCCCCCCGGCCGGACTCCGACGCGATGTGGCAAACCACAGCGGGAGGGCTGGGTGAGGGGGCGATGCTCGGCGCGAACCTGGGCTGCGATCCGCTCGGAGGCGTCACGCGCGCACCTGCGCCACAGGGACCCGGTCCAGCCGCTCATCTCAATACTTAAAAACTAAAGACACGGCCCCTATCACTAAATACACGGCCCCTTCTTCCGGAACTCCCGCCCCAGCCCATCGCGTGCCGAGCGCCCATCGCCGGCCCCGCGGCCAGCGCCATGTTCGGCAGCTGCTCGCTGTGCGCGGCCAACGTGATTCTGTTCACCTTCCAATGCTGGTCCGGATCAACGGATCCCATGCACGAACGATGCCTAAAAACTAAATACACGGCCCCTTCTTCGGGACCGCACTACCCGGTCCAGCCGCGCATCTCAATACTTAAAAACTAAAGACACGGCCCCTTGTACTATCACACGGCCCCTTCTACGCGTCATCGAGAAACGTCGGCATGCGGGCTACGCCGCGGGACATGACGTGATACCACGCCCCGGGGTACTCGATCCGCGTCGCTCGGGCCATCCGGGGAGGATACGCGGGCGATGGCAGGGTGTCAAGAACTTAAAACTAAAGACACGGCCCCTATCAATGTCAATGGACGGACCAGAAACTCCGGGTGCATGCGTTCTACTGCGTCTTGGCGCTTCAAGGGACAGATGCAAGCGGGTTGAAGCAAGAAGGAGGAAGTCGATAGATGATCTCCATCTCCGCCAGCGCAGCCCTCCCAGCTGTGTTTGCCAATCTCGAGAGAGCCCGCGTCCATCCCGGAACGACCTTTTCGAGTGATTCGTGTCGTCGAGCCGGCGTCCACAGGATATCGATGTTCCCCCAGTCGTAGGAGCGGAATACGCCCATCTCCTCCCAACGGCAACTCTTACGTCTAGCCTCGCGACCAAGTCCGGTTAGTGCATTGTCTAGGGCGCTCAGGTGATTTCTCGCGACTATCGACTGTTCGGAAGCCAAGAACGCGTTCCTTATTCGAACTGCAGGCCATTGTGGAATCACTGAACGCTCGCTGTGCAGCCTGCGCTTGTTCTCAGCCTCGTTCCACTCCACATGACGCACGACGAGCCCGTTCAGGATTTCAGGTTTGAACGCCTCGCGCTGAGGATCGTCCGGGTCAGGTCGACCCCTCTGCCGACCATAGATCGACACGCTGACTCTCGATCCAACCACGGACAGACACACGCGCGCGAGTAGGTGGAATAGCATTTCGCTCTGAGCAGGATCGGACTTGATGCCGATCCATAGAGGCCCTCGCAGAAAGGCTTCGGCGGCGGCCTCAAGATTGAAGGCGGGAATCACTGAGGGCGGAGCGCTGGTCACCTTCCAGGTTTGGGCATTGCATTCGTCCGACGGAATCGGACCCACTTCGACTCGACGACGACCAATCTGTTTCATCACTTACGACCTTGTGCCGGGAACTCGGACTCATGTCCAACATAATTGGGTTTTCCACCGGTTCTCCCAACTTCAACTGTCCAGAGATTCCCAGCGTCATCCCGATAGAGGTCTTGCCCTCGGTCTTTCAATTGACCTACGACCTTCTCGCCGCCCATTTCCCTGATGTCCTGCTTCGACAAGCGCTTGAGATTCCCTCTACCTCCGACGGGCTCGTCTGGGACCGGGCCACCTCCTCCAGAGACGTCGGGCGGGTCCTTGGGAGGCTGCGCGGAGTTCCCAGCCGGATCTTTGGGATCAGGGCCGGGACCCGGATCAGGATCGGTACCGCCACCACCGGCAGGCCCCGTATCGCCGGGCTTGCACGGTTTGTCCTTCGTTCCGTAAATCAAAGGAGGCAGGTCACCACCGCGCCCGAATCCGCCTCGCGACGGTACTGGGATGTCTGCCCCGCCAAATAGGGATCCGGATCCAGCGGGCCCTAGAGAACCTCCACACGGCAGAATGAAATTCCAGGAAAACAACTGGCCAAAATCGCCATAGAGTCCGCCACCGCCACCACCGTACCCACCGCCACCTTCAAGCCCCGTCTTGTTCTCAACCTTCCAGCGCGTTGATTGTCGGCCACTTGGATCGACCCTGCCTACAGGGTTGTTCACTACATATCGATAGCGGTTACCGAGCGGATCGTCGTCGATGGTGTCGCGCTGTGGGAATCGACCCATCCCAGGGCTTAGCGCCCTCGCCCGGAATTGATACAACCCCGCCTCGCTATCCCACTCCCGCCCCTGGAACAAGTGCCGGTTCCCGATCACCGTCCCGCTCACCAGCGTGCAAGTCCGACTCGCTCCCGAATCGACGCACGAATACACATCCACCTTGCCATAGATGTCGCGGTACTTGAACTCCTCGCAGACCAACCCCGCCGCGGTCGTCGCCTGGCAGATCGAGCCGATGGCGTTGTCCAGGAAGAAATACCGCGTCCCACTCGTCCCGAGGTCGCTAGTCAGCAGTTCGTCGATCCAGTTCCCCCACACGTGGCTCTCCACCACGGCGTCGGCCCCATTGCGGGCCTCCAGAAGCTGCCAGCCCATCCAGTAGTAGCGGTGCGTGGTGGTCCCCGCGACGCGCTCCACGCGCCGGCCGCCCGCGTCGTACTTGTAATCGCCGAGCACCGCTCCATCGGAGATCCGCGTGACCTTCAGCAGCTCGTTCCTGTAGTCGTACACGTAGGTCTGGGTCCCGTCGTTGGTCAGGTTGCCGTTGTTGTCTTGCGTTTTCGCCACGCCGCCCACGTTGTAGTACTCGTTCATCGGGTCGGGCTGGTACGTCCCGCCGACATGGTTGTACTGCTCGACCACTGCGTCCCGGTCCATCGTCTTCCGGTTTCCGACCGGGTCGATCGTCCACTCATGCTTGTTGTCCCACGTGAGGTAGTCGGCGAAGGCCTTGGTGGGGTTGATGTCCGCGCTGGGCACGCCGAACTTCACTCCGGTCACCTGGTAGATCCCGTCGTACCGGTACACGTCCCCCTTGCCATCGTGAACCCGGTGCTCGTATTTCCTGTTGTGCGTCGGCGTGTAGGCGTACTGCAGCTTCGCCTTCTCCTGCCCCGCCCCGTTGACGTGCCGGATCTGGGTCGCGCGGCGGACCTGATCGTACGTCACCTCCTTCAGGATGCCGTTCAGATACCCCCGGCGCGCCTCGCGCCGCCCGGCGTACTGGATCCCCGCCAGGACGTCCGCGCCCTGCTTGACCTGCATGATGCGGTTCACCTGATCGCAAACGTGCGTGATCACCCGCCCGGCCGGGTACGTGCACGACAGGCGGTTGCCGACTCCATCCAACGTGCACGTGATCGTCTTCGCGGCCAACGCGCCGATCTGCTGGACTTCCTTGTCCATCTGGCTCAACGTGTCGTAGAAGAACTGGCTCACCGCGATCGTCGTCACCCCGTCGCGGTTCTCCGCACGCGTCATCCGGTTTGCCCCGTCCAACTGGTAGAGCTCCAGCGTCGTCCCCTGCACCCCCGCCCCGCGCGCGATGGCTCGCTGCGTCATGCGGTCGGCCGGATCGTACGTGTTCGTGATCACGCTCGAGTTCTGATCCGTAATCGTAAGCGCGTTGTCGTCGAGATCGTACGTCAGCGTTTTCGTGGTCGTGTCCGCGTACGAGATCTGCTTCACCAGGTCGCGCGCGGTGTACTGGTAGCCGGTGGTGTTGTTGTTCCCGTCCTTCTGGCTCGTGAGCCGGGAGTTCTTGTTCCACGTCTGCTGCACGAGATTGTTCAACCCGCCCTCGTCGAACTTGGTCGAGAGCAGGCGTTGAAGTCCGTCGAACGCCTTCCGAGTGGTCCTGGTCTCGGCGTCGATCACCACCGTGTTGTTGTCGAGCGAGTCCCATTTGAACTGGGTCACGAGATTCAGCGATCCCGCCCCTTCCGTCGTCTGCGTGCGCCGGTTCGCCACGTCGTACACGTGCGTCGTCGTGATCACCTCCGACGTCGCGGTGAACTGGTTGTACTCCGTCGCGGTCACCGTGGTCGCATTTCCGTTGGGATCCAAGACGTATTCGACCTTGTTCCCCTGCGCCTCGCCCAGCGCATCGACCGTCTTGGTCCTTCGGTCGGCCGGGTCGTACGTGTTGGTTCGCGCATTGCCGTTGTCGTCGGTGCTCTTCGTGAGGCGCGAGTTGCGGTTGAACAGGAAGTCGGTCCGCGCGATCCCGTCTCCGACCGCCACCCCGCCCGAGTTGTTGAACAATCGATCCTCGCGGAATCGCCGGTCGATCTCATCGAGACTGTTCGTCACCTGGGTCATGATCGCGCCGCCCGAGGCGACCCGGCGCATCACCGTCACGTTCGAGTTCGCGTCGAACGAGCGCTCGGTGTAGTTGCCGAGGCCGTCCGTCTCGCGCGTCCCCCGGTCGAAACCGTCCAGCGTGAACGAATCCTTGTGGTTGCCGCCCTCGCCGTGCACATGCTCGAGCACGTTGCGGTTCCCATCATACGTCATCGTCTCGGTCGAGGCATCCGGCGAACCGAATCCCCGCGTGGTCGACGACACCAAGTCACGGTTATTGTACACGAGCTTGACCTGGTTCAGCTCCGGCAGCGTCGCGGTCTCGAGATTCTCCTCCAGATCGTACGCGTACGCGGTCACCGCGTTCGTGGCGCCGTCGATCTCGCGCGTCTCCGTGAGCACGTTGTCGAGCGTATCGTAGGTGAAGCTCGCGGTCAAGGTGCCGTTCGGGTAGGGCACCCCATTCTCGTCGACGTTGGCCGTGTCGATCTGGCTCATGTTGTCGTTGCCGTCGAACGTGTAGTCCACGGTGTAGCCCAGCGGCGCGGGCGCGGTCGTCCGCGTCACCTGGTCGAGATCGTTCACCGTCATCGTGGTCGTGTTCAACCGCGGATCCTGCACGCTCGTCGCCTGACCCACGACATTATACGTATACCGCGTGGTCAGGTTCAACGTCCCGTTGGCCACGATCGTTTTTTCCAGGAACCCCTCCTGCGGGTCCGGCGCCGCGTAGTAGACGTAGGAGTCCTGGAACCCCTCGCCGTCCGTGGAGGAGGTCATCTGGCCCTTCGTGTTGTACGCCATCTGCACCTGGATCGTCTGCGGCGTCGGTTGGCCGAGGTTGACCACCGGGAAATCAACCCGCACGACGTTCCCCTGGAACGGGCCGCCTATCTCGTAGTCGAACACGTAGGTGGTCGTGAAGCCCCGCGCATTCGTCGCCGTCTTCACGAACTGGAACGTCCCCTCGTACGTGAACGAGCGCACGATGTCCGCCTCCGCCCCCAGCGCCTCGTCCGAGCGACGCTCCTGGAGCAGGTTCCCCTGCGCCTTGCGGTCGGGGTTGGCGATGTCGAACGTCCAAACGATCTTGTTCCCGCGCGGAAAGACGGCGGACGTCCGCTCCATGTGCACGTTGTACGCGTGCGTCCAGAAGAACAGCGCCGGATCGGTGACCTTGGTCGCGTTGCCCTGGGCATTGAACTCGCACTCGGTCGCGAACCCGCGCCGGTTGACCTCCTTGGTCCTGCCCGCGAAGTACTGCAGATCGTAGACCTGCGCGGCGGTGCCGTAGCGCTGGGTATCGACCCGGTCTGTGGCGGCTTCGTACGCGTTCACCAGGAACACCTGCGCCTTGGGGTCGGTGATCGAGAGGAGGTTGTGGTTCAACCACGCGCTCGCCTGACCCGAAGCATACATGTAGGCCGTCTTCTTGCCGCTCGGCCACCCCGCCACGATCGGCGTGATCGTCTCGGTCAGGTCGCCGCTGGCGTCGTACGTGAAATCGAACTTCCGATTGGCCCAATCGGTGAAGTAGTCGATCCGGTTCTGCGCCGTGTACGTGAACGTGACCACCTTGCCCCGGGTGTCCGTGATCGTGGAGAGCCGATCCGAGGCGTCATACGCCAGGGTCATCTGGTTGTTGTTCCGATCCTTGATCCGCGTCAATTTGTACGTGTTCCCGACGCGCTTCGCGAACGTCTTGCAGCCGGTGCAGTACCGATCGTGGATCTCGAACGAGTCGCTCCCAGGGAAATAGACCAGCGAGTTGTAGAAACCGTTCGGCGTCAGGTACGCCGAGCCGCTCCAGACGTAGGTGTCCTTGCGGCCGGTACCGTCGTACACGATCGCGTCGCTTGCGCCGGGCGTCCCGGTCGATTCGACCCGCCGCATGTACGTGTGCTCCCAGCCGAAGCCCAGCGGGCCGTCGCTCGAGTTCCCGCTCCGGTAGTGCGCCGTGAACGAGAACGGGAAGCCCACCCCCGCGATGGTCGCGATGTGCACCGGCCAATGGAACTCGCCGGAGTGGCCGTAGACCGAGCCCCGCCCGGCCAGCCGGATCGCGTTGTTGATCGGCTCCTGCTGGATCTGCGGCACGCCCGACGACAGCCGCTGGCCCCAGATGTTGAAATCGGTCCCGTTGCGCCCATCGTGCCAGACCGCCATGAACTCCTGGTTCGAGGAATTGTACTTCACCGCCGGGAAAAACTCGTTCGAGGTCGAGCTGGGCGACTGGCTGATCTGGAAGTTGGAACCCAGGAGCGTGCCGTCCGCCTTCACCTCCTGGCCCATCACGTCCCAGTCCGACGAGGGCGCCGCCGTGCGCCAGTCCCAGACCACCATATATGTATTGGCGGCCGAAGAGTAGTCGATCTCCGGGTCCTGCTCGTCGTCGGCCGCGCCGGCGATCAGGAACGAGGCGCCGACCAGGTTCGCGTCATTGGGCTCGACCCGTTGCCCGCGCACGTGGTCGTCCCCCAACGTCGCCTGGTCGCTCTCGTACACGACCAAGTACTCGTTCACGGTCGAATTCCACGCCACCCCCGCGAAGTCCTGGATGTTGGCGGCCGCCGAAATCGTCGCCACCGGAGTGGTCGTCACCGTCATCCCGCCGTTGAAGCCGAAGCCGAAGAGGTCGCCGTTCGTCGCCGACTCATACGCCATGAAGCACTCGTCCAGCGTCCCGTTGTAGGCGAGGTCGGGACGGTAGAGGTCCGCCGTGGTGTCCCGCAGGACGATGTCGTCGCGCAGGATCGTCCCGTTGGTGTCGATCAGCTCGCCGAACAGGTCGCTCCCCGCGCCGGGGCCCCCGGTGTCCGTCCACACGACGCACCAGTCGTCGTTGGTGACGCGGCGCACCACGTCCGGGTGTTGGCTGACGCCGCCGACGTTGTTGTCGATGTAGAAAGCCGCCGCGAACGGCGTGAGATCGGCGTTCATGATCCGACCGCGGATGTCCTTGCCCGCGTGCTCCCACACCACCAGGTAGCGGTTGACGCTCGGGCTGAAGGCGACCTTGGGGAAGCGCTCGTCGTCGGCGAGCTGCGTGATGATCACCGGGGAGCCGTTGAGCGTGCCGTCGGCGTTGATGAGCTGGGCGATGATGTCGCGGTCGGTGGCCGAGAAGGCCAACTGGTACACGACCAGGTTGCTGTTATTGATGCTATTGTGCTCGAACGCCGGGTGGCCCTCGTCCTTGGGGTTGCTGGACTGCTGCACGTTCGGCCCGATCACGGGATCCACCAGGATGGGCAGCGCGGCCTGCGCGACCCAGGCTTCGGGCACGGCGATGGTGAGCGCGTCGCCGATGCAGGTCACCGGGCAGGCGGTGCGCCTGCCTTCGGCGTCGATCGCGGTCACCGCGCCGTACCGCATCACGGCCGCGCCGGAGGCGGGGTCGACGAACAGCAACCCGCTGGGCCCGGCAACCGCCGCGGTGGCCTGCAGGTCGGTCGCGATCCGGCCGACGATGCGCAGGTCCCCGGCCAGCTCCGGCCGCTCGGTGAGGAGAAAGCTCTGCTCCACGCCCAGGCCGCGATTCTCGTAGACCTCGAGGATCCCCCCCGGTCGCTCGAACCAGACCGCGCCCGGGGCCTCGAACGGCGGCGCGATCTCGTCGGGGGAGCGCTGGTAATGAACGAGAGAACCCGATTCCATCCGCTCGAACCGGTACTCGAAGGAATGCGGACGCGGCGCGGCCTGCCGCCAAGGGTCATCGAACGGCACGGTCGCGCCCGAAGGGCGAGGCCCCCGCGGCGCCGCCGGTCCTGACGGATCGTCGAAGAGCCCGGCCTCCCCGGAAGGGCGAGGCCCCCGCGGCGCTGCCGGTCCTGACGGATCGTCGAAGAGCCCGGTCGCGCCGGGAGTGCGATGCCCCCACGGCGTCCCCGGCCCCGACGGATCGTCGAAGAGCCCGGCCTCGCCGGAAGCGCGATGCGACCGCGGCGCGCGCGGCGTCGGGCTTTCCAGGGTGAGACGAAGCGCGCCGTCCGAGCAGTCCGCCTGGTATCCCACGCCGGCGAGCGGGGTGAAGGCGCGATCATGGCGCGGGTGGCCGGAGCGCAGCCTGGCGAGCAGTTCGGCCACGGCACGAGCGCCGGGGTCGACGCCCGGGGAACCGTTCCGGCGACTCAGGTCCACGCCAAGGAAGAGGTCGGGGAGCGAGAACGCTGCGCCGGCGCCGGTTTTCGCGCCGGAACTCCCGCCCCAGCCCATCGCGTGCCGAGCGCCCATCGCCGGCCCCGCGGCCGGCGCCAGGTTCGGCAACTGCGCGCATTGGAAGGCGAACAGAATCACGTTGGCCGCGCACAGCGTGCGCGTGCGACGGACGAACCAACCGGTCCCGGACCTTCCTGCGAGCATGGCCACCTCCGGACGGAAAAACGGAAAAACACCTGCACGGAGCGACTCGGGATCCGGGATCGACCAGGTCAGCGCCGTTCTTCGGCGGTCTCATCGGGCTTTGCGTCGGTCTGAGAAGGGGCGCGGCCTCCCACGAGGGGGTCATCCGCGTCCTTGGGCGATCGCTCCGGCGAGCCGCGGCCGTCCCCGCCGGTCGCGGCCTCGGGCGCCTCGCCGCGGTGACCCCGGAGCACGACCGGAGCCGGGGTCGCGGCTTCGCCGTTCGGCAGGCTGCGCGGTCGGCGGGCCAGCAACACCCTCGCCGTTCCGGGTGCGCGAGTCCGCTCTTCGATCCACCATGGTGGAGCGCCGCTCGGGGGCGTCTGGGTCTCGGCGCCGCCGGACTCAGGCTCTGCGTCGGGGGAGGCGGACGCGGCTTGGCGCGCCGCGGTGCGTGGCGCGGAGGTGGGTTCCGGATCGGCTGCGGCTCGATCCGCTCCGACCGATTCGGACGGCTTCGACGTCCGGGTCGTCGGGGTGGCGCGGTCATCGGGTGGCCGATGGAGGGGTGGGGACTCATGACCGCGGAAGAAACCCGCGAGCGCGGCGAGGAGCGCGGTGAGACACGCCAACGCAAGAAACCAGTAGCGATACGACGTCGAGCCGCTTCTCTGCATGGCCTTCCTCCGTCAGGTTGGTCGCCACTTCCTCAGCCCGTCACGCCGCCGTCACGCCGCGATCGCCGTCGCGGGATCGCTCCACGGGCCCTGGCCCGCGCTGCCGAGGGCGGCCACCCGGAACCACACACGCGCGCCGCTCGTGAAGCCGGCGATGGTCGTCTTGCTCTTCGTGCCGCTGCCGGCAGGCGTCCAGTCGCCGGCGTTGGCCACGTTGCCGGTCGTGCTCTTGTAGATCGAGTAGCTGGCCGCGCCGTGCACGGGATTCCAGTGCAGATCCACCTCGCCTTCCTTGTCGCCGCTGGAAGCGCTGAAGTTGGCGGGCGCCGGCAACGGGCCCACCGGCGTGGCGGCTGCGGAGGGGCTCATGCCGGCGCTCAGGATCTTGGCGTCGTCGCCCTTGGCGATGCTGTCCACATGCCCGGCCAGCGCCGATCCCAGGCCGTCGAGCGCCGTCTCGCTGGCGTTCTGTAGGTTCGTGCCGATTTCGGCGGTCTTGCGCTCTCCCTGGGCCTTGTTGAAGTCGGTCTCCAGCTTGTCGGTGGCTGCGGTGACAACGGCCAGGGTCGGCTCGGGTTTCGGGAACGTGGGGTTGCCGGTCATCTTGGTGACGATCTGGCGGTATTGCTGTATTTTCTGCGGAATACTGAGGTTACGGGTCCCCAAGCGGGCTTTCCCCATGGCACTTCTCCTCGTTCTGGGTTTGCTAGCGGGCAGAGTTGCCGCAGTTTACGTCGGTTTCGTGGTGAAAACAGGCGCCTCTTCGGTCGCAGCACCTGCGATCGGGGTCGGATCGCCTGCGATCGTCGCGACAGCAGCGCGATCGCGGTCGGAGCGCCTGAGATCGTTGCGATAGCAGCGCGATCGCGGTCGCAGCGCTGCGATCGCCGCGATAGCAGGCGGGATCGTGGCTAGAGCGGGTGCTCCTACGATGAAAGCGACGGGATTTGCCGGCAACGCGGCTGCTTTGGGCTCTGACGCGATCGGTCTGAAGGCCAAGCGGATGCGATCCCGGCGAGGATCTCCCGCGCCGGCGCGGCACCGACCGATCACACGAAAATCGAAGTTCACGGCTTCCTTGACCTTCGAGTTCATCACGGGCATCTCCTTCGATTTCGCCATTCCCAAGACCACCGTGCTTGGGGCCGACCCGTGGATCGGCGCGAAAATCGAGACTTTACCCGGGTGGATCGGTCCCCGCCTGCGGCGACGCGCATGTCGCCCTGCCGCATCGCCCCCAGGCCGGTGATGGATGTCGCCGAACGAGTTCGGTGATGAAGAACGCGCGGCGATTCAATCTAGACGTGCGCTGGAAACGAAGAGACTCGTGACGCCTCCCGCTCACCCCAGCAACGCCAATCATATGGAGACAGCCTGCGTTGTCAAGTCCCCATTTTCAAAATAATCGGCTGCAATCAAAAAAAGAGCCACTCCGGTCCCGACCGCTGACTTGCTGGAGTGAGTCGGAAGGGACCAGGAGTGGCTCTGAAAACGTCCACCGAGAAACGCATCTACGAATCCCGGAGGAGGGCATTGGCAACGATCGTGCCACGCTCGAGGTCGCGATGGCACCGCCACAACTCTTGGCCAGGCTTTGGCTAGCGGCGCATGGTTTGCGGAATTCGCAGGGAGGCTGGCGGAGGCATGGGGAGCAGTATCAAACTGATACAGTGCGGCATGGGGAGTTGTATCAAATTGCTACTGTCATGGGCTTCGCTAGGACGAGCGAATCTCCGGCCCCGAGTGCAACGCATCGGAGCGCGAAGGTCCGGGGGGACCGCCCCCCGCGGGGGGATGCGGCAGTCGAGGTCGGATGCGCCGTCGTGCTCAGTCACCCTTGGGCGGCTGCGGCTCGGGCGTCGGGTCGGCGGCGCCGCCCGTGGGCTTCCGCCTGCGCGCCTCGACGAGGTCCGCCTCCGCGCCCGCGCGGTCGCCCAACCGCTCCTTCACCTTGGCGCGTGCTTCGCGCGTGTGGAGGTCGTCCGACCACGATTTCAGGCAGTCGTCCATGTCTTCCAGGGCCTCGCGGAGCCGGCCGGCTTCGGCGTGGAAGCGGCCCCGCCGCCTGCGCGCCAAGGTCGATACGCAGCATGCCGTGCTCGTCGCGCTCGAACTCCGCTTCCTGGAACCGCACGGCCTGCTCGAAGTCGCGCAGGGCTTCGCGATCGCGCCCGAGCCGGGCCAGGCGCGATGCCGCGCGCTCCCGTAAAGGCATGCATCGCAGCACCCGGGGGCGATCGCGACAGGCGAAACGCACGCGGGGTTCGCTCCGTTCGCTCCTCGTCCGCTTGACCCTCCCCTTCGGCCCGCGGTACAGTGCCCGCGTCCAGAGGGGCCGCCCACCCATGCCCATCCCCGGTGTCAAAGTCCTGGAAGATCCCTCGGCCCGCCGGCTCTACTCGATCGACCAGGGTGAGCCCCCCGCCGCGCTGCGCAGCCGCTTCGTGCGCGAAGCGGACATGGTCGCCCAGCCCACGACCGTCGAGGAGATCGGCAAGGTCCTCGCCCACGCGCGCGCTCAGCGCATCCCGGTCGTCCCGCGCGGGGTCGCCAGCTCGGGCTTCGGCGCCACCCTCCCCACCCGCGGCGGCATCGTCCTCGACCTCTCCTGGCTCCGCCGCATCCTCGCCGTCGACCCGGCCGCACGCACCGCCCGGGTCGAGGCCGGCGTCCGCTGGTCCGACCTCGCCCGCGCCCTCGAGCCCCACGGCCTCGCCCTGCGCACCTACCCGAGCAACGCCTTCTCCACCATCGGCGGCTGGATCGCCACCGGCGGCTGCGGCATCGGCTCCGTCCGCTACGGCCCCCTGCGCGACTCCGTCAAACGGCTGCGCGTCCTCCTGCCCTCCGGCGAGGACCGCGATCTGCGGCCGGGCGAAGCCCTCTTCGACGCCTTCTTCGGCTCCGACGGCCAACTCGGTGTCGTGGTCGAGATCGACCTCGAGCTGCGCGAAGCCCCCGCCTGGCGGCGCCCGGTCCTGCTGACGTTCCCCGACGACGCCGCGGCGATCGCCTTCCTGCGCCTGGCGCTCGACGCCGGGGTCGCGCCCTACCACGCCAACCTGTGGAACGCGACCCGGATGCGGGAGAAGAACCACCTGCTCCACCGGCAGGACTTTCCCGAAAAGACGTCGCTGCTCCTGTACCTGGAAACCCGCGGGCACGAGGAAAAGCTGCGCGCGCTGGGCGCGCCGGAGCCCGCGCCGCTCTGGCAGGCGCAGCTTTCCTGGGAAGACCGCTTCTACCCGATCCGCGCCAAGAAGCTGGGGCCGGGGCTCCTGGCCGCCGAGCTGATGTTCCCGCTCGAACGTGTGGCCGGGTACTTCGCAGCCGCGGAGGCGATGGGGCACGAGCGCGGATACGAGGTCGTTGCGGAAGCGCAGATCGCCGGCCGGGACCGCGCGGTGGTGATCGTGTCTTTTCTTTACGACTCCCGGGACGGGAAAGAGTCCTTCCATGCGGGCGCATTCGCCATGCGCCTGGCGGTGCTCGGCCTGGCGAGCGGCGGCGTGCCCTACAACCTGGGGCTGTGGTACTCCCCGTTCGCCGAGCTGAAGTTCGGCGAACGCTGGCGCGAGCTGCGCGACTGGAAGCGCACGCTCGACCCAGCCGGCCGGTTCAACCCAGGGAAGTCGCTGGGCCGGCTCTGGGCGTACACCGCGGCCCTCGAGCTCTGGCGGCGGCTGCCCTGGCTTCCCGGCCGCTTCCGCAAAGGGGCGAGCCGCCACGAGGAGCCGCGCGAGTTCTCCTGGAAGACCTCGTGGGAGGTGTGCAGTAAGTGCGCCGCCTGCGTGGCCCACTGCCCCGCCGTGCTCGCGGTCGGCGACGAGCGGGTGAGCGCGCGCGGCAAGATGTTCCTGCTCGCGCACCTCGACGAGCTGCGGGCCGACGAGGCGCAGCTCGTCTTCCAATGCATGCACTGCAAGTACTGCACGGAAGTCTGCCAGTCGGAGATCCGCCTGGAGGACGCCTTCTTCGACCTGGAAAAGGCGGTCGAAGCCCGCTTTGGCCGGCCGGAGGCGCCGATCCGCGCCTTCCTCGACCGGGTCGCGCAGCTCGACCTCATGGAGAACGTGCCGATGGCCGACCCGGAGCCGCCCTGGCGCAGCGCCAAGCTGATGTACGATGACGTCACCGGCTCGATTTCGCGGAATCCCTGACATGCCGCTCGGGAAGTACTTCGTACACACGCGCCCGGCGCCCTCGCCGGAACCGCCGCCCGGACGGTGGCACATCGACCGCGGCCCCGAGTGCATCAACTGCGGGCGCTGCATCACCGCGTGCATGTATGGCGTGCACGAGAAGGACCCGATCGACGTGCGCCTGATGAAGACGCCGACTTCGGACCTGTGCCGGAACTGCTTCCGCTGCATCCTCGAGTGCCCGGTGCAGACGCTGAGCATGTCCCGCAGTCCGGCGCTCGCGGCCATGGGACACGCGGCGTACGGCCCGGACGTCCTCCCGCGGCTGTGGTTCCAGGCGGAGACGGGACGCATCCCGGTCTCCGGGGGCGGTTACAAGGGCCCGTTCAGCGGGGATGGCTTCGACGCCATGTGGACCGACATGTCGGAGATCGTGCGGCCGACGCGCGACGGGATCCACGGGCGCGAGTACATCTCGACCATGATCGACATCGGGCGCAAGCCGATGGCGCTGGCGTTCCAGGGCATGCAACTGGTCGAGGAGCCGGCGGAGTGCGTCGAGCTGCCGATGCCGATCGTGCTCGACTTGACCGCGGGCCCGCGCAATCCCGCCGGGCGGCGGGCGATCGCGGAGGCGGCGGTCGCGCTGGGTACGCTCTGCATCGTCCGGGCGGAGGACGTTGCGCTGCTTGGGTCCGGCGCGCCCGCGGCGGCGGTGGTGCGGGTTGCGGCGAACGCCGCCGACGCCCTGCGCGCGCTGGCGACCGCGTGCCACGTGCTGCTCGACGAACCCGCGCCCGAACTGGTGCGCGAACTGCGTGCGACGCGCCCGGGCGCTCTGCTTTGGGCGCGGCTGCGTCTTCGACCGGGGGCCGGAGAAGCCGTGCGGGCGGTCGCCGAGGCGGGCGCCGACGCCGTGCTGCTCGCGGGCACGGACCACCAGCGCGAAGTCGACGGCCCGGCCGCGCGCCACGCACGCGACGCGCTGCGCGAGGCGCATCAGCTCCTCGTGCGCGCGCGCATCCGCGACCGGGTGCAGCTCTTCTATTCCGGCGGCGTGGCCATGGCCGAGCACGTGCCCAAGGCGATCCTCTGCGGCGCCGACGCGGTGGCGATCGACCTGGCCCCCTGGATCGCGCTCGGCTGCCGCGCCTGCTCCGAGCCGTGCACGGACTGTCCGGGCCGCGAGTTCGAGCACGCCTGGGGCGTCCAACGCGTGATCAACCTGGTCGGCGCCTGGCGCGACCAACTCCTCGAAGTCATGGGCGCCATGGGCATGCGCGAGGTCCGCCGCCTGCGCGGCGAAGTCGGCCGCGCCATGTTCTTCGAGGACCTGGAGCGCGAGTTCGCCCGCCAGCTCGTATCCCCCGCTCCGCTGCCCGCCGCCGCGCCGATGCCCCAGGCGTTCACCCCGCCGCCGGTCAAGCCCGCCCCCTTCTCCTTCAAGAACGACCTCGGGATGTGGCAGGTCGGCCGCGCGGAATCCTGTATCTCGTGCGGGCTGTGCGTCGAATTGTGCCCGTACGACGTCCACGTCAAGCCCTTCGGCTTCCGCCGCGTCCTGCCGCCGAAGTCCAACCGCTGCATCGGCGCCGAGTGCCGCAAGAACGATTTCTACTGCATCGACAAGTGCCCGGTCGACGCGCTCTCGCTCGGCCCCGGCCCGCTGCTCGAAACGCTCGGCGATCCGCGCTGGACCGCCGACCTCATCGTCACCACCTGGGAGCAGTCCGAGACCGGCGCACCCCCGCGGTCGGGGCTCGAGCACCGCGTCGGCCGCTCGGGCGGGGGCTTCGACACCCTGGACTTCCGCTGGCCCGCGGACCCGCCCGAGGTGAACGAGGAGGAGATCGACCTCGGACTCGAGCTCAATCGCCGGGGCGAAGGCCCAGGGCTGCGCATTCCGCTGCCCTGGTACGGCGGCGGCATGTCCTTCGGCTCGGTCGGAATCACCACCATGCTCGCCCGGGCGCGCGCCGCCCAGGCCTGGGACTCGCTGGTCTCGACCGGCGAAGGCGGCTTCCCCGAGGCCCTGCGGCCCTATGACCCCTGGCTGATCACCCAGGTGGCCACGGGACTCTTCGGCGTGCGCGAGGACACGATCCAGCGCGTGCGCATGGTCGAGATCAAGTACGCCCAAGGCGCCAAGCCCGGCCTGGGGGGCCACCTGCTGGCCGACAAGAACACGCCGGTGGTCGCGCGCATGCGCGAGGCGGTGCCGCAAACCTCGCTCTTCTCCCCCTTCCCCTTCCACAGCGTGTATTCGGTCGAAGACCACAAGAAGCACGTCGACTGGATCAAGAGCGTCAATCCGCGCGCGCTCGTGTCGGTAAAGGTCTCGACCCCGGCGGATGTCGATATGGTCGCGATCGGCTCGTACTACGCGGGCGCGCACGTGATCCACATCGACGGCAGCTACGGCGGCACCGGGGCGGCGCCGGACATCGCCAAGAAGAACATCGCCATGCCGCTCGAGTATGCGATCCCCAAGGTCCACCGCTACCTCGCGGGCGAAGGGGTGCGCGACCGGGTGGTGCTGATCGCCTCGGGCGGCATCCGCACCGCGTGGGACATCGCCAAGGCGATCGCGCTCGGCGCGGATGGCGTCGTTCTGGGCACCTCCGATCTGGTGTCCGTGAACTGCGTGCGCTGCGGCAATTGCGAGAGCGGACGCGGGTGTCCCATCGGGATTGCGACGACCGATCCCGAGTTGTCGAATCTGCTCGACCCGGAGTGGGGCGCCCAGCGGATCGTGAATTTGTACCACGCGTACCGGATCGAGCTGAGGAGGATCCTGCGCCGGTTGGGGTTGCGCAGCGTGCGGGAATTGGTGGGGAGGTGCGATCTGCTGGTTCAGCGGGTTACGTAGTTGCGTGGGTCGGGGTTGCGGATTGCCCAGCGCGGCTGCCGCCGCAACCGACGGAACTACGGATCATACGGATTGTCCGGATTGCACGG
>Ga0209514_10005196_pt1 | contig 16847 bp, 16 predicted proteins | sample Subgrocontami58m_FD_187452 | JGI IMG/M metagenome (GOLD analysis project Ga0209514, IMG submission 187452) | Subsurface groundwater microbial communities from S. Glens Falls, New York, USA - GMW37 contaminated, 5.8 m (SPAdes) (version 3) | ecosystem: Environmental > Aquatic > Deep subsurface >...
TCTACGCCAAACTTGGTGATAAGACCAAACAGCGTGACTTGAGCGGGCTTCGCGGGCAGGGGCTTCTGTACGTTGATGAGAAGTGTTTTGTTTGGCCGGGGTTTATCAGATCAAAATAACCCGCAAGAATCGACTTGACAATATTACTCGGTACACGTGAAAGAGCTGCGTGTAAAGCGAATGAATGTCAAAAGTATTGGTGATGAAACGAAGAACTTTTTTCCGTACACATCCTGTTTTTACCGTCGAGGACTTTGCCGGCTTTCTGTCTTCCGATGAAACTGATAACCTAAGAACCCAGGAATCTCTCCTTGCCTACCATGTGAAGGCAGGAAATATCATTCGGGTGTGCCGCGGTCTTTACGCCGTCGTTCCCCCGGGGGCGTCCGCGGAAACCTGTCCGCAGCCATCCCTTTCTGAAAGACAAGCTGGTGCTCAAGGGCGGTACCGCCCTGAACCTTTCTATCTTCGCTGTCCCGCGCCTCTCGATCGATATCGATCTCAATTACGTAGGTCTGGAATTAACGCATAACAAATACTACATTGCATTTTTTCTTATCAAGGTATATTAAGGACCTCCGGATGAAACATAGCAATTTATGGGGATAATCAGGGTTGGGATGTACCTCCTGTAATTGTTGAAATGTAATTTCCCACTTCCATGCAAGATTACAATCGGAAAGTGATACATTTTCTTTTCTACCACCATTGCGTCAATACATGTTGTTAAACGCGTTGACATGCCCAGTAGATTCCCCTATATTATTAATAAACGTAAGGTTTTATTAAAGTGATTGGCTGCCAAGAAAATAACCATGGAAAAAAGAGAAATAATCAAAACCATTATAAGCAATAAGGCAGAAATGGAAGCCCGTTACGGAGTTCTACGGCTTGGACTGTTTGGCTCGTATGTAAGAGAGATGCAGCGGAAGAACAGCGACATCGATATTCTTGTAGCCTTCGGGCGCGAAATAGACCTCTTTGAATTTCTTGACCTGCGTGAATACCTCGAAAGCCGGCTTCATACCAAAGTTGATCTGGTCATGGAGTCAGCTTTAAAGCCAGCCATCGGTACTCGAATCTTATCCGAGGTCGAATATGTCTAATAAGCAGGAACTCACTGATTACATTAATGATATTACAACTGCCATTACTGACATCGAGGAGTTCACGCGTGACATGTCATATGAGACATTTGCAGAGGATAAAAAGACTGTTAACGCGGTGATAAGGAGTCTCGAAATCATTGGGGAAGCCACCAAACATATCCCGACATCATTTAGAAAGAAACATCCCGATATACCCTGGAGTAAAATGGCTGGGATGCGTGATGTGCTCATCCATGATTACATGGGAGTTGATCTAATGACAGTATGGAAAGTGGTACAAGAGCGCTTGCTTGAGTTAAAACCCCTGTTCGAAGGATTAATTCCCTAAAATAGAGCTTAATAAACCGCTATTGTCCTGAGAACGTTTCGCTTTTCTGCAATGATTATTTCCGCACATATTTTCGAATCCTATCTCAAATACCCTTTCAAGTGCTGGCTTCTTTGTCTTGGCGAAAAAGGCGAATTGAACGTTTACTTGGATTTTATCCAAATGAGGGATAATTTCACTCTGTTCAATCTTTGCCGCAAACAGGCAGAGAAGAAAACAGCATACCCGAACACCCCTTTTGTCATGTTTCATCTCGAAGGGATGCTGGCCAGCATTAATCGCCTCCATGATCGTGTAAACGCCATTGTCAAATTACTGTTGTTTGAAACACGCATCAAACATTTGCGGGATACAAAAGAAATCAATCTACGCCAATATGCCATTCTGACACAGGTTGTGGAGCGTGGTAAACCATTGCAGATAGATGAATTGCGTCGTGCCCCCTGGCATGAGGCACTCTACGCCAAACTTGGTGATAAGACCAAACAGCGTGACTTGAGCGGGCTTCGCGGGCAGGGGCTTCTGTACGTTGATGAGAAGTGTTTTGTTTGGCCGGGGTTTATCAGATCAAAATAACCCGCAAGTCTGGAGAGTCTTGATCGCGACCGTCTGCGCCTGGCTTTCATTGTCTATGGCGCCATGAGCCGTAGAGACTGGAGAACCGTCGCCCCCAGAGTTGGGGATTTTGATATCGCCGATCTTGAACAACGGTTGCTTCCCAATCTGTGGGCAGCAGGGATAGCAAGAATCCAGCAGGGTCATTTTGGCAAAGGGCTCGTCGTGGACTGCCGCAATCTTCTGGCCGGTTTATTGCCGTTTACAGAGGCGGAGATGGAATTTCAAAATCGGGAACTAGATAAAGGATAGATAGCCCCTGAATCGCTGACCGCCGATGAGGGAATGCAGGATCGTATCAGAAGGCATCCCCTGCTGGAATGGAAGGCGGTAAACGTGCGGGAGTATCAAGGAAAAAGGAATTGACGCATAACAAATACAACGCTGGATTTCGGATCGTCTGAGCAACTTGCTGATAACGGCATGAAATGTGGCATTATTTGAGGTTGCTTTTTCCAATGATCGAGGGTAGTTGTGTACTCTTGAAATCGATAGGCTTTATAATTTCCATTATACTAGATTTTAAATGGAAAATCTTTATATTTTCCGTTCTCATTCTTTGCTCATCTGATGGGTCTGTTCTTCAGTTATAATACCCAACTGTGGCAGCCAAGAGGTTCAGGAAGTGGAAGTGAACGAACAGGTCAAAAACAAGATACGGCAGCTCTACCACTTCCTGAAGGAAGCGAATCAACTGCGGTTTCGACCTGTACGGCAACTTGCCGACCAACCAAAGGTGGTGCGGCTGGCCGAGATGCCTTCTCACCCATCGATGCAAATTTACCGACCGGTACATGTCGGGAACACTCATGAAGTTCCAGATACCCTCTTGCGAATCAAGAGGCCAGCAATAACCCGATGTCCTACTCCGCCAGAGGCAATTGCATCGTGGCTGTTGCCAAACTGGGATGACCCTTTTAAGCAGGCATCATATGTCGAGAGCCAGAACTCGGTTGACGAGCAAGGCGAGACTGTTACTGACTTCTTCGATACTGATGAACAACGGGTAACTGACTTCATTGCGTGGGACGATCAAAGGCAAGCTTGGTCTATACCAGAACAGATAGCCCGCAAGGCACTCCGCTTCTTCGAGTTGTTCTATGATCTCCATTCAACCATCGAGAAGGATGGTGAGCAGCTTGAGTTACTGGCGGCTGATGGTCATCTGTCTTGGCAAACGATGTCAGCGGTTGATGGAGAAATCACCATTGATCATCCGATCCTTCTAAAGCGTGTTGAACTGAGGTTCGATGCTAATGTGCCAGAATTCACAATCCACGAGACTGATCGTGAGGTGGAGCTTTATGGCGGGTTGTTCGTCGATCTGCAGGATGTTGCGCCGGTGGCGATCAGGAACCGCAAGAACGAGCTTGAGACTTCTGGTTACCATCCCCTTGGTTGGGAGGATACAGAAGCCTTTCTTAAGGCTTTCATCCAGACGGTATCGCCGATTAACGGTGAGTTTCTGGATGCTCCTTCGAATGATCGAGCATTAACATCTCCGCGAATGTGGCGTGATCCTGTACTTCTTCTCAGAAAGCGGATCGCTGGCATTGCAAACGCTGTCGACGCCATAATTGACGATATAGAGCACCAGACAATGTTTCCGCCCGCCCTAGCCCAGATCACAGGGACGCTAGAAGAGTGGAAAGATTCTGGTGGATTTGGGATGGAATCGGGCGCCACAGTCACCGGCCTTTCAGGACAACCAGCAACAATCACAACGATCAGCAACGATGACATTCTCCTGGCCAAGGAAGCAAATAAAGAGCAGCTCCAAATTATTCACCGTCTGTACCACAGTGGCTCAGTGATTGTCCAAGGCCCACCCGGCACCGGTAAGACTCACACCATTGGGAACCTCATTGGTCATCTCCTCGCTCAAGGAAAGTCGATTCTTGTCACCGCCCATACTGCCAAGGCCCTGCGCGTTCTACGAGATAAAGTGCCGGAAGACCTTCAGCCCTTATGTGTATCAGTCCTTGGTAGCGACCAAGATGCCCGCCGACAACTTGAATCCGCTATCGGTTCCATCACCGAGCGTTTGACCGGTGACTCCAGCGCCGCTCTGCTAGACAAGGCGGCAAGCTTTGAGAGTGAGCGAAAGAAACTGCTTCACCATTCCAAGGAGTTGAACCACAAGCTCCGAGAAGCACTTGAGAACGAGTACCGTGAAATCGTCGTCGGCGAAAGACATTTCTCGCCCTCCGATGCGGCTCGCTTTGTTGCAAGCCAATGTGAACAACATGGCTGGATACCTGGCCCGGTAAAGCTAGGCGCCGATATAACAATTACACAACAAGAGCTGGTACGCTTTTATTCCATTGGCACCATTTACACGGCTGAGGAAGAGCGGGATGCCCGATTTCCCTTACCCGAACTCGCTGATCTGCCATCCGAACGACAGTTCCAGATCATGGTTTCGGAGTACCGACGCCTGTTGGACTGCGATCTCACTGCTGGTGCTGACCGTTGGCAGTTGGCAGAAAATGGAAGCGAAGCTATTGAAACGCTAGCGAGCTTCCTCGCAACCGAGTTTTCGGACGACTTGAGACGCCAATCTTGGCGTCCCTATGCCATCATCGCTGGTATGCATGGCGGAACGGAGCGGGAGGTCTGGGAGCGGCTGATCATTAATATCGAGAAGGCCGCAGAAGCCAATTCAAGGTGTGCCTTGGTTCTGCACCATCGTCCGCGATTATCCGAAATAATTCCTGTACATAAGCAGTGGCATATCACTGTCGAAATCTGTGAGCACATTGATGCTGGCGGCAAGCTTGGATTCATCCAGCTGGCAACCCGCTCCGAGTGGCGCCAGTTTATTAAGACGGTTTCAGTAACTGCAGGACAGCCCCATCATCGGGATCATTTCGAGGCCATTGGCTGTCTTGCCGAATTAGAGTCATATCGGCTTGAACTGGAGCCTCCTTGGAATAATTTGGTTGGGCAGCACATCAACAAGCCGTTCGACACGCTCGGGACGTCGCCGGAGCTCTCCTGCCGAGCCCTGATCCGAGAGATTCGCCGATGCCTTGACTGGTATTCCTCAGTCTGGGTGCCATTTACGGCCAAACTAATTTCAGAGGGAATGAATCTGGATCGCGTCCTAGCTTCAATCCCGCATGAGGCCAGTCAGGTTTCTGAATACAACACAATCGAACGTTTGGCGACAGAGGTATTCCCCCCTCTTCTAGCCAGTGAGGGCGGTCGACGTAAGCTCCGGGAATGCGAGGCAGGATTTGATAGACTTACCAATCTATCGACCCAAGTCGATCCAACCGCACCAGACAGAGGATCTATCGGTCGTATTATCGCTGCTGTCCAGTCGCGTAGCGCCGATGCTTACACAGCCGCGTTGGAGTATGCCCGTCGCCTGCATACCATCAGGCCACTAGTTTTAGAGCGTGATGGGTTGGAATCCAAGCTAAAGCTTGTTGCTACTGGATGGGCAGAACAAATCTCCTGTCGTGTGCCGCCACACAACCAAGGGCTGATGCCCGGCCGGAGACGAGCTTTACGCGGCGGCGCACGGCCCCTTGTCGTGTGCCGCCACACAACCAAGGGCTGATGCCCGGAGATGTTAGCGCGGCATGGATGTGGCGGCAACTGCATGATGAGCTCGCTGAACGGGATTGCCTGGACGCCTACGAATTGCAACGCGGGATCGACAAGACTCACGACGTGCTACGCAAGATAACTCAGCAGCTTATTGATGCAAAAGCGTGGGGCAAGCAACTCCAACGGCTACAGGACAATTACTCCATTCGGCAAGCCTTGGTTGGCTGGCTTGATACCACGAAGCGTCTCATCTCGACCCGGCAGATGGACAGGCGGCTAACACTGCTATCCGAAGCACGTAAGTTGATGAAGAAGTGCGCAGATGCAGTTCCGGTCTGGATCATGCCCATATCGATAATGGCGGAGAGCTTCGATCCTCGGACAACTCGGTTTGATGTGGTTATCATCGACGAGGCCAGTCAGGCTGATCTCAATGCCCTCATCCCCCTCTACATGGGCAAGCAGATTGTGGTTGTAGGTGACCATGAACAGGTTACGCCGCTGGGAATCGGAAAAGGACAAACCATTCTTGATAACCTCAGAAAGTCTATGCTTCAGGACATTCCTAATTCACACCTGTTCGACAACATGTCTTCAATCTATGACATCGGTCGTCAGTCGTTCGGTGACGCTATCCGTTTGGTGGAGCACTTTCGCTGTGTTCCGGAGATTATTGCCTTCAGCAACCAGCTCTCCTACGAAGGTAAAATTCGGCCACTTCGAGAATCAAATTCTACTCATATCAAGCCTGCATGTGTACCATGCAGGGTCGATGGAATGCGGGATGGGGATATCAACAAAGCAGAGGCCGAGAAAATCGTCGCTCTCATCAAGGCTATGATCGTGCACCCGGCCTATGCTGGCAAGACTATTGGTATCATCTCCATGCTAAAGGAGAGTCAGGCCGGACTCATTCAGTCGATGTTACACAAGGAAATCGATAGTGTCGAAATGGAAAGACGGCGCATTCAGGCCGGTATATCTGCCGAATTCCAGGGCGATGAGCGCGACATCATCTTGCTGTCTATGGTCGACAGTGCCATAAAGGAAGGAACCTTGCGGACCACGGGTGAAGGTGCGTTCGAATTGATCAAGAAACGATACAACGTGGCAGCTAGTCGCGCACGCGATCAATTATGGGTTATCCACTCCTTTGATCCTGATCTCCACCTCAAGACAGCTGATCTTAGGTTCAAGTTGCTTCAACACGTCAAAGACCCCCTGGCATCGCTTCGTGCTTTCAACCAGGAGGTCGGCAAAACCGAATCACCTTTTGAACGAGAAGTCCTTAAGCGGCTCACCAACGCAGGCTACCGGGTCAGGACACAATGGCAGGTTGGTTATTTCCGGATCGACATGGTCGTGGAAGGCGGAGGTAAGCGCCTTGCTGTTGAATGCGACGGGGATCGCTATCATCCTATGGAAAAATTGTCCGAGGATATGGAGCGCCAAGCCATCCTTGAACGTGTTGGTAAGTGGCAATTTGTACGGATCAGGGGGAGTGCCTTCTACCGCAATCCAGACTTGGCCATGAGGCCGGTATTTGATCGCCTATTAGAACTGGAGATTCCAGCTGAGTCTGACGTGACGGATGATCCCCCGAGTAGTATGGTGTTAGTACATGAGTTGGAAGATTTAATTGCCCAAGGATTCAAGGACATGGAAGGTTCACCCGTCACCGCCGAAGAGCATCGACAATCAGAGCGCCGCGTCGTGTCCTTCTCCGGTGAGCCGATAAATCACAGTGACTCTATGCTGGTTGGAGCCAGCGATAGCACACAAGTATCTATATCTACAGAGCATAATGCTCCATTGAATCCTGATAATATAGTCGCACCTCTGAAAGAAGATCGGCGCGCCTCACTACACGCAAACGTCGATCTCTTTGACCCTGGACAAGTGTTCGGTGCTTCGATTAGATCTCGTTATGGCGGTTTGCAACTTGCCGATTATTCGGCCTATTCCGGACCGATTGGAACTGATCCTCGCAGTGCCAATAAGATTGCCGTTTCCGAAGATATCGTTCGGATAGTGGAAGTTGAAGGCCCCATGCTTGCTAAACGTGCTTACGACATTTACCTGCGGGGTTGTGGAATCGGGCGTATGGGCCATGAACTGAAGAGCGCCATGAACAAAGCACTCTCACACGCAATTCGGCAAGGACTTGTTGTTGCCGAAGATGAGTTGACTGAACGAGGCTTAATCTTCTCCATCGTCAGAACTCAAGGGAGTCCACCGATAAACTTACGAACCCGGGGAACGCGATTATTAGAAGAGATTCCACCGAGCGAGCTACAGGTTGTAGCAAGGCACTTAGCGAAGCGGAATGGTTTCACATCGGGCAGTGATGAGCATCTGCGTGCAGTCCTTGAAAGCTTTGACTTAAAGAAGCTAACCACCCAAGCTGGAACAAGGTTACTGGAGATACTTGAGAAAAAATATCCATACGTGGATGAATACATCAACAAGTTCTTTCAGAATCTCGATGCCATTAGTACGGAAACGGAGTAAGCCCGAATGGATGGAGATATCATTGCCTATAGCAATAGAACGGTCTTGAATAAGTGAATTGGGGACAGCCACTCATTTACTGATGAGCTAATTCATTGACCAGGCAAGCAACAATACAGAAAAGGAGCATGTCACATTGACAAAATCCGATTTAATCCGTGTGGCGGTTTTTGAAGGGCAACAGATTCGCAAAATCCTGAAGGAAGACGAATGGTGGTTTTCTGTCATTGATATTGTCGAAGTGCTTACCGGCAGCAACATACCAAAGCGATATTGGAGCGATCTCAAGCGTAAGCTGGCAAAAGAAGGTTATTCTGAGTTGTACGATAAAATCGTACAACTGAAATTTGCTGCTGCCGATGGTAAATATTACGCCACCGATTGCGCCAACACGGAAACCATGTTTCGTATCATTCAGTCAATTCCCTCGTCCAAGGTTGAACCGTTCAAACAATGGCTGGCCCGGGTAGGTTACGAACGGCTGGAGGAGATCGAAAACCCCGAGCTTTCCATGGAGCGGATGCAGGCGCTCTATGAGAAAAAAGGGTATCCGAAAGAGTGGATTGACAAGCGGATGCGCGGCATTGCCGTTCGCCAGGATTTGACCGACGAGTGGAAAAATCGTGGTGCCAAGACCAATCTGGAATATGCGATATTGACCAACGAGATCATGCAGTGGGCATTTGATCTGAAAGTTGATGAATACAAGCAGGTGAAAGGATTGGCGCGGGAGAACCTGCGCGACCATATGACCGATATTGAGCTGATTCTGACAATGCTTGGTGAGGCAACCACCACCAAACTGCATCGTGATCGGGATTCCCAAGGAATTGAACCGCTGAAGAAAGATGCCCAGGAAGGCGGCGCGGTTGCGGGCAGCACCCGCCGGGATATTGAAAAACGATCCGGCAAACCAGTGGTGACGGGTGATAATTTCAAAGGGTTGACCGGTAAAGGGCTGAAGAGAATAACATAGGAATATCGGGTAGAGGGAAATAATGGGGACGGTTCTAGTTATTTAGCGAAGACGGTAACCGGCGATGTCTTTTTGGCTAAGCATTACGGAAAAAAAGCTTGTATAAAAGCACACCAGCCTCGCTGACTGACTTCAATAAAAAACAATTACTATTGGTAATCGGAGGACGCAATGCCGATTATTCGGTGAATATCCAGAGGGATAGTTATTCTAAATGTTGACGGAAAAAAGCTCATGGGGATTATGCCCGTGAGGCGCATCGGCGAGCAATCCCTGATGGTAGCTCCACCGGCGTCGGCCCTTTCCGTGACCCGCTTGCTGGCAAAAAAATTAGATGACTTTTTGCCCTATACCGATATATCTTGGAGCATCACAAGACGGGGAGGAAAGAATATTGTCCACGCAAGATTTAAATAATGTTTATGAAAGTCTGGCGGCCCATCTGGATAGTTTGCCCGCCGGTTTTCCCTCTACCCCAACGGGGGTGGAACTGCGGATTCTCAAGCGCTTATTTACACCTGAAGAAGCGCTGCTGGCCACGCTCCTGACCCGTCGGCCGGAGAGCGCATCAAAAATAGCGGCCCGGACGGGACGGGATACCGGGGAACTGGCCGTCCAACTGGAAGAGATGTCTCATAAGGGCTTGATCTTTCGGATGAGCAAAGGTGAAGAAATACTCTACATGGCCGCGCAATTCATGGTGGGCATCTGGGAGTACCATGTCAATGATCTCGACCCGGAATTGGTGCGGGATGTTAATGAATATTTCCCTTATCTCATGGGGACGACAGACCCGCTGGGCACTCCGCAGGTGCGTGTTATCCCCGTGGCTGGCGCTTTAACGCCCGACCATGTCGTCCTTTCCTATGATGAAGCACTGCGCATTATCGATGGGCAGGAGAAGATTGTTGTGGCCCCCTGCATCTGCCGGCGTGAGCACCAGATATTGGGTGACGGCTGCGGCAAGCCCCTTGAAACATGCCTGGTGTTCGGGGTCGGCGCGGCCTACTATGAAGAAAACGGCTTGGGACGTCAGATTGACCGGGAAGAGGCGCGTCACATCCTGGCGAGCGCAGAGGAGGCGGGTCTGGTTTTGAGCCCGGCCAACGCGCAAAACGCGACGAATATCTGCTGCTGCTGCGGATGTTGTTGCCAGATTTTAAAATATCTGAAAAGGCTACCGAAACCGGCGGAAAGTATCGGGAGTAATTTTTATGCCGTTGTTGAAGAAGAGCTCTGCGTGGGTTGCGAAATTTGCCTGGAACGCTGCCAGATGGAGGCCATTGAAATGGTCGATAGTTGCGCGGTGATCAAGCGGGAGCGGTGCATCGGCTGTGGTCTCTGCGTTTCTGCCTGTGCTGCCGGGGCGATCCGCTTTTTGGCCAAGCAACCGGAAGACCGCCGGGAACCGCCGGGCAGCCTGACGGAGACCTACAAGCGCATCGGCGAAGAGCGCCATAAAGTATAGGGGGGCGGCATATGACGAGAGCGATAAAGGCGGTTTTATTATCGGCATTGGTGTTCCCCGGTGCGGGACAGATTTATCTGAAACGTTACCGGCGCGGGCTGATCATGATAGCGCTGGCGCTGTTGGCCTCGGTCATGATGTTGGTCAAGGCTGTGGCCGCCGCACTGGAGACGGTGAGCGCCCTGCCGCAAACCGGTCGGGCCATCGATCCTCAAGCTGTTGCCGACTTGGTCGCCGCCTCTACCGGGGACTTACTGGCGGGTAGCAGGGCGTTGCTTGTCCTGTTGGCCGTTTGCTGGGTTATATCCGTGGGTGATGCCTATCGCCTGGGAAAAAGGGGGGAGGGGGTGTTATGAAGATACCTGTTTATCTGACAGCCCTGCTTCTTTGTGTTGTTTTCCTTCCCCACGCGCAAGCTGAGGAATACGGCCGGGTCCGCGCCATGCAGCAGCGGGCAGTTGAGGTCGTCAAAAAAAAGAATAATTACATAGACCGCGTTTTGACAATGTATTCAATACCACATGAACGCAATGGGGAGGGCGCCGTGGTGCGTTTAACGATGGACGGTCGTCCGGTGGAGATAACGAAGATAGAAATTATTCCCTTCCTCAAAGAAGGAGCAGACAACGAACAGCAGGTTGCCGGTCATGAGTTGCTGTTTTATACTCCGCAGGGGATGTTCTCTTTGGTTTCGGAGTTGGTGATTCGCTGAAACAGGTAGATATCCGGCATTAAAAGATAACAATGATTTTTCGTAACGGATCATAATATGCAGGACTCCGCATCCGGATCGATAAAGTGGCCTTGGCCGATAATTTCCACCGTCTCAGAGCATTTCTCTCTCATGCTCGCCGCACTGGGGTGCGGTACTCCCAGGGGTTCCCAAGCACTTCCGTGCTCACTTGGTTGGGAGATTCTTTTCCTGTAAAAAGGACAGTTCCTCGTAGAGCATCTCAATCCGTGGCAGTTGTTGGCTGTGGTGGGCGGCGATCTGCAGGGGGTTATGATACATGGCCTCCAGTTCCATGGGTTTGCGGGCATCGAAGTCCAATTTCATGCTGGGAAAGTAGGGGCGCATGTGCCGGGTGTCCGTGAGCATTTTCTCCACGAAAGCTTCGGGAATGATCCTGCCAAGAGCCGCCGCCCCTGCCAGAATCTCCTGCATGAGGTCTTGGGCGAGCTTTCGCAGAGGGGGACTGTTGACCACTTGGAAGGTGTTGATATTAAAGAGGGTGGTCAAACCGCTGAAGGGAATGTTCCAGACCAATTTGCGCCAGCGTGCCTCGATGAGATCGGCATTCATATCCACCTTGACGCCGGCTGCTATAAAATCCGCCGCGATCTGTTGCATGATTGTCGTGATGCCTGCGGGGCTGCTGTCCCTGGTAAATTGCGCCAGGATTATTGAGCCGTAATCCTGATGGCAAATGGTTCCCGGCGCGGTTTTGGTGGTGCAAATGAAGCAGAGCCCGGCCAGAACGGTTTTGACGCCGACGAGGGCGGCGATTGTTTCCTCCTGGCCGTAACCGTTCTGGAGCAGAAGCACGATGCCCTTTTCATTGATAACATGGGGCAGGATAGCGGGCAGAATGTCGTTGGACGTTGCCTTGAGCGCGACGATTGCCACATCGCAGCGCGGCATGGCCTGGGGGTGATCGTAAGCCTGCACGAGGGGCAACGCGAAATCGCCATCAACAGAGGAAATTGTCAAACCATGGCGCCGCACGTACTCGTAATCGGAATGGAGCAGAAAATGCACGTCCCGCCCTGCACGCTGCAAAAGGGCGCCATAAAACCCGCCCACGCCACCTACGCCAATAACAGCGTAGGATAAAGGGTGCAGCGGCATTATTCGGGAGAAAATTCGTCTTTGTGGGCGCCGCAGACCGGGCATACCCAGTTATCAGGAAGATCCTCGAATTTTGTTCCCGGCTTGATCCCGCCATCGGGGTCTCCCTCCTGCGGGTCGTACAAATATCCACATACATTACAAGTGTATCTGGTCATTTTTTGTTCCTCCCTTTTTTTAGTTGCCGTCGCCTGAAAGGTGGGTGCGTTCTTGGGCTCCTTCCCCCCTTTGACGGAGTGATAATAAGCATAAGTCATCGGCTCTGCACCGCTCAGGACATCGCAGGCCTTTACTTCTCCCCAAAAAAAACGATGGGTGCCGCAGTCCATCGACCCGAGCACTTCCGCTTCGAGAAAGCCGGCGCTGTAGTCCATGATAAGTGGCACACCGCTTTGCCCGATTTTATAATTTATGCCCTCGAACTTTTCCAGATCACGGCCACACTTAAAGCCGAAGCGTCCGATGAAGGTCATGGGGGTCGCAATCGTCAGGATGGAAACGGCAAATTTACCACTTTCCTTAATGAAATCGTGCGTCAGGTTCTGCTTGTTGATGCCTATCCCCAGCGTTGGCGGTTCCGACGAAAGCTGGACAACGGTGTTCGCAATCTGACCATTCATTTTTTCGCCACGTATGGAACTGATCAGATAAAGACCATAACTGATTTTGTGAAAAGCCGAACTATTCATGGAAGATGTAGCTCCTTGTCCTTAACAGGTCGATGTGCGCATTATCACGGCAAAGAAAAAAGTTGTCAATCCTTTTATGGCGCAATTGTTGAGTAGTCAACATCTTTTGGGCCTCTTGCCGAAGATGCCCTGACCAATCCTGATGATCGTGGCTCCCTCTTCTATGGCGATCAAATAATCGCCGGACATTCCCATGGAGAGCTCCTGCATTTGCGCTGGCGGAATTCCCGCTGCCTGCAGCCCCTGCTTAAGTTCCCGGAGACATCGGAAATAAGGCCGCATTTTTTCTGGATCTTCAAACCAGGGCGGCATCGTCATCAGGCCCCGCAGTGCGACATTATCCAGCTTGCTTATGGCCAGCGCCAGGGCCAGCACTTTGTCTGGCGCCACGCCGTTCTTTGTCGGCTCGCCGCCGGTATTTACCTCGATCAGGGCTTTGACCAGACGATTTTCCTTTTTGGCGCGTTTGTTAATTTCCAGCGCCAGTTCCAAACTGTCAACGGAATGGATCATCGTAAAATGCCGGACCGCCAAGGCCGCCTTTCTGGTCTGCAAGTGGCCGATCATGTGCCATTCCGTTGACTTACCCAATTCGACCAGGGTGGCTATCTTGGGCAAGGCTTCCTGGATGTAGTTTTCTCCAAGGGTTCCGATCCCGGCATCCAAGGCGGCGATGATCCGTTCCGGGGGGACGGTTTTAGTAACCGCCAGCAGTTTGATGTCCTCTGGGGCACGCCCGCACTGCCGGGCTTTTTCCCTGATGTTATGGGCGATTAAATCGATCTGAGATTTTATTTCCCCAGTCATTGCTTCTTCATTCTCATTTTATGATTCCGGCCCTTTTCAGTATCTCCAAGGGGAGGTCACCCGAGTTTGATTTTCATGATGACGATATAGAGGTTGAAAGAAAAACCCAGCGCATTGCCGATCGTGATCGGCAGGGAATGAACCATGAGCCCGTAAATGAACCACAAGAAAAGAGTTCCCGTCACCATGCCAAATGTTCCCAGAGAGAGATCCTGGGTATTCTTTGTCCGGTAAACCTTGATAACCTGCGGCGCAGTGGCAATAGTTCCCAGCCCCGCAGCGAATAATCCCACTACGTCAGCAATGTTCATCACGTTTTTTATCCTTAAGGTAAGTTATTTTTCTTATAAATAAACGTAGGCTGTCTGCAGCAAAGCAAAAAGCAAGGCGAGCCCCGTGAGGCCGATGCAGGCCAGCGCCAATCTCCTGTGAAAAAGAGTTTCCCTTTGCTGTTCCAGATAGCCGAGCCACCAGGCAAGCAAAATGCCCGACGCAAGGCCGCCGCCATGTGCCCAGTTATTGATACCGGGAACCAGAATCCCGAAAAAAAACAACCCGGCAATCCAGCCTAGCGCTTGCTTGTAAATGGCTTCACCATATGAGCCGCCCCGGGTTTTTCCGTAATAGACGATGGCGCCGATCAAACCACAGATAGCTGCGGAAGCGCCGATCGTAAAAGGAATCCCGGCGAGGAAGGAAATGAAAAAACCGGCCACCCCGGTCAGAGCATAAATGACACAAAAACGGTTGACGCCGTATTCCTGTATTACGAAGGGTCCTAATTGGGCGACGGCCATCATATTAAAAAAAATGTGCATGAGACTGCCATGCAGATAGGAGGCGGAAATCAAGGTCCACCATCTGCCGAAGGCGGTAATGGGTACGGTTCCCGTCGCTCCCAGGAGGAAGAGTCCCTCCTGGGACGGGGAAAAAATGGTAAAGGGGTTGGCCGTGAGCGTGATGCCGGAGGCGCTGATGAGTAGCGACAGGAGGAAAAAACCTGCATTAACGTAGATGATGATGTTGGTCATTTCCGGCGCCAGGGCGCTTAGGCTATTGGCCAAAAAACCCTGCGCGCCGGGTTTGCTTAAGCCGCAATAAGGGCAAGCGGGTTCATCGGCGCTAATCAGCTTGCGGCAGTTTGGGCAGAGCAGGGAGGTACGTTCTTTAGAATGCATGATTTTCCTTAATGAATTCAAGAAGCATGATTTAATACGGCGATGATTACCAGTATTCGCCTTGCTTGTAAAGGCAAATGCGAAATGTTAGGAGTAGCGAAAAGGGGGAGGTAAGCGATGGCAAACGATGTTTTGCAGCCCGGCGAGGCAGTGGAAATGACGATTGACAATGTCGCCTTCGGCGGCGCTGGTGTGGGGCGGGCGCGGGGTATGGTCGTCTTTGTGCCTTTTACCATGATGGGCGAGGAAGTGGCAGTGGAGATAAGATCCGTCCGTAAAAATTTTGCTCTCGGGCAATTAAGGCGTCTCCTAAAACCCGTTGCCGGACGCAGCGAACCTGTTTGCCGCTACTATGGCTTCTGTGGCGGATGTCAGTTGCAGCACATGGCATATGAGCAGCAATTAGCTCTTAAGGAAAAGCAGGTCGGCGAAATATTCGCCCGCCTGGGAAAATGTGAGGCGCCGCCGGTGCGCCGGATTATCCCTTCGCCCAGTCAGCTACATTACCGGGGCAAGGCTGATTACCATATCAAAACAACGCCTGCGGGACGGTTTGTTTCCTTGGGCTTCCGGTCGAGAGAGGAAAACAAGATTCTGGATATCACCCGGTGTGAAATCGTGGCGGAAAGCATCAATGATTCCTGTCAGGCTCTGCGTGAGGCCCTGAAGAGCGGCTCCCGCCATGGCGTGCGCGAGAGGCAACCCATTTGGGCTTCCCTCGCAGAGGGGTGCATTATCCCCGTACCCGACGCATCCGAGGCGCCTCCTATATTGACCAGGATGGTCAAGGATATGCAACTGGCCGTTGCCTATGACGGTTTCTTCCAGGTCAATACCTCCCTGGTGGATGGTCTGGTGGATCAGGTGTTGCTGCTGGCTGACATGAAGGGCGGTGAAAGGGTGCTGGACGGATATTGTGGGGCAGGGCTGTTTTCGCTTTTTCTGGCGGCTGCGGCTGGCAGTATCCTGGGCATAGATGTGAACGGCGGCGCGGTGCAAGCCGCCAGAAAAAATTTGCGGGAAGCGGGTTTTAATAATGCCCTTTTCCTGCCGGGGGATGTGGGCAGGGTCATGAAGCAGCAGTTGGCGCGTGGTAGTGCGCAAGCCGATATCATCATTCTGGATCCGCCCCGCACCGGTTGTGACCGGCAAGTTTTGGAGGCGGTGAAAGGCATGGCGCCGACGAAGGTCATCTATATTTCCTGCAATCCGACGACGCAGGCGCGGGACATCCGCTATCTTGTTGATGCCGGTTTTTTCCTGTCTTGTCTGCAGCCGATCGATATGTTTCCCCAAACCGGCCATATCGAGGTTATCGCCCTCCTGCAGCGCCGTTAGGGTGCTGCTGCAAATAGATGTTCCCCCTCCCTTCGAGACTGTGTCACAATCGGGGAGGGATCAGTAGTGTCCGGTTAATAGTCGAACAAATTTAGTTGGTTGCAAAGTGGTTCTTTGAAATCCGGGATTTTTTTGTAGTCGTAATTTGCCAATAGCTGATCGAGCGGCACTTTTTCGAAGAGGGTGACGCTCAGTATCTGTAAAATTGTGTAGAGATTCTGTTCCAGATGGAGGCGTTTTCGAATGACGGCGGCTTTATGCTTGCGGAAAGATGCCCAAGGAAAAAGGGAAAGGCAAAGGTCGATGGTGGTGGAATCCAAGGCGTAGGCAGTTTCTTTGAGTTCGACGCCGGAGTCTTCATCGGCGTAAAGGGAGCGTGCTCGAGAAATCAGGATTTGACAGAAGTCGGCGTACATCCGCC
>Ga0209514_10005199_pt1 | contig 16845 bp, 15 predicted proteins | sample Subgrocontami58m_FD_187452 | JGI IMG/M metagenome (GOLD analysis project Ga0209514, IMG submission 187452) | Subsurface groundwater microbial communities from S. Glens Falls, New York, USA - GMW37 contaminated, 5.8 m (SPAdes) (version 3) | ecosystem: Environmental > Aquatic > Deep subsurface >...
CCCGCCAGCTAATCTCGGCGGGTTTTTTATTTATCTTTCTAGTACAGAGACACCAAGAGAATCCAACCAATTAAAATCAGAAGGAGAATTGCGCCACCAGAAAATTTCTGTTGAAGAATTTTGTGATGTTCTCTTTCAAGACAAGTAACAACTATAATAAAAGAGGCGAAGGCAGCGATACCTATTGAAGAAACAGATTTAGTAAGTACAGTTCCTTCCATTACTTCCCAAATAGAAAGCACTCCAAGAAGAGCCAGTATACCTATAGAAGTAACAAGAGTAGCAACCGTGGCATATCGAATTTTTGTGAAAGCAGGGTTAATTTCAGGAACAACTGCGGGTTCTAGTGTACCAAGAGCGTTGGCCTGTAATGCTTCGTGATGACTATCAGTAAATCTACCAGCAATCATGATAATGACAGAGACACCGGCTAAAAGACCGAGTGTCTGGAAAGATTTGGTAATGACATCCGATCCAAAAATATCCCAAACACCCAGAATCGAAACGACTGAAAGAACAACCACACATATAATAAATAAAAACGCTGCGACATTTTGTAATTTTTTCATGTCTTTTATTATAACAGGCTTTCTATTTCTTCTGCCACCCCGTAGCAGAGCGAAGCTCGCTACCGGGCAAGCTTTTGGAAAGTTAAGCACATACGCTTCCTACAAGTGACCACTTGTCTGTAGCGTATACATCTATAATCCGCTATAGCGTGAATTAGATGTATGTGTGCAATATTAGATTTTGCACAATCTGTCGAACATCAGATATTCGATACTGTTTGAGTGCTTTAATCCAAACCAGTCATTCCAAGCGACATTCCATAGCCAGACAAGGCACTGATATAAGACCACGCTTTCTTTTTTTGTTCATCACCAGCTACCTGTGTTTCAGGATTTAATGCTTCTTCAAGTTTTAATCTAAAAGCTTCATCCGAGGCGGCTAGTCTATCACCAATACTTTGTAATTCCTCCAGATAATTCACCGGATCTACTACATGAAAGTTTGCATACAAAGACTTGTATTGCTCTAATTCCACTGGTATTTCCACTATTCCTTCTGGGCCTGTCATAATGTTAAATATTATTTATAACTCTAATAAGTATATCCTATTTCTTCTGCCACCCCGTAGTAGAGCATAGCTCACTACCGGGCAAGCTTTTGGAAAGTCACAAGGAGAGGCGAAGCCACGAAAATTGAGGAATACGTACCGACGATAATTCCAACGATGAGGAGAAAGGCAAAGTCCTTGGTTGCTCCGGAACCAACGAGGAAGAGTGCGAGGAGAGTGATAAAGATGGTGAGAGAAGTGTTGATTGAGCGACCAAATGTTTGGGCGACGGACTTCCCTACTGTAGTTTCGAACTCTTCTTTATTATTTGTGTCTCTGTTGATTTTCAAATTCTCGCGTACGCGGTCGAACACCACAATAGTATCGTGTACAGAATAGCCGAGGATGGCGAGGAGTCCTGTGACGAAGAGGAGATCTATCTCAATCCCCTTAAAATGTCCGAGGAAGACGAATATTCCAGTTGGAATAATCACATCGTGCGCAAGAGCGACGATAGTAGCGAAACCAAATTTCCAAGATGAAACGGGTTTAGAAACTTTGCGGAAAGCAAAGGTGATAAAGAGCATTATCATAAGCACCACCACGGCGACGGCCTTCATCGCCTTGCTTTTCAATTCTGCTCCTGCGACAGGACCAATAGTATTCTGTCGTTCTATGGTAGAGCTCGCGGTCGGACCATTAATAGCTTGGGTGAGGGCATCTCTCTCGTTCTGAGAAAGTTCCTTGGTACGAATAATGAAATTGCTGGCACCAGAAGGTCGCACAGAGAAACCACCGAGATCGAGGGCTGAAATTTTTGTATTTAATTCATCAAGGGTTGGGGGAACGTCGGAATACTTCACCTCGGTCAATGTGCCTCCTTTGAAATCTATAGACAAATCAAATCCGTAGGTAAACATTCCGTAGAAAGAAAGAGCCAGCAAGAGAGCCGAGAGGGCGAAAAATATTTTTCTGTATTTTACTACGAACATTTTATTTTATATGGAAACCATTACTGAATAAGAATCTCTTGAAACCACTATCTCCTCTTGGTGCTATAGCAAATAGGAATGTTCGTGAGACAGAGATGGCTGTGAACATAGAAATCAAAACTCCAAGTCCGAGAGTTAGGGCGAAGCCCTTGACCGCGCTTGTCCCGAGCCAGAAGAGTACAATCGCGGTGATGATTGAAGAAACATTTGAATCACGAATCGAGAGCCACGCCCTGGAGAAACCTTCGTGGAGAGATTCATAAATACTCTTGCCCTTCTTCAATTCTTCTTTGGTACGTTCAAAGATTAGAACATTCGCATCCACGGCCATTCCAATGGACAAAATAAATCCTGCGAGACCGGCTGCAGTGAGTGTCACTGGGATAATTTTGAAAACCCAAAGAGAGAGAATGATATAAGAAACAAGGGCCACTGTTGCTATGAGTCCGGGTAATCTGTACCAAAGGATGAGGAAGATGGCGAGAGCGATGAATCCTATCTCTCCGGCTCGCACACCCGCATCCAAAGCCGAGACACCGAGCGAGGCTCCAATGGTTTGAGAAGTAGAAAGTGCGATAGGCACTGGAAGCGCGCCGTAATTCAAATTCCTCACAAGTTCTTTGGCCTCCAGTGCAGTGAATCCTCCGGTGATTTGAGCTTTACCATTCGTAATCGCGTCCTGGATAACCGGTGCAGATAGAACGTTGCCGTCGAGGATAATAGCGAGAATCTGACCCTTGTTCTCTGTAGTAATCTTCGAGAACAAATCTGTTCCTTCATCGTTGAACAACAATCCAACGAGAGGTGCCTGAGTATTCGGATCAAACTCAACTGTGGCTCGAGAAAGGTATCGTCCAGTGAGTCCGGTAGAAGTGAAAACATCATCTATGGTGGCGTTTGGATTCGCCTTTGTAATCTCTGCTGCATTTGCTTTCTGCAAACGAAATTCTAGAACAGGAGTCTGTCCGATGAGAGCGACGGCCTCGTCTATATCAGTCACTCCAGGAAGCTCAACGATGAGACGTTCCTCTTTGTTTCCAGAAACTATGCCTGCGCTCTCGGTCTGCACAATTGGTTCAGAAACTCCAAACATATTCACTCTGCGCTCTATCACCTCCTTCAAACTATTCATCGCATCTGCGACATTATCTACCTTGGAAGTATCAGCTTTATAAACCAACTCCGTCCCACCCACGAGGTCGAGTCCGAATTTGAAAGGTTTATAATCCTTGGTCAGGAGAAACCCTAGCGCCCCAAACACAATGAGGAGAAGAATCGATATAACGATATGTTTTTTGGATTTCATTATTTATATACCCACTCTGGATATTAGAGTCTTTATAGTACGCAAAGCGATTTTTAAATCAAGTAGAAACGAACGGTTCTTTATGTAATAGAGATCGTACGAAAGTTTCTCTTTGGTCTCGAGGACGGCTTCAGAATGATGCGGATGACTGGTTTCCTGATAGATTTGAGCCCAACCAGAGAGCCCCGGTTTGATGAGGTGACGAACATTGTAGTAAGGAATCTCTGTGTTGTAGAGCTTCACCAATGAAGGCAATTCTGGGCGTGGACCGATGAGGGAAAGGTCTCCGTGGATAACATTCCAGAGCTGAGGAAATTCATCCAAACGAGATTTGCGCAGGAAGGCGCCGACTTTTGTGACCCGGAGTTCGGTCTTCCCGCCTTCACCATATTGACCGTTATCATTCGAGGTCATACTTCGAAATTTCACAATCTTCACTATTTTGTTTCCCTTGCCTATGCGTTCTTGATTTATGAAAATCGGGCCACCGTCCTCGAGTTTAATCGCGATGAAAATAAATGGGTAAATAATAATTAAAACAACAAGAAGAGGAATAGAAAGAACAATATCCATCAAACGTTTGAGCCCGTCATAAGTTTGTCTGGATGAGGCCGAGATGTTTTCTAGGAACCAATTATATTTAAGGAGAGAGAGCGGTACTCTGTTGAATATATCTTCATACAATTTATGCATATCTATAAATTGAATCTTTGAGAAAATCAGATTGTAGAGACTGGGCAGAATCGGTTCAACTTTGTTGTTGGCCAAATCTATCGCAACGAGAGAAACTTCATCGGAATAAGCTTTGGAAACTATTTCATCCACAAAGCCCGCATCATCCATCTTGTCCAAATCCACAGACGAAGAAAAGTGGATGCTGTAGAGTGGATTGCCGTTCACTTCGTTGAATAATTCTTTCATCTCTTCTCCACTTCCGATGAGCAAGGCTTCGATCGAGTGTCCAGCGTTTATAAGGAAATATCCATACGCTCTCCAGAAGAAAATAATGAGTGACGAGACAATGAGATAAATAAACAAAATTGTTTTCGGAGTAATTCCAAAAAGAGGAATGAAATAAAAGAAGAGCACCGCGAGTAGGGCGTTCACAAGTTGGGTATTGATGAGTCGAGACGGCAATTTGGACCAGAGGATGATGATATGCCTCTCATACAAACCAACGATATAAAAAACTATAATCCAAACGATGAAGAGAACGCTGAATGGCTCGAAGTGGGTGAGGAAAAGTTCCTTGCTGGGTATAGAAAAACTACGCAAAAAGAGAGAAATCCAGAGGGAAACGATGAAAACTGAGATATCGCCGAAGAAAAGAACCCATCGGCCGTCGCTTTTGAGAGACTTCATATTTCGTGCATTATACACCAAAATCCATATAATGGCTATATGAAGATACTTTATGGCATCACCAAGTCGAATTTCGGCGGAGCCCAGAGATATGTGTTCGACATGGCCGTCGGGGCTCGTGATGCGGGGCACGAAGTTGCTGTGTTATGCGGAGGTCACGGCACTCTTATAGAAAAGTTGAATGAAGAAAATATAAGAGTTATTCCCCTAGACACGATGGAGCGTGACATATCCCTGTCCAAAGAAATTTCATCTTTCTTTCAAATCATAAAAGTTTTAGACGAAGAAGAGCCGGATGTCTTTCATATCAATAGTTCAAAGATGGGAGGCCTCGGCGGAGTCGCCGGTCGCATCGCTGGAGTAGAGAAAATTATCTTCACCGCACACGGTTGGGCGTTCAACGAACCTCGACCCGTCTATCAGAAAATTATTATTAAATTTTTCATCTGGCTCACTCTTCTCTTCTCTCATGAAATTATTTGCGTGTCAGAAAAAACCAAGAAAGATGTCTCGAGTTGGCCTTTCATAAAAAATAAACTGAAAGTTATTTACAACGGCCTAAATAAATTTGAACTTGCTCATCGAGCAGATAATTCCTTCACTGTCGGAACCATTGCTGAACTGCACAAAATAAAAGGGTTAGATATTTTGCTCACCGCTTGGAGTAAATTTATAAAAAATCATTCAGCAAAATTAATAATCATTGGCGGAGGTGAAGAGAGAGAAAATCTCCAAAATATGGCTAGAAATCTAGGTATTTCAGACAGTGTGATTTTCAATGGTTATGTAGAAAATGCTCGTTCACTCCTCTCTACATTTGATATTTTCGTGCTTCCCTCTCGTTCGGAGGCTATGCCCTATGCTCCACTCGAAGCCGGACTTGCAGGACTCCCCGTCGTCACAACTTCAGTTGGAGGCATACCAGAAATTATAGAAAATAATGTTAGTGGTATTCTTGTAGAAAAGGAAAACCCGGAAGCCCTCCTCTCTGCTCTAATTAAATTATTTGAAAACGCAGATTTGCGTAAAAAACTTGGAGAGAATTTAAAAAAGAAAGTAGAAACCGAATTCAGTTTGGATAAGATGGTACGAGAAACACTTAAACTATACATATAACTTTTTTATTAACCCGTGAGTATTTCCGTGTTTCAGAAGCCCAAGGTAAGAATTCTTAGTTTCGACAGATTTATTTTTGATAGATTTTTAAGCATTCTCCTTTTCGTACTAGTCCTCAAAATCCTGTAATCAGAAAAATGCACCCAACCCAGAAAATCAATACCTGAAGCGAGAGTTTTGATGGAAATTTTATTCGGATGTAGCGTCAGTTTTAATTCTTCTAGTTTTACTACAATATACTGTAGTAGATTGATGAGTTCTTGTTTGTCTTGAGATAGAAATACAAAATCATCAGCATATCGTATGTAGTATTTAACTTTTAATTCGTGTTTAACAAACCAATCAAATTCATGCATATAGATATTTACCAGAAGTTGAGAGGTTAGGTTTCCAAGCGGTAATCCTTTTGCCCCATAGGTCTTGCCTATGGGGTTGGTATGAAAACTAGAGATGACTTGTTTTAGTAACCAAATAGTGTCTTCATCTTTAATATGTTTCTTCAAAATATTCATTAGAATCTCATGATTTATAGAAGCAAAGAATTTTCTGATATCACATTTCAACACCCAACACGTCTTCGTATTATTCTTGGAAACTTTATATGAAAATTCTCTGAATCTATTCATCGCCTTGTGCGTACCTTTGTTTAATCTACAAGAATATGAGTCATTTATAAATTTCTTATCAAAATATGGGTACAAAATTCTATAGATAGCACGATGGAGTAATCTGTCTCGAACACCAGCTTTGTGTATATTTCTGGGTTTGGGATCCGAGATGTTGAATGCTTGATAAGTAGAATGAGTGTAAGTTTTATCTTTGAGTTCGAGATGAAGATTGTATATATTTTCTGAAAGATTCAAGGAAAATTCAATAATATCTTTCCTCTTCCTTTTCCCCTTGAGAAATTCTTCCCATGCCACGAAGAGATTCTCGAGGAATATGATATTCTCATACATATGGAACATAATATCGCACCCCCCCCCCCGCAAAAGCACCCGAGGTGCTTTTTAGGGGGAGAGCAACTTATAAATATTGGCTTCAGTTATATAAACAATTTCGAAAACCAGAGCGTTTTGGACTTGGGGAAAAGATAGATTCGTTGTTTCTAGAAGTATTAGAGCTTATCTATACGGCGATTTATCTAGATATGTCGGCGAAAATACCTAAACTTGAACTCGCCATTCTTAACTTAGATAGAATAAAACTATTCTCTGAAATCTCTTGGGAGAATAAACTTATACTCACGGATAAATACGCTATTTTTCTAATACAACTTCAGGAAATTGGCAGACAACTTTCTGGTTGGAAAAAGAGTTTGATAACAAAAACTTCCCCACTTACAAAGAATGGGGAAGAAAATAAATAGTTTCGGAAAAGCACCACGTTCTCGACATTCCAACGATTCGAGTTCTCGAGCTTGTGGACGTTCACGTTCCAGCCATTCGAGTTCCGGTTCACGTTGAGGAAGAACACCGACGCTTTTGTACAACAAACCGTCTATGCCACCACCTCTTGATTACTCTCGAGGTTGTATCGTATTCGGAATCTCTATTCCTTAGTTTGTTATACCAACTGTTTATTTTTTTGTGAGTCGCATTGACGACTCGAGCCCACCACACCAAGCTTCTAGGCGAAGTGTGCCAGTGCAGCTTGATTTTATTATATGAAAACCGGGTGCCTCTTGCGAGTCACCCGGGTGATTTTGGCTCTGGCCCAGATCAGAAGTGACCAAGGGTCAAAGAGACAAAGGTTCAGTTGCGGAAAAGCACCACGTGCACGACAAACCAACGAGACGAGTACTCGAGCTTGCGGACGCGCACGCGCCAGCCACCCGAGCCCCGGTACACGAGGAGGAAGAACACCGACGCGCCATCGAAGATGGGAATCAAATTCGCCCAGCCGTCCGTACGGAGGTGGAATGGGTTCTCACCCCGGTCGCAAGCGACGAGCATGTCGTCAACCTGCTTGGGGGAGAAGAACTTGCCCCGCTCGACGAGCGTCTTCGCGACCAGATCGAGATCCTTCTCGATACCAAGGTGCTCGGCGGACATCTCGACGAAACTCATCTCCTTGTCGAGCCGATAACTCGACGCGTGGCCTTCGGCCACCGCTGGTACAGACTTCTGTAGCCAGTTGTCGAGATCTCCGTCGCGGTAAGCGATGTGCTTGCCACGGAAGAGACCTTCGACCTTGCACTCGCCGACCTCCCGTACGATGTAGTTCGTACCAAGAGCGATGAGGCTAGCGACAACCGTCTTGAGGCGGTCCTTGATCGCTTCGCACGCGAGTGCGATGGCATCAGCAGGATTCTTGATCGCCCACTGGGCGTCGTCGGTCGAAAGCACGGAGAAATTCCCCTGATGTTCGACGAGAACGGATGCGAGCTTCGGAAGCTGTTGTGCAGTGGCCATGTGGCCTCCCGTTTTTACAGCGTGGATTGCTAGTGTCGACCAAGTGTCGCCATAGCTTTAAATAAATAATCGTTTACTTACTCAAAGCTATGGCGAAATTCGCAACTTTTTAAGGTACTTTTAATCTATTGTTAGTATACACCCTATTGAGCTTTTTGTCAAGCAGAAAATGGTAAAATCCAAAATACGGCTAAAAATAAGCTTGTTTTTGCCCCCCCCTGCCAAGGGGAGGGCTAGGAGGGGTTATAGTCTTGAACCATGAGAATAGCCTTTCATTGAAGAAAGCATACCGAGGGCGAACCATTCGGTAGCAAGGTGAGAGCCACCATAACTCATAAATGGGAAGGTGATGCCGGTGACGGGGAGGAAGCCCATATTCATCCCTGCATGAATGCCGATGTGAATACTAAATAATATAAAAATCCCAAGCGCGAATAGGGCTTCGAAATTACTAGCAGAGACTATGGCATTCCCGATGATTCGCCACAATAAAACCGCACAGAGAATTAGAAGTAGGCTCGCCCCCAGAAGCCCCCACTCCTCGGCGAAAGCGGCGAAGATAAAATCAGTTTGAAACTCTGGAAGAAACAAAAGTTTGGATTGACTCCCCTGTCCAATACCCTTGCCCAGAATCTGTCCTGAACCAACCGCGATGGTGGATTGATATGCGTTGTAGCCGGCACCATGGATATCGGCCAAGGGGTGAATGAAGCTTTCTATGCGCGCTTTCTGATACGGCTGAAAAACGAAAACCCAAAGTCCAACCCAAACTACTAAACATAGTCCAGCGACTATGGCCAAATGCTTTTTAGAAATCCCAGAGACGAGGAGCATCCCAAACCAAATGAGGAAAATAATCACCGCTCCTCCAAAGTCTGGTTGAAGAAATACCAAAATAAAAATAATGAAAGCATAAATACTAGAAACCAAAATGTGTCTGATGTTCGCTATCTCTACATGTCTCCGAGAAAAATATTTGGCCAAGATAAGGATGGTCACAAACTTGGCCGGATCAGAAGGTTGAAAGGCGAAGAATCCGAGGTTGAACCAACTTTCTGCACCCTTGACCACGTGTCCGAGTCCGAAGAGCAGAAGCAGAACAACAACCGTGATGAGAAAGATGAAGACCAATATTCTGGTCCGTCTTAGAAATCTCCAATCTATAGAAGAGGCTACAAAAAACAGAATGACCGAGACGAGAATCCAAATACTCTGTCGAACAAAAAAATATTGATCAGCAGAAAACGAATCCATCGTGACGAGTCCAGCAAGGGAAATCAGCATGGCCGGCACAAACAACAGCCAATCGACGTGCATTCGCTCAGCGAAATTATGGATTGCTTGTTGAACCATTTTAAATAAAGCTCTTGTCCGGAAGGATCCTCGGAATAATCTCGAAGGTCACGCCCTCCCCCACGAAGGAATTCGGCCAGCTGAAAACCACGGGTACCACTTCTCCAGGATTCAATACATCAATAAAAGTCTTCGAAGCTGCGATGACGTTCCCATTCTGGTCTGAAACCAAAGCCACCAATTCTATGTTCGAAACCTTCGAAAGGAACGCGCTCGAAAGCGTGGCCTCGAGGCGTGGAGTTTTGTCCAGGTTCGAAAGGACACCGTCCTTGATCTCTAATTCTGGCACTTGGTTTAGATTCTTCTCCCAGACAAAATCGGCTTCTCCCCAGACGAAAGTGGCCCGTACAGGCACAGCGTCTCCGAGGTTAAATGGCCCTTGGAAGATTCCAAAGGTGGAGTGTTTGGGGACAAAGGTTTGGGCCTGGATAACCTTGAGAGGTACGGAACTCTCGGCTCCATAGATATTTATAGTATACGGTGCGAGGAAAACTTGTCCGGAAACATTTGGGTTCTCGACGGTTACCACCACTTCATAAGTACTCGTGGCTACCTTTAATACGCGAGGGTCACCTTTCATAATGAGAGGCAGAGTCTCGTTCGAACAAATAAGTTTGCACGAACCGCCACAATCTACACCGCTCTCATCACCATTTCTTTTATTATCCGAACAAGTTGGAGAAATATTAAAAAATAAATACGTCGGTATGCCGATGATTAAAACAATCACTCCAATAATAACGGAGAGAACTACCCTCTTGCGATTTATGGCCCATTGGTTCATCCCGTAGTAGAAAATGGCATTATGAATAATAGCTTTCCCGAAGCGATGCCATTTTTCACTACGGGATTCATACAAATATTCTAACACACCTCACCCCTGCCCCTCTCCTAGACGTAAGGAGAGGGAGAATTCAGTAAACAAAAATGCCCCGCACCAGATCTTGCGATCGGTGCGGGGCTGTCCAGCGAATAGTAGACTTTTTTTGTCTACTCATCACGAGATCGGAAGGATCGAATGGCTCACCGATGTCACCTTGATCATGGAGACATACTTCGGTGCCACTCCCTTCAAATACTCCTCGTGCATTTCCACAACCACCTTCGGGATGAATTCAGGCAGCGAGGAAAGATCGTTCACATCGAACATCTTAGTGAAAGCTCTCGAATTTATCACTACCGTCAGAACTAGCTTGTACATATTTCACCTGGCCCATGGCCGGAAGGGGTTTGTACAATTTATCGTATTATATACCTATTTATAATTTATGTCAAATGAATTTAAAACACAAAAATAACCCTAGAAATAAGGGCTATTTAGACAACATACATCTATAATCCGCTATAGCGTAATTATGATGTATGCAGATATTTATGACTAACCTCGCGACGATTAGATTAAAAAAAATAAGTTCTAAGTTCTGGCGACTACCTACTTTCCCCCATAAGAGTATCATCGGCACTACAGAGCTTAACTTCCGTGTTCGGAATGAGAACGGGTGTGACCTCTGCGTCAAATCACCAGAACTTAAGACTTATTTTTTACATTTCATTTATTGTATAGCACAGCAATGAGATGGTTAATCTCATTTAGCAGGATAGAAACAAGTTTGTGATTTCTAAATTTCCTAATAAGAATCGAGCAATTAGTACTTCTCGGCTCAACACATTGCTGTGCTTACACCTAAAGCCTATCAACCTAGTCATCTTCTAGGGCTCTCAACGATTCCTAATCTTGGAGTTGGCTTCATTCTTAGATGCTTTCAGAATTTATCCATTCCCGACATAGCTACCCTGCGGTGCCCTTGGCAGGACAGCAGGCACACCAGAGGTCAGTTCAACTCGGTCCTCTCGTCGTGTTCTTCCCCTATCACTAGGAGCACAGACTATATCTTCTTCCTTTCCACTTCATCGGTGGATTGGGAAGGCGGCGTATTACTCGCATATGCTGTCGTTTTCAATGAAACGATTCCTCATTATGCAAGTCTGTCGATTTTCATCGGCAAGTCGTTACGGGGTCAATCCTAATTGAGTCAATAATTCTTTTCTTGTTTTCTTTTTCTTGGTGACATAATTTTCTTTCTGTATCGCTAGAATCATACTAACAAGTCTCTTCAGTTGTATTTTAGATAACTTAGAGAATTTCGTACTAGACAGAATCTCGCAAGCACTCATGAGTGCCTTGCTTTGAATTTTCTTGAATCGGATGTACTGAGTGAGAATCTTGAGGATATTTGCGACTTGTTTATAGCCGTTTATCCTTAATTCACTCATTCCATCGTTTCTTCTAGAAACGTATCCAATTTTCAATTTCTTCTGTATCCAGTAGAGCGTTTTCTCGTGTCGAGTATCTTGATAGAAACAAATGGTGGACATGAATCGTATTCCGATTCGTCCATCTCCACGCTTCTTAATCTGAAGCATCAGAGACCCATCTCCATCAAGAAACCCCGCGATATACGCTAACTCAATTTTAGATCGACTTCCCACGGTATTGTCTCTTGTTCTTTTGGTCCTCAAGTAAGTTTTCATACTTACTATTGTACCACTGCCTACGGACTAGGCCGACAGTGGTTATCAACAAACCAAATTAACAAGAGATTTCACCGTTATAGCCACTTTGTCATCAACGATTACTCGCTGAAGTAGCAAAATTTACTAGAGTCAAATCTCCTCAAGAATCGAACGCCTGCAGTAGATAGGAGACCAACCTGTCTCACGACGGTCTGAACCCAGCTCGCGTAACTTTTTAAATGGCGAACAGCCATACCCTTGGAAGCTTCTCCACCTCCGGGATAAGTTGAGCCGACATCGAGGTGCCGAACTGTGCCGTCGCTATGGACGCTTAGGCACAACCAGCCTGTTATCCCCAGGGTAGCTTTTATCCGATAATCTCCCACCGCGTCTAATGCGTATGGTCGGTTCACTATGTTCTGCTTTCGCATCTGCTTGACATGTACGTCTCACAGTTAAGCCAGCTTATGCCATTACACTATCGGCACGGTTTCCATTCGCGCCTAGCTGACCTTAATAAACTCCTCCGTTACTTTTTAGGAGGATAGCGCCCCACTAAAACTGCCCGCCAGATACTGTCTCTCGCCGTTTTTTCCGTCGAGGTTAGAAAATACAATTCACAAGATGGCTATTTCACTGTTGGATCCACGTCACCCGAAAGCGACGCTTCAAATCCTCACCACTATACTACGCATGTAAATCGTATTCTCAATATCAAGTTGCAGTAAAGCTCCTGGGGTCTTTTCGTCTATCTGCAGGAAACCGGCATCTTCACCGGTATTGTATTTTCACCGAGCAGGTCCCCGAGACAGTTCTCCAGTCATTACACCATTCGTGCGCGTCTGAACTTACCAGACAAGGAATTTCGCTACCTTAGGACCGTTATAGTTACGGCCGACATTCACCAGGGCTTACAAGATCCAGCTCATACCTTGCGGTAATCACCACTCTCGTTTAACCTTCTGGCATTGGTCAGGTGTCACCCCCTATACATCCTCTTGCGAGTTCGCAGGGAGCTGTGTTTTTGATAAACAGTTGCCAGAGATACTTTAGCTGCGGCCCTTCTTGCGAAGGGCAAGCCTTATTCCGAAGTTACGGCTGCTTTTTTGCCGAGTTCCTTGGGGACGTCTCACTCGTTCGTCTAGGTCTACTCGACCAGAACACCTGTTTCGGTTTGCGGTACGGTTGCTTGCGCAATAAGTTTAGAGAATTTTCTTGGAAGATAGCTTTGTATCATTTACTAGGGCTTGCGCCCCAGCATCTCCGCTACATTTGGAATCGGCATTAAAACCAGTGCCGGGATTTTCCACGGTCACTTCCTCAAGTCACGGACGTCAAATCCGATAATGCGCGATACATACTTATCTTCGTCCTCCCATCACTTACGCAAACAGTCATGGAATATTAACCATGTGTCCATCGGGTGCGACTCTCGTCATTCCCTTAGGCCCGACTAACCCCTCTCCGACAATCGTTGAGAGGGAAACCTTGTTCTTTCGACGTGCGGGTTTCTCACCCGCATTGTGGTTACTTGTGCCAACATTCTTACTTCGCAACGCTCCAGCGTGGGTCACCCCTTCGCCTTCACAGCAGATGCGAATACTCTCCTACCACTCTACTCTGCCGAAGCAGAATAAAATCCTCAGTTTCGGTACTACACTTAGCCCCATGAATCTGCGGTGCGATATCTCTTACTGAGTGAGCTGTTACGCTTTCTTTAAAAGATGGCTGCTTCTAAGCCAACTTCCTCAGTGTCAGAGAAATATCACCTCCTTAAGTGCACTTAGTGTAAATTTAGGGACCTTAAATTGAGATCTAGGCTGTTTCCTTTTTGACCGACGGAGCTTAGCCCCCGCAGTCTAACTGCCGCATTTTTAGTCCTCGGTATTCGGAGTTTGATAGGTCTAGCGAGATTTCTCCCTGTCCAGACCTTCCAGTGCTCTACCCCCGAGGGGAACACGCGACGCTAGCCCAAAAGCTATTTCGGAGAGAACCAGCTATTACCAGGCTCGATTAGCTTTTCACTTCTTATCACAAGTCATCCGAGGCTATTGCACGGGCCACCGGTTCGGGCCTCCCGAGGACTTTCGCCCTCGTTCACCCTGCTCATGACAAGCTCGCTCTGGCTTCGGGTCTTATGCATACTACAAACGCGCTATTCACACTCGGTTTCCCTATGGCTCCATCCGGTAAAGGACTTAGCCGCGCAGTATGCATAAACTCGTTGGCTCATTCTTCAATAGGCACGCCGTAGAGGATATAAATACCCTCGCCGACTCCTTGTAAACATACGGTTTCAGATCTATTTCACCGCCCTTCCGGGCTACTTTTCACCTTTCCCTCACGGTACTAGTTCACTATCGATCTCTAAGAGTATTTAGCCTTACCGGTTAGTTCCGGCAGATTCCCCCGAGCCATTCGTGTCTCGAGGTACTCAAGAACAGAAACGAAAGAGTTGTTTAATTTTCGCTTACGGGACTATTACCCACTAGGGTGCTTCTTTCCAGAAGCTTCTGCTAACTAAACAGTTTTTAACTCTCCGCACAAATAAATTTGTGCCGTCTCTGCCTTACAACCCCCAGCATCAATCCTCATTCCGAAAAAATTCGGAACAAAGAATGAAACTGGGTTTGGGCTTCTTCCTTTTCGCTCGCCGCTACTTAGGAAATAACTATTGTTCTCTTTTCCTCCTGGTACTGAAATGTTTTACTTCCCAGGGTGAGTTCTCTACGTAATTCGCAGAGTGATGTCAAAAGACACCGGGTTTCCCCATTCGGACATCTCCGGATCAAAGGTTGCTAGGCACCTCCCCGAAGCGTATCGCCGCCATGCTGCGTCCTTCATAACCTCTTAGAGTCAAGGCATCCACCGTACGCCCTTAAATTTCCTATTAGGAAATTTAAAAACCACTCGCTCACAATTCGTCACCACTGACGAATTGTGAGCTTTACTTACTTACTATCCTGCTAAATGAAATCAACTCTCATTTAGCATTGCTTTGATTCACTCTCCTACAATCAGAGAATGAATCACTAACGTCCATCTCCAGATGCGAAAAGACCCACTTGGTCAAATTCATCTGTGATGGTATTCAGTTGTCAAAGTACTCCCAGAAACGCAAACCCCCGCTTCTTCGAAGCGGGGGTTTTTAAGACCATAAAATAACCGCGAGGTTATCTATACCGCTTTGAGGTTATTGGGTTTTTTAACATTTTTGGGTAACCATCATCTTATACTAAGCCGTATTTTAAGTCAACAAGGTCTCCAGATTACAATTACACCACAATGGGCATATCGTGGGGATAGAAAAATGACATAAAAAAGTCGGGAGGATTAGTCCCGACGTTCCAACAAGGAATAGATCACCCCCCTTACGAAGTGAAGTGACCCCTTCTGCGCCAATGCATACGGCGCTGGCGACGATTGAGCAAACACATCCGTCTCCGAGGAACCTGCGAGCAGAGACGCACGGGCACGGGAAAGAAAGCCAACCTTACTGCAGAAGGAATCCTTCTCATCCAAACCTCGTGGGGGTTAGGGTGATGCCGGGGGGAAAGAGCAATTACAGAATTTCCTCTCTTTATTTTATACCTAAACCAAGCATTTGTAAGCCCAGTTCTCCCCCCTTTTTTTTCACCCCCAACTCCATACGCTACCCACAAGTGGTCACTTAAAGATAGCGTATCTGCATATCTACATCTAATTCACGCTATAGCGGGTTATCGATGTATCAAGAACTTTAATAATGACTTCTATAATTAAATCCAACTAGATGGTCCAAAAGCATGCCCCACATAATACAACACTCCCAGAACAAGAGCCCCCAAAACAACAAAAATTATAATTATTTTTTTCATTTGCATTAATTATATCTTATTTTTAATCCAACTCCACAAACTTTTGAAGGCATTTTTCAAACCTTGTCCAAAAGATTTGTATGCCACTGCTGTGTTTTGAGAATTTGTTTTAGAAACAGATAAAACAGTTTTTGTTTCTTTTGGTTTTGAATTAACAAACCTTACTTGTGTTGGTGCTGAAGAGGCATTTAAAAGTTGTGGGACAATCACTGGCACAATAGATTGAATGCTCCTACGAGAACTGCCAGACACAGACTGACTAATTTTAATCTCTTCGGGAACGTTTGAGGGCTTATCTTTTCCTGTTGATTCCAAAAAACCATCAGAAACTTTAGAAACAGGAACCGTTGATTCGAAGACGCCGTCTCCATTTTTATCAACAGAAATTTGACTCGGTATCACAGCACCAACGGTAAACTTTGCCTGACTTTCTGAAGAAATAGCCACATCGTTGAATAGTGTTGTACTCGTCACTTCCCCACCCATCATCGTCTCTATCCTTGTATCAAACGTTCCTGAATCGGTTGAATTACCAACAATATTGTATTCTTGGCCATCTGGTAAGTACGCGAATTTATTATCCTCAATAATCTCATAAACTACTCCGGGAATATTGTTTTCTATATCACCGTTCGCATCCGGGCCAGCATGATTGTCGAACGAATCATACACATTCAAATCAATCGGACTGTGGAAACTTACTATCTTCCCATCGGCCACAGGGCAATATGCATCGCTCATTACAATATTTGAATATGAGGAAATATTTGGATTATCATCTCCGTTCAATATTGAGGCCACAATTTCCTTTACTCCACTTGTGCTCGGCATCACAGCATGTTGGGCATTCTTAACAAAATAAGTTTTAAGAGCT
>Ga0209514_10005201_pt1 | contig 16841 bp, 15 predicted proteins | sample Subgrocontami58m_FD_187452 | JGI IMG/M metagenome (GOLD analysis project Ga0209514, IMG submission 187452) | Subsurface groundwater microbial communities from S. Glens Falls, New York, USA - GMW37 contaminated, 5.8 m (SPAdes) (version 3) | ecosystem: Environmental > Aquatic > Deep subsurface >...
AGCTCCGGCGGGCCGAGCGGCTGCGGCAGGCCATCCTCAAGCGGGCCTTCGCGGGCAAGCTGGTGCCCCAGGACCCCAACGACGAGCCCGCCAGCGCCCTGCTGGAGCGCATCCGCGCCGAGGGGCGGGGACAGCCGCAGGCCGCGCGACCTCGGCGCGGGCGAGCGGGTGCCCAACAGACGTTGCCCGGTGCCGGCATGAGCAGCGGCGCGTCCCATGCTTGATCAAGGGCTGCGTGAGCAGCTCCGTAGCGTCATGGACGACCTCTCCGGCCATGCGCAGTTGAGGCGTCAGTCTGGGGACTGGCGTAAGGTGAAGAAGCATTGGGGCAACATCTGCGCCATATGCGAGGGGGAAGAAGGCCGATGCGGCATCCGGCGGTTGGAGGTCGCTCATGTCGTGCCCGTTGAGGAGGGAGGGCCTGCATCCTTTAGCAACCTCTTGCTACTTTGCGTGAGGAGCAAGAGGACGCTGGCTGGCGCTCAGCGCGACACTCATTCGGTGGGCTGCCACCACCTCTATGACAACGAGGGCACCCGGTCCAGGAGCGGCAACACAGGGCATGGAAAGCAGCGACGTTGCCAGGCCAGCCCTCACCCTGACCCTCTCCCAGAGGGAGAGGGGAGTTCTCCACCCGGGGCGGCCACCGTCACCGCCACATGTGGCGCCGACATCTGTAGCAACGAGAACAGCCGTCGGATGATAGAATCGCGAACCAGGGTTGGTGCAGCCGCCATGACTCAGGCCAGGGCAGGAATCACTCTCGGGGCACTCCGCGCCCGTCGGCAGGAGATCCTGCGGGTCGCTTCCGCGTACGGCGCGTCCAACATCCGCGTCTTCGGATCGGTGGCGCGCGGCGAGGCCGATGAGGCCAGCGATGTCGACCTGCTGGTAGACATTCACACAGAGGCCCGCGGATTCGCCTACTTCGGCGTCCTCGGAGACCTCCGGCGAGCGCTGGCCGACCTGCTCGGGCGCGACGTCGACGTCATCGACAGCGCGGTGCTCGCGCCCGGCCGCGTCCGAGCCGAGGTGCTGGCCGAGGCGGTGCCTCTTTGAGGAATGACAACCTCTACTTGCGGCACATCGCCGACAGTATCAGCATCATCGAGAGCTATCTCGCAACCGCCGCCGGAGACCTGAACCGGCGCCTCTTCTTCGAGGATCTCCGGACCCAGGATGCGGTACTCCGGCGGCTAGAGACCCTCACTGATGCCGCCGGGCATCTTTCCGTTGGGTTGAAGGCTCGCCACCCTCAGGTTCCCTGGCGCCAGATCACCGATTTCCGCAACATCCTGGCTCACGGGTATACGGGAGTGAACCTCGACCTGGTGTGGGACGCCATCCTGCGGGATCTGCCAGCCCTCAAGGCGCTCGTCCGCGCGGACGCAGGAGGCACCGAAGGGCTGCCCGGCCAATCGCCTGGCTGACGGACGGCAGGTGCCCACTGCGCTATGACCACCAACGGCTCGCAGCAGATTACGCAGAAGCTGTGGAACTACGCCGGAGTGCTGCGCGACGACGGGCTGTCCTACGGCGACTATGTGGAGCAGCTCACCTACTTGCTGTTCCTCAAGATGGCCCACGAGCGGACGCAGCCGCCCCTGAGCGAGGCCCCGGTGGTGCCGCCCGAGTACGGCTGGCCCAGCCTGCTGCGGCGCGACGGGGCCGAGCTGGAGGAGCACTACCGCCGCCTGCTGGAGGAGCTGGCCAAACAGCCCGGCATGCTGGGCGTCACCGCCACGACCGCGCCCCCACCTGGACGCCGGAGAGCCCGAGCGGCCGCTGGCGCGCCTACGCTTATGACGAGCTGATGGCGCGCGACAAGGCGAACCTGGACATCTTCTGGCTGAAGGACGAGAGCCTGGAGGCCTCAGAGAACCTGCCCGCCCCCGACGTCATCGCCGCCGAGATCGCCGAGGACCTGCGCGCCGCCCTCGAGCAGATCGAGGCTATCGGGGCCGACATGGCGTAGGGGCGCCGCTTGCTGCGCCCCGGGGAGGGGCAGGGCAAGCTCTGCCCCTCCAGCGGCTGCTTCAGAGCCGTGCCCGTGGGGTCCATGCAGGGGTGGGACGCACGGCACCCTGGGCCGGCACGGTGGCCGGCCCCTACGGCTGAGGGGTGTCCCGAGGGGCGGGAAAATCGCCCGGGCGAGGGGCCGCTCGCCGCTCCAGCATGTAGCCAAACCCACGGACGTTGACGATGTAGGGCCTCTCGCCCTCGAGGGGTTTCAACTTGGCCCGCAGACGTCGCAGATGATCCTTGAGCAGGTTCCGAGCATCCTCGGCGCCGAACTCATCCTCGTAGAGCTCGCGGGCCAGCTCGGCGGCCGAGAGCACCTTGCCCGCGTTACCGACCAGGCTAGCCAGTAGCCGGAACTCCGTCGGAGTGAGCCTCACCGGACTCCCTTCGACGGAGACCTCCCGCCGGTCGAAGTCCACGACCAGCCGCCGGATGTGGGCGACGCCGCCCAACGGCTCTGGGGCCTGGGCCGACTGCGCTTTCCCCTGGACGGCGCTCAGCAGACCCTGCCACTCGTCGGGCCTGGGGACAGCCGTCACGTACCCTGCGGCCCCAGCATCCAGAGCCTCGATGATCCCCGCGCCCTCTTGAGGCTCCGCCAGAGCCAGAATCGGGATGCGCGTCAGAAAGCGCGCGCGCCGGATGACGCTGACGCCGTCCGGGAACTGCACGCCAACCTCGACGACAATGACGTCGAACGGAATGCGTTCCAGAAAAAGCGTCGCCCGCTCCATCGTGGAGACATGCACTGGCGAGGCTCCCAGCTCCGCTGTCGCCGCAGCCAGACTCGCCCCTCGACCCGGGGAAGCCACGATGAGGACGTGGGAAATGGCCATTCCTACCACACCAATCGAGTTGCATCGCATTATAGCCCCCCGGATCCAGAGGGAAGGTCGCGATGAGGACGTGAAGCCTGCGCGGTATTTTCTCGCTCACTGCACTGTACCTATGGATCATGAGCATGATCTGTCGAGGATTACAGGGCCGATCGAGTTTGAGGAGGTGGCACGTCAGATGTATGCAAGGCTGTTGATCGTCGCATTCGGCTGTTCCATCCTCTTGGGCTGCTCCTACGCCGGGGAGGCGGCGACAGTGGCCCCGGACCCCCTGGCCGGCCAGTACACCGGTAGCGGCGGGGGCGGCGCCTTGCCCCAGGTCCGGGCCCTTACCGAGCGTTTCAGGGAGCTCCACCCCGGCATCGTCTGGCTCCTCGATGACGTGGGATCCGAAGCGAGCATCAAGCTCGTGGCGACTGCCGACATCGACCTGGGCTACATCAGCCGGGATCTCAAGAAGGACGAGGTGGGCAAGGTCGAGCTCCTCCCCATCGGGGCCGCCGGCACCGCCGTCGTCGTGAACACCGAGAACCGCGTCATGGGGCTGACGAAGGAGCAGACGCGCCAGATCTTCACCGGTGAGATCAGCGACTGGTCGCAGGTCGGCGGCGCTCCGGGGCGCATCAGAGTGCTGCTGCGCGAGAAGGAGTCTTCGACGCGGTCGACCTTCGAAGGCTATTTCTTCGACGCCAAGCCGACGTACGCCAAGGATGCCATCGAGGTCTACGAGATCGACGAGACGTTGAAGGCGATCTATTCCTTCAAGGATGCCATCGGTATGGCCACCCTCAGCGATCGCACGCTCAACGACCCGCAGTTGCGCCTGCTGGCGGTCGACGGAGTGGCGGCGACCAAAGCGACCCTGGCCAGCGGCGACTACCAGATCCGGCGGCCGCTGTATCTCATCTCGCATCCCGACCCGACGAAGGTGAAGCCAGGGGTCCGAGCCTTCCTGGAGTTCGTTCTGAGCTCCGAAGGCCAGCAGCTCCTGGCGGGGCTCTAGTTCCCCGAGCAACAAGCATGCTGAAGCGGGTGGTTCCGATGAGGCGCCTGTTCGATCCGGGCCTCCTCCGCACGCTGGCCCTCCGGACCCTGCTCGTGGGCATCCTGCCCCTCCTGGGCCTCGCTGCGGCAGCGTTCTACTTTTCGAACACGCTCTTTGCGGAGCGCTTCACCGACGAGGCGCGGGTCCTGGCGACGGCTGCCGCGAACGAGATCGGTGAGAAGGCAGCGGCAACCAATCGGACCGCCAACCTCGTGGCCGGGCTGCCGCCGACCCGCCTGCTGACGGAGCAACGGGACGTCCCGGAGCTGGTCGCCTTTCTGCTGCCCCTGAAATCACGCCTGAGCGTGGACATCATGAATGTCGCCGACCTCCAGGGCCACCTCATCGCAGGGGCCCAGGATGTGTCAGGCAAGACCCTGCCCGAGTCTTTGCTGCGTCGCGCCCAGGCGGGCGTCGAACAGGCGTGGGGCCTCTACGACGAGCCCGAAGGCGTCACCATTCGAGCGATTCGACTCATCCGGGGGGAGGAAGACGAGCCCATCGGGGTGCTCGAGGCCGGGATCCTCCTCCGGTCGACGTTCCTCGAGTCGGTGAAGGCCAAGTCGGATACGGAGCTGGTGCTGGTCTGGAACGGGGTGGTCAAGGCGTCGACCCTCCCGGTCGAGGCAGCCATGCTGCCGACGGTGCTGGAGGTCGATGAGGATGTCGATGACAATCTTTCTCGCCGCCTCACCCTCGACGGCAGGTCCTATCACGGGATCTTCAGCGCGATCCGGTCCCCCAGCGGCAGTCCCGGCATGCTGGGGGTGCTGGTGCCGCTGGCTCCCCTGGAAAACGTCAACCGGTTCCTGTTGACCGCCCTGGGACTGCTGACGTTGGGCCTGAGCGTGACGGTGGTCACCCTGGCCTATCGGTCGGCTGAGGGGCTCACCGCACCGTTGCGGCGGCTCGCCGCTGCTGCACAGCGTATCCAGACGGGCGACCTGGGCACGCGCGTCGAGCGGCGCTCTCAGCACGAAATCGGGATGCTCGAACTCACCTTCAATACCATGGCGCAATCCCTGGAAGAACGCGAGCGCGAACAGAAGAGCCACGAGGCGCGACTCGCCCACATGGCGACCCATGATGCCCTAACCGGCCTTCCCAACCGCAATACCCTGGACCAAGTCCTCCTGACGGCGGTGGCCGCGGCGCGGCGCGATCACTTCAGCGCCCTGCTGTATCTCGACCTGGACCAGTTCAAGGTCGTCAACGACACCCTCGGCCACGCCAGCGGCGACCGCTTGCTCATCGCCTTGGGGGGCCTCCTGCGGGCGAGTCTCCGCTCGGAGGACCTGCTGGTGCGCCTCGGTGGCGACGAATTCGCGGCGGTGATCCACGACGTCACGGCGGATCAGGCGGTGATCATCGCAGAGAAGCTGCGGCGGGTCATCGACGACTACCGGTTCAGCGAAGGCGGCCAGAGCTTCGACCTGGGAGTGAGCATCGGCGTCGCCCTTATCGACGGCCAGGTAACAGGCAGCGAGCTGCTGGCCCAGGCGGACATCGCCTGCTACACCGCCAAGGCCGGCGGCAGGAACAAGGTCGAACTCTATCGCTCCGGGGCGGCCGAGATCATGAGCCTCTCGGGCGACGCGAAATGGTCCGTCAAGCTGAAGGACGCGCTACGCGAGGACCGCTTCCGCCTGGTGTTTCAGCCGATCGTCGGGGTTGCCGATGGACGGGTTCACCATCACGAAGCCCTCATCCGCCTGGTGGAGGAAGACGGGAGCCTGACTTCGCCTATCGCCTTCATCCCCGCCGCCGAACGGGTCGGCTTGATCCAGGATATCGACCGGTGGGTGCTCAGCAATGCCCTTGACCAGATCAGCCAGGAGCTGGCTCGAGGGCATCGAATGCGCCTGGCGGTGAACCTGTCGGGCGTGACGGTGCGCGACCCTGCTTCGCTGGCCTTCATACGCCAGGCCATCGAATCCCGGCATGTCGAGCCCGGCCTGGTCAGCTTCGAGATCACGGAGACCGTCCTGATGACCAACCTGGTCGCTGCCAGGAGGAGCATCGAGGTCCTGAGCGCCATGGGCTGCCGGTTCGCGCTGGACGATTTCGGCAGCGGGTTCTCCTCCTTCAACTACCTGGTGCAGCTCCCGGTCGATCTGGTGAAGATCGACGGCGGTTACGTGCGCGACCTGGCCAGTAACCCCGTCCACCAGGCCGTCGTCCGCGCCATCAACGACGTGGCCCATTCCATGGGAAAACAGACGATCGGCGAATGGGTGGAGGAGGCAGGCTCCCTCGAGGTCTTGCGCACTCTGGGGATAGACTTCGGCCAGGGATACTATCTGGGCAAGCCGTCGGAGGCACGGCCCGCCGCCGCGTACGCGGGTGGGGCGGAGCGGCCAGCGGCACCCGTGGTTGCCCGGCCGCGCCGGGCCGGTGCATTGGCCCGGTCCTCCGGAGCCTGACGGATTCCGGCCTGCATGGCTCCCATAGGCGGGGCTCTCGCCCCCCTACGCCGGCTGCTGGATGTGCGCCGCGAGGAACGCGGGCTCTTCCTGCTCCTCTACGTGCTGCTCACGCTCATGGTGCTGGCCGATTGGGTGGGCAAGGTCGGCGCCGACAGCCTCTTCGTGAAGCGCTTCGGGGTTCAGTACATCCCCGCCATGTACATCGTGACGCCGCTGGCCATGCTGGCGACATCCGCCCTCCTCTTCGCCGTTATCGACCGGATACGCCGCCGAACTCTTCTCTTTTACTACATTGCGGCGGTCATGGTGGCCTCCGTCGCGATCCAGCTCGCCTTGCCCCTGGGTGGACCGGTGCTCCCCATCGCCTACGTGTTTGCGCATGGCGTGAAAGAGACCATCTATCTCCTATTCTGGGTCTACGCCGGCAATCTGTACGACAGCGAGCAGTCGAGGCGGTTGTTCCCGCTCTTTGCCGGGGCCATCCTGGTGGGCAAGATCCTGGGGGGAATCGTGGCGACGGGCCTGGCCGATCTGATTCATGCGGAGAACTTCATCGGTGCCCAGGCGATTGGCTTCCTCGCCTGTCTCGTCCTGATCGCCCTCTATCGCGATCACCTGCCCGAGGCGCGAGAGCACAGGGAGCTGTCCGGGCACCGGCCCGCAGGGCTCAGGACCAGTCTGCAGAGCTCCATCGATGGCTACCGCGCGGTAGCCTCGGACCCGCTCCTGAGAGTGTTGGGGGTCGGCATCTTCTTCTGGTACCTGCTCATGCAGATGGGGAATTACCTCTACCTGCTGGGCCTGGATGCGTCTTCGACGCTGACTACGGCCCAGCGGAGCGAGGACGCCTTCAGCCAGGTCTACGCCTCCGTGTATACCAGCGGGTCTCTGGTAGCCCTCGCCATCCAGACACTCCTGACCACAGCGCTGGTGCGGCGTTTCGGCGTGGCGATGGCTCTTTTCATCTTTCCGCTCTGGTATTTGCTCTCCTTCGGCAGCGCGCTGATCAGCTTCAATTTCGTAACCGCGGTCTTGATTCAGCTTGGCGAGCGAGTCGTCGTGCCGGCCATTCACCGCCCGGCGACAGAGATGGTCTACGGGCAGGTTTCCCCCCAGGTGCGTCCCCGGGCCCGAACGTTCCTCTCGGGCGGGATCAATGCCCTGGGCAACCTCTCGGCCGCGGCGGTGCTGTTGGCCAGCGCCGCCTCGGGCATCGGCGCGGCGACCATCCTTGGCCTCGCCAGCATCCTCTCACTGTTGTTCGTTCTCAACACCTGGTCCGTGCGGCATAGCCTCGGGCGACGGATCGCCGAGAATCTCGCCTCTACCGAGGGCGAGCTGCGGCGCAACGCCCTGCAGATGCTGCCTGGTGAGGGGGCGGCCGTACCCGCCGAAGCCTTACGAGCGCTGCTCGGGAAGCCCCCTCAAGACGTCGAGGCCGGGATCCGGCTCGCCCTGTCCCGGCGCCACCGATCGGTGGTCGTTGCAGCGAACCTCGACTAGCGGCGAAGCGAAGAAAGGGGCCTTGTCGTGTCGCAGCTTGGCCATGGGCAATCCCACCAACAGCGGGAGTATCGTTTCCTTGCCGACGAGGGTCTGGCCCGCCGCGTTCTGAACACGGCCAGTCGCCATCTGCCGATGGACCAGGCTGAGCGCCGGTCGCCCTGGGTGACCACGACGTATTGCGACACGGCCGACTGGCGCATCTACCGGGCCGACGAGGTTGGACCAGCCCAGCACCTGCGCTTTCGCGAATACCACTCCAGCCGTGCAGACGAAGCATTTGCCAGCCCCAGCATGTTCTTGGAGGTAAAGGATAACTCACGCGGCCGCAGGAGCAAGGAGCGGCTGGAAATCACCGCCAGCATACTCCCTGCTCTCCTCCGGCGCGAGTGGAAACTCCCCCCAACCCTGAATCGGCGCGAACAGGTGCAATTTCTTCTGGCAGCGGGAGCTCGGCCAGTCCTCGTCACGCAGTTTCACCGCGTTGCCTACGCCGCTCCCGGAGATCGGATCCGCATCACATCGGATTACAATCTTACATACCAGGCTATTCCCTGGACTACCAGTGAAGATGACACGATACCCCACCGCATCGGGCCAGTTGTCGGCAGGGAAACCGGGGTGGTCATCGAAATGAAGTGGATCGACGAGCTGCCGCCCTGGGCGCTCTCTGTCTTCGAGTCGTTACGTGACCATTCCCAGGAAGATCGTGTGTCCAAGTTCGTGGTGGGCATGCGCTATCTGCTGGCCCATCTCACGGAGCCCTACGCCGCCAACGGCGCCAGGCCAGCGCACTGACCTTCACCTCTCTGATCGTCAGGAGCCGCCGAGGGCGGCATCGAGGGCCCCGGCGGGCGTGAGCGGATCGAGCAGCCTGCGGACGGAGGCGGCATCGGCCGTCGCCAGTCCGTCGATCTGCAACCGTACCGCGAGGCCCTGCCCGTCCACCACCTCGATCTCCACGGGGTCCGGTCCCGGGTGCTCGCGTAGGACGCTCAGAATCCCCTGGAGATGTTGCAGGTCCGCTGCATGGTCCTCCGTCTCACAGACGCGCAACACGAGGGGCGAGTTCTGGGTTCGGGGTTCCGGGTTGAGCTTCCCATTCTCCGGAGCCGCAATGACCGTTCCCTGGGAGGGGAGAGGAGCATCGGCCGCTGGTGATTGGTCCGTGGCGGCCGGCGGGCCGCCCAGCAGGTCGGCCGCGGCCTCCGGGGCGGGCTCTTCGCTTGATTCGGCCTCGAAGTCGTAGGGCTGGACCGCCTCGCAGACAATGGAGATCCGGTCGTCGCGCTGCTCCACGCGCCCGCGCACGAGCAGCACCCGGCCCACATCCCAGAGGTCCTGGCTCCCCGAGTAGACGCGGCCGAAGGCCACGACCTCCACCGACCCTTCCAGGTCCTCCAGAGTCGCCGTCACGAAGGGCCGGCCGGAGCGCGCGGTGATCTCGCGCGTTGCGGCCACCATTCCCGCGACGACCACGTTCAGGCCCGCCCATTCTGCCGTGAGCTGGCCGCAGAGGGCTGTGACCTGGGAGGAAACCCGCCGGGCCACCGCCATGAAGGGGTGCTCGCTGAGATAGATCCCCAGCAGATCCTTCTCCCAGCTCAGACGCTCGGCCGCCGAAGTGGCCAACGGGACCAGCTCCAACCCCGGCAGGGGCGTCTCCACCGTCTCGCCCCAGAGGTCGAACATGGTGGCTTGACCGGACTCGCGCAGCCGGTGCTGCTGGCTGGCCAGAGCCAGGAGCCGCTCGACGTGAGCCAAGAGCGTCTCGCGGTGGCCCAGACCGTCGAGGGCTCCCACCTTGATGAGGCTCTCCAGCGCCCGCCGGTTGAGCGCCCGCAGATCCGCCCGACGGCAGAACTCCTCCAGGGAAGCGAAGGCACCGTCCTTCCCGCGCTCTTCAAGCAGCGGCACCAGGGCGGACACGCCCACGTTCTTGATCGCCCGCAGGCCGAACCGGATGGCGGGGCCCTCGGTCGTCTCCTCCACGATGAAGTCGATCTCGCTGTGGTTCACGTCGGGCGGCAGCACACGGATGCCCAGGCGGCGCGCCTCGCCCACGCCCGAGGCCACCTTTTCCGGCGTGCTGGCGTACATGGTGAGGAGGGAGGCCAGGTACTCGGCGGGGTAATTGGCCTTGAAGTAGGCTGTTTGATAGGCGATCAGCGCATAGCTGACGCTGTGGGCCTTGTTGAAGGCGTAACCGGCGAAGGGCTCGATCAGGTCGAAGACGTGCTCTGCCACGTCCTCGGAGAACCCCTGAGCCAGGGCCCCCTCCATGAACCCCTGGCGCTGCTCGCGCATCACCTCGGGGATCTTCTTGCCCATGGCCTTGCGGAAGACGTCGGCCTGGCCCAGGCTGTAACCGGCGAACTGCCGGGCGATGTGGAGCACCTGGTCCTGGTAGACGATGATGCCGTAGGTCTCCTCCAGGATCCGGGACAGGGCGTCGTGAGGGAAGTGCACCTCCTCCTCGCCGTGCTTGGCGCGGATGAAGGCAGGAATGTGCTGCATGGGGCCCGGGCGGTAGAGGGCCACCATAGCGGCGATGTCGCCGAAGCAGGTGGGCTTCAGGTCACGGATGGCGCGCCGCATGCCTGGGCTCTCGAGCTGGAACACCCCCGTCGTCTCACCCGCGGCGAGCAGGGCATAGGTGGCGGCATCGTCCATCGGCAGGCCTGCCAGACTCAGATCCACGCCGTGGCGCTGCCGCACCAGCTTCACCGTGCGGTCCAGCACCGTCAGGTTGATCAGGCCCAGGAAGTCCATCTTGAGGAGGCCGATCTTGGCCAGGCCCTCCATGCCGAACTGGGTCATGAGGGTGACGCCCTCGCCGTCCGCCCCCTCCGGGGCGCCGCGGCCGGCCTCGCGCGTGGGGCGCTGCAGGGGAACGCGGTGGATGAGGGGCTCCCGCGAGATGACGACACCGGCGGCGTGGGTGCTGGCGTGGCGGGCCACGCCTTCGAGCCGGCGGGCCGACTCCACCAGGCGTTGGATGGCGGGATCCTGCTGGTGCAGCTCGGCCAGGGCGGGGACTTCGTTCAGGGCCCTCTCGAGCGTGACGTTGGGTCCACCGGGGATGAGTCGCGCCACCCGATCGGCATCGGCGTAGGAGAAGCCGAGGGCCCGCCCGACGTCCCGCACGGCGGCCTTCGCCCCCAGCGTGCCGAAGGTGATGATCTGAGCCACGTGGTCGCGCCCGTACCGCCGCGTGACGTAGGCGATCACCTCGTCCCGGCGGTCGTCGGCGAAGTCCAGGTCGATGTCGGGCATCTCGCGCCGCTCGACGTTGAGGAAGCGCTCGAAGACCAGACGATGCTCGAGGGGCTCGATGTCCGTCACCCCCAGGGCGTAGAGAACGATGCTGCTGGCAGCGCTCCCCCGCACCCCCAAGAGGATGCCGTTGCTCCGGGCGAAGCTCGCGATATCCCAGACCACCAGGAAGTAGTTGGCGAACTCCGTGATCCGGATGACCTCCAGCTCATGCTGCAGGCGCTGCTCCACTTCGGCAGTCACCTCGCCGTAGCGCTGACGCACCCCCTTCCAGCAGAGCTCGGCCAGGTACTCATCGGGGGACGTGCCCGGCGGCAGGTCGATCTCGGGCAGGTGGAGGCGGCCGAACTCCAGGTCCAGGTCGCAGGAGTCGGCGATGCGCCTGGTCGTGGCCAGGGCCTCGGGCAGGTCGGCGAAGAGGGCCGCCATCTCCTCGGGGCTGCGCAGGTAGTACCCGGTACCGTCCATGCGCCAGCGCTTGGGATCGTTGATCGAGGTATTGGACTGGAGGCAGAGGAGGATCTCATGGGCTGAAGAATCCTCGGGGCGCAGGTAGTGGACGTCGTTGGTAGCGACGAGCGGCAGTCCCAGCTCGCGCCCCAGAGTGACAAGCTGGTCATTCAGGGCGTCGAACCGGGGCACCTCGTGCCGCTGCACCTCCAGGAAGAACTCCCCGAACACGTCGCGGTGCCACAGGGCCGCAGCGCGAGCCTCGTCGAGCCGTCCCTGGTCGAGCAAGCGGCTGACCTCGCCGCTGGGGCAGGCCGAGAGGGCGATCAGCCCTTCGTGGTGCTGCTCGAGCAGAGGCCGGTCCACACGGGGCTTGTAGTAGAAGCCCTCCACGTGGGCCGTGGTGACAAGCTGAATCAGATTCCGGTAACCGGCCTGATTGCGTACCAGGAGGACCAGGTGGGCATACTCCCGGTCGGCGGTGGTGCGGCTGCGGTGGTCGCCGGGGGCGACGTAAACCTCGCAGCCGATGATGGGCTTCACGCCGGCGGACCGGCAGGCGGCAAAGAACTCGAGTCCCCCGTAGAGGGACCCGTGGTCGGTGAGGGCAAGGGAGTCCATGCCCAGCTCCTTGGCGCGGCTGGCAAGGTCGGCGACCTTGCCGAGTCCATCGAGGAGGCTGTACTCGGAGTGGACGTGGAGGTGGACGAAGTCCGGTGCCGTCACGCATTCCTATTTAAGCAGGCTGAGGCACCCCGGAGAACCATCTTGGACGCCAGGTTTTCCACGAACCTGTGCGCTAGGCCCGGCGTTTCACGAAATCCCGGCGGGGGTTCCCCACCTATTTGACGCCACCCTTGGGCGGGCCTACACTCATTTTAGGGACCACACGCCAAGGAGCATGGAGTCGAGCTCTCGTCGGGCTCAGCAGCTAGCAAGGGTGCATCCCGCCTGTGGCGGGGTGCACCCTGTGGTTTCGCCACGTACGCCGTCGAAGGAGGGTCTGTCACGCCGTGAACTCTAGCCTCATCGGGAAGATAGAGAAGGCCCACCGCTACGCCCAGGAGAGGCACCGCATCTCTTTTCGCAGCTTCAACGCCGAGTTCCATGGCGAAAACGGCGACTATGTCCTGGGCTACGACGACCGGAACTGGCGCTGCTCCTGCGAGACCTTCGCCCGAACTCGCGTCTGCAGCCACACCATGGCCATGGAAAAGATCCTGGGCGAGATGCTCCCGAAGGGGACCCTGACACTCGACCCGGCGCGGGTCTAAGCTAGCAGCCGGTCCCCGGTGGGGCAGGCCTCCGTGCCTGCCCCGACCCCGGCGGAAGCCGGGGCGAAGGGGACCCCCGCGCCACGGCAGGAGCCCTGACCCCACCTGGAGCGGGTTTCAGTCGCAGTATCCTTTCGGGTGCGAGCTCTGCCACTCCCAGGCGGTCTCGACGATCGTCTGCAGGTCGCTCCGGCCTGGTTGCCAGCCGAGCAGCTCGCGCGCCCGGCGCGAGCTGGCCACCAGGGCGACGGCATCGCCGGCCCGGCGAGGCCCCTCGGTCACCGGCACAGGCCGGCCGGTGACCTGCCGCACCACCTCCACGACCTCCCGGACGGAGTGGCCCGTCTCGGTCCCCAGGTTGCACACGAGGCTGCCCTGGTCGATGCGCCGCAGAGCCAGGAGGTGGGCCTCGGCCAGGTCGGCCACATGCACGTAGTCGCGCACGCAGGTGCCGTCGGCGGTCGGGTAATCGGTGCCGTGCAGCGTCAACGTCCCCTCGTACCCCAGGGCAGAGCGGAGGATGAGGGGGATCAGGTGGCTCTCGGGCCGGTGGTCTTCACCGCGCTCCCGCGTGGCGCCAGCGGCGTTGAAATACCGCAGGGACGCGTACCTCAGCCCCAACAGGCGATCGTACCAGGCCAGGATGCGCTCCACCATGGCCTTGGTCTCCCCGTAGGGGTTGGCGGGCTCCACGGGCGCATCCTCGACCAGAGGTTGTTTGGCGCCATCCCGGTAGACAGCCGCACTGGAGCTGAACACGATCCGCCGCACGCCTTGCTCCACCAGAACATTGAGCAGGCCGATGACGCTGGCGACGTTGTTGGCGAAGTACCGCTGCGGGCGCTCCATCGACTCGCCAGCCTGAATAAAGGCGGCGAAATGCATGGCGGCATCCACAGGATGGCGTTCCAGGGTGGCGCGGAGCAGGGAGACGTCGCTGAGATCGCCCCGGACAAAGGTAGCCGCCGCGGGCACGGCGGCGCGATGGCCGGTGGAGAGGTTGTCGTAGACGATCACCTCGGCGCTCTCGGCCAGCAGCCGTTCCACCATGACGCTGCCGATATAGCCGGCTCCCCCGGCAACAAGGACTCTCATAGCTATCAGCGATCAGCCGTCAGCCATCAGCCGAAGAGGAATACCCCTCAACCGCCGCCTACCGGGCGGTTGGGGGGCGCTGATAGCTGAATGCTGATAGCTCGCGACTCCTAGAGCCGCACGCAGTCGAAATGGGCCCTGTTTCCTTCGGGAGAGCTGCCTCCCGCCAGAAGCTGAGACACGCTGGAGAGCCGCCCGCTCGAATCCACATAGGTGCTATTGCAGTCGCAGCACGTGATCTGGCCGCAGCGGCAGCACGCGAAGTAAGCCGCCTCGCAACGGCCACAGCTTGCGGAAGGCGCGCCGCTCGCCGTCACCCCAGGCCGAGGGCCGCCTCGAGGGCAGCCAGGTCCGCCTTGACCTCCTGCATGGGCCGCGCCTGCTGGACAGCCGTGTCCGGATCCTTCAGGCCGTTGCCGGTGAGAACGCAGACGACCCGCTGGCCAGTGAGATCGAGACCCTGGCGCGCCAGCTTGGCCAGGCCCGCCAGCGAAGCGGCCGAGGCCGGCTCGGCAAAGAGGCCTTCCCGAGCGGCCAGGTCGGCGTGGGCCTGCAGTATCTCGTCGTCGTTCACCGTGTCGATGACCCCACCCGACTCGTCCCGGGCCGCCTCAGCCGAGCGCCAACTCGCCGGGTTGCCGATGCGGATGGCTGAGGCCACCGTGCACGGCTCGTCGACGACGTGGCCCAGCGCGATGGGTGCTGCTCCTTCAGCCTCGAAGCCCATCATGCGCGGTGTGCGAGTGGCCCTCCCCGAACGGGCGTATTCGCAGAAGCCGCGCCAGTAGGCGGTGATGTTGCCCGCGTTGCCCACGGGCAGGCACAGCAGGTCAGGCGCATCCCCGAGATCGTCGCAGATCTCAAAGGCAGCGGTCTTCTGTCCCTCCAGGCGATGGGGGTTGAGGGAGTTGACCAGCGTGATGCGGTGGCGCTCACAAAGGGCGCGCGCCAGTTGCAAGGCCATGTCGAAGTTGCCCTCGATGGCGATAGCCCGCGCCCGGTAGATGAGGGCCTGAGCGAACTTGCCCATGGCCACGTTTCCCTTGGGCACGACCACGATGGCCTGAATCCCGCAGCGGGCCGCGTAGGCGGCGGCCGAGGCGCTGGTGTTTCCCGTGGAGGCGCAGAGAATGGCCTGACTCCCCTCCTCCAGGGCCTTGGCAACGGCCAATACCATGCCCCGGTCTTTGAAGGAGCCCGTGGGATTGCACCCCTCCAGCTTGAAGTAGAGCTCGCCGCAGCCCAGCTCGTGCTCCAGCCGGTAGGAGCGGACCAGGGGGGTACTCCCCTCGCCCAGGCTGATCATGGGGGTCAAACTCGTAATGGGCAGGCGATCCCGGTAGCGGACAAGAACGCCGTCGCCCACCTACTGTTGCCCCCGGGGCACCTTGGCGCGCAGGTCTCGGATCTGCCCCTCCAGATCGCCGATGCCCTTGCGGCGCACCTGCTCCTCCCACTGCACCAGGGCTGCCACCTGGTCGCGCAACTGGTCCTGCTGCTCCCAGATCTGCTGGCGGATCTCGAGGATCTTGTCGAAGGCCTCCCGCGTTTTCAGCGAGGTGTCCCGCACCTGGGACGTTTGCTCCTCCAGCCGCTCAATCTGCCGATCCAGCCGCTGCTCCAGCTCCGCCAACTGGCCCATGATGCGATGCTGCTCGACTCGTTGGACCTCGATGCGCTCGGCCAGGCTGCGCCGGAAATCGGCCTCCCGCAGCACCTCCTCGACCCGCTCCTCAACCTGTCGCGACAGAGCCAGGCTCATCTGCACGCGCGAAAGGGCCACCTCGTCCTGGGACCGCATGTTCTCCAGTTCGGTCCAGACTCCCTCGAGCGATTCCTCGGCGCGGCGTGCCTGCTCGCTGGCGAGGCGGACCGAGGCGTCCAGGTTCTCCACGTCGCGGGTCAGCTCCTCCTGGCGCTGTGTCAGACCAGTCAAAGGCTCCAGACGCCGCCGCTCCATCTCCTCGAGGGCTCCCATCTTGGCCACCGCCGTCTCGAAGTCCGGCCGGAAAGTCTCCCACCGCTGCCGCACCTCAGCGACGACCTGCTGCAGGTTCTGGGTCTCAGTCTCCAGCACCCGCTGCAGGCGCTCGTAGCGCAGGTCCTGATCGGCCTGGCGCGCCTCGAGCCGGCTGGCCTGGTCCCGAGCCTGCCGCAGTCCCTCCTCCAGCGCCGGAATGCGCTGAACCTCAGCCCGCACCGCGTTGAAGAGCTCCTCGACGCCGTGGAGGCGGGCCACCATGTCATCCACGACGCCCTGGGCCCGATTGCCCTGCTGGTCCAGACCTGCCAGGTGAGTCTTCACCTGGCGCCACTCATCCTCGAGCCAGGCAAGGGTCTGGTTGACTCCGGTCTCCTCGACAGGACGCATCTAGCCCTCGATGCGGACGTAGGTGCCGATCTCGGTGACTACGTCCAGGGTGCGCAGCTCGGCCAGGGCCATCTGAAAGGAGCGCTCCCGCGCCAGATGCGTCATGATGACGATCTCCGCGGTCTGCGCTGTCCCGTCCACCTCCTTCTGGATAACCGAGGCGATGCTGATCTCGTTGTCGCCCAGAACGCGAGCAATCTGGGCCAAGACCCCCGGTCGATCGGCCACGCTCATGCGCAGATAGTACCGCGTCGCCAGCTCGTCCATGGGCAGCATGCCCAACAGCCGCCGCCACCCAGGCAGGAGCCCACCTCCCTGACCGAGCCGGACCCCGCGCGCCACCTCGAGGAGATCGGCGATGATCGCGCTGGCGGTGGGACCGGGTCCTGCGCCTCGGCCATAGAAGATCACCTGGCCGACCAGGTCGCCCTCCACCTCTATGGCATTGAAGACACCATCGACCTTCGCCAGCAGCACCTGCTCGTGCAGGAAGACGGGGTGGACCCGCACCTGCAGGCGGCCCCCCTCTTCGCGCGCGATGGC
>Ga0209514_10005202_pt1 | contig 16840 bp, 15 predicted proteins | sample Subgrocontami58m_FD_187452 | JGI IMG/M metagenome (GOLD analysis project Ga0209514, IMG submission 187452) | Subsurface groundwater microbial communities from S. Glens Falls, New York, USA - GMW37 contaminated, 5.8 m (SPAdes) (version 3) | ecosystem: Environmental > Aquatic > Deep subsurface >...
AGCGGCCGCGACAACAACTCTTTTTCCATGGCGACGATGTTCTGCATTTTGGTGATGAACCAGAGGTCGATATTGGTCTTTTTGGCTATGTCCTCGGGCTTAATACCGCGCCGCAATGCCGCCATTATCGCCCACAACCGCAGGTCTGTCGGCTCTAGCGGATATGTGTTGATATCCTTCCCCCGTTCCCATTTCACGTCTTCCCAGAGCAGCGATTTCTTCCCGAACTCAAGGGAACGCACCGCTTTCTGCAAGGCGGCTTCGAACGTGCGGTCGATGGCCATGACCTCGCCGGTGGCCTTCATCTGGGTACCGATAATGCGGTCGCCGGAAGCGAACTTGTCGAACGGCCAGCGCGGTATCTTTACGACCACGTAGTCAAGCGCCGGCTCGAAAGAGGCTATTGTCTTTCCCGTAACGGCGTTGGGAATCTCGTCCAGGTGTTTGCCCGCGGCGATCTTCGCCGCTACGCGGGCGATAGGGTAGCCGGTAGCTTTACTGGCGAGAGCCGAGCTGCGGCTTACTCTCGGGTTGACTTCGATGACGTAATACCGCTCGCTTCTGGGGTCGAGGCCGTACTGGACGTTGCAGCCGCCCTCGATGCCCAGGGCACGGATGATCTTCAGACTGGCCATGCGCAGCATTTGATACTCTTTGTTGGTTAGTGTCTGGCTGGGGGCGACGACGATGCTGTCCCCGGTATGTACCCCCATCGGATCGAGGTTTTCCATGTTGCAGACCGTGATGCAGTTATCCGCCGCGTCGCGCATTACCTCGTACTCGATTTCCTTCCAACCTGCCAGCGATTGCTCCACCAGCACCTGGTGAGTCGGACTAGCTGCCAACCCGTTCGTGGTGATTGCTTCCAGTTCCTCCCAGGTATGGGCCATCCCGCCGCCGGTTCCGCCCAGGGTGAATGACGGGCGGATAATGACCGGGAGGCCGATCTTCCGTGTAATTTCCTTCGCTTCCTCAAGGCTGGTTACCGTCGCGCTGGGCGGCACGGGTTCTCCAATGCTGATGAGAAGCTGCTTGAAAAGCTCGCGGTCTTCCGCCTGCTTTATCGTTGCTATCGGCGTTCCCAGCGTCCTGACGTTGTATTTGTCCAGCACGCCGGCATTTGCCAGTTCCACGGCAAGATTGAGCCCCGTTTGGCCGCCCAGAGTCGGTAAAAGACCGTCCGGACGTTCCTTTTCGATGATGCGCGTGATCATATCTACAGTCAGCGGTTCGATATAAACCGTATCGGCAATACCTTCGTCGGTCATAATGGTGGCCGGGTTGGAGTTAACGAGAACGGATTTCACCCCTTCCTCGCGCATTGCTTTACATGCCTGGGTGCCCGCGTAGTCGAACTCCGCCGCCTGCCCGATGACGATCGGCCCGCTGCCGATGATTAAGACTTTAGTGGGTTTGGTCAAGATTTAGGCTCCTTATGTAGTTCTTTCTAAAATCCCTCTTAATCTCCCTTTACAAAAGGGAAAAACCTGTCGGTTCCCACTTTTGTCATTTTTCCTCTTTCATAAAGAGGGAATTGGGAGATTTCCCGTTAGCCAATCTCAGCCTTTTGTGTTAGTTTCTTTCTTCACCATCTAACCATTCAACTTTCTAAATCCCTGCAATAATAATGACGGTTAAAGACGCCGCCCCAACTAACAAGTACCAGAGGGCAAGCAAGTTGCCTGTGGTGAGCCATTTAGATATTCCCTCTGCCGGAGAGAGAGGCATTCCTATGTAGCGTTGCCATTCGTCTTTATCGCAAGTTACTATTTTCCCATCATTAAAGGCGTTCCGGATGGCACGGATATAATTCCCCGCCTCGGCATTCAGGTTGAGGGTAAAACCGAGCCAGACTGCCGAAATTACCAAAAGCGGCAAAAGAAGCACGATGATATGGTCGGCAGGCAGGTTTTTTACACCGCGCTGCACTATATATGCCAGCGTCGCCGTAAAGATGGCGGCATAGGCCATTGCCAACAACACCCTCACGGTGTCGATATGCCGCACCTGGAGCCAGTTTTCTCTCGTGAGGTCGATGAAAGTAGAATTTTCCTGCATTTTCTTGTTTTGTGCCATTCTGGATTCAAATAATTCCAGCATTTTTCACCCCCTCCATCCTTGTTAAATCCTTCTTACCCCTTACTAACTCATCTCGGCTCTTTGAATGAGCGTATTTAAGGCACTCTCGTGCATCTCCAGTACGTAGGTATAGCTCTGCTGTCGCCCCAATTCGGTGTCGACTTTGAAGAACTTACCCGGCGCGTCTTCGAACCGTTTGTACTGCGGCGAATCACTTCCATAGATATCCGTCAGTGTTTTCAGAACCCCGTTTTTCCAGCGCGAAAACTCGCCGTTCGCGTAATTTAGCTTGCGCAACTCCGGCACGTCCGCCTGGTGCTTTTTCAGCAGGGCCACGATGTCTTGCTTGTTCAAGTGAATCTCCTCTCCTTCCTTTATCCCGAATTTCGGGATTTTATCATCTTTATAAAATTCTCAAACAGGTATGTGTTGTCCAGCGGACCCGGTGAGGCTTCCGAATGGTACTGGATTGAGAAAATGGGTAGTTCTTTGTGCCGCAGCCCCTCCACCGTGCCGTCGTTCAAATTGATGTGGCTTACCTCGAGGCCGTCTTTTAGCGAATCCGCGTCGACAGCGTACCCGTGATTCTGGGCTGTAATGTGCACCCGTCCCGTAGCGTACTCCTTGACGGGATGATTGCCGCCGCGGTGGCCGAACTTGAGCTTGAAGGTCTTGCCGCCGAAAGCTCTCGCGAGAACCTGGCACCCCAGGCAAATACCCATGATCGGTTTCTTCCCGACCAGCTTCTTCACGTTGGCGACGACGTAGTCTAGAAGTTCCGGATCGCCCGGTCCCGGCGATAAAAGAATACCGTCCGGGTCCATTTTCAGGATTTTCTCCGCGGGCGTGGTACACGGCACTACGATGACCTTGCAGCCTAACCGGGTCAACAACCGCAGGATGTTGTATTTCAGGCCGCAATCCAAAACTACCACCTTGAACTGGCTGGGCTTTTTTTGTTCTTCCAGCCACTCGTAAGGTTTATCGGTCGAAACGTCGAGGACAAAGTCGGTTGAGCCGTAATCGGGCGTTTCTTTGAGTGCGTTTAAGGCTTCTTCCGGGGTTTTATCGGTTGTGATCATGCCCATCATGACGCCTGACGAGCGCAGCTTCCGCGTTATTGCTCTCGTATCGATACCCCATATACCCGGAATACAGCTTTCGTTCAAGTAATCGTGTACGGTGCCCTTGCTTAAATAGTGGCTGGGCTCTAAGCAGTTCTCGCGGACAACGAAACCTCGTACTTGTATCTTCTTCGATTCCACATCCTGCTCGTTGATACCGTAATTGCCGATCAGCGGAAATGTCGGGACGACTATCTGGCCGGCATAGGAGGGGTCAGTGAGTATTTCCTGGTACCCTGTCATGCTTGTGTTGAAGACGACCTCACCGTAAGTATCGGTCTGGGCGCCGAAGGAGTAGCCCTCGAAGACCGTGCCGTCAGCCAGGATGAGTTTAGTTTTTTTTGTCATTGTTAAACCCTTATTTAGCTCTAATCACCAGGTTGACTCTTTTTGGACGGCTGCTTTCTTTTTTTCTCCGGATTCTTTCTTTGCACTTATTACGATAGACTCATCCTTGTACACCACCTTCCCGTCGAAAATGGTCGCCATCACCTTGCCCTTGAGCTTCGAACCAGCCCACGGAGTGTTTTTTCCCTTCGAGGCAAATGCCTTGGGGTCGACCGTCCACTCCTTGTCCGGGTCGAAGATGGTAATGTCCGCCCCGGCATTGATGTTCAATCCACCCAATTTGCCGAATCTTTTGCCGAGTATCTTTGCCGGCTCCCGGGTCAGTTTGCCAATGAGAAAGGGGAGAGTCAACCGGTCTTCACGCACCAGTCCCATCAGCACGCCAAGGGCTGTCTCAAAGCCGCTGATGCCGAAGGCGGCTTTGGCAAAATCGGCCGGCTTATCGGCTTCCGTATGCGGTGCATGGTCGGTGGCAATACAGTCGATCGTCCCTTCCCTCAGCCCCAGGATAAGGGCATCGATGTCCTCCGTTGTTCGTAGCGGGGGATTGACCTTGGCCATCGTACCGCTGTCTTTTACTTTTTCTTCGGTCAGGGTCAGGTGATGCGGCGTGACGTCGGCAGTTACGTTAAGGTGCTTTTTCTTCGCCTTCCGTATAAGCTCGACCCCCTTTGCCGTACTGACGTGGGCGATATGTAGCGAACCGGCGGTCTCATCCGCCAGTTTGATGTCGCGTTCTATCATCGTTTCCTCGGCCGTCGCCGGCATACCCGGCAACCCCAATTCCTGGGAGACCTTACCCTGATTGATAACGCCGCCTGCGGTAAGAGCCGTGTCCTCGCAGTGGTCGATTATCGTCATCTCGAAAACGGAGCTCCATTCGAGCGCCTGACGCATCAGCCTGATATCCAAAACGGGCGAGCCGTCGTCGCTGAAACCGACAACTCCCTCCGAGGCCAACCCTGCCATTGTAGTCAAATCCTTCCCTTGCCGTCCGCGGGTGAGGCATGCGATCGGCAGCACGCGGACAATACCCTCGCTCTTTGCTTTCGCTCGGAGACTGCTGATGGCGGCGGTGTTGTCCAGCGGCGGATTGGTATTAGGCATGCAGCAGACGGTAGTGAATCCGCCTCGCGCCGCTGCCCGAGTGCCGGTGGCGATCGTCTCTTTTTCATCGAACCCCGGTTGGCGCAGATGGCAGTGGATGTCGATGAACCCCGCACAAACCACCATTCCTTTCGCCGGCAAGATCTCGTAGTCCCCCTGAGGGGGAATCTCTCCCCTGCCTACAAGTATAATTTTGCCGCCCGCGACCAATATACTACCGACGGCGTCCAGATTTTGCTCCGGGTCAATGAGTCTCCCACCCTGGATCAATAGCGCCTTCATTTAGTTTCTCCCTTCCAAATTATGGTTCGGTTTGAACCCCTGTGCTTCCGCTTCGGCGGCGGAGCTGAAAATGATCAGGTTTTCGGCTCGGATCGTTCGTGCCCAGTGGCTGTCCGAGGGATGATACTTCTTATTGATCACTTTGCCTTCATGCCACTCGGTGCTGGCAATATATTTCGGTTCGAAACCGTGTTCGCAATAAACGCACCGTAGCGTAAACGGCTCACGATTCACGATTTTGAATGCAGGGTGTAAATATTTGAGTTCGGTTTTTTGTATGGAAACGCACTTCGGGTTCGAACATTTCAGTCCGGAATCGCGGTTGTATACCTTGAAGGCAACTTTTACTTCGGCTGTTTCGTTCTCGGGGACCGGTACCGGCTTCGCTCCCGACAAAAGTGCAACGATCGCCATGCGTACCGGGACGCCGTAAGCAGCCTGCTTGAAATACTGGCTCCTGGGGTCGGTGTCGAGGTCGTAAGCCAGCTCGTCTACTCTCGGTAGCGGGTGCATTACCAGGGTGGAGCGGAATTCCTTACCCTTGAGCAGGTTCTTGTCGACTACCTGGTATTTGTTGCCAACCTCCCCTTCGCTCGCTTCGAACCGCTCTTTTTGCGGGCGGGTGACGTAGATTGCATCAACCCCTTTGCCTAACTCCAGTGAGAGATTTACGCCGGGCATCATCGCCAGTTGGTGTGAGCTGGTTGGAGTCGTATATATGGCATCGAGTGGAAAGACCTTGTCTTCCCCCGTTTGTTGTGTTGGCTTATACTTTTCGATCTCGCCCCCGTATTCCGTAACTAGCTTCTGGAGGACATGCTCCGGGACTTCCAATCCCGGCGTGGGGCAGAAAAGGATATTGGCTCCGAATTTAGCCAGGGCGAAGATGAGAGAGTGTATTGTCCTGCCGTACTTCAGATCGCCCCATAGGGCGATCTGCAAACCCTTTATCGTTTTCCTTTCCTTCCGGATGGTGTACAGGTCCAGCAGCGTCTGCGTGGGATGCTGGTGGCCGCCGTCGCCGGCATTGATAACCGGCACTCCGGCGTAATCGGCCACAACCTTTGCTGCCCCTTCCCAGGGGTGCCGGATGACGATGATGTCGGCGTAGCTGCCGACGATTCGTGCCATGTCGGCCAGGCTTTCGCCTTTGGCGAGGGAAGTCGCCCCGATATCCACGGCGGTAATGACGTTGCCGCCCAGACGATACATTGCCGCCTCGAAGGAGAGCCGTGTCCGTGTGCTCGGCTCGAAGAACAGGCTGGCCATTATTTTACCCTTACACAAATTCGACTGCTCCCCGATCGCCGCCGCCATTTCGTCGGCTGCGGAAAAGACCGCTCCGATCTCGCCTGTAGTCAGGTCGTCTATTGTTACCAGGCTGCGGCCTTTGAGCATCATGCTATCCGATTCTCTCCCGCTCGTCTTGAACTTGTCGAATGATATTAGACCCGTTAGGTCTGGTGATAATTACTTCATCGATTCCGTCGGTCTCGGCCGTGCGTACCTGCACCTCTTCATCGCGCGAACTAGGTATGTTTCTGCCCACGTAATCGGCTCGAATAGGCAATTCGCGGTGGCCGCGGTCGACCAGCACCGCCAGTTGGATCGACCTCGGTCGCCCCATGTCGATCAGCGCGTCCATGGCGGCTCTTGTGCTGCGTCCTGTATACAGGACGTCGTCAACTAGTATTACGGACTTGCCCTCAACGTTAACGGGGATATGGGTAAGGTGGGTTAGTGACGGGTGAACGGACAGGTCGTCGCGATATGGTCCGATGTCCAGCACACCGACAGGTACCACGATGCCCTCGAATTTCTCCATGTTGGCGGCGAGTCTTTTTGCCAGCGGATACCCGCGAGTGCGCAGCCCGATTATTATCATGTCCTCAGTATTCTTATTGCGCTCGATGATTTCGTGCGAAATACGGGCTAGGCTGCGGCGGATGTCTTCTGAGGTCATGATGATCTTTTCGGTCATTAAAAAAGCCCCCTGCCTGAAAAGCAAGGGGCTTGAATACACTAGCCCTGTGTTCCCCTTGCCAGTCTCACTGTACCAGCTTAAAGGTCGGGATTAAGTAGCTCTGGTAGTATAACACCCCTCAAAAACAATTACAACCCTGAGAAAAACAGTTTTAGTTGGGGGGATTGGTCGATGGCTGCTATGCTATAATTGGGGCCAAATGGTGAGTACCGGTAAGAACGTAAGCTATTACGCGACTTTAAAAACAATCCTCTCGGGGGATTTGGATTTTCAAGGGCAAAAAACGAATTACTCGGCTCACAACTTCCATCCTTCGCCGCAAAATTTCCTCCGCAATTGCCTGCTAAATTCATTAGGGATCTTACAAATCCCGGCGACATAGTTCTCGACCCGATTATGGGTTCGGGAACTACCATAGTCGAAGCTTATTTGAACGGTCGACAGGGTATTGGGTTTGATATCGATCCGTTAGCTCTGAAAATTGCTAAAGGGAAAGTAACGTCGATCAGCAGAGAGGAAGCTTCGTTTACCGGTCAGGTGCTGATTGAAAGAACTATAGCCTCAATTGAATGTAAACGGGAGGATCTTGACGGAGAACTCCGTTCGCGTTGGGACCTTAAGACCAAAGAGTTCGTTGATTACTGGTTTGAACGTGATACACAGCTAGAGCTCATTAGTTTGGTCAATGAGATTAAAACGATCAAGAATCCTGACCTGAAGGAGTTTTTCGAATTAACTCTATCTGGAATCGTTGTGACTAAGTCGATTGACGTTTATTAAATACGTTTAGCGAAACAAAAAGCCAAGCAGGTGTTTGTCGAGCAGAATTTTCTTTATGCCGTGCGTCTTCGGTGACAGCTTGGTGAAAAAATATGGAGGCGGTATCTAAATCTTCAGCATGGAATAATGGCATACCTTTACAATAGTAAGGCGATCCTTTGTGCAAGAATTGTCCAGCGTGCCGGGCTTCCCATTGGAGAGCTAAATTGATTGGGACGTCCCAAGCCTGGGAGAATCCACCGAAATTAGGCCAGTTTGAACCAAATTGGCTGACAATCTATAAAAAAATAATAATCTATTTCTTATCTTTTTCATGCCAAGTGTCGAAGAACTTTAAAACTTCTTTTGTAACGATTTTTTCGTCAAATGGTATTGGTATTCGGTCGGCTAAGGTGGAATTATAATCGAGCAAGTACTGCTTTATTGTGGGCGGCAGGCCTTCAAGTTTTGAAAGCAAATCTCCCATTACCCCACCTTCTCTTCCCCTTCCGTGTTCGCTTCTACCCCTTCTTCCTGCAACTGTTCCATGAGGCGGGCGGCACGGGGGTAGCCGATGCGGAGGTGGCGCTGGAGAAAGGACGCGGATAACTGCTTGTGTTCCAGCGAGAGTTTTCGGGCTTCCACAAGCAGAGGGTCTTCGGGAACGGTGCTTCTCTTTCCCATGGCGGGTATGAAGGGCAGTTCATCCAGTTTGAGCGAGGGGATGTCGTCTTTCTTCTGATTGCCCCAGAAATAGACCAGCCGCTCTATCTCGGCATCGGAAAGGAAACACCCCTGCAGGCGCTTGGGCTTATCGGCTTCGGTGGGCATGTAGAGCATGTCGCCGCGTCCGAGCAGCTTTTCAGCACCGACGCTGTCCAGGATAGTTCTGGAGTCTACCTGCGACACTACCGCGAAGCTGATACGGGTGGGGAAGTTAGCCTTGATGAGGCCGGTGATGACGTCTACCGACGGGCGCTGCGTCGCCACGACAAGATGGATGCCGACGGCCCGGGCAAGCTGGGCGAGGCGGCAGAGTATACGTTCTACTTCGTCGCCGCCGGTCATCATGAGATCGGCGAGTTCGTCGATTACCAGGACGAGATACGACAACTTGTCGGTGCCTGTCCTGCCTTTGTTGTAGCTTTCGATGTTGCGGGCGGAGACTGTCGCCATCTTCTGGTAGCGTTTATCCATCTCCATGGCGAGCCAGCGCAGGGCTTCCACGGCCTTTTCGGGCTCGACGATTACCGGAGCGGCCAGGTGGGGGAGGCTGTTGTAAGAGGTAAGTTCGACGCGTTTGGGGTCGACCAGGATGAACCTGACATCGTTCGGCGTGTTAAACATGAGCAGGCAGGAAATAATGGCGTTCAGACAGACCGTTTTGCCGCTGCCGGTGGAGCCGGCGATAAGCAGGTGCGGCATCTTCGTCAGGTCGGCGGCTACCGCTTCTCCTCCCGCTCCTTTGCCCAAAGCGAGCGCGAGTTTCGACTTGGCCTCCATCTTCTGGAAGTTGTTCGTTTCGATGACGCCGCGCAGGCTGACGGCGCTGGATACAGTGTTGGGAACTTCGATGCCGATGATAGCCTTTCCTGGTACCGGTGCTTCGATGCGGAGGCTGGGTGCGGCCAACGCCAGCGCCAGGTCGTTAGCCAGCGAGGTGATACGGTCTACCTTGACTCTGGTCTTGGAAGCTTCTTCAACGTGGACCTTGACATTGCCGTCTTTGTCCTTTTCTTTGGTTTCCTTGAACTTTCGGTCCCAGCCCGGTTCGATGCCGAACTGGGTAACTGTCGGCCCGGCGTTTATCTGGACGACCTTGCCTTCGACGCCGTAGCTCGCTAGCGCGTCCTCGATAAGCTTGGCCCGCTTCTGATTATCCGCCTCCGTGAACTGGACCTCCTGGGTTTTTTCCAGGATATCCAGCGGCGGCAGTTTCCAGCCGTCTACTACCGTCAGCGAATCGGCTTCGCCGAATTTCTTCCATACGTCCCGGGCGACTTGGCGGGCGTCGCGGGTGGAGGCTGGGGGCTGGGGATTAGGGATCGGAGATTGGGGATTAGGGATTGGGGACCGGGACTCCGTGACACGTCCCGGTTTACCTTGCAAGAAAGGGAACAACGGTTTGCGCTTTGGCGGTGCTTTGTATAACCCTTCGACTGGTTTAGGAGTGTCATCCGTCGGGACGGGCAAGGCCGGTTGATTGGCAGTCACCGGTATCAGGTCGCGGCGCAGATGCGGACGACGAAAAAGCCAGGAAAAGAAATGGACAAGAGCGCGGTAAAACGCTCCAGGGGCGACGAGTATTATTCCTACCAGAACGAGCAAGAGCAGGCGAAGGATGCCGAGAGCATTGGCAGCAAAGGTGATTTCGGGATTACCGATGATCGTCCGCCCGAAGGTGCCGCCCTGGTGAAGAAAGCCGAGAACGCCCCAAGCGGTAATGGCGAAGGCGGTGATGCCCAGCCAGCGGTTCCAGCGGAAGATCAGGGAATCGAGGCATTGTTTATATGTCAGCCAGACCAACACGCCGATGGCGAGGTCGATAAAGATAAGTCCCCAACCGGACCAGCCCCAGATGGCGCCCGCAATGCCGGACAGCCATGTGCCGATGGCGTTATGCTGCCAGTAGACGAATATCGTGATTAGGACGGTCAGGATGAAAATCGCAAGGCCGCGCTGGGCATCGGAATTATTGGAGCCGACCCTGCTGCGTGAACTTTTTCTTGGCATACTGTTTTACTCTATTCGTTCTTTCCTGTTATCCCGTACTCGATACGGGATCCACAAGACTAATTCATGTCATTGCGAGATTCGAAATCGATTCGAACCGAAGCAATCCCAACAAATCTCCTATACTTCGTCTTTGCGAGAGAGGGAAACCTGGATTCCCGCTTTCGCTGGAATGTAACTAAAAAGGCTTGCCTTTTTAGTTACACTTTTACTACAAAAGGCAGGATCATCGGGCGGCGTCTCGTCTGGTCGTAGTAAAACTTGTGCAGGGTGTCCCTGACCTTGGTATTGACGAAGCCCCAATCCGCCGGTCTTGCCGCGGCATGGTCGAGCGCCTTCGCTACGACATCGCGGCTCTCTTCTATCATGTCCTTGGATTCCAACGGGTCGACAAACCCGCGCGAGATAATATCAGGGCGGCCTACGACCTTTCCGGTTTGGCCGTCCAGGGTAATTACAACCATCACAATACCGTCTTTGGAGAGCATTTGGCGGTCGCGCAGCACGACGCTGTCGATGTCGCCGACGCTTAATCCGTCGACGTATACGTTACTGTTGGGCACCTTACCCGTAACCTTGCCCCCTTCGGGCGTCAGTTCGAGGACGTCGCCGTCTTCCAGGACGAAAGAATTCTGCCGGGGAATCCCCACTGATTCCGCCAGTTTCGCATGAAGCGTCAAATGGCGGTATTCACCGTGTATCGGAATAAAGAATTTTGGCTTGCAGACGTTGAGAAGCAGTTTTAGCTCTTCCTGACTGGCATGTCCGTGGACGTGCACCTGGGCGACTTTGTCGTAGAAAACCCTTGCCCCTTGCTTGAACAAGGTGTCGAGCGTCCGGTTGACCAGGGCTTCGTTGCCCGGCACCGGTGTCGCCGAAAGAACGACGGTATCGCCTTCACTGATATGAAGTTGGGGGTGGTCCTTGTTTGCCATGCGTACCAGCGCCGAGGTCGGTTCGCCCTGGCTGCCGGTGGTAACGAACACGATCTTGTTGGCGGGCAGTCCCCGCAACTCGTCCATGCGGGCCATGACGCCGTCAGGTGTCCTGAGGTAGCCAAGCTCAGCGGCGACACCTACCGTGTCGACCATGCTGCGGCCGACCAAAAAGACGCGGCGGCCGTATTTAGCCGCGGCGTCGATTACCTGCTGGACACGGGAAACCAGGGAAGAGAAGGTGGCTACGATTACCCTGCCCGGCGCTTCCGCGACGACGCGGTCGAGAACGTCGCCGACGACTTTTTCCGAAGGTGTATATCCCGGTAGTTCGGCGTAGGTCGAATCGGAGAGCAGCGCGAGAATGCCCCGGGTGCCGAGTTGGGCGAGACGTGCCAGGTCGGTCGGTTTGCCGCTGACCGGTGTGTGATCGAGCTTGAAATCGCCGGTATGGACCAGAACCCCGATGGGCGTATGTATAATAAGTCCGGCAGCGTCGGGTACGCTGTGACAGACCGGGAAGAACTCCACACGGAATTTACCCAGCGTCACGGTGCCGCCCATTGGTACGGTGCGGAGACTTGCGCCGGCGAGCGTCTTGCGCTCCTTCAGCTTGATGGAAATGATGCCCCGCGTTAATTTGCTGGCGTAGACCGGGACGTTGAGCCGGGGCAAGACGTAGGGTAATGCCCCGATATGGTCTTCGTGGGCGTGGGTGATGACGATACCACGTACCTTGTCCTTGTGTTCTACAAGGTAACTGATATCCGGGATAACCAGGTCGACGCCGAGCATTTCCTCTTCGGGAAACATCAAACCGGCATCGATGACGATGATGTCATTTTCAAACTCCATCGCCATCATGTTTTTGCCGATCTCGTTGAATCCGCCGAGCGGAATTATCTTAAGTTTTGGTTTTAACATGAATTTAGACCTCGAACAAATTTAGTTGTTTTAATTGCGGCTCAGGAGGCGGAGGAGGATTTGCCGCGGCTTTGGATTGTGCCAGAATCACCGGGATTTTCTTTATATCGGCTTCAAGCTCCTTCCGCAGTGCCTGCTGGTGAAGGGCCGCCGCCGGATGGTACATCGCAAAGTGGATGACGCCGTTCTCGGTTTGGGCCGTGCCGTGGATCTTGCTTATGGTCTTTCCGGGGAAGAACATAGCCATGGAATAACGGCCGAGCGTTACTATCATTTTAGGTGATATCAAGGCGATTTGCCGGTCCAGCCAGTGGCGGCAGTTACTTATTTCCGCAGGCAGAGGGTCGCGGTTGCCGGGGGGCCGGCACTTGATGACGTTAGCTATATAAACCTGATCGCGTTTTAGATTGATGGAAGTGAGTAAACGGTCGAGAAACTGTCCGGCTGCCCCGACGAACGGCCGGCCTTGCTGGTCTTCGTGGTAACCCGGAGCCTCCCCGATAAAGAGAATTTCGGCATTTTCTGCTCCTTCACCGGGTACGGTATGAGTGCGGAGCTTGGCTATTTCACACTTCTGGCATCGAGCGATCTCGGCATAAAGCTGTTTCAGCTCTGACATGTTATCCTGGTAATAGATTAGCTTTGAGTTATGATAGCACGCGGTATATGTCAAGTCAATGAAATGAGGCCGTGAATTCTCTCCTCGCCCCTTGCGGTGCCGATCCACCAACGCCTTCGGCATCCCGTATGAGTGAAATGAATCGGGAGAGAGGACTAAGGGGAGGAGACACAGATTGCATTTTTGTCTTTGCGAGGAATCGAAGCAATCCGTTTCTTGCGTTTTCCCTAGTCTCCAATCCCCAGTCCCTAATCCCCCCAGCAGTTTTAACTTTTTAGCTTTAAGCTATTAGTTTTTCGCTACCGGAAGAACCAGTAGAAGCTATCAGCCCTTCTCAGAAGGACGGTTTCAGGTGAGCTTCATCACCTTTGTATTTCTTGCATATTACATAAATAGTGAAGTTTTATAAATATTCGTGGAGAAAATCCTTCGCCCCTAAAAACGACTCGCACTCGAACTTGAAGGGAATTCTTGCGATGCCTGATTCACGAAACTTTGCTATAATGGGGTTTATCTCCCGACAGGCGAGGAAAAATTATGCTTAAAGACATTCTTAAAATACTGGAAAAAGACGCTCGTACTACTGTAGACCAGATAGCCACGATGACCGGTACGCCGGGCACCGAAGTCACGAAACAGATAAAGCAGGCGGAAAAAAACGGCACCATCCTGAAATATAAGACGATCATTAACTGGGAAAAACTGGAAAACGGCGGCGTCTCGGCCTTGATCGAGGTTAAAGTTACGCCGCAGCGCGACGTCGGCTTCGACGCCATCGCCGAGCGCATCTACCGCTTTCCCCAGGCACGTACCGTCTATCTTGTTTCCGGTACTTACGACCTTCTCATCGTGGTAACCGGTAAAACCATGCAGGAAGTGGCCGATTTCGTGGCCCAGAAACTGGCACCGGTCGAAGGCGTCCAGGGTACTATTACTCACTTCTTGCTCAAGCGGTACAAAGAGGATGGAGAGATTCTCACTGAAAAGGTAGAGGTCAAACGGCAGCAGGTTGTCCTGTAGTCATGAAAGAGATATTTTAATCAATGGAATACCATACCGACGAAAGTCGGTATCCAGAAGCAATCTATAGTTTTGTTGCCGAGTTTTCTGGATTCCGCGTCAAGCACGGAATGGTTTTAGACCAGGAGTTTTTTTATGGCAGCCAGTCCTAAACATTCCGTCAAAAGTAATCTCATATCGCAGCGGGCGAACCAGTTATCCCCTTCCGGAATACGTAAGTTCTTCGACCTGCTTGCTTCGATCGAAGGCGTTATTTCCCTGGGAGTCGGTGAACCAGATTACGCTACGCCCTGGCGTATCCGCGAGGCAGCAATATACTCGATGGAAAAGGGCGATACCATGTATACCTCTAACTCCGGAATGCCGGAGTTGCGGAACGAACTTTCCCGTTATCTTGCCTCTAATTATCAGGTTGAGTATCATCCCGCCGGGGAATTACTGGTAACTGTCGGCGTCAGCGAAGCTCTTGATCTAGCGATGCGCGCCGTGATAAATCCTGGCGACGAAGTTATCGTCCCTGACCCTTGCTATGTTGCCTACGAAGCCTGCGTGCTTTTGGCCGGCGGCGTTCCGGTTAAGGTGCCGACCTGGGAAAAAACCAACTTTGAACTAAGCGCCGTCGAAATCGAATCCCGTCTCTCGGTTCGAACCAAAGCTATTTTGCTCGGCTATCCGTCCAACCCTACCGGTGCGGTAATGAGCCGGGGAAAATTGCAGGAAGTCGCGGACGTGGCCCGCCGGCATAATTTGCTGGTTATTGCCGACGAAATCTATGCGAAGCTGGTCTACGGGGTGAAACACACCTGTTTCGCCTCTCTGCCCGGGATGAAAGATAATACCATCCTGCTTGGCGGTTTCTCCAAGGCCTATGCCATGACTGGCTGGCGTGTTGGTTATGCCGCTGCTCCGCGGGAGATAATCGCAGCCATGACCAAGATCCACCAGTATACGATAATGTGTGCTCCGACCATGGCCCAGTTCGCGGCCATCGAAGCCTTGAAATCCGGTGACGATGAAGCACGGGAAATGGTCGAAGACTACAACCGGCGGCGTTTGCTCATTGTCAAAGGTTTATGCAGCATCGGCCTTTCTTGCTTTGAACCGAAAGGAGCATTTTACGCCTTTCCTTCGATAAAGAGCACCGGTATGACATCCGAAGATTTTGCCGAGAAGCTGTTGACCGAAGAAAAAGTGGCCGTCGTCCCCGGCTCCGCTTTTGGCAAGTTTGGCGAAGGCCATGTTCGCTGCTGCTACGCGACTTCGTTAACCGATATTGAAGAAGCGTTGTCGCGGATGAAAAGGTTCGTCGAAAAGTACCGGAAATAATAAAGATGTTTTCACTCAACCAAATCGTGGGAATCCAACGCTGCTAGCTGTCATTGCGAGATTCGGCGTAGTTTATCCCGATGAAAATCGGGAAACCGAAGTGCCGATTTTATACGGCATCCCGCATGATTCTGGAGGAATCGGGACAATCTATATAAATTCGATTTCTGGATTGTGTATCGAGTACGGAATGGCAGGATGCATAAGAAGGGTAAATAGCTACAAAACGCGCTCATAGAAAAACGAATTTGAAACATAAAGGATCCGAGTGACTTGACGCAGAAAAAACTAGTTAAACAGACCTATGCCCAGGCCGGCGTGGATATTGGCGCCGCTCTCAACGTGAAGAAGACCATCGGCCAAATTGCGGCCTCTACAGCCCGTCCGGAAGTTATCAGCGGTGTCGGCTTCTTCGGCGGCCTTTTTGAGTTCAGGGGATACAAAAACCCCGTTCTGGTTTCCAGTGTCGACGGTGTGGGCACCAAATTGAAAATTGCCGCCGCCCTGGACAAGCATGACACAATTGGTATGGACATCGTCAACCACTGCGTTAACGACATCTTCACCTCCGGTGCGGAACCTCTTTTCTTCCTCGATTACATAGCTCAAGGTAAGTTGGTTCCGGCTACAATCGAGGCTATTGTCCAAGGGTTGGCGACTGCCTGTCGGGAGGTAAACTGTGCCCTGATCGGGGGCGAAACCGCCGAAATGCCCGGCCTTTACGCCGGTGAGGACTACGACCTCGCCGGTTTTATCGTTGGCGCCGTTGAAAAAGATAAGATCATCATGGGAAAAACGATTAAAGCGGACGATGCGATAATAGGGTTACCGTCCAGCGGATTGCACACAAACGGCTTTTCGCTGGTCCGCAAAATATTCGGCGAGTCTCGTGCCGCCATGAGCAAGAAATACCCTGGTTTGGGCCGGACGATTGGTGAAGCCCTCTTAGAGCCGCACCGATGCTATTATAAGCCGTTAAAACCGTTGTTGCCTCAAATAAAGGGGTTGGCCCACATTACCGGGGGTAGTTTCTTCAAAAATGTGCCGAGGGTGCTGCCCGAAGGCCTGACGGCACAAATTGACGCTGGTGCCTGGACGGTGCCGCCCCTATTCCTCCTGATCCAAAAACATGGTAATGTGGACTTAGCGGAGATGTACCACGTATTCAACATGGGCATCGGCATGGTAGTAATCTGCTCCCCGGGAAACGTCTCTAAACTGACTAAAGCCCTACCCGAAGCCAAAGTGATCGGTAAAGTTGCGAAGCAGACCGGAGACGCACGCGTCGTCGTTGAGGGAAAAGGGTTACAATAACCAGAGAGGTTTAAATAGCATGTCTACACCGAAAGAAATGAAAGTAACCGTCAAATACGACGACGGTACCAAAAAAGAGGTTACGTACAAACTTAACCCGCTGCGCAGCGGCGACAATCCGCACCAAGTGGGCTTCGTCGGTGAACCCGGCAATTCCTATACCGAGGTCATCGAAGGCCGCGGCATGGGCTTTACCAACCACCTTGACTTATCCGGTTACTCGGTAGCTGTGGAAATCAGCCGGACGATGGCATTTTTGGGCGATAATCGTACGGAAGCTGTCGTT
>Ga0209514_10005203_pt1 | contig 16838 bp, 14 predicted proteins | sample Subgrocontami58m_FD_187452 | JGI IMG/M metagenome (GOLD analysis project Ga0209514, IMG submission 187452) | Subsurface groundwater microbial communities from S. Glens Falls, New York, USA - GMW37 contaminated, 5.8 m (SPAdes) (version 3) | ecosystem: Environmental > Aquatic > Deep subsurface >...
GCTTGAAGACCGCATCCGATACACGCCTAGTACGGCGTTTGAGACATTTCCGTGGCCGCAGCGAGAGGACCGCGGGCCTGTCGCAGCTGCGTCTCGCGCCGTAGTTGCCCGTCGCTCCGAGATCTGCGTCGAGCGCCAGATCGGCCTGACCACCCTCTACAACGAGGTCGACGACGGCGCCTACCGCGACCTCCGAGACCTCCACAGCGCACTCGATGAGGCGGTCGCCGCAGCCTACGGCTGGCCCGCGTCGGCGGCGCACGACCCGGCGGAGTCGAACCGCCTCCTGCTCGAGCTCAATCGGGCGATCTCAGCGGGCGAAGTCGCATACCATCCATTCGACTGATGGCCTGGGACCAGCTGACCGACGAGCAGCGCGAGATCCGCGAGCTCGTCCGCACGATCGCGCGGGAGAAGATCGCGCCGCGGGCGGCCGAGATCGACGAGTCGCACGAGTTCCCGTGGGACGTCGTCGAGCTCTACCGTGACAACGACATCTTCGGCCTGTTCTTCGACGAGGAGCACGGCGGCCTCGGCACGGGCACGCTGCTGGCGCTGATCGCGATCGAAGAGGTGTCGAAGGTCTGCGCGACGAGCGGGCTGATCCTCGCGGTGCAGGAGCTCGGCTCGCTCGGCCTCAAGCTCGCCGGCTCCGACGCGCAGAAGCAGCAGTACTTGCCGAGACTCGCGAGCGGCGAGTGGCTCTGCGCGTACGCGCTCACGGAGGCGGGCTCCGGCTCCGACTCCGCGGCGATGCGCACGACGGCGCGTCGCGACGGTGACGCGTACGTCCTGAACGGCTCCAAGCGGTTCATCACGAACGCGGGCGTCGCGAACCTCTACACCGTGTTCGCGAAGACCGATCCCGACGGCGGGCACGCGGGCATCTCGGCGTTTCTCGTCGAGGGCGACACGCCCGGCTTCGAGGTGACGCGCCTCGAGCCGAAGATGGGGATCAGCGGCTCGACGACGGGGGAGCTCGCCTTCGACGAGGTTCGCATCCCGGCGGCGAACCTGCTCGGCTCGGAGGGGGAGGGGTTCAAGATCGCGATGCGGATCCTCGACCGCTCACGTCCCGGCGTCGCGGCGCAGGCTCTCGGGATCGCGCAGGGCGCAACCGACTACGCGCTCGAGTACGCGAAGACGCGCGAGACGATGGGCAAGCCGATCGCGCAGCACCAGTTGATCCAGGCGAAGCTCGCCGACATGGAGACCGAGACGGAAGCCGCGCGAGGGCTGCTCTACCGCTTCGGGCAGATGGTCGACCAGGGCGCCGACGACGCGGAGCTGACGAAGGCCTCCGCGATGGCGAAGCTGAAGTGCGGCGACGTCGCGATGGCCGTCTCCACCGACGCGGTCCAGATCCTCGGCGGCTACGGGTACATCAAGGAGTACCCGGCCGAGCGCTTCATGCGCGACGCGAAGATCACGCAGATCTACGAAGGCACGCAGGAAGTCCAGCGACTCGTAATCGCGCGCGAGATGCTGAAGGAGTCGCGCGCCTTTCTGCTCGCCGGCGTCTCTTAGAGCGGCGTCCTCTCCGGACACGCCCCCTGCCTGGCACCAGACGTGGCCGTGCGAGCTACGGAGACGCTAGTCGTCGACCTCGTCGACCTTCTCCTCGGCTTGCTCGCCGAGCTCGACGATGTCGCCCTGCTTGAAGAGGACGTTCTTCAGCGCGACCCGCCACTTCTCGTTGGTGCGGGTGAGGAACTCGAGGCTCATCGCGAAGTGCTTGAACTCCTCCTGCTGCGCGTTCTCCATGATCGCGCGGGCCTGCGTGTCCTGCTCGACCGAGATCCGCTGCTCGTACCAGCCGATCGCTTCGGCCTCCTCCTGGAGCGAGGCGATCATCCGGGCGAACGTCCGCACCTCCGCGCTGAGCTCGTCGGGCGGTTCGTGGTACTGATCGGTCGGCATGGACGGCACCCTTACAGAGATCGCCGCCCACCGGTGGTGGCACTCTCGCTGCTGCCCGCGCTGCTCGCCCGCCTCGACGCGCGCAAGGGCGCCCTCGAATGGTTCGTGTTCAACCGGCGGGGGCTCGTCCGGGCGGTCGATCACGCCGGCTTCGAGGTGGAGGTCGCGACGAGGATCCTTCGCGACGAGCCGGGCGTCGGTGCGTCCGACTCCTGGCGCCACCGGCTCGGCATCCTCGGCCGCTCGTGCGCGATCCGGGCCTGGGCTGCTAGTATTTGAGCACGCAAGTATCTCTCTTCAGGAGGAACGATGAAGCTCGAAGGCATCCACCACGTCACCTGCATCACGGGCGACGCGCCTGCGAACGTCGACTTCTACACCGGCGTGCTCGGGCTGCGGCTCGTGAAGAAGTCGGTCAACCAGGACGATCCGACCGTCTACCACCTCTTCTACGCGGACGAGAAGGGCAGTGCGGGCTCGGACATCACCTTCTTCGAGTACCCGGGCGCTGCACCCGGTCGCGCCGGCGCCGGCATGGTGCATACCGTCGTCTGGCGCGTCGGCTCGACGGAGGCGCTCGACTTCTGGGCCGCCCGGTTCGGTGTCGAGCGTGACGGCGACGTCGTCCGCTTCGCCGACCCCGAGGACCTTCGGCACGAGCTCGTCGTCGCGCACGTGCCCGACGAGCCGCTGATCGCCGACCACCCGGAGATTCCCGCGGCTCTCGCGCTGCAGGGCTTCGAGGGCGTGCGCGCCTATGCGCGCAACCCGGAGCTGCGCACCGGCCCGTTCCTCGACGCGCTCGGCTTCGAGCGCCGGCACGGCACGATGTGGGAGACCCGCGGCGAAGCGCGTGGAGGCTGGATCGAGTACGAGACCGCGCCCGAGGAGCCGGACATCCCGGGCGCCGGCACCGTGCACCACGTCGCGTGGGCGTCGACGATGGAGGAGCACGAGGCGTGGCAGCGCCGCGTCGTCGAGGCGGGCGGGCGCCCGACGCCCGTCATCGACCGGTTCTGGTTCCGCTCGATCTACTTCCGCGAGCCGAGCGGCGTGCTGTTCGAGATCGCCACGCTCGGCCCCGGCTTCGCCACCGACGAGGATCCCGCGCACCTCGGGGAGACGCTCATCCTGCCGCCGGACTTCGAGCATCTCCGCGGCCAGGTCGAGCCGCTGCTGACGAAGCTGCCGGATCCGCGGGCGAGCTGGACGCGCGCATGAGCCTCGCTGCGCTCGAGCGGCCGGCGGCGGGCGAGCCGGAAGGCGCGCTCGTCCTCTTTCACGGCCGCGGCGCCGACGAGCAGGATCTCTTTCCGCTGCTCGACGCGCTCGACCCCGAGCGGCGGCTGCAGGGGTACACGCCGCGCGCTCCCCTCACGCTGCCGCCCGGCGGCGCGCACTGGTACATGGTGCCGCGCGTCGGCTATCCCGACCCGGAGTCGTTCCACGTCGGCTACGCGGCCGCGGCGGAGTGGCTCGACGCGCTGCCGTTCCCGGCCGAGCGCATCGTGCTCGGCGGGTTCTCGCAGGGTGCCGTGATGAGCTACGCGCTCGCGCTCGGCAGGGACCGGCCCCGCCCGGCCGCGCTGCTCGCGCTCAGCGGCTTCATCCCGACCGTCGACGGCTGGGCGCCCGATCTCGAGCCGCCGTTCCCGCCGATCGCGATCGTGCACGGCGCGTACGACCCGGTGATCCCCGTCGAGTTCGCGCACCGGGCTCGCGCCACACTCGAGCAGGCCGGGGCGGAGCCGCTCTACCGCGAGTTGCCGATCGAGCACTGGATCGATCCGGCGGTGCTGCCCGAGCTGCGGCAGGTGGTGGAGGCGGTTCATTCGGTCTAGGCTCCTCGAACTGCGTCATCAAGGAGGAGCAATGCGAAAGACCATCGTTCTACTGGCCCTCGGCCTGGCGGCACTCACCGTCGCCGGATCCGCCGGCGCGACCCGGCACGCCGGAACCTTCAAGTACTGCACCGACCCGACCTTCCCGCCGATGGAGCTCGCGACCGCGAGCGGCAAGATCACCGGCTTCGACGTCGACATGGCGCAGGCGCTCGCCCTCACCTGGGGCGCGAACGCGACGGCCGTCAAGACCGCGTTCCCGGGGCTCATCCCCGCGTTGAATGCCAAGAAGTGCGACGCGGTAATCAGCGGCATCTTCGTCACGCCCGACCGCCTCAAGGAAGCCGGGGCAGTCGCGTATATGCACTCGCACCGGGTGCTCATCGTTGCGGCCGGCAACCCGAAGCACATCACGACCCCGAACGGCCTCAAAGGCCTGAACGTCGCGGTGCAGGGCGGGACGAAGTACGAGGAGTACCTCAAGGCGCTGAAGGCCAAGATCGGCTTCTCGCTGCAGAGCTACCCCGGTGACAACGACGCCGTCGCGCAGGTGCTGCTCGGCCGCGCCGACGCCGTCCTGACCCAGGACACGTCGTTCGCGTACCAGGCCGGCAAGCATCCGGGCAAGATCGCGATCGGCTACACGTTCGGCTCGAGCGACGCGTTCGGCATCTACTTCCGTAAGGGCGACGTGCTCGGGAAGCAGATCGGCGACGGCGTCCGGCAGCTCCGGTCGACCGGCAAGCTCGAGAAGCTCGCGACGAAGTACAAGATCCCGGTCGGCGACGTCAAGTAGTACGGTCGTCCGCTCGTGCTCGCGAGCTTCGACACGCACCTGTTCTGGCAAGCGCTCTCCTCCGGTCCGTACTGGAGGGGAGCGCTTACCGCGCTCGAGCTGACCGCGGCGTCGCTCTCGACCGCCGTCGCGATCGGCTTCTTCGTCGCGCTCGGCGTCCTGAGCACGCGCCGCTGGGTGCGCGTGATCGCGTGGACCTACAACTGGCTGTTCCGCGCGACGCCGACGCTCCTCCAGCTCTTTTTCATCTGGTACGCGCTGCCGCAGATCTGGACAGGCTTCGCGGGCAGCTGGTTCACGGTGTTCATGGCCGCGTGGATCGCGCTCTCGTTGAACGAGGCCGCCTACATGTCGGAGATCATCCGCGCCGGGCTGCTTTCGGTCGACCCGGGCCAGGAGGTCGCCGGACGGGCGCTCGGGATGTCGCGCCGGCAGGTCCTGCGGAAGGTCGTCGTGCCGCAGGCGGTGCGCATCGTCATCCCGCCGACCGGTAACGAGTTCATCACGCTGCTCAAGCTCACGTCGCTGGCATCGGTGATCTCCCTGCACGAGCTGCTGACCGCTGCGAACGAGCTCGCCTCGGCAACGTTCCGCTACAACGAGACGCTGCTCGCGGCGCTCGTCTACTACCTTGCGATCGTGAGCGTGCTGATGGTGTTGCAGGCGAGGCTCGAGAAGCGGTTCACCTGGACCTCGGGCCGCCGCCGCCGCCGCGTCTCCGCTCCGGCTGTCCCTGCGATCTCGCACGACGCGCGATGAGCATGCTCCGCGCAGAGAACGTGCACAAACGGTACGGCGACCTCGAGGTGCTGAAGGGCGTGACATTCGAGGTCGAGCCGGGCCAGGTGAAGGTGCTGATCGGGCCGTCCGGCTCGGGGAAGTCGACCCTGCTCCGCTGCCTCTGCCTGCTCGAGGAGCCGGAGTCGGGCGAGGTCTCGCTCGAGGGGCGCAGGCCGGGTCCGGGCGAGGTCGGCATGGTGTTCCAGCGCTTCAATCTGTTCCAGAACATGACCGCGCTCGCGAACGTCATGTCGGGGCTCGTGACGGTGCGCGGGCTCTCGAAGGACGACGCACGCGACCAGGCGATGCAATTCCTGCAGAGCGTCGGGCTGGCCGACAAGGCGGCGCAGTATCCGGACGAGCTGTCGGGAGGCCAGCAACAGCGCGTCGCGATCGCGCGTGCGCTCGTGATGCGGCCGAAGGCGATGCTCTTCGACGAGCCGACGTCGGCGCTCGACGTCGAGCTCGTGCGCGAGGTGCTCGACGTGATGGAGTCGCTCGCGCGGGAGGGGATGACGATGGTCGTCGTCTCGCACGAGTTGCGGTTCGCGCATCACGTCGCGAGCTCCGTGCTGATGATGGACGAGGGACGCATCGTCGAGGAGGCTCCGCCCGAAGAGTTCTTCTCCTCGCCGAAGCAGGAGCGGACGAAGCGCTTCCTCTCGCTCGTCGAGTGAAGCTGCTGCTCCTCGACGACCGGTACCCGGCGGCGGAGCTCGCGGGCTTCGAGGTGCTCGACGCGCCGCAGGAGGACGTGGTGGCGGTGCTGACGATGCCCGGGCGGCCGGTCGGTGAGGAGCTGATGGCACAGCTGCCGGCGCTACGGGTGATCGGGACGGCGACCGTCGGCTTCGACCACGTCGACGTCGACGCGGCCGAACGCCGTGGTGTCGCGGTCGTGAGCGTCCCCGACTACTGCACCGAGGAGGTCGCAGACCACACGCTCGCGCTGCTCTATGCGCTCCTGCGCGGCATCGTCGAGCTCGACCGCAGAGTCGCGCGCGGCGGGTGGGACGCGAGGGCCGCAGGCCCGCTGCGGACGCTCGCCGGCCTGCGGGTCGGGATCGTCGGGCTCGGGCGAATCGGCGGAGCCGTCGCGACGCGCCTGCTGGCGCTCGGAGCCGACGTCTCGGCGACGGACATCATGCCCGTCGCGCGCGAAGGCGTTCGTCTCGTCGAGCTGGACGAGCTGGTCGCGGAGTGCGACGCCGTGACGCTCCATGTCCCGCTCACCCGGGAGACGCGCGGCCTGCTGGGACGTGACGCGATCGCGTCGATGCGCCCGGACGCCCTGCTCGTCAACACCTCGCGCGGCCCGGTCGTCGACGTCGGTGCGGTGCTGCAGGCGCTTCGCGGCGGACGGCTCGGCGGTGCGGCCCTCGACGTCCTGCCTCACGAGCCGCCGCCCACGGCGCCGATCGCGCCGAACCTCATCGTCACGCCGCACGCCGCGTACTACAGCGAGGCGGCGGAAGAGCGGTCGTACCGCCTCTGCGTCGCCCGCGTGCGCGACGTCCTCGGCGCGTGAGCGGCGGCCGCCCGTCGTGCGGGCCTATCGGCCGGGATGCGGCAATGAGGAGGTGTCCACGACCTCGAAGTCGGATCCCGTGATCCCCCCGAGCGTGTGCAGCGCGTCGTTCGACCAGTGCGGATCGGGCGCGCCGCTGATGAACCAGTTCGAGCCGTTGTCGGCGAGGATCATCCCGTAGGTCTTCAGGGCCTGGAGCACGATCCGCGCCTGGCGGGGGAAGCCCGAGATGTCCACGCCCGCCTTCAGGCGCACGCGCGTGCCCATCGGCGGCAGCGCCGGATCGTCGGAGCTCGAGGCGTAGTGGCGCGCGGGATAGACGTAGGCGCGCCGCGTGCGGGCTGCGGTGAACCGCAGCGCGTGGTCGATCGTCCCCCGCGCGACCTCGTCGTAGCGGGCGAGGCCGGGGAAGATCGGGAGCCCGGCGGCGTCAGCCGACGTCCAGCCTGCCGGCCGCACGGCGTTCGAGCGCAGGCTCCACGTCGCGCCCGAGCCCGCTCGCCAGCTTCCGTCGGACTTGGGGTACACAGCGAACAGCTCGTAGAGCCTGCACGCGTCCCGGTCGAGCAGCAGCGCGTGGCGATCGCCGGCGGACGTGCGCCCTCCTTCGATGTGCACCGCCTTCGGGATGGGGTAGGGCGTCTTGTCGGACTCGTCCGCATAGTCGAACGCGACCCGCGAGCGCGGTGTCTTCTTCGACACGACGTCGAACGGGATGCCGATCGGCGCGCCGTCGTACAGGCCGGATCCGAAGTCCGGATGGAGCCCGGTCGAGAGCCCGATCGACGCGATCAGCTGCGCCGAGCTCGCGGCGACGGGCAGCGCGTCCACACGCTGGTTCCACGCGTTCGACGCCGGGAAGATGGTGCAGCGGGGCGCCGACGGAAGGTGCAGTGCGTTCGCCGACGATCCGCCGAGCAGAAGTGCGCCTGCGGCGACGAGCACCAGTCTCATCACCCGTCGCTCGATCCCGAGGCCTACGCGTCCGCGGGGAGTGTGACCGTGACGCGCGTGCCCCGCCCTTCCTCGCTGTGCAGTGCGATCGTGCCGCCGTGCTGCTCCACGAGCGCCCGCGAGATCGCGAGGCCGAGACCCGTTCCAGGGATCGCTCCGTGCGTCGCGCTGCGCGAGCGGAAGAAGCGCGAGAACACCTGACCCTGCTCGTCGGCCGGAATGCCCATGCCCGTGTCCGCGACGACGAGGTGAACGGTATCTCCGTCGCCCTCCACGCTCACCGTGACGGAGCCGTTCTCCGGCGTGAACTTCACCGCATTGGAGACGAGATTGTCGACAACCTGCGCGATCCGTCGCGCGTCGCCGTGAACCGGCGGCGGGTGATCTCCCAACAGCTCGATCGAGACGCCCTTCTCCGCCGCGACCGGACGCGCCGCCGCGATGCACTCCGACGCGAGCGCGGCCAGATCGAGCCGCGACGGATGGAGGTCCACCCGGTGCGCCTCGATCTGCGCGATAAGCAGCAGATCCTCGACGAGATCGTGCAGCCGTTCTGTGCTGCGGCGGATCACGTCGAGATACATGCGTCCGGTGTCGCCGAGCTCGTGCTCCTCGTCCTGCAGCATCTCGAGGAAGCCGGAGATCGAGGTGAGCGGCGTGCGAAGCTCGTGCGAGATGGTCGCGACGAACGTGTCGCGCATCCGCTCGAGCTCGCGGTCGGCCGTCACTTCCCGCAACGTCCAGACGCGCCCGACGAGCAGGCCGTCGCGATCGTGCACCGGCGCCGTGTAGCCGCGGAAGCTGCGGCCGGTGCCGGCGAGCTCGAACTCGTCGCTCGTCTCCGCGACCGATGTCGCCAGCTCCTGCATCCGGCTTCGGTATCGCTCCGGTTCCGTCAGCCGCTCCGAGATCGCGAGCAGCCGCTCGGGAACCGTGCCGTGCGGCGGCATGCCGAGCTCGGCACTCAGGCGGCGCAGCGGTGCGTTCGAGATGAGGAGGGTTCCGTCCGCATCCGTGAGGCAGATGCCGTCGAGGGTCGAATCGATGAGCGCCGACTGCAGCGCCGCGACGTTGCGCTGTGCTCGCTCGCTCGCGCGCAGCCGCTCTCCGACGAGCGCGGAACCGACGCCGACGACGAGGAGCGCGCCGAAGTGGACGCTGATCGCCAAGGACTCCGTCGCGACATTCGCGGCTTCGCCGGCGACGAACCAGAGCCCCGTCGCCACCCCCGCTGCAGCGGGGCCACCCAGGAGGCCCGTGTCGAAGCCGATGAGCCCGATCCACGGGACGAAGGCGACCACCCCGAGCGTGTCAGGAGCGTCGAAGAGCAACATCGCACCGAACGTAAGGCCGAGCCCGGCGGCCGCGAGAGCGGTGAGGGCGGTGGGGCGGCGGGCGAGGAAGGGCGACGTCACGGCGGCGAGCGCATCGTAGTCGCGGCTCAGGAGAGCGGAGGCGCGGGCTCCGGGTCCTGCTCCTTCTTGCGGTCGCAGACGGAGTGTGCGGAGCGTATAACCGGCCTGGCCTGAAATCGGCCCTACGGCTGGAGGTCGACCGCGGGGTAGCGCGCACGGATCTCGTCGATGAAGCCTGCAAGCCGATCGGCGAGCGGCTTGTCGGCGATCTCCAGCACGTTCTCGGCGTTCCGCTCGCCGGAGTGCGAGAGGTTGAAGCTCCCGACGAAGACGACGTCGTCGGCAACGGTCACCTTCGCGTGCATGAAGTCGTGCACGGAGCCCGGGGCATACGGGGTCGAGTGCTTTCCCGAGAACGGGGCGTGCGCGAGCACCGTTCGCAGCAGCGGCTCCTTCCACGGGGCGTTGCCGTTCTCGCGCCACTGGCCGATCACCGCGCGCACCTGGGTGCGGTCGACGACGCCGGCGAGATCGACCTTGCCGTTCGTGGCCACCTGGGCGAGCGTCGCGAGGATCGGCGCCGAGGAGAGCACGGGCGACGCGATCCGGACGCGCCGCTGCGCCGTACCGATCGCCTTGGCGATCCGGTGTGCGAGCTTCTCACCGCGGCCGGGGCAGAACCAGGCGCGCACGCTCGTCGCGCCGACCGGGACGGGTGAGGGATCGACCTTGCCGCTGCGCCCGACGTCGCGGCGCGTCCACAGCTGTTCGAAGTCCTCGCCGAAGCGCGCGGCGAGCTCGGTCGACTCTGCGGTGACGATCACGTTTTCCTCGCGTGTCCACGAGTCGATCGTCCAGTTCGCCGAGCCGCTCCACACGGCCGCAGCGTCGCGGACGACGTACTTGTGGTGCATCAGGTCGGGCACGCCCGGGATCCCGGCGGTCGGGAACGGCAGCGCCTCGATCAGCTCGGGCTCCGTTCTCGGCGGCGGCGGCACGGGAACCGGACGGCCGTCGTTGTCGAGGTTGTAGGCGAGCCGCACGTTCACGCCGCGCGCGGCCGCACCGGTGAGCGCGCCGAACAGGACCGCGCCGACGGGATCGGGCAGCCGGATGTCGTAGATCGCGATCTCGAGCGTGTGCTCTGCAGCCGAGATCCACCCGGCGAGCGCGTGCACGATCTCCTCGGCGGTCTGGCCGCCGTCGGTGAGGGTGCGGACGTCTATTGCGCGGTCTTCGCTGCGCGTTGCGCCGCCTTGTAGGCGCGTTTCGCAGCTTGGTACGTGGTGAGCGCCTCCGGGGAGTCGACGTCGCCGAGCGTCGGGTGGCTCGGTGCGAGCGGCCCGGCCGTCGCGACGCCGTAGCGCTTCGCGAGCACGGAGCCCAGAGCCTTGATCTTCATCTCGCCGAAGCCGGGCAGCGCGCCGAGGCGTGTCCGCAGGTCGTCCGCATCGCGCGCCTCCGACCACACGCGCTCCGCCTCGCCGCCGTAGTCCTCGACGACGGTCGCGGCGAGCTCCTGCACCCGCGACGCCATGGCGCCGGGGAACCGGTGGACGGCGGGCTTCTCCTTGAACGCCGCTTCGAGCTTCGCGGGGTCGAGCTCGGCGATCGCGCGCGGCTCGAGCGTGCCGAGGCGCTGCTTGATCTTCAGCGGTCCCGCGAACGCGGTCGGCACGGTCACCTGCTGGTCGAGGGCGAAGCCGACGAGCAGTGCGAACGGGTCGGACGCGAGCAGACGGCACGCCTCGTCGTCGTCGGTGAAGTAGAGGCGGTCCGGTGCGGCCATGCCGCGATCCTACGCCGAGGCGGGCAGCAGCGCCTCGCACCGGCGCGTGTACGGCGCCGCCCCGACGCGCTCGAAGTAGGCGTCTGCACGGGCGAGATCCACGTCCTGCCCGTGCTCTGCTCCGAGCAGCCGGGCCCAGGCCTCGGGGTAGCGCGCGCCGATCTCGTCGTACCGCTCGGCGGCGGCAACGAAGTCCCCGGCGGCGGCGGCGCGGCCGGCGCGCTGCCACAGATACCCGGGACGCTGCTCGGTCGCCGCCAGGTACTCGTCGCCGCGGCCGCGCTCGGCAAGGAAGAGGGGGAGGTGATACGTCCAGTGCTCCATCAGCAGGCGCGGATCGGCGAGCACCTCGGCGACGAGCGCGTCCGACTCTGCGTCCCGTCCCGCGGCCGACAGCGCGCGCGCGGCGGCGACGAGTGCGGGCCCGAGCTGCTGCGGATCGCCGCCGCCGCGCCGGGCGCGCTCGAGCGCGCGCTGCGACTCCGCCACCGCGTCGTCGACCAGGCCACGCGCGAGCTGGACGTTGGCGCGGAAGATCCAGGCCGCGGCGGCCTGGTAGCGCTCCTCTGCAGCGGGGCTCGCGAGGAACCGCTTCACCGCGTCGATCACGGCATCGAAGTCTCCTCGCAGGTCCCCGATGCACATCTGCTCGCCGTCATTCCAGCGGAGCGCCTGCGTGAGCCCGAACCGGACGTAGATTTCCCGCGCGGCGGCGATCTGGGCCGCCCCGTCCTCCACCCGGCCCACCTGCCAGAGGTTGTTCGCGAGGTTGTTGCGCGCCGAGCCCATCGCGTCGAGGGCGTTCGTCTGCTCGGCCAGCTCCGCGCTTCGCTCGAGATCCTCGAGGCCGCCGGCGTCGCCGGCCACGACGCGGGCCATGCCGATCGTGTTCAGCGCGTGGGACGCAAGATCCGACCGCCCGACCTCGTCGGACATCGCGAGCGTCCGGCGGCCGAGCTCGAGTGCGCGCTCGACCTCGCCCTGGAGGCACGACGCACGAGCCTCTTGCGCGAACGCCCTGGTCGTCGACGCGGACACCGGCAGACGCTCGGCGAGAGCGAGGGCCTGAGCAGCGGCTGCCCGCGAGCCGTTCCCGTCGCCTCGATGCCAGAGCACCCGCGCGAGCAGCGCCGCAGCCTCCGCAGCCGACGCGTCGTCACCTTGCGCCAGAAACCCGTCGCGCGAGGCGATCAGCTCGTCCGGGTCGTCCGCGCCGACGAACCACGCTGCGTTCGCATGGCGAAGCTGCAGCCGCGGCCGCTCCGGATCGTCGTCGTCCGTGAGCGCGAGCCCTTCGCCCGCGAACTCGAGCGCCGCCGTCCATGAATTGAGCGCGATCGCGTGCTCCGCCGCCTCGGCGAAGGCCGCGCGGGCGGGGGCGCGAAACGACTCGCTGTCGATGCCCGCCGCCGCAGCGAGTCGAAGCGCCTCACCGTAATGGTGCGCGAGCATCTCGGCGCGGTCGTCGCTTCGATCGCGCGCGAGCGACTCGATCCACTGCGCTGCCGCGCGATGCTTCTCGACACGACGTGCCCGCGGGATCTGCCCGTAGGCGACGTCGCGTACGAGTAGGTGCAGGAATGCGTACTGCGTCTCGCCGGCGACGGCGGAGCGGCGGTCGCGCCGGACGAACTCCTTGCGCTCGAGCCCGTGCAGCGCGTCCTCGTCCGGCGCGCCGAGCGCGGCCGGCCAGAACACCTTTCCGATCACCGCGGCGTCCTGGATCAGCTCCTTCTCAACCGGAGTCAGCGCATCGACCCGCGCCGCGATCATCCCCTGAACGGTCTCCGGCAGCGGCAGATCCTCGCTCCGCTCGAGCTGCCATCCGGACGCGCGCTGAACGAGGAACCCGCGGTCCTGCAGCATGCGCACGTACTCCTCGGCGTAGAGCGGGTTCCCCTGCGCGCGGCCGAGCACCTGCGCCTGCACCTCGGCCGGCAGCAGCGTCTGGTCGAGCAGCGACGCGAGCAGGCGTCCTGTCTCTTCCTCCGAGAGCGCGCCGATCGAGATCGTCGTCGCGTTCGGCTTGCCGCCGCCCCAGCCGGACCGGCGGTCGAGCAGCTCCGGGCGCGCCGTGGCGACGACGAGCATCGGCACGCCCGATACCCATTCCGCGAGGTAGTCGACGAAGTCGAGCAAGCCGTCGTCTGCCCAGTGCAGGTCCTCGAAGACGAGGACGAGTGGATGCTCCTCGGCGAGCGCCTCCAGCAGCCGCCTCCAGGCCGAGAACGCCTCCATGCGGCGGTCGGCCGACTCGGTCGCGCCGCCGATTCCGGCCAGGGGCCGCAGATGCAACTCCACCCACTGGCGCTCCGGCGTCTCGGGGAGCAGCGGCTCGACGATTGAGCTCAGCTTGCCGGCGGCGGTGTCCGCGTCGTCCGTCTCGAGGATCCCGGCGTGGGCCTTCACGATCTCGCCGAGCGCCGAGAAGCTCTGGCTCTCGCCGTAGGGGAGGGAGCGGCCCTGCCGCCACACGTAGAGCTCGGGATCCTGGTCGAGCATGCGGAAGAGCTCCGCGACGAGCCGGCTCTTGCCGATCCCCGGCACCCCCACGAGCGTGACGAGCTGGGCGGTCTGCTCGCTCCGGCAGCGGGCGAACGCGTCGGTGAGCATCGCAATCTCGCGCTCGCGCCCGACGAGCTGTCCGCGGTCGCGCTGCTCGACGTCGACGCCGAAGCGTGACCGTGCGGCGACGGCCTCCCACACCGGGATCGGCTCCGCCTTCCCCTTCGCCTCTATCGGCTCGGTCTCGCGGTACTCGATCAGGTGGCGCGTCGCGCGGTACGTCGCCTCGCCGACGAGGATCCCGTCCACCGGCGCCGCCGCCTGGAGCCGCGCGGCCGTGTTGACGACGTCGCCCGACACGATCCCCTCGCCCTCCGACGGGCGCGCGCCGAGCGACACGAGGGCCTCGCCGGTGTTCACCGCCGTGCGGATCTGGAGCTCGGGCGCCTCCTCCCGGATCGCGTCGCGGATCGCAAGCGCCGTGCGTACCGCCCGCTCCGGATCGTCCTCGTGCGCGACCGGCGCGCCGAAGACCGCCATCACCGCGTCGCCGATGAACTTCTCCACCGTGCCGCCGCGCTGCTCGATCTGCTCCCGCAGCCGTGCGTAGTAGGGCGACAGCGTCGCGCGCACGTCCTCGGGGTCGAGTCGCTCCGAGCGGCTCGTGAAGCCGACGAGGTCGGTGAACAGCACTGACACGACCTTGCGCTCCTCGCGAACGTCCGCGGGCTGGAGCGCGGCGCCGCACATCCCGCAGAGGCGGAAGCCGTCCGGGTTCTCCGTGCTGCACGTGGGGCAGAGCTGCATGCCCCATACGCTAGAGCGCCTCCGGCCCGGAGTCGAACGTCCGGGCGAATGTAGGCTGGCCGGGTGGACTCGCTCAATGTCTTCTCGGAGGCGACGCGCGAGTGGTTCACCCGAACGTTCGACGTCCCGACTCCGGCCCAGGAGAAGGGTTGGCCGGTCATCGCCTCGGGCGCCCACACGCTGATCCAGGCGCCCACCGGCTCGGGGAAGACGCTCGCCGCGTTCCTCTACGCGATCGACCGCCTGACGCCGACGCCGGGTGAGGGCCTGCGCGTGCTCTACGTCTCGCCGCTGAAAGCGCTCAACTACGACGTCGAGCGCAACCTGCGCGGCCCGCTCGCCGGGCTCCAGTCACAGCTGCGCGTCGCGGTGCGCACCGGCGACACGCCGCAGAAGGAGCGCGCGGCGATGCTGCGTCACGCGCCCGACATCCTGATCACGACGCCGGAGTCGCTCTTCCTGATGCTCACGTCACGGGCGCGTGAGCTGCTGCGCTCCGTCGACACGGTGATCGTCGACGAGGTGCACGCGGTCGCGGGCACGAAGCGCGGCGCGCATCTCGCGTTGTCCCTCGAGCGGTTGCAGCGGCTCGTCGGCGACCGGCCGATCCAGCGCATCGGGCTCTCGGCCACCCAGAGGCCGCTCGAGGAGATCGGCCGCTTCGTCGGCGGCGGCCGGCCGATCGAGCTCGTCGACGCAGGCGTCGCGAAGCAGCTCGACCTGCAGGTCGTCGTGCCGGTCGAGGACATGCGCGAGCTCGGGTCGACCGGGCAGTCGCTCGACCTCGGCACGGGACCGAGCGTCAACTCGATCTGGCCCTCGATCTATCCCGCGTTGCTTCAGCTCGTGCGCGAGCACCGCTCGACGATCGTCTTCGTGAACAACCGCCGGCTCGCCGAGCGGCTCGCGCTGCGGCTGAACGAATTGGCGGAGGAAGAGGTCGCGCGCGCACACCACGGCTCCCTGGCGCGCGAGCAGCGCGTCCTGATCGAGGAGGATCTGAAGGCGGGGCGCATCCCGTGCCTCGTCGCGACGTCGTCGCTCGAGCTCGGCATCGACATGGGCGCGGTCGACCTCGTCGTGCAGGTCGAGTCGCCGAAGTCGGTGGCGCGCGGCCTGCAGCGCATCGGGCGCGCCGGGCACACGCTCGACGCGATCTCGAAGGGCCGCATCTTCCCGAAGTTCCGAGCCGACCTGCTCGAGTCGGCGGTCGTCGCGCAACGCATGCGCGCGGGCGCGATCGAGGAGACGCAGATCCCGCGCAACCCGCTCGACGTGCTCGCACAGCAGATCGTCGCCATCTGCGCCGAGGAGGAGATCGAGGTCGCCGAGCTGCATTCGCTCGTCTGCGGCGCGTATCCGTTTGCGGAGCTCTCCCGCGCGCAGCTCGAGAACGTGCTCGACATGCTTGCCGGCCGTTACCCGTCCGACGAATTCGCAGAGTTGCGCCCGCGCATCATCTGGGACCGCACCGCCGGTGTCGTGCGTGGACGAGAGGGGGCACGCCGTCTCGCGGTCACGAACGCCGGCACGATTCCCGACCGCGGCCTGTTCGGCGTCTTCATCGTCGACGGAGGCGGCCGCGTCGGCGAGCTCGACGAGGAGATGGTCTACGAGGCGCGCGCCGGCCAGGTGATCATGCTCGGCGCGTCGTCGTGGCGCATCGAGGAGATCACGCGCGACCGCGTGCTCGTCTCACCGGCGCCCGGCGTGCCCGGGTCGGTGCCGTTCTGGAAGGGCGAGGGCGTGGGCCGGCCGTACGAGCTCGGCGATGCGATCGGGCGCTTCTCCCGCGAGATCCTCGGCCTGTCGGAAGCGAAGGCGTCGCAGCGGCTCGTCGAGGAGGTCGGCCTCGACGCGTTCGCCGCGCGCAACCTGCTCGCGTTCCTCCAGGATCAGCAGCGTGCGACCGGCGTCGTGCCGTCGGACCGCACGGTCGTCGTCGAGCGCTTCCGCGACGAGATCGGTGACTGGCGCGTCTGCATCCTCACGCCGTTCGGCGCGCGCGTGCACGCTCCCTGGGCGATGGCGGTCGGCGCGCGCCTGCGCGACTCGCTCGGGATCGAGGTGCAGTCGATCTGGTCGGACGACGGGATCGCGTTCCATCTTCCCGACTCCGACGCGCCGCCCGCGACCGAGCTGCTGCTGCTCACGTCGGAGGAGCTCGACGAGCTCGTGCTCGCGGAGGTGGGGCAGACCGCGCTCTTCGGTGCGCGTTTCCGCGAGAACGCCGCGCGGGCGTTGCTGATCCCGCGCCGCCGGCCGGGCGAGCGCTCGCCGCTCTGGCAGCAGCGGTTGAAGGCGCAGGGACTGCTCCAGGTCGCGCGCAAGTACGCGAGCTTCCCGATCGTGCTCGAGACGTACCGCGAGTGCCTGCAGGACGTCTTCGACCTGCCGGCGCTGAAGAAGCTGCTGCATGGGCTGCACACACGCGAGATCGACCTCGTCGAGGTGGAGAGCGCGAGCGCGTCGCCGTTCGCGTCGTCGCTGCTCTTCGACTACATCGCCACGTACATGTACGAGGACGACACGCCGCCGGCTGAGCGGCGGGCGCAGGCCCTCT
>Ga0209514_10005206_pt1 | contig 16825 bp, 12 predicted proteins | sample Subgrocontami58m_FD_187452 | JGI IMG/M metagenome (GOLD analysis project Ga0209514, IMG submission 187452) | Subsurface groundwater microbial communities from S. Glens Falls, New York, USA - GMW37 contaminated, 5.8 m (SPAdes) (version 3) | ecosystem: Environmental > Aquatic > Deep subsurface >...
TTTTTACTAGCAAGATAATCAAGCAGCCTTCTTCTTTTTCCAACCATCTGCATCAATCCGCGTCTTGAAGCATGATCTTTTTTATGCGCTTCAAAATGACCGGTGAGACGATTAATTTCTGCTGTTAATAATGCGATTTGAACTTCGGCAGTTCCGCTATCTTTTTCTCCTTTACCGAATTTTTTGATGATCGCAAGTTTTTCTTCTTTTGACAAAGACATTGTGTTACTCCTTAAGTTGATTGTTCGATAAAATCCCAGAACTAACCAGGACCTATTAGTTAATTAATTTTTCTGTAGCACAGATTCGTAATCTGTGCTAAACGCAGATTGCGAATCTGCGTTACGAATATGTTTTGATAATTCCTTGAGCTGTTTGTCTATCCATTTCAATTTGATGAATCAGACCTTCCTTTGATTCAAATTTCTTCTCATTACGAAGTCGTTTTAAAAACTCTACCTTAAAATACTTTCCGTAAATATCTCTGTCAAAATTTAATATATGTACTTCTAGAACCAATTCATGTTTATTTTCAAAAGTCGGTCTGTAACCAATATTCATAATTCCAAAATGATTTTCTTCTTCAACCAAACATTTTACAATGTACACACCGTTCATCGGCAGTGCTTTCTTTTCATCTTCCGGTTGAATGTTTGCAGTTGGAAAACCGAGCAAACGCCCGCGTTGCATTCCTTTCACAATTATTCCGGCTAACGTATAATTTCTTCCAAGCAGTAAACCTGCTTTATCAATATCACCAGCAAACAGAGCATTTCTAATTTTTGTACTGCTGATTATTTCACCATCCAGCATTTCAGGAGGAACAGCAGTTACATCAAGATTATAAATCTTACCAACTTCCCTCAGTTTTTTTTCATCACCAAGCCGGTCTTTACCAAATTTATGATCATGACCTATTACCATATTAGATGAGCCGATCTTTTCGATAATGAACTGCTTGATAAACTCTTCGGATGTTAATTGAGAAAATTCTTTTGTAAAGTCTATCACCATCAAATTTTCAATACCGATCTTTTCAAGAACTTCTTTCTTCTCTTCCAGTGATGTTAATATTTTCAGATTAAAATCTTTTGAGATCACGGAACGAGGATGCGGTTCAAAAGTAATTACAAAACTTGTTCCGTTGTTCTTATTTGAAAGCTCGAGAACTTTCTCAAATATTTTAATGTGACCATTATGTAAACCGTCGAACGAGCCGACTGTTACAACCGCACTTTTTATTTTTACAATTTCAGAAGTATCTTTATAAACATTCATTATGCTATTTCTGGTTCGGCAATAAAATAATTTTTTGCGTATTCTTTAAATTCTTCTATTGATAAAGCATCCTCTACATAATACTTGCCAATTTGTGTACGCCGTAATTCTTTCAGATAAGCTCCACATCCAAGCTGTTCGCCAAAATCACTTGCAAGTACTCTAATGTATGTTCCTTTAGAACAAGTAATTTCAAAATAGATATCAGGAAGATCTATTTTTTCAATTTCAAATTTTGATATAAAAACTTCACGTAATTCACGTTCAACTTCAATTCCCTTCCTCGCTAAATGATAGAGCGATTTACCATTCCTTTTCACAGCAGAATACATCGGCGGTGCTTGAAATATTTTTCCTATGAATTTGCTACGTAACTGATTTATTTTTTCTTCAGTAACGCCTTCAATATTTTTTCTTGTATCAAAATCAGTTTCAGTATCGAACGAGCGTGTCGTTTTTCCAAGAGTAATAATACCTTTATACGTTTTCTCAAGATTTTGAATTTCAGAAATTCTTTTTGTCATTTTTCCGGTACAAACAATCATCAATCCTGTTGCCATCGGGTCAAGCGTTCCTGCATGTCCCACTTTTTTAACACCAACCGTTTCTCTTACTCTATAAACACAATCGAACGCACTTTTTAACAGAGCTTTATCAAAAAGAATAATTTCTCCGTCAACAAAGTTCGGATCAATCTCAGCTATCGTGTTTTTCGCTATCGCTTTCATGAATCTTCTTAAATAAATCTTCCATTTTTTCTACGTAGTCTAAAGTATCATCTATAAAAAAGTGAAGTTCAGGAACAAATCTGACTTGAATCCTTCCGGCTAACTGCGATCTGATCATTCCTTTTATTTCATTTACTCTTTCCAGTACTTGAGTCCTTTTCTCTTTATCATAAACTGATAAATAAACTTTAGTGTGTTTCAAATCCGGACTCATCTTCACGTTCGTAACTGTTATCATTCCGAAAGTCGGATCTTGAACTTTGTGAAGAAAAATCAAACTCAGTTCTTCTTTAATCAAACTTGAAACTTTATCTATTCTGTGAGTCATTACTCTAATTTCTTTTTTGTTTCAATCATTTTATAAGCTTCGATAATATCGCCTACTTTAATATCATTAAAGTTTGCAATGCTAATACCGCATTCAAAACCTTTTTCAACTTCACGTACATCATCTTTGAATCTTCTTAATGAACTGATCTCACCTTCATAGACAGCAATTCCTTCTCTGAACAATCGTACTTTATTGCCTCTTGTAATCTTACCGTCTTGAACAGAACATCCGGCAACTGTTCCGGCTTTCGGAACTTTGAAAGTATCACGAACTTCGAGAGTGGCAACAACTTCTTCGGATACAACCGGAGAGAGTAAACCTTCAAGAGCAGATTTTACTTCGTTTATCGCATCATAAATAACATTATAGAGACGAATGTCTACCTTTTCAACTTCAGCAAGTTTTCTTGCATTTGTATTTGGGCGTACATGGAATCCAACAATAATAGCTCCCGATGCTGCCGCCAAAAGAACATCGCCTTCAGAAATTGCACCAACTCCTTTGTGAATAACACGAACCGAAACTTCTTGATTTGATAATTTCATCAATGAATCTGATAATGCTTCAATAGAACCATCCACATCACCTTTAACAATTACCGGAAGTTCCTTAAATCCGCCGTGACTAATTTGACTTGCAATTTCATCAAGAGTAATATGATGCACTTGACGATGATCTTGTTCGCGTTTTAATTGCATTCGTTTCAAACTAATTTCGCGCGCTTCTCTTTCAGATTCTGCAACAGTAAAATTATCACCGGCTTGAGGTGCAGATTCAAACCCAAGTACCAATACCGGTGTTGATGGTCCGGCTTCAAAAACTTTTTTGTTTCGTTCATCAAACATTGCACGTACTCGTCCATGTACAACACCTGCAATGAACGGGTCGCCGATCTTTACCATACCTTTTTGAACAAGAACTGTAGCTGTTACACCTTTTCCTTTATCAAGCTGAGATTCTATAATTGTACCGCGTCCCAATCTTTCCGGGTTTGCTTTTAATTCCAGCAGCTCGGCTTCAAGAGCAATTTTTTCTAAAAGCAGATCAATATTTTTTCCTAATTTAGCAGAGATTTCAACACACTGATATTTTCCGCCCCATTCTTCAACTAAAACATTTCTATCTGCAAGCTGCTGTTTAATCTTTTCTAAATTTGAATTCGGTTTATCAATTTTATTGATTGCTATTATTATTGGAACATTTGCTGCTTGAGCATGATTGATTGCTTCAACAGTTTGAGGCATCACTGCATCGTCTGCTGCTACAACTAAAACTACAATATCTGTAACTCTTGCACCGCGTGCACGCATAGCAGTGAATGCTTCGTGACCCGGAGTATCGAGAAAAGAAATTTGTTTACCGTCTTCTGTTATAACTTTGTAAGCACCGATGTGCTGAGTTATTCCACCGGCTTCACCTGCAACAACGTTTGCTCTGCGGATGTAATCCAGCAAAGATGTTTTACCGTGATCTACATGACCCATAATTGTAACTACAGGCGGACGAGGTTTGAGCGATTCAATAGTATCCGGAATATCCGCATCAATATCTGCCTGATATTCAGCTTGAAGTTCAATTTCAAATCCGAATTCATCAGCAACAAGTGTAATTGTTTCAACATCAAGCCGTTGATTTATAGAAACCATCAATCCAAGAGAAATACATTTTGAAATTACATCGCTTACAGAAACATTCATAAGATTTGCAAGTTCGTTAACAGCAATGTATTCTGTTACTTGAATTTTTGATTTGTCTAATTCTTTTTGCTGAAGTATTTGATCTTGAATATCCTGTTTCTCTTTTCTTTTCTTTTTACGATTAGAAGCCCTATCTCCAACCGCAGATTCATCCATACTTAGCAATGTCCGTTTAATTGCATCTTCAACTTCACGCTTATCAATTTCCAGGCGTTTTATTTTTCTTTTCTTCTTAGCAACTATAACTTCCTCGGGACCTTCGCCGGGAACAGCGGCTTTTTTCTTCGACTTTAGAATTTTCTTTTTCTTTTTGCCTTTTTTATCTGCATCTTTATCATCAGCAGTAACTGCAATTGGTTTAATCTGAGGAGTTGTTGGAGCAGATTCCGGTTTCTCTCTCCTATCCTTCAGATCCATCTTGCCTACAATTGTTAATCCTTTTCTTCTTCCTTCAATAGCAATTTCAGTTTCTGTTTTATAAGATTTTGATTCTTCTAAAATTTCTTCAGTTTTTTCTTCAGCCGGCTCAACTTCAGTAATGGTTTCAGCAGTTTCAGTAGCTTGAACAGTTGTTACCTGTTCTGCAATAGATTCTTTCCCTATTGATAGACCACTTTCTTTTTCTTCGGTCTGTTTTTGTACGGCTGCTTTCTTAGATAATTCTAAAGCTGCTTCTGCTTCATCGTGGACGATTCTCTTTTTCTGATAGTCAGAAATTTTCTTATAATGCTTCTCAGCTTTCTCGATATCCTTTTTGAAAAATGACTTTATATCAGCCACCATTTCATCGGTCAACAGAGACATGTGAGATTTTACGTCGTAGCCTTTCTTCTGTAAAAATTCAACTAAAGTTTCAGTAGCAAGGTTATGCTCGGTACCAAATTTGTATAGTCGTAATTTTTTGTCTTTTACTGTTTCCGGCATTTTGTAATTACCTGTATTTGTGTAATTGGTTATTCTTCTTCTTCAAATTGATTTTCGAGAATTTCAATTATTTGCTTAGCTTTTTCTTCATCAACGCCTTCAATTTCTTTTAACTTATCAATACCGGCTCCAAGAACTTCAAGCGCAGTATCTAATCTGTTATTAATTAAGAGATCAACAACTTCAGTTCCTAACTCTTCTCTCAATTCAACAAGTTCTATATCTTCATCATATTCTTCAAATGGTTTTTCTTGTCTGATAACTTCTATCTCGTAACCACTTAGTTTTATTGCGAGACGGATGTTAACACCGTTACGCCCGACAATTAATGAGACTTGATCACTATCGGCAGTAACAACGCACTTTTTAGTTTCTTCATCAATTTCGATTTGCTTTAATTTAGCCGGTGCAAGGCATCTTTGAATAAATACAATCGAATCATCTGTATAATTTATAACATCAATATTTTCATTGTTCAATTCACGTACGATTGCATGAATACGAACACCTTTCATACCAACACAAGCTCCAACTGCGTCTATGCGGGCATCATTTGATTCAACGGCAACTTTTGCTCTTTCGCCGGGTTCGCGTGCAATTCCTTTTATTTCAATTACTCCGTCATAGATTTCGGGGATTTCAATTTCAAATAATCTTCTTAAGAAAAGATTATCACCGCGTGATATTACTATAAGCGGTCCGTTAGGAGTTTTTCTAACATCCTTAATGACTGCACGAATTGTATCACCTTTTCTGTATTTCTCTCTTGGTATTTGTTCGTTACGCGGAAGAATCAGTTCATTCTTATTATGATTTATAAGTACATCATTTCTTCTAACTTGATAAATATCACCAACAACTATCTCACCGAGCATTTCACTATACTCATTATAAACTATTTCTTTTTCGATCTCGCGGATCTTTTGGTTTAAACTTTGGCGTGCAAGATTAATCAATCTTCTTCCAAATTCTTTTAGCTCAATCTTTTCAACAAAGTCTTCGCCGACTTCAAGATCGTCCGCATTCCCTTTTTCGTTAACTTCATTAATGCTGATTTCGGTACCGGGATCATTAACTGTTTCAACAATTGTTCTTTCAAGAAATATTTCTATATCGCCCTTATCCATATTCACAACTACATCATACTTAACTTCAAGTCCGTATTTTTTCTTAACCATAATTCCGAAAATTTCTTCAATGATTCCTGCAAGAACATCTTTGTCGAGACTTTTCTCTCGGACCATCTGAGCAAAGGATTCTACTATCTCCGTGTTCATTTTTACTCCTGTGTGATCAAAAACTAATTAATACTTGTGCTTTAATAATATTATTAAAATTTATTTTATACTCTGCGTTTTTTTCGGTGAAAAAGAGATTCTCGCTTTCTATACGGATTAACTTTGCAATCAACTTTTTGATCTCTTCGGCATCTTTGAATTCAACTTCAAATTTTCTGTTGATATGCTTACTGTACTGGACTAAAAATTTAAGCGGTCTTTCAACACCCGGAGATGAAACATCCAGTCTATAATGAGAGCTAATCAGTTTTTCCGATTCGACAATTTCATTCAACATCCGGCTGACATTAGCACAGTCAACAGTGGTAATTCCTTTTTCGTTATCTATATATACTTCGATAATACGAAGGTGGTTATCGCCGCGTATAACTAAATCGATAAGAACAAAGCCTTGAGTTCTAACAATTTCTTCGAATCTGTTGAAAATTTGCTGTTTTTCCATATTCTACAAATAAAAAACGCCCTCGAGGGGCGAAATAGACAGTGCAAAGGTAGGAAGAATAGCTTGAAATAGCAAAAAAGAATTAAGGATTATGATTTTTGATTTACGACTTTGGATTTACGATTTACGAATTATTATTTCCATTTCTAGAAGTCTTTGCTATTTGAGTAAAAATTGCTGTCAACTGATTAGCTTCATCTAAAAAGTGAATTGATTTGTTCAGAACATTTAATGTGAGATTCATTTAGTAATTCTAACCAGTAAAGTGTTTCATAAGCTCATTCTTCAACTATTCTGATTTTGTATATAAAATCTGCTTTAGATTTCCCCCTTAAAGCAGCTCTATAGTTTGCACCAATTGATGTTGCTGCTCTAATCAACTGGTTCGAAATAATATTTGTAGCTTAACTTTTAGGTAAATTATTAACAAAAATATATCTAAGGCAAATTTTTTCGTGCGTTTTAATAATTCAGATTTTGTCATAACCCCCATTCAAATTAAATCACAAATCGTAATTCGTAAATCCAAAATCATAAATCACTTGATCTCAAAAGATGCACTTACAACTGCGGTTATTTCCTTTTCGATAGATGTCGCATCGTTCATTCCGTAATCTGAAATCATATTTGAGTTACGCGGAGTAATTTGAATAACTCCCATTCTTGCATTACGAAGCGGACCGAGACTTCTGCCGGTTGCTTCCGCAATTTTCACCGCACGATCCATAGCATTCTTTGATGCAGCAGCCTGTACTTCAATCTTTAAGTCATCAAGTTTTGTGTAAAGGTATTCCGGAGCTTCTACATTTACATCCAATCCTTTTTCAACTAAAGAACTGAGCGTTACTGAAAGTTCTTTTATTTTTTTTACATCATTAGATTTTATTTCGAAACGCTGGCTGTAAACAAAATGAGATACATTTTGTGTCTGCACTCCGTTAGCGGCAACTTCAAAAACGGGATAACCATTTATTCCAAAAACTTCTACTTGATCTTTTTTAAATCCTTGTGCTTCTAAATATCTAAGAATTGTAGGCATTTGCTGCTGAACAACCTGATAAGCATTTTGCCTAATGGAACTTGCTGATTGTAATGTTCCGCGCAGTATGCCAAGATCGGAAACAATTTCTTTCTTTGCTGAACCGGTTACAGTTATTGTTTGATCGGCATTCTTTGTTGATTTCCATACAAGTGAAAAAATAATTACGGAAAGAAGTATTGCACCGGAAAGTATTGATACCGGAATTATATATTTGAATTTGTCGTTCATGATTGTAATCCTTATTATTTCTTAATGTAAGATAACTCTAGACTATAGAAATAAAAAAATGCTCAAAAATGATCAGGAATAAAAACTTCTGTAACAATTGCCAGCTTAAGTATTTTTGATCTTCCGAAATCCGGTAGTTCAATATGTACAATATATAATCCGGAAGGAATCTGGTAATATTCTTCGTTCAACATATTCCATCTTAAAAATTGTTCAGGTGAATCTTTTTCCAATTTGCGAACCAATTGTCCGGCAAGATTGAAAATTCTGATAATTGCACGCTGAGGAAGATGAGAGAAAGTTACATGCCGATCATATTTATTAAATTCATTTCTATAATTTCCGTAATAGGGATTTGGAAAAACATTTATTCTGTTAACATCACTCTCACTCAGATTTGAATTAACAATCAATGCGGGCGAAGCAAATCTATAAATATCTTTATCGGTTAATGGTTGGCTTAAATTATTTTTTATTTTTAGAACAAATCCGTCAGTAACTAAATAATCTTCATCTCCACTTAGGTTTGTTTGATTCGACAAAATAGTTTTTCCTGTGGTTAGATTAGTAATACCGTAAGATAATTTTCCATTAACATTCTTAAACACAATCTCATAAGTATGTCCGGTGGTTTTATTGGGATCTACGATCATTGCTTTCACTTCTGCGGTCGAGTTACCGGTAATATGATTTACCGTAACATAATCTCCAAAATTGTTTTCATATTTAACTCCGGGTTTAGGAGACTGCGGTTTTACAGTTACAATTGAGATTGGACTTTCAACATAACCATATGGGAAACCAGCATCATTCGCAATACGGAAATAACTCACACCGAAATCATAATCGCTTCCATTGTTAAGTGGTATTTCGTTCAGATAATCTTTTTTTATTGAGATGAACCGCTGAATTCCGGAATCAGTACCAAACTTTTTATTGACTTGAGATACATATCCTTTTGTCGGTTCAACCTCTTCATCATAAATATATTGCCGGTTATCTTTAAGATCGAATGCGGCAATTATTTTTTTTTCTCCAAGCGTAGATTCATTTTTTGAGATCTGATAAACATTGTATCCCTGAAATGAATAGATTGTTGACTTAGAATTTTCAATTTCATTTATTCTCTCGATGTCACTGCCCCATGTTAAAATAATTTCTCTATCCATCTCTGCGGCTTGAAGGTCGGGCAATAGTTTAAAAGTGCTTGGGGGGATAAAATTTTCTTTGTATAACTGTTTGGCAGCGCTGACAGATTTTTTAAGAAGTGAAATTGCAGCAAGGCGAGAAAAACCTTGATCACCACCAGCAGCTATTTGAGCAAAAATTACTTCTTGTGTATCACCTGGAACCATGTTGAATGGACCCGAACAGAGCATCATTCTTCGATCCGCCTTGCTATCTGGTGGAATTATTGAACGCCAATACCCGGAATTATATCCTTGTTGTGTAACTGGATCGCCTGAAAAAGGGAACTTGGTTGAACCACCCGTCAAGGGATTAGGAAAAGGTGTACCATCACTCAAATTACCTTTTAGGAAATTATAAATCTGAATTGTTCCGCTATAACCACCCAGTATTGGATCACCGTAAGGCGAAGGATATTTATACAAAAAACTAAACCCTGTCATTTGCAAATTCTTTTTACCCTTAAAAGTTTTCCCCATAAATTTCGCCGCATCACTTCCGCTTGTAGGAATAACCGGCCCTTGTAATAAGCAAAAGCCGACTGATGGAATGTAAGCGCCATAGGAAGGATCGCTATCATCACCGTTATAACAAAAATCTAAATTGAGCAATGTGTCACATCCAACAAGATCATCGCCTGCATCGCCGCCAACATCAGGATCAGACCATATTCCAAAATACATATCTTCAAATTTTGTATTACTCTTATTGATAATAATATACCGCTTAAAGATCATGTTATTAAGAGGTTCTACATTATTGTAAGCCCAAACAGTAGTCTGCATTTCAACACCCATCGGCAAAGCGCCATAAAGTCTTTTTGTTTGTATGGAATCAAGATCATTAGCAGCAAACCAAATTGTTTGATCCGCATCCGGAACACCGGGAATATCTATTGTCGGTTCATAAACTCCATTACCATTTACATCCTTAAAAGGTGCACCGCTGCTGGCAGGCCATTCGTTCCAATCTTTTTCATACTGATTGAATATAGTTTGACGATCTTTCTTCTCATCTTTTATTTCGGTAGATAAGTCGCCGGTTTTAAAATCCGTTCGAACTCGATAAGCACATACAGATTGAGAATTTGGATCATCAGGTTTTCCGTTCGGTAAAATCTTTCCCGGTGTTAATCCGGTATTATAAGATGAACCGCCGCTTCTTATTTGTCCGTTCACTTTGCCTGCCCAGAGTAATCCGGATTCGTACACAAGTGTTTTGCCGGAAAGTTTGGGAAATTCAAAACCGGAATCTCCTGTAAGTGAAAGATCGGCACTTCCTGTGTTATAAATAAATGTAGAAATATTATTGATATTAATCTTTGTATAATGATTAATATAATTTAATGATTGTATTGATGTTATTAGTTTGTCTTTAATCTGTGCTTGTAACTGAGTTAGATTAATTAGAGATAATAAAAAGAACAACTCAGTACTAATTGATATTCTGAAGAAACAAGCAACCATATTCTTCCCCGAGAAAAATTTCTAATTGAAAGTTACTATCAATAGATTAAAAAGCAACTCAAATAATTTGGGAATTAAGGCAGGAACTCTTATTAATAAGAAAATTTAGTAAGTATCTCATCACAGACGGCATAACCTTTTGGTGTGAATTTAATCGTCTCATCTTTTTCGATAAGAAATTTTCCTTGTTCAAGTTGATCCAAATAATTTTTGTTTTTCATCAGCCATTTATTTCCAAAAAGATCATTCAGTTCTAGCAGATCAAGACCCTTGCTGCGAAGCGCAAGCATAATATACTCGTTCAATTTTTCTTTCTCGGAAAGAACTTCTTCTCCAATTACTGCATTCCCTTTTGATTCAACAGCCGCGTTATAAAAATTTAATGCAGAATAATTCCACCATCGTTTTCCGCATGCCTTGCCGGTAGGCAGGTTTACGAAAGAATGTGCCGATGTTCCAAAGCCGATGTAATCTTTGTATCTCCAATAAGCATTGTTATGTATGCATTCAAATCCCTTTTTAGAGAAGTTGGAAACTTCATATTGTTCAAATCCTTGTTGAGTAAGAAAATCAATCGTTAATTCATAAAGGTCGGCATCGTAATCTACATTTTGCATTTTCACTTTTCCATCAAGAACCATTTTATTTAGTATTGTTCCTTTCTCTAAGATCAAACTGTATGCAGAAATATGTTTAATAGGAAGTGTAACTGCTTGTTCAAGATTATACTTCCATTTCTCTTTTGTTTGTCCCGGTAAATTAAAAATCAGGTCAACACTTATATTTTCAAAACCAACATCAGCAGCATCATGAACAGTTTGAATAGCAGTTTTCGAGTTGTGAATTCTAGTCAGAAATTTTAATTCATCTTCATTGAATGATTGTATTCCAATGCTGATCCGGTTAATGCCGATTTTTCCGAACTCTGCTAAATTTTCAAGACTAACTGTTCCGGGATTTGTTTCAAGTGTTATTTCAGCATCTTCATTTACAGAAAAATTTTTCTTGATTTGTTTGATGATTTCAGAAATATAATTAGGTTCCATAAAAGACGGAGTTCCTCCGCCAAAAAAGATGGAAATTATATTTCTTCCTTCTGAATATTGTGCGGAATAAAAATCAATTTCTTTTTTTAATGAATTTAAGTAAGAAGAAATATTATTGTACGAGATGATCGAGTAAAAATCGCAGTAGATGCATTTGTGATCGCAGAATGGAATATGAATATAAATTGCAGTTTCTTTCAATGGATGACCGATGAAATTATAATAGGAAGATACAAAAAGAAAAGGGGCTTGTTCAGCCCCTATAACAAAAAATTATTTTGTTTAGAATCCGAATGAAATACCGGCGCTTGCAGTACTAATCTTAGCCAATTTATAATCTGCATGAATATTTATTGCTGCAAGATGTAAATTGAATCCTACAACGGCACTGCTAGAGTTCTGACCTTCCAATTCGAAACGTGCTGTTGCCTTTTCTTGAAGCCCTCCGGTTCCGGTTAAAGTAGTATTATAATTTACTGTGGTTTTTGAAGTTTCAATTGTTAATCCTACATAAGGAGTAATAGAAATGATAAAGCCAAAAGTTTTACTTGCAAATACTCCAAATTGTGAAGCATTACTTTCAAAAACAGAACCAACTTTTAATTTTTGTGTGAAAAATCCTACAGCAAGATCTAGCGGTATTGGATTAGGAAACCAAACGCCAAAATTGTGTATCAAGCCGACTCCGAAATAACTAAACTTTCCCAACTCACCGATATTTATATCCGGAAAATATCTTACAGCAAAGTTAGTACCGTAAACTGTTCCAATAGTAACTTGTGCTGTAGCGGTCGGAAAAATTTTAGCCAGTGCTTCAGGAATATATCCTTTAACTTGCGGCATTGATATATCAACTGCACTAATACCCGCTAAAGGTTTTCCAGGAAACTTGACAACCAAATTTTGATATTTACTTCCTATAATTGTCGGTCCGGAAAATGTAACTGTAAATGGCTGTCCATAAATTTGATTATATGCGGCTTGATAACCCGGACTGCTTTGTGTTATGCCGGAATTTGCAAGAATGCTGTTAGTTTGACTTTGATCAAAATAAAATTGATCTGTTACTGTAAAATTTTTTACATCATCAGAGAAGAAAGAACCCATTGCAACAACTTTTATATCAAGATGAAACCCCAAAATTGTTGCAGAAGGAAATTGGGATACCCAGCCGGAATTAAGATTTGAGCCAAATGCAGAAATTACCGGTTTAACATACTCTGTACCAACAATAGATGAGAGTTTAGAAAGTGTTTCTTCTAAACTTTGTGCTTTTAGATTAACTGAAAAAAATAGACCGCACACAAAAAACAAAGAAAGAATTCTCTTAATCATACAACCTCCCTTTATTATTGATTTCTTTTGCTATGAATTTAATGAACAAAATTTTCATCACAAAGGAAATATTGTTGGAGAAACAGTATTGTGCTTAAAAACAATTTGTTAGTTTTTGGATAATCCCATCAGCTCACGCGCACCATTCAAAGTTGCTTCGGTAACTTTCTCTCCGCTCATTAGTTTTGCAACTTCTTTAATGCGCTCTTCGCCCTTTAGAATTCGTATCGAACTTACAACACGATCTCCTGCTTTTTTCTTTTCTACAGCATAATGGAAGTCACATAGTCCGGCAATTTGAGGCAAATGAGTAATGGCAATAATTTGATGATATGATGCAAGCGATTTCAAAACTTGTCCAACCTTCTGAGCAATTCGTCCGCTTACACCAGTATCAATTTCGTCGAAAATAAGAATAGGAAGTTTATCTGATTTTGCAAGTATAGATTTTAATCCTAACATAATGCGCGAAACTTCTCCGCCCGAAGCAACTTTTACAAGCGGTTTGGGATCTTCGCCGGTATTTGTAGAAATGAAAAATTCTATGTTGTCAAAACCATACTCGTTGAATTTGTAATTCTTTCCGTCAACTATTATAAAATTCTCCGATGCATTTGAGACGATTTCATTTTCTAATTTTACTTTGAAAACAGAATCGGCAATTCCCAGATACTTCAATGCATCTTCAATTTCTTTTTTAATTTTATTTGAAACAATTTTTCTTTCCTGTGAAAGTTTTTTTGCCAGCAAGCCGCACGCTTTTCTTGAATCGTCTATTCTTTTTTCGAGTTGGGATGTTTTTAAGGAAAGATTTTCGGCAAGTTCAAACTCAGCACCAATCTTTTCTCGATGTTCAAGAACGGATTTGAGCGAACCGCCGTATTTTTTCTTCAGCAAAATAAGTGCGCCGAGACGTTCTCTTATCTCTTCCAAACGATTTGGATCAATATCTATTCTGTCTTTGTAACTCCGCATGAAAGAAGAAATATCAACAAGAGAAGCCAGGATTGAATCAACTTCATTCAAATTTTCATTAAATGATTTATCAATTTTCGAGAGCTCTAAAATTTTATTTTTAACATCTGCAATTTGTTCTTGAATGGACTTCTCATTTTCATAAACTGCATTATAGATATCATTTGTTAGCGAAAGAAGTTTTTCGGAGTTCTCTAAGATTTTTAATTCATCAGAAAGTTTTTCTTCCTCTCCCTCTTGAGGAGAAACCGCATCTATTTCTTTAATCTGATATTCAAATAATTCTCTTTTTTCTTTCAGCAAGTTTTCTTTTTGAACTAGTTCCCGCAACTCTTTCGACAAAGCAGAAAGCTGCCGTGATGCAGATCTAAATTCATTCAATTGAGTTTCGAGATTAGCAAATTCATCTAACATTTCTATGTGTGTTTCCGCCCGTAATAAAGATTGATGTTCATGCTGTCCGTGTAGATCAACCAAGAGATCGCCCGTTTCTTTTATAAGATTAAGAGAAACAGGAGTATCATTTAAAAAACATCTGTTAGTTCCTTTTAAGGAAATCTCACGCCGGACTATTAATTCCGAATTGAATTCAATTTCATTTGCAGTGAGCAGTTGCTGTACTTTCTTGTTACACGTAACATCAAAAAGACCTTCAACAACAGATTTCTCGGAACCTTTTCTTACAACTTCTGTTGATGCCCGTTCACCGAGTAATAATCCCATTGCATCAATCAAGATAGATTTTCCGGCACCTGTCTCTCCGGTAATGATATTTAAACCTTTACCGAATTCAACTTCGATGTTCTCGATGAGTGCGTAATCTTTAATGAGAAGTGTCTTGAGCATTTGTCTGTAATAATTTTGTTACGAATATTGTGAATGAAAGGTTAAGTAGCAAGTAGAAGAAGACCACTTTCAGAAATGATTTTTTTCCAGATACAGGAAGAACAGCTAATCAATTCTATAAAATTTTCACTAATTTGTAATTAGTCTTTTAAGAGGTGGGCTTGGATACTTTTCAATCTGCTTTTCATCAAGTATCAATTCAGGTTAATGATTTCAAATCAAACGAATCTAAATTTCTATCTTCCGATTATTCCGAAGCTGATGTTAGAAAGGATTTTATTGATAAATTCTTTAATGCTCTTGGTTGGGATGTCTATCATAATGAACAAAAGAATCCTTATGAACAGGAAGTTAAGATTGAGAAAGGTGTTTATGTAGGCAAGCAACAGAAGAGAGCCGATTATGCATTCCATCTAACCCCAAATTTTAGAGATGTTAAGTTTTACGTTGAAGCAAAGAAACCTTCAAGAAATCTTTCCAATGCAGATGATTATTTTCAAAGCATACGGTACGGCTGGAACGCCGGAACTCAAATAACTTTCCTCACCGATTTTCAAGAGTTTCATATTCTCGATTGCAGAATTAAACCGGATATTTCTTCCATTCTTAATTACAAAATAAAAAAGTATCACTATTTAGATTATTTGAATGAAGAGAAATTTTCTGAGATCTATTGGCTGTTAAGCAGGGAAGCAGTTGCAAATAATTCTCTTGAAAAGTTTGCTGATAGTTTGCCGAAACCCAAAGGTAAAGCAATTCAGAAAGGAACTCACAGAGGAATTTATCAATCTATTGATGAAGCATTTTTAGAGGAACTTGATGAAATAAGAGATTCACTTGCTAAAGCATTCAAGAAAGCTAATCCTCATTTAGAAAGTGAACCGCTGACTGAAATGACGCAAAGAATGATTGACCGTTTGGTGTTCATTAGATTTTTGGAAGACAAACAGATTGAACCCGATCATTACGTTAGCGAGTTTGCAAATTCTAAATCCGCTTGGAAAGATTTTAAGATTGCATCAAGAAAGTTAGATGCAAAGTATAATGGAGTAGTGTTTAAGAAACATACGATTGACACCGATAATTTTATTGCACCTGACAATAAAACGTTTTCTTTAATTTGCGAAGAGCTTGCTCACTTAAACTCGCCTTATAACTTTGATATAATACCGATCCACATTCTTGGCTCTATCTACGAAAGATTTCTTGGCAAAGTTGTAATTGCAACCGATAAGCGTGTAAGAATTGAAGAGAAGCCCGAAGTTAGAAAAGCCGGCGGTGTTTATTACACTCCGCAATACATTGTAAATTACATTGTTGATAATACAGTCGGTAAATTGATAGAAGGTAAAACCCCAAAAGAAATATCGGGTTTAAGGTTTGCGGATATTTCTTGCGGAAGCGGTTCTTTTTTGATCACTGTATTTGACCGTCTTTTAGAACATCATAGAAAATGGTATCAAGAAAATCCCGAACAAGCCAAAAAGGATGGCTGCTATTTCCAAGATGGGAAATGGATTCTCTCTTTAAAACAAAAACAGAAAATCCTTACAAATAATATTTATGGAGTTGATTTAGATTCTCAAGCTGTAGAGGTAACCCAGCTTTCTCTTTATTTGAAATTGTTGGAAGACGAAACAACTGCAACTGCTCAAGATACATGGGTAATGTTCAAAGAACAGTTGCTGCCAAACTTGAACAATAATATAATTTGCGGAAACTCTTTAATTGGAACTGATATTCTTGATGCCAATTTATTTTCCGGTGTAGAGACGGGACATGTCCCGTCTTTACAAAGTGAAGATGAACTAAAACTAAAACCGATGAACTTTGAAGATGTATTCCCCCACATTTTTAAAAGCTCCCCCTTAGGGCAATGCTGTCAGGTTAAGGGAATTTAAAGTGTGAAAAAGTTGTTAGTAAAAAGAAACGACTATGAAAAAACAAAAAACTGATAAGAGCACTAAGAATGAGAATTTTTAGTGAATTATTTTGTAATAA
>Ga0209514_10005214_pt1 | contig 16815 bp, 10 predicted proteins | sample Subgrocontami58m_FD_187452 | JGI IMG/M metagenome (GOLD analysis project Ga0209514, IMG submission 187452) | Subsurface groundwater microbial communities from S. Glens Falls, New York, USA - GMW37 contaminated, 5.8 m (SPAdes) (version 3) | ecosystem: Environmental > Aquatic > Deep subsurface >...
GTATACGTAGTGTAAGATCAGGCTGCCGTTTCAATAGCGCCATGACATATTGTTGAGTGACCACATAGATAATGCTATCTTCAGTAGCTTCAGCAAAATTCCCTTCCATAGTCCGTTTTAAAAGTCCGGTCACACCGAACACCGACCCAGGTTGAATTTGCCTGGTCACCAAACGCTTGCCACTTGCGGTAAGTCGGTATCGGTCAACCCTGCCTTCTTTCAAGATGTACAACCGTTCGCAATAGGAGTCTTCCGGTGAAAAGACTATGCTCCCAGCCGGGTAATATTTTAGCTCCATTTCATCGAAGAACAATGCCAATTCTGTCGGCTCTAACCCTTTGAAAAGGTCCATTTCATAGAGCAAACTCATCACAATTCGCGGCTTATCGCCGAACGTGGGGGATGGCGAATCCGGCCTTGTCTTAGATATCATGATCACCGTACATTTATCATAATTTTATAGCTAATGCTGCTGTGTCGTCAAGACGACATCCAACCAGTGTCTTACTAAAGTAGTATTTATTACTATGGTTTACAAGATGTAAATCTTGCCGAGAAAATTCTGGAGCTGGGAGGGACATTGTTTGAAAGAATATTATTACTCTTAATGGTTCTGAACTAGCTGAGAAGGATCTTCTTTTAGGCGAGGAGTTCGGAAAAAGGTTTGTTATTTGGAAGAGTTGCCGAAATAATACTGCGCCAGGGAGAAACTCGTTCTCCTTATGTTGGTGGCACCCCGATTCATCGGGGCTTGTGCGATAGCGAATATTACCGTGTTACAAGGTACCAGGTAACATTGTCCCGGCTGACTTCAAGCTGGTCGCTGGAGGACCCTGATATGTTCTGACTTACAAGAGTTCGAGGAGGGGGAATGGCTCTTAAGCAAATTTCTGCCGTGGATAGGCTTCATACGGTATTTAAAGAGCGGCATCAATATGCACGGGAATGGAAGGCACGCACCGGGGGTAAAGTAGTAGGCACTTTCTGCACCTATGTCCCCGAAGAGATAATCTATGCCGCCGGTATGCTTCCCGTCCGGCTATTTGGCGCCCACGAGCCTCAGGAGGTTTCGGAACGCCATATCGCTACCATGTATTGCCCCTTTTGCCGGGATGTGCTGGCCCAGGGTCTATTGGGCAGGTACGATTATCTGGATGGAGTGATCATGGCCAATAGCTGTATCCATCTGCGGCAGGCTTTTGAAAGCTGGCGGATACATATTCCAGCAGCATTTACTTACTTTATGTATATGCCGTGCAACGTCAGGCAGCCTGTAGCTCAGAATGTCCTTTTTGAGGAACTAAAGGAGTTTAAAGCAGCTCTGGAAACGTGGAAAGGGCAGGCTATAACAAAGTCGGCGCTGGAGAAGGCGATTAAGGTCTATAACTCCGACCGCCGCCTGTTAAAGCAGGCATATGAATTAAGAAAAGCCGGTAACCCACCGATTGGCGGCACAGAGGCCATAGATATGGTGCTGGCCAGCCAGGTTATGGATAAGCAGGAACACGTCCGCCTGCTAACCACGGCTCTGGAAGACTGGAAGCATTTAACTGTTCAGAAACAGGGCATCCGGCTTATGGTAGTTGGCAGTGAAGATGACGATGCCGGCCTGATACAATTAGCTGAGTCACTTGGCTCCATTGTAGTCGCCGATGAGAGCTGTACGGGTAGCCGCTATTTCTGGAATGAGAGCGAGCCGGCTGATGAACCCCTCGAGGCTATCGCCCGGCGTTATTTGAAACGGCCCCCCTGCCCCAGCAAGGACATAGACGACATCTCGCCCCACCAGCGGCTGAAGTTTATCATTGACCTGGCTAAGGAATACAGAGTACAGGGGGTTATTATTCTCCAGCAAAAATTCTGTCACCCCCACGAGTTAGACCAGCCTAACCTGGTACAAGTTCTGCAACAGAATAACCTGCCCTCTGTATTGCTGGAAATGGATGTCACTATCCCCTACGGCCAGTTCCGCACCCGGCTTGAGGCATTTCTGGAGATGCTGGCATAACAAGTTCCAAACTCCAAATGCCAAATTCCAATGGTGGGCGCGGGGTCTTTTGGATTTTGGTGCTTGTAATTTGTCCCGACTTTGTCGAGGATCCTCGATGGAATCGGGATTTAGGATTTCGTGCTTCGGATTCAGGATTTATTGACTATGGAGGCAGTCTATGCAGGTTAAATATCCTACAAAACCCTTTGAGTGCTGGCAGAAAGCCAAGGAGATGCGCCTTCAGAACTATAAAGATATTATCAATGCCAAAGCGGACGGGAAGCTGCTATTTGCCGGTCAAAGGGGCGCTCCGACTGAGGTTATGGCCGGATTCGGCGATATAGAATTCCTGGGTATGAACGATTACGCTGCCAGCGTTGCCCATGACCCTCCTATGGCTCTTGAAGCCTTTGAGCGATGGGAAGCCAAAGGTTATGCGCGGGATTTATGCGCCTACTGGCGTTGTTTCATGGGCTCCGTGCTAACCGACCATTTCTATTTTGGCGGCCAATTCCCGAAGATAGATTTTGTATTTACCCAGAATGCCTGTGACACCAACGGTAAATGCCAGCTTCTGATGGCTGAAACGCTGGGGGCGCATTATGTAATGGTAGACATCCCGGTTGTGGGCGACTACAAGCAGAGCAACAAGCCCTATTATGTTGATTACGTGGCTGCCCAGTTCAACGAGGCCATTGAAAAAGTGAGCCGTATCTCAGGCCGGAAATACGACGATGAAAAGCTTATCGAGGCCGTTTATAATCGTTGCAGCGCCGAAGTCCTCTGGTCTGAAATTATGATGATGAACCAGGTTACGCCATGCCCCATGGATATGAAAGCCCAATATACATTCCTTGTCCCGCTTCTGGTTGCCAAATATAAACCGGAAACAATCACATATTATCAGGGGCTGAAGCAGGAAATGGAGGCCAGAGTAAAGGAAGGCATCTCGGCTGTACCCACCGAGCGCTTCCGGCTTCTTCATCACGGGGCGCCGCCCTGGCATTCCCTGCGATTCTTCCGGGTCCCTCAGGCATATGGAGCGGTATTTATCGGTTCGGATTTCAGTATTATCCAGTTTGCCGCCTTCGAGGAAAAGCCCAACGGCGCCTTCGGGCCGAGAGAAGACCCGAGAAAGATTGGAGTCAAACTCCGGAACCGCGAAGAGGCATTGCGCTACTTCGCTGAATGGTATATACAGCGCGGCGCTTCGACCTGGTGCGGGGCCAGGACCCGTATAGACCACCAGTTGCACCTGGTCAAGGAATGGCATGTGGATGGAGTGGTCTATCATGTAGATAGAGGCTGCGAGAATAACACATCGGGTGTGCTCGAATCCAAGATTGGGGTGTCAAGCGCCCTTAATGTGCCTACTATGGTATACGAGGGTAACCGTGGTGATACCAGGGACTGGTCGGAAGTAGAAAGCATAGATCGGCTGGAATCCTTCCTGGAGAGCATGGGGTTGAAGAAGATCGGGGATTAAACGCCGACACTTACTGCACAAAGGTACTGAAATTGGAAGAGTTCAGAGTGAGATTAGACGCCTTTCGCGCCCATAATTGGAGTGATTCTGTTTTAGCGATTAGCTTTAAAGAAACACAACTCTTGATTGTGTCGCAGCTTTTTGCAATTATCTTTCACAGACATGCCTATAAAAGCCAATTCCCCGTTGCGATCCGGCAATTTGAGTTGGTATCCCTCCCATACTTTCCAAATGTTGGAATTGAAAGCGGGTTTGTGCGCCGATGACAACCAGACCACATGAGGCACAAGCACGGCAACACAGAACGGCGGAAGTTATACCCGGCCTGCTGTTGTGCCTGGTCCTGGCACTGGCGTCGTTCGTTACCTATTGGGTACTGAAGGGTACATGGGTTAAGTTCAGCGCCTTGCTCTGGGCATTCCTGTACGGCATCGCCGTAGCCAATTTGGCGCCCACCCTTGCCGCGGGACGTTTCGCCGCCGGGGTCGAAGTCAGTGGCTCACGCCTGCTGCGGATTTCTATTGCTTTGCTGGGGTTGACCATAAGCGCTTCAGTATGGGCCAGGATGGGGGCAGTAGGAGTGGTGGTGGTGCTTGTGAACCTTATCCTCACCTTCGTACTCGGTAGCCTGTTTTGTCGGTATGTCCTAAAGATGAAGGGGACATTATCGGTACTCCTCGGGGTCGGCACTTGTATCTGTGGAGCCACGGCTATCGCGGCTACCGGGCCTGCCCTTCACGCCAAGGAGGAGGAGTTGGGGCTATCCGTGGCGGCAATAACTTTATTCGGCCTTGCCGCGATGTTCGCCTATCCCCTGCTGTTCGCCGGAATATTGGGATCATGGCTTGGGCAAAGTGCGGCAGCCTATGGAATATGGACGGGAATGGGTGTGCACGAGACTGCGCAGGTGATCGCGGCTGCCAGCCAGGTTGATGGCGCCGTTGGCATGGCGGTCAGCGCCAAGTCCATTCGCATATTCATGATCGGCCCCATGATCTTTGTCAGTCAGCTACTGTATCACCGTCTCAGCAGCAAGCCCGGCGAGGTAGCGGCCGTCAAGTTTCCTATCCCGTGGTTTGCGGTAGCATTCGTGCTTTTCACTGTGGTGAACGCGGCGGTGGAGCGACTTCCCTTCGCTCGTGAGTGGACTTCCTTGAACGATGTTTTTCTAAAACCAGCCGTGACCTTCTTACTGGTATGGGCTTTCGTGGCCGTAGGCCTGAAGGTTAGAATATCTGCTATTCGGGCCGTTGGACTTAAAGCCTTTCTCGGGGGAATGACGATAGCGCTGGCGGCCGGGGGTAGCGCCCTGTTGCTGACGAAGTACGCTTGGCTGCCCTTTAACCGGTAAATTTTGGGTTTGCTGGCCTTATGCGTGGGCAGGAACGCGACTGCATGTCAGTTCACTCCAGTCCAGCGTCTCGTAAACAACTATCCATCGAGTCTGTATCGTGTCCTTGAATTGTTTCCCCCCAACATGTATTATAGGAACTGTTTTGATGGTCCTGGCTACTTAATGTGTAAGGCTAAATTCCAACAGGAGCAGACATGAAAGAACTCAAGTGCCCATGGTGTCAAAAGGTGATAGAGCCATCTCAATTGAAGGTGAAGAACAACAAGACCGGTGGTGGAACTGTAGCTGAGAGAAGATGTCCTCATTGCAGCAAAGTGCTGGCTGCGTACCTCGTGGAGGACAAGGGTTTCTTCCCCAAATTGCGCACATTCTAAATATGCAATAAAGGAGTCCAAGTGGCTAATAAACCTGAAACAGAGGTTGCGGCAGTAGCCGAAAATACCCTGGATGATGCGGCGCTGACGGCATGGCAGAGCCGGATTGGTGTTGAAATGCGCATAAGCAATATTTTCAACCAGAATGCATCATTTGAGGCAATAAGGAATTATTCCAACGGCATCGGCGATGACAATCCACTATATCGCGATGAAGAGTACGGCAAGAAGACCAGGTTTGGGGCGATGGTGGCTTCACCGGCCTGGGTGGTCAGCGTTTTCCCACACTGGGTGTTGCAGGGCTTGCCGGGCATCCATGCCGACCACTCGTCATCGGACTGGGAGTTCCTCAGGCCCATATATATTAACGATAAAATTACCCCCAAGTCCTACTTTGTCGGCTATGATGTAAAGCCCAGCAAGTTCGCCGGCAAAACGGCATGGGAATACCAGAAATTCGAATACTGGAACCAGCGGGGCGAATGTGTCAGCCGCGGACATTGTATGCTGGTACGATACGAAAGACAGGCGGCACGGGGCAAGTCATCGGCAGGTGAGGGGAAATACGACCATATAACAATACCCCACCCCTGGACTGAGGAAACCCTGGCCAAGGTTGATGCGGATGTTATGGCCGAGGAAGTAAGGGGATCAAAGGTGAGATACTGGGAGGATGTGAACATCGGGGATGAGTTGCAGCCTGTGGTTAAAGGCCCCTATGGCATGACCGACATTACAGCCTATTGCGTCGGCGCTGCCCCGGTGCAGATTGCCGCCCACGGCGTCCAGCTACGGACATACAGGAAACACCCCGCCTGGGCCTTCCGCGACCCGGTGACTCATGCCTGGGAGCCGATCTACTCCGTACATTATTCAGTCCCGGCGGCCAAGGCTGTTGGCGCTCTATACGCATACGACGCCGGAGTCCAGAGGCATAGCTGGGTTGTCAATCTGCTCACCAACTGGGTGGGCGATGAGGGCTGGGTTAAGAGGTCTTACGCCGAGTACCGCCAGTTTGTGTACCATTCCGATGTAGTATGGCTGAAAGGCAAAGTAGTCAAGAAATATGAGGATGAGGGTGAGTTCTGCGTGGACATAGAAACCCACGGCGTTAACCAGAGGGGAGATGATACTATTCCGGGTATGGCTTCAGTTGCTCTTCCATCAAAGAAAGCTAAGACTTGGCCTCTGGAGAAAAGGCTGCCGTTAAAGGAACACCGCGGCACCGGCAAGGGAGTCCATTTCGCTTAGTTTAATAGTGTAAATCAGTATAACAAAGGGGGCTTAATACCCGCAGTAATTAAGCCCCCTTTTATATTTCTTTTTTGGAATGGCCCTTTAACAGGGTGTTAACGAAGCTGCTTCCGTTGATCACCTGAAGAGGTCAGGCATGTTCATCGGCGGGGTCAGACTTTTGGGTAGCTCCCAGGACCCGTGGAGTAACTGGTTTAGGGGATATACCTGGCGTCGCCGGGACGGCGCGGGACGCCTTCCGGCGGAATGGCCGTGTAACAAAGTTCACTGCATCGTCCACCAGTGTATAAGCTACCGGCACCACCACCAGGCTCAGCAAGGTCGAACTGAACACGCCACCTATAACTGCAATCGCCATCGGGGCGCGGAACTCACCGGCAGCGCCTAACCCCATAGCCGTTGGCACCATACCGAGGATAATGGCCAGTGTGGTCATAAGGATGGGGCGGAGTCTCACCGGGCCGGCGGTTATTACAGCCTCATTCCGGCTTTGGCCCTGTCTCCGGTAACGGATAATAAAGTCAACCAATAGAATAGAGTTCTTTGTGGCCAAGCCCATGAGCAGGATTATACCAATCATCGAGATAACGGTAAGGTCAACACGTGCCAGCACCAGGGCGCCGATAGCGCCTACAGCGGACAGGGGCAGGGCTACCATGATGGTAAAGGGATGGACTACCGACCCGAATTGAGAGGCCAGCACCATATAGACAAAGACCATTCCCAGTGCCATAGCGAAGGCCAGCGAACCAAACGCCGACTGGGTCTGCGCCTGTTGGCCGGCAAAGCGCCAGGTTACCCCCGTGGGTAGAGACATGCCTGTCAATGCCTTTTGGACATCGGGAGTCACGGCTCCTTGAGAACGGCCTTCCAGGTTAGCGCCAACCAGGATTTGCCGCTGCCTCTCTGAGCGTTCCAGAACAGCCGGTCCTGTGCTCCGTTCAATGCGGGCCATTGATTGCAGAGGCCACAGATCTCCACCAGGCCCGGTCATGGGTATATCCATGATAGCTTCCGAATTCGTACGGTCTTCCGGACGGAGACGCACAGTAACATCCATACGTTCGTCCTTCCAGTTCACTTGAGTTGCCGTAGTCCCCTGGACCAGGGTGCGGATGGTTTGCCCAACAGTGGATGCGCTAACACCATTTTTAGCTGTACGCTGTCTATCAACGACAATTTTAAGCTCGGGCTCCTTTGCCGGTAAACTCTTATCCACGTCGCGCAGGCCGGGAACTGTACGCAGACGTTGGATGACATCGTCCGCCGCTTCGTCTAAAGTATCCAGGCTTACCGGCCCCCTGACGGCTACCTGAACCGGGCGGCCGCCGACATTTGCACCGCCACCACCGCCGCCAACCCCCATAAATCCGCGGGCCGGGCTAAAACTCAGGGTTCTGCCGTGTTGAGAGAGAGAACTCCTCAGATGTGCAATAATGGCATCAGTCTGGGAGGGTTCCTGCAACTGAATTGAAAGGGATCCCTGGCCAGCACTGACACGAGTGAATACCCGTGTTATCTCCGGACGTCCCCTGGTTACCTGCTCTACATCCCTTGCTATAAGATCAGTCCTCTCCAGGGGGGTGCCTGGAGGGAGCCGTATTCCAACTGTTATCAAACCCTGGTCGGATGTCGGATAGAAGCTGACAGGCAAGAGCCGAATCATCCAGATGCTGGCTACAACCGAGGCCACAGCGCCGCTCGCTACTACCCATCTGTAGCGTAAGCACCAGGTGAGGACGTGTTTATATCCGCGGGCTGCGTCAATCCAAACCCGTTCCAACCGATCGCCAAAACCAGGTGAACGCCCAACATGGTTTAATGCGGATTCAGTTTTCATTGGCTTTGCCAGGTACGCCGACAGCAGCGGCGCCAGGGTAAAGGCCTCGAAAAGAGACACCAGTACTGCCACAGCCACTGTGATACCGAATTGTTTGAAAAGGACTCCCACCTGCCCGGTCGTAAACGCCACAGGTATAAACATGGCTACAATGGTCAACGTTATCGCAAGTACGGCGAAGGCAATCTCACCTGTAGCTTTCTCTGCCGCTTCCCTGGGGGATGATCCCCTCTCCATGTGACGGAAAATATTTTCCCGCACAACTATGGCATCATCTATAAGTAAACCGATTGATAGAGACAACGCCATCAGGCTTATAATATTCCTGGTGTAACCCAGGAGAGACATGATGCTGAAAGTGCCAATTACAATAATAGGAAGCCCGGCTACAGTGATAAGTGTATTCCGGAGATTGCGGAAGAACAGGAGAACGATTGCGGCTGCCAGCACTGCCCCCATGATCAGCGTCACCATTACATCATGGTCTGCCTCTTCAATGAAGGTCGAGTCGTCCCGTATCATAGTAAAGTTCAACTGAGGGAAATCGCTGGAGATACGGCCTAGCTCTTCCCTCACCAGGCCTGCTGTCTGTACTACATTGCTGCCGGACTGTTTGCGCAGCTCGATGACACGGGTTGCCTGGCCATTGACCCGGACGTAGGATGTAGTCTCCGGATAATCGAGTTGGATCCCGGCAACATCCTGGAGCAGAATAGCCTGACTCCCTTTGCGGGCTACCACTATCTGCCGGATTTCATCCAGGTTAAGAAATGGCGCCGAGGTTCGAAGCAGGAGGTTTTCGCGTTCGCTTGAAAGTCTCCCCGAAGGTTGCGTAACATTCTCCGAACGTAAAGCTGCAACTACCTGCTGAGGTGTGATTCCCAGTGTCTTGAGCTTACTGGCGATAAGTTCGATATGGACTTCCTGGACCCTCAGTCCGCTCACGTCGGCAGCGGCTACACCAGGTATACGTTCCAGGCGGGGTCCTACCAGTTCCTCAATCAGCCGCCGCATTTCTGCGGGTGGTATATCTTCTCCCCGTGTGGTAAGAGCCACAGACATTATCGGGCTGTCGTTGGGGTCAAAGCGCCTTAAAACCGGGTCTTCTGCATCGTCAGGCAAGCGGCGCCTTACGGTATCCAGGCGTTCCCGGACCTCCTGGGCTGCCTGTGCCACGTCGCGCCCAATGGCAAAGCGGATAGACACATTCGAGCTCCCCTCCCTGGAGGATGCCGACACGGTGTCTATCCCGTTTAGAGTGGAGACGGCTTTTTCTATGGGCTGAGTGACCAGCGTCTCTACCTCTTCAGGGCTGGCGCCAGGGTAGGAAACGCTAACGGATACCACTGGGTTAGTTATATCGGGGAATAGGTCAACACCCATACGCTGATAGGCAAGTATGCCCACCAGTGTCAAGGCAAGCAGCACCATGCTGATGAAGATAGGTTGCTTAATAGACAGTTTAGCAAGATTCATATGTCGCCTTGCGTTAAAGAATTGATAGCATTATAATTTCTGGAAAAGGAATTTGTCAAATGCTCAAACGATATTGCGCCCTGGCCCTGACCCTTGGCATTCTTATTTCATCTTCTGTGGGTTGTGCGCGTCCTTCAGCGACGCCAACCGCGGAATCCAATGGCGGGACAGGAGACGGCGCGACGCGGGGGGCTTCCCCTGCGGTTACCGGCTCTCGGACTCCGGCAGCTATTCCTTCAGCTACCCGGGCAGAGGCTCCTTCAAAGATTGCCCTGGAGATGTCGGGGAAAGTACAATTCCCACGCACAGACCGCCTCTTTTTTGAAACTGCCGGGACTGTAGAGCGTATCCTGGTAGAAGAGGGCAGCAGCGTTCGTATGGGAGACCATATAGCTGCATTAGATACCTCAACGGTTATCTCGTTGCAAAAGCAGGTGGCAGTCGCACGGGTTGCAGTGGACGATGCCAGGAAAGCTCTCAAAGACGAAAAGGAACGCTACATCTCCGGCGATGTGCAGGCCCTCCAGGCCCGTTTAACCCAGTCACAGAAGGAACTTTATGTACTGCAACAATCCCTGGACGATAATAAAAGAGACTATCAAAAAAAACTTGGAGATAAACTGGGCGTACCTGTGCCGGCCACGCTATCGGACCAATCACCGGAGCGATTGGCCGATGCTCTGGTTGCCAGGCTCGGAGTTCAGCCGTTTTGGGGGGCTTACCAGGACTATGTACGCCGGCTGTTAGAAGGTCCCTGGGAGCAGATCAACAAAATCCGTGGTGACATACTATCAGTCCAGCAAACACTTCGAACACAAGAGCAGTCACTGGAGGACCTGACCAAAGGCGCTACGATGACCAGAACCCAGGCGGATATTCAGGTAGCCGTTGGTAAAGTGGAAACTGCCAGACTTGAACGGGCTACTGCTGTTTTGAAACAAAGCAGCGCTATTCTTGAGCGAGATAGTGCAGCGGCTAGTCGAGATAGTGCGCTGAGGGAGTATCGCGATAAGGTGCGCGACCTACTGGGTCTGACTGTAGATAAAGAACTGGGAAACAATTTTTACATTCACCTACCAGTTGGAGCGGACAGCTCTCGCACATTACTGGAACAAAAATTGGATGAACATATTCAGGCACTTCTGGGCCGACGTCTGCAACCAGAATTAGTTAAAGACATGGATCCTGAATCCCTGGTCAATACTTTACTATCCCAACGGGAAGGCCGGGACCATATAATTGACTTCTTTCTACAAAATAAAGCAGCTAGCGCATGGATGACCTTTCAAAAAGCCCGCCGGGAAGTAATCCGGCTATCTATTGCCAGAACTTCAGCTTCCACCCTTTTTAGTAACCCATCGCGGCGTTCTACAGACCCCCAGGAAGCTCTGTGGATAGACGTGCTGGTTGCGGACAGGCAATTAGATGAGGCTACACGTAGCCGTGACGCCGACAGAATTATCTATAAACAGCTTTTCCAGGATTATCTAAGCATTGACCTTGACCAGTCTACGATTATCTGGGATGAGGAACCACCCGAGAGGCTTCTGAAGCAGTCCCTCGACGCGGAGCGAAACTCCTTTTCCATTCCAGCGCGTTTGCGATTGGAATTGACCGATGCCCTTAAAACGACGTGGTCAAAGGTTCACGAGGCAGATTTGGACATAAAAGAGGGGGGCTTGGCTATCCAGAAAGCGGATGTGGCAATACAGCAGGCCGACATAGCCGTACGGGACGCGGAGGAAGCCGTCAGGCAGATTAAGAATACCCTTGACGATATTACCACCAAATATACGGTGAACAAGCTCGATGCCCAAAAACAGGCTACACTTTCGCGTCTCCGGCAGCTACAGGACCAGCTAAAGGATGCCGAAGACCGGTACAAAAATATCCTCGATGATTACCTGAACGTCAAGCTCACTGGTTCCCAGGTAACCCAGAGCCCGGATATTATATTGGGGAATGTTAAACCAGCCGATGCCCCTGGTTTCCGTAGATTTGAAAAGGATGTCGTCCTGTTCGCTCAAGAAATTTGGGGACAAATCCAGAAGAATATGGAAGATATAGGTAAGAACGAACGCACATTAAAGAAAACCAGGGAAGACCTGGCAGATGCGCAAAAAGGCCCGGATCCGCTTTTGATAGGCCGCCGCGAGCAGGAGGTCACCCTGGCAATCAAGAACCTGGAAGACCTGGAACGGAAGGTCGATGGAGCTGTCTTACGGGCGCCGTTCAACGGCCTGATCCGCCGGGTTAACCTCGAACGCGGAGACCCCACGCTGGCATTTCAGACGATTGCGGAGATAATAGACCTCTCCACCCTGGAGGTTGAAATCACCGTGGACGAATTGGACCTGGCCAACCTGGTGCCCGGCGCAGTCGTTCAGGTAAGGATGGATGCTTTACCCGGAAAGGTTTTCCCCGGCCGATTGACCCTGTTGAATCCCGTGCCGAAGACTGTAGGGACCACCCTTCAGTATCAGGGAAAGATACGCGTGGACAGCGTGCCGGCAGTCCCTCTCTACGAGGGGATGAGCGCGCGGGTAAGGCTTGAAGCGCCTGCAGCAGCTCCGGCAGCGCCGCGGTAGGTTGCCACTTTTCTACTGTCATATAAATTACGCCTCTAAAACGATAGGTATAGCAAGTGTGCCTTTGGCAGTTCTTAGGTGGGTAGCCCCGAACCCACCATACACGCTAATAAAATAATAGGCATATATTATATTTTCAGTAGTAACCAAATATTAAAATTGTGGTTAGTATTTTGAAAGGCGAAGAGTTTCATCAAATAGGTATGGTGACCTTTGGGGACTTTCCGTTGGCATCACAGACTTCGCTCGGGAAACTAGCTGTAACACGGAGCAATATCACTATTTCCATGTTTCTGGGGCGGCTAATATTGTTCGGGGGAAAAGGCAAATATACATTCGATAAGACGGAGGCCAAAAGTATTTCAACATATAATTGGACACGTCCTGGAATAAGAATATTTCATTCGAAAGGTGGTTATCCTCCGTTCATTGTCTTCTTCAGTTTCCGAATTGCATATTTGGAAGCTGGCCTTAAACGGTTGGGATATAAGATTGAATGATAGCTCGTAGGGTGGTTATAGCCCTGCCCTGGCCGGGGCGAAAACCACCAGAAACCCACTCATTGGTGGGTTCTCCCGATTCAATCGGGATTAACCCACCCTACACGTTATTATTTAACCTCCAGCCCTAGCAGCTTATCCACAACCTGAGCCGATTGGAGGCGGCTTACTTCCTCAAAATCGGCTAGTTCTAAGGCCAGAGTTTTCTTGGTTTCTACGTAAGATGCTGCCGGTCCGTAGAAGGGAAGGTCGTTTCTGATTGATAAGATTTTTCTACCTCTGCTATAAACTTCCTGTCCCTGTCGTGAGAACAACCAGTTCAAGAAAACATTTGCGGCGTTAGGATGTGGGGCATCCTTGACAATGGCAATAGAAGTACCCCAACCCAATGAGATTCCTTCTGTAGCATCGATTGACCGGACCGGAGCGCCCTCTACAATTAAAGCAGCCGCCTCTGCACTGGAATAGGCGGGTGTCAATGAAGCCTCACCTCGAGCCAGAGCGCTGGCGACATCTCTTACAGCCGGTACTATTTTCAGGTTCTGTTTACCCAGTTGCCGGAAGTAATCATCATTGAGAAACCCATACTTCTTCCCGGCAACATAGAGGTAAATCACGCTGGGGTCACTGAGCGGAGGGGCTATCACTATTTTCCCACTCCACTTGGGAGTTATCATTTCCGCATAAGATTTAGGTTCATCTCCCGGTTTGACCAATGCGGTGTTGATCTGGGGTGGCCGTTGTTGACCAAATATGCCCCACACATTACGTTCACCATCATGAGGGGCCATGCGCCATATGTTTTTATCAGCCAGCACAGGCAGATTTTCGGATGGTTGGGTCAAGCCTGACTTTTTGGCAGTAATAACAAACCCCGGCGCTGTATCATAGGTATCGGCTATCGGCTTTTTGGCCGCACGTTCGCTCTTTATCCTCTCCATCAGGATAGATCCCACACCGGTGGTTATTTCCACCTTTATACCATAGGCTTCTTCAAATGACTTTTTTACTTCTCTCCCCAGGTCCCCTATTATACTGAAGGAGTAAAGGCTTACCTTACCCTCCTTCTTGGCTGCCTCCACTATTTTTTGCCAGGCAGCGTCCTGAGAGGTGGGAAGTGGGAGGGTAGATGTGGGGGTGGATACAGGTACAGATGCAGATGGAGGAAGGGCGGGCGGAGGCGTTGCTCTTGGAGTGCAAGCCATAATCAGACCAACAAAGGCACTAATTAAAACGCTGACTAACAAATGATTTTTCATGGTTCCCTCCGCGCTTATTTAACCTCTAGCCCTAACAACTTATCTACCACCTGGCCTGTCTGAAGCCGGCTGACTTCCTCCAGGTCGGCTAGCTCCAGAGACAGGGTTTTCTTGGCCTCTACATAGGCTGCCGCCGGCCCGTAGAAGGGAAGGTCGTTTCTGATAGGTAAGGTTTTTACTCCTTTACCATAGACTTCCTGTCCCTGTTTCGAAAACAACCAGTTCAGGAAAACATTGGCAGCGTTAGGATGCGGTCCATCCTTAGCGATGGCAATAGCGGTTCCCCAACCCACCGTGACCCCTTCGGCTGCATCTATTGACCGCACCGGAGCACCCTCGGCAATGAGGGCAGCCGCCACCGAGGCGGAATAAGCAGGCGTCAGCGAAGCCTCACTCCGGGCTAGCGCGCTGACTACATCCCTTACAGCCGGTACGATTTTAAGGTTCTGTTTGCCCAGTTGCCGGAAATAATCATCGTTGAGAAAACCGTATTTTTTCCCGGCTACATAGAGGTAAATCACGCTGGGGTCGCTAAGTGGAGGCGCTATCACTATTTTCCCACTCCACTTGGGAGTGATCATTTCCGCATAAGATTTAGGTTCATCCCCCGGTTTGACCAACGCAGTGTTGATCTGGGGTGGCCGTTGACTGGCGTATATGCCCCACACATTACGTTCACCATCATGAGGGGCCATGCGCCATATGTTTTTATCAGCCAGCACCGGTAAGTTTTCGGAGGGTTGGGTCAAGCCTGACTTTTTAGCCGTGATAACGAATCCGGGTGCAGTATCGTAGGTATCGGCTATAGGCTTTTTGGCCGCACGTTCGCTCTTTATCCTCTCCATCAGGATAGCGCCGACACCGGTGGTTATTTCCACCTTTATTCCATAGGCTTCTTCAAAAGCTTTTTTGATTTCACTTCCTATATCCCCTGTCATGCTGAAGGAGTAAAGGCTTACTTTACCCTCCTTCTTGGCCGCCTCCACTATTATTTGCCACGCGATATCCTCAGAGCTAAGGGTTTGCGCTGGTTTCGGAGGCGTCAACGGGGCGGTGGCAACAGGTGGGGTTGGTGGGATGGGTGTCCCCACAGGTCGGGCTGGAGCGCAAGCTACTATAAGCCCGATAAGGGCGCTGAGTAAGACACTAACTAACAAAGTTTTTTTCATGATTTTCACTCCGTTTAAAAAATAGATGTCCAATCACAATAGGTAAAGACAGCCGGCTACTTTTTCCACATGCGGCTTAGCCATTTATCACGGAACTTCTGAGCGGAGTCCTCCTGGTCCTTATCGGTGGTCACGGTTACACCGGTCAGGTCAACTCTGGCAGCCTCGGGGGTATAATCAGTTACCCCTTTACGTATGGAACCGGTTGCCCTCTCCTTGGCGTGAAGTTGCTGGCCTTCGACGCTGAGGAGCCATTCGATAAAGAGGGAGGCTGCATTGGGATGAGGGCTATTCTTCACCCGGCTTATGGCAATAGTGCCGGCTGTTAGCCCCTCTTTCATCCGTATAGCCTTAACCGGAGCCCCCTCGGAAATGAAACGCACCATCGTAGCCGTAGTGCCCACGGTAGTAATGGCAAATTCCCCCGAGGAAATCTTTTTACCTCTTTCCACCTCTCCGGTAGTGTACTGCAGGTTCTGTCCGCCCAATTTCAACAGATAATCTTCGGTTACTATCCCCTGATTCAACAGGGGCACAAAGTAGTTTAGTTCGGTTATGCTGAGGTCCGGGTCAGTGGCTATAATTTTACCTCTCCATTGGGGGGCAAGGAAGTCCTGGAAACTCTTGGGCGCATCATCCGGTTTTATCAGTTTAGAGTTGATGTAAGGATTATAAACTATCACGCTATAGCTGACCGCATAACCTGCCGGGTCGGATTTCAACGGGCTGGCATACCAGGTGTCTTTTTCAGACATAGCAGGAATATTCAGGGTAGGTACCGTGATACCCGCGGTCTTGGCAGTCAGGGCGTGGCTGGCTGAACCTTCCAGTATATCGGCGACTACGGTTCCTATTCTGGACTCGGTCCTCAGCCGCTCCACCATCTCTGCCCCCCTCCCGGTAACAATTTCCACCTTGATGCCGTATTTATCGGTAAAGGCTTTACTCAGGGCAAGGCCCAAGTCTCCAGTAAATGCATAGCTATACAGGGTGAGACTGCCCTCTTTTTTTGCTGCCTCCATTGTTTTTCCCCAGGTGATGTCTTGAGAAGTGGAAGGCTGGTGGTTGGATGTGGGAGTAGGTACCAGGGTTGGGGCAAGTGTGGGTATGGAGGAGGGCGCGGCAGCAGGTGCACAGGAGATAGAGAAGAGTACTAAGCTTATAAAAATAGGTATTATAGTTCGTTTTTTCATAATTTTTCTCCCTTTAAGTTATTCACAGGATTTATCTTTGTTTCCAATTCTAAAAGGTTTACCCGTCTGACGCAAGTGGTAATGTTTTCCTTACTGCTATTCATAGTCCGCCAATATAGTGTTCATCTACCGGAGAACGGAAAACCTGAAATAGAAGTGTCTCTATAAACGGCTCACAGCCTTACGAAATTAACGAAAATATATGTGATTTCGTTCAGATAGATGGGTGACACCTCGTTAAAGCGAATGAAGAGATGGTACAATAGCTGTCATATGATAGGATTAGACAGCGACACTATAAGAGCAGCCCGTAAAGCGGCGGACCAGTCAGG
>Ga0209514_10005215_pt1 | contig 16815 bp, 19 predicted proteins | sample Subgrocontami58m_FD_187452 | JGI IMG/M metagenome (GOLD analysis project Ga0209514, IMG submission 187452) | Subsurface groundwater microbial communities from S. Glens Falls, New York, USA - GMW37 contaminated, 5.8 m (SPAdes) (version 3) | ecosystem: Environmental > Aquatic > Deep subsurface >...
TTTTTGACAAAGGCGAATCGACGTCAGCCAACGACGCCTTGGCGTCCAAGCACACTAGCGTCAAAACAACAGGTTCATTCAATGACATTTCAGAAGAGGGTGAAGGACACTTAAAAGAAAAAATAAAAAACATAAATGAAAACAGCATAGCAGCAGAAGTTTTTCTCCGTCTTTCAGTTCATCTTAAAAAAGAAAATTTCAGAAAAATATCACAACAAGCTTTAGAATCATTTGCAGGCGCTTACACCAATTTCAGCGTCCATGCATCGCAATATGCACTGGTAGTAGAAAAACTTCTTCACACAAGAGAAATTCATGTATACGGCATAGAAAACATCGAAACCCTATTGATTGATCCAAGAAATATCGTAATAGTGTTGTCAGAAGACGAAGCAAAAAAGAAAGGCTACACAAAAAAAGGAATCTATCTATGTGCAGACGGGCTATGCAAGTATTTTGAATCCGTCCAGGATATGGAAGCAAGCAAAACCTTAAATATGTAAGTATACTTATTATACTTAGGTGATCTAGATGACAAATATGACATTAGCCATACCGGAAGACCTAAAAAAGATAATGGAAAAGCACAAGACAATAAAATGGAGTGAGGTTGCAAGGCAGGCTATGTGGGATAAGGCAAGGAAGCTGGAACTTATGGATGTCCTTGTTGCTAAAAGTGAAATGACAGAAGAGGACGCCCTTGTGCTAGGACGAAAAATAAAACATGGTATTGCAAAAAGACACGGCTTGATAAAATGAAAATAGTAATAGATGCCAACAGGATAATTGCTGCAGTTATAAAAAATAGCACTACAAGACTAATACTAACAGATGAAAATTTTGAATTCATAACACCTGACTTTACAATAACAGAGCTTGAGGAACATAAAGAAGAAATTAAAACCAAGTTGAAGATAAGTGACAGGGAACTCAAACTACTATTTGAATTAATCTTTGAAAACATAATTGTTTTGCCATCTGAAGAATATGCTGAATTTGAGGAAAAGACCATGAACGATATAAGAGACCCTGATGATGTATCCTATTTAGCAGCCTGTATAGCAACTAACGCAGCAGGCATTTGGACGCACGATCCAGACTTCCTTGAGCAGAAAAAAGTGAAAGTTTTCACGAATATTGACATGCTCAAAATGAGCAGGGGAGAAGCCTAAAATTTTTTTCTGTATGTGTAAAATCCAATTCCACCAAGGACTATTATAACAAAAACAGCTAATCCAAATGTGTAGTCTGTGTTTGATTCTGTAACCAAGCCTGTTATGGGAATATTAGGTTCTGCCACTTTCTCAACAAGATCATTATCTTCTACTTCTTCAAATTCATTTTCTTTCTCAGATGATGGTGGTTCAAATGATCTATTTTGCGTTGCATTTTGTTTAACAGTAGAAGGAGCTGGCTGAGCTGCTACAGTAGGCGAACTGGTTCCTCCGCCCCCACCAGAATTACTTGAAAAGCTAGGTACGCTAGGAGCAGGTGCTGGAGTCGGAAGAGAAACTGTAAACGACACAAAAGTCTGATTAACATTTCCAGAACTATCATTAGCATATAATGTAACAACATTAGACCCGTTTGCGGCAGTTATTGTTGCATTCCAGCAATTTTGTAAAGTAGTATTTACTCCATTAAGATTATACCAGCAGGTGCCCAATGCAATGTTGTCGCCTGCATTGTACGATAGGCCTACAGATGCAGAAGTATAAGTTGTTGCAGTAGGCAAATTCATGATTAATTCCGGAGCTTGTGCATCTGTAACAGCTGCTGCGCCTGAGAATGACGGCAAGAACATGGTAGAAGAATTTATACATGGAGTGTTTGTAATGTTAAGATTGCATGTATCAGTTACGTGTATGTAAGTGAAATTATCCTTTGATCCATTCAAATAAAAAAACAGTTTGTGCGGATTGCTAAAGTCAATGTTTGCACTATATTTCCCTTCCGCTATTAAACTAAAGTCAAGCCAGACATAATCACCTATTATTGATTTAAAAGGCAATGAAACATTTTGAGTTTTATTTATTGTACCATTAAGATCATCTATCAGGAAATTAAAAATAGTAATTGATAGATTTGTCAAGTTAAATTTCAGCTTGTATTTTTCAAATGAAAAAAGCTTTCTCGTATTCACGTTTCCATTGGTTGAATTAAGAAGTTCAAAATTAACTCCTAAGTTGTTAAATATTTCTGTTTTGTTTCTTGTAGCATTTATGAAAACCCATCTAGTTTCAGAGATATTTATATTACCAGACGTATCATTGGCAAAAAGTTTAAAAGTGTAATTGCCGTCTTCAAGATTATCTTTTATAATAATTCTGGTAGAAAGGTTTCCTGTAATTGTTTCATTTAATCCATCCCACTGTAATATAAGTGTATCAAGATTTTCTGAACTTACATTTATTGTTACAGTATTTGAAAAATAAAACAACTCATTATTAGGCGTTGGAGAGCTGAGCATAATTTTTACTGCAGAATCTACAGTAAAGCTGACATTTTTTATTGCTGTATTATTGTCATCGTCTGCGCATGAGATATATATTGTATTATGCCCTTGTATTATACCGATGATTTTGGAAAAATATGTTTCAGTACCGCTAATTAGAGATATATTGTCCAAAGTCACATTGCACGTGACATTCTTGCTTACATCATCAACTGCAGAAAAAGTCAAGTTGACTGTTTGGTTTTTGTAAGTCCTACTAACAGGGGAAGTTATGGTTATGTTAGGTGGATATTCGTCAGAAAAGTTTTCAGATATCAGGCTTTCGGATGACAAGAAATAATTAGATCCATTAACTTTATTTCTTATCTGAACCGTCCATAAGCCTGGAGCGACATTTGCAAGCGTTATGTTTTCGCTGGAGTTTGTCAATGAAAAGCCTTCGATATCTGAATCCATGTTAAAAACTCGGATATCAAGATCAGTTTTAGTATAATCAAAATCCAGGTTAACAGACAAAGAACTGTTTGTAACGTTTATAGTATGATATGATAATTTTTGGCCGATACTGCCGAATTTGGCAAAAAGCTGCCTGCCAAACGGATTGTTGGAAGCAATGGCATAAGTCTGTTCTGATGTCGCGTTCTGTGGCTTTACCAGAAGTTTCCACTTTCCAGAAAAGTTATTTGACACGCCATGTGCATCGATTTGTTCTTTGCCAAAAATTAAAATTTCATCAGTATTATTGATGGAAGATGAGTTGATTATTATTTTCCCGTATGGGTCCAGAAGATAAAAATCCAAATTGTTATGTATAGAATAGTTTTCTGGCCAGTAAAGTGTTGCTTTGATTGGTTTATTTGTTATATCTAAAAAATAAACATTGCCATTCAAATAAACGGTTTCTTTCTTTGTGTTGTTTATTTCATCAAGAACCAGTCCGCTTATTCGTCCGGCTCCATAAATATTATCCTTTCCTGAATCGCCAAGATCTTTAGCAGTATTCATCATCAAAGCTTTCAGCTCTTCCGGCGTAATATTTTTCTTTGCCTGAAGAATTACAGCAGCAAGTCCGGCAACCATTGGGGTAGCCATGCTTGTACCGCTCATAGAAATCCACCCATCATGGAAGTTTACAGACGTTATTGACTGGCCATGCGCTGTTACGTCTGGTTTAATTCGTCCATCCTCAGTAGGACCTCTGCTACTAAAAGAGCTAATAACATCATCTTTCTTTGTGGAACCTACTGTTATGACCTTATGAGCAAGACCAGGAGAACATACTGACTGTAAAGAGCCGTCGCCAGAGGTCCTGCACTCAGAATCTCCAAAAGGCCCGCTATTGCCAGCAGCAATAACAACTATCTTGCCTGCATCAACCGCTAGATCGACATAAGCTGAAAGCATATCATCAGATGTTCCAGCTCCTCCAAAACTCATTGATAAAATATCTGCGCCTTGTTGTATGCACCAATCTATCCCGCTCATTATATTGCTGTCAGTTGCAATTGTTGTAGTCGAGCTAAATACCTTTGCATTTAACAATGAGGCGCCATAAGCAATTCCTTTGTAAGTTTCATTTTCAGAAGCAGCAATGCCTGCCACATGGGTTCCGTGCCCGTGAAAATCAGCAGGATTATTGCCATCGCTATCATCAGTTACAAAATCCTTTTCTGCTATTACTCTCGAGCCAAATGCGGGATGCGTCTTGTTTATTCCAGTGTCAAGTATGCATATTTTAATTCCGCTCCCATTGTAGCTTGAGTTCCAGAGGTCTGTTACATTTACAACAGGGACCGCTGTATCAAGAAGCAGCTTGTACTCTCTTTCTATCCATAATCTTTTTCCAAGATATTTTAGATCTTTTTTCTGAACTTTAATTTTGTAGAAATTGCCCAGCATATAATGATTTTCAGAATTCATGTTTTTTGCATTTGTTTGTTCGACTATTACAGTAACAATATCAATGTCCCTTTCTGCTTCTGCATTTCCCTGCACAAAAATTTCAAGAACTATAAACAATGCAATCAATAAAACTATCTTTTTCATTCTGTCTAATTAGCGCCGGAATTACTTATTGTTTTTTGTATATAGCATAATCGTTACGGTGCCAATGAATTGCCATTCTCGTCCTTTACATGTATAACCAGAACAGGGCATGCCTTTGCAGCGTCTATCTCTTTTTGAAGCTCTTCTTCTGTGATCTCCAAAACAAACCAGCCGTCTTCATCCTGACTGCTGCCAACAAGATCCGCCTTCCCGTCCGCTGCAATCTTCCATTTATCACTCACAACTGCACAAGCAGCCGCGCCTATACAGCCTTCCCTGTCGTATTTTATGAAAAACTTTGGCATTGCCTTAGATTGAAGTTAATCTATTAATAGCTTAGAAGCAAATTACCTAAATTCTGGTGATAGTTATAGAAGACAATTTAAATAAAATTATAGAACTTGCTCAACAATTTGGTGCAAATTATTCTGATGTTAGATACGAGAAAAATTCATCATTGATGATTTCCACAGAAGATGGGAGCATACATACAATAAGCTCAAACATAAATGAGGGGTTCAATATAAGAATTCTTATAAATGGCACATGGGGGTTTGCAGCATCAACGGACATCAAAGACTACAAACATACTGTCGAAAAAGCCATTAAACTTGTAAAATCAAAACCTGCAGGCACAATAAAGCTTGCAGAAATCAGGCCAGTAAAAGAAAAATATGCGCATCCGCATAAAAAAGACCCATCAAGAGTTCCACTAGAAGAGAAGGTATCTCTGCTTTTGGATGCAAACAAAGAAATGCTGAAGCCACAAATAAAAAAATCGAATGTCGCTTACAGTGAAAACCATAATAAAAAATTGTTTGCTTCTTCTGAGGGTTCAGCCATAGAAGAGAGCAAATTTATAATGTATGCGCAGGCTTTCGCATCTTCTGGTAGAGAATACTACACAGATGAGGTCGGAAGTACCACAGGTTATGAACTAATAGAAGACACAAATCTGGTTGATTTTGCAAAAAATATTGCTGATATGGCCATAAAGATATCAAAAGCGCCAAATGCCCCTACAGGCAAAACAGAAGTCATATTGGACCAGGATTTTGCCGCCTTAGTCGCACATGAAATAATAGGACATCCAAGCGAGGCAGACAGGGTATTAGGAAAAGAAGCGCACTGGGCAGGTAAAACGTGGTGGGAACATCTGCGCGGCACACAAATTGCAGCAGACATCGTAAATGTTGTAGACGATTCAACAACAAAAGGTCATTTCGGATCTTTCAAGTATGATGATGAGGGTGTAAAAGGAAAAAGAAAATTTTTAATCAAAGACGGAATTCTGACAGAACATATAAACAACAGGGAGACAGCAGCCACTCTTAATATGGAACCAAATGGCGGCATGCGTGCCGCATCGTGGGAGTATTTCCCGCTAATAAGAATGACAAACACATTTTTCCTTCCTAGCAGCTGGAAATTTGAGGAAATGCTTTCAGAAATAAAAGACGGGATTTACTTGTGCGGCGACAAAATGCCAAGCATAGACTGGAGGCGCTTTAACTTCCAGATAGCAGCACGTTATGGTTATATTATAAAAAACGGTGAGCTGACAGAGCTTGTCCGCAATCCAAGCCTTGCCGGAGTAACGCCAGAATTCCTAAAATCAATAAATGCAATTGGCAATGACCTTAAAATAAAATCAATACCAAATTGCGGCAAAGGCGATCCGATGCAGACAATGTACGTTGGCAACGGCGCGCCGCACATCCGTGCAACAGCCCATGTAATAGGAGCAAGTGATTGAAGCAAAGCGTCTTAGAGGAATGACTAATATGGAAAATATTATCATCGACAAGCTCAAAGAAGCAGGGGATTATGCGGCCAAACTATGCCATGGGTTTGACAATGAAATTTTTATCTCGCATAACGAAGTGTCAACAATACGCATAGCTACAAACGAAATAATAGAAAGCAAGGCTACTACAGATCATGGCATAGGAATAAGAATTGCAATTGGCCAGAAGCTGGGGTTTGCATCTTCAGGCTCTTTGGACAAAGGTGCTATACAGAAAACAGTAGATATGGCAAAAATTATTGCGCACAAAAGCGTGGAAGACAAGCATTTCAAAGGATTTGCTGAAGCTCATAAGTTTAGCAATATAAATATAAACAAGAATTTATTTGCCCTTACAGAAGAGCAGCTTAATGATTTTGCAGCAAGAATAGTTAAAAACAATGGTCTGTCAAGAATATCAGGTTCAATAGAAACAACGAAAGAATACTGTTTTATACAAAATTCTTTGGGCGTAAACGCGCATGATGTTAGCGGCTCAATGCAGTCAAACATAACAGCAGAAATTATAGATAAAGGCAACACAGCTGCTGGCATAGGCTGGTTCGCAGGAACAGACCCAACCAAATTCTCACCTGAGCAGATAACAGAAGAAGCGGTTGACATGGCATTAAAATCAGTTAATCCGTCCGCAGTCCATCCAGGGAATTATACGATTATCTTTGAACCAACAGCAATGGGCGATATATTGCAACTATTATTATCAGCAGTTTCTGCGCCGCAGATTGATTATGGACTTTCATTTTTCAAAGATGACCTGAACCAGTTTGTTGCAACAGATGAATTTAGCCTGTTAGATAATGGCAGGCATCCTGATGGAAATGGCTCAAAGTCTATCGATGACGAAGGAACGCCTACCCAGCGCACAGAAATAATTTTCAACGGCACGCTGAAGCATTTTATTTTTGACAAATATTACGGCGATAAGCTGAAGTTCAAAACAACCGGCAACGGCTTCCGTTTGAGAGACCGTGCCGGAAGAGCGCACAACTCAACGCCTTATCCTAATGCTTCAAACTTAATTTTGGAAAATGGTTCATTCACAAAAGATAGCTTAATAGCAGAAACCAAGAAAGGCATACTTATTCCAAGGATATGGTACACATACCCGTTGAATCCGCAGTTAGGCGACTTTTCTACAACAACGCGCGGCTCAGCATTCCTGATAGAAAACGGACAAATCATAAAACCCCTGGACAAAATACGCATTTTCGATAACATCAAGCAGATGATCACAACAGCAAAGATCGCAAACGACCAGAAATTTGTAGTCCACTGGGGCTCTAGTTGCGGTCTAGCGTCCCCAACAGTGGCTTTCGACAACGTAAAAGTCAGCGCATACGACGAAAGCCTTCAAGTTGCTAATAAATAAGTTTATATAGTTTAACAAATTACATCCATGATGGCTTATTCACAACCAGGTGCGTTTGCTAGAATTGGAAAACAAACCCCATACACAGGTCCTGGAAAAAGAAGACAATACAAAACAAGAGAAGAACTTGAAAATTCTAAGGGAAGAGACTGGATCAATGCAGTTGTAAGCAGAAGAGGCACTACATACGCTTATGTAGACGGCGTTCACCTTAAAACATTTTTTATTCCACGCAATAAATATGATTTTGACAGGCCTGAAGCTCCCAGAGAATTACAACATGTACCAAAATATGAATATGTGTCTGCAAGAAGAACTCTTCTTTTTGGAGAAACGCGAACTCGTGATTGTCCTTTTTAGTAAAAGTAATTCAACAAATGCCCTATGCAACCTTTTTATATGCATCTATGTATATTTACCGATATGTCGGACAATAGACACAGCGAGCGAAACGCAAAAAGCGTCATAACAATTCTTCCTCACAGAGAACTGCCTCCTACAGTAGAGGAAATATTTGGCAAAAATGAGTTTTCAGATGTGGAACTTGGCATGCTCCAGATGCAAGTCTTATGGTTCATAAGTCATAAGCCGCAGCATGGTTATGAACTGATGAAAACGCTTAATGATATTAAAAAAACAAAAGTTGGTCAGGGGACATTATACCCAGTTCTTCAGAAAATGGAAAAGCAAAAGCTTATCAAAGGTGTTGTTGACGATACAAGGATCGTTTATCATATTACTCCAGAAGGCAAGAGAATCATGGAAGAAGGATGTGCAGACTTCAGCAGAACATTTTTCGGCATCTTCCAGGATTTTGTATGCAAGCAGTGCCTTCATTAGGTGAAATTATGAGCATATTGGAAATAAAAAATCTTCATGTTAGCATCGACGGCAAACAGATATTGAAAGGCCTTAATCTTACAATCCGAAGCGGAGAGATGCATGCTGTCATGGGCCCTAATGGATCTGGAAAAAGCACTCTGTCTTTTGCAATAATGGGCCACCCAAAATACATAATTGATTCAGGTGATATTCTATTGGATGGACAAAGTGTCTTACAAATGTCAACAGACAAACGGGCAAAGGCAGGATTATTCTTGTCATTTCAGTACCCAAGCGAAATACCCGGAGTCTCAATGACTAATTTTCTATTAACAGCAAAAAACGCAATGGCAAACGGAAATGCAAAGGGGAACGACGCCTCTGGCGTCCAAACACATACGTCTAAGCTTTCGGCAGGTGAATTCCTGAAGGAAATGAAAGAAAAAATGTCAATGCTAAAAATGGACGAAGCTTTTATAAAAAGAAACGTGAATGAAGGATTTTCAGGCGGCGAAAAGAAAAGAGCAGAAATATTACAGATGTCCATATTGAAGCCAAAATTTGCTGTTCTTGATGAAGTTGACAGCGGATTGGACATAGACGCATTGAAAGCAGTTGCAGAAGGCATAAACCAGACAATAAAAATAGGCGGACGTGCAGAAAGTACGTCAGACAGTCAAGAAATAGGTATATTGATGATTACACACTATCAAAGAATTTTAGAATATGTAAAACCGCATTTTGTTCATATCATGATAGATGGAAAAATTATAAAATCAGGCGGCTTTGAGATTGCAGAAGAGCTTGAAAGTAAAGGATATGAAGAATTTGAAAATAAAATAGAGGCGATTTGAATGGCGACAGTAGCACAGGAAGTATTGAATTCAAAAGAAAACTATACAGAAAAGTATGGCTTTTCAATGCCTGAAAGTTATGTTTATAAGGCAGACAAAGGTCTGTCGGAAGAAGTAGTTAGAAAAATTTCAGATATTAAGAATGAGCCGCAATGGATGAAAGATTTCAGGATAAGGTCTCTAAAGATTTTCTTTAGCAAGCCAATGCCAAAATGGGGAGCTAACTTGACAGGCATAGATTTTGATGCAATAACATATTATCTAAAAGCAACAGACACAAAATCAACGTCATGGGACGACGTGCCAGAAAACATCAAAAAAACTTTTGATCGGCTGGGCATTCCAGAAGCTGAGAAAAAGTTTCTAGCCGGGGCGGGCGCACAATATGATTCTGAAGTGATCTATCACCAGATAAGAGAAGATCTTGAAAAACAAGGCGTAATATTTTTATCCATGGATAGTGGACTGAAAGAACATGAAGATCTTGTAAAGAAATATTTTGGAACAGTAATCCCACCTGAGGACAACAAATTCGCAGCGCTTAACAGTGCTGTCTGGTCAGGAGGCAGTTTCGTCTTTGTTCCAAAGGGAGTTCATGTTGAAATGCCTTTGCAGGCCTATTTCAGGATAAATGCAAAGAACATGGGGCAGTTTGAAAGAACGCTTATCGTTGCAGAGCCTGGCAGCAGCATACATTATATCGAAGGCTGTTTCGTTAAAGGAACATCTGTGAAAACATCGTCAGGTGAAAAGAAAATTGAAGATATTAAAGAAAATGATGTTGTGCCAACACATACTGGCAAACATAAAAGAGTTTACAAAACTATGAAACGAAAACATTCTGGAACTCTTTGCACAATAAGATACAGTAACAATTCTGATCATGAATTAAAGGTAACTGGAGGTCATCCAATACTTGCTGTTGAAAAAGAAACCGTAAGCCAAAAAAATTGGAAACCTAAATGGATCGAAGCAGGTCAGCTTGATAATTTTGATTATATTGCCATGCCAATAAGAGAATTCTCAAAAATGGGAGACCAGTTAAGTTTAAGTTTATCAACAACTGATTTGATGCTTCAGCAAAAAATAATACTTTATGCAAACAAAAATTGTTGTTATGCATTTGTACCAATAAAATCCATAGAAAAAGAAATTGTTCAAGATTTAGACGTTTACAATTTCAGCGTTGAAGAAGATGAATCATACGTAGCAAATGGAATTATTGTTCATAACTGCACCGCCCCAAGCTATAGCTCTGATTCACTGCATTCCGCAGTAGTAGAGCTGATAGCAATGGAAGGATCAAAGATCCAATATACAACAATACAGAACTGGTCCAATAATGTTTACAACCTTGTTACAAAACGCGCATTCGCGTACAAGAATGCAGAAGTATTCTGGGTTGACGGCAACCTAGGCAGCAAGGTAACAATGAAGTTTCCTGCTGTTTGGCTTTTGGGCGAAGGCGCAAGAGGAGAAGTATTATCTGTAGCATTTGCAGGCGCAGGCCAGCATCAGGATGCAGGAGCAAAGATACTTCATTTCGCACCAAACACTTCATCAGTCATTACAAACAAGTCCATCAGCAAAGATGGCGGCAAAACAACATACAGAGGTCTTGTCAAAGTTGCAAAAGGCGCTACAAACGCAAAATCAACTGTTGTATGCGACGCATTGATACTTGATGAAAAATCTTCTTCAGATACAGTTCCATACATGGAGCTCGAAGAAAAGGACATACAAATAAGCCATGAAGCAACCGTAGGAAAAATAAACGAAGACCAGCTATTCTATTTGATGAGCAGAGGCATGTCTGAACGCGAGGCAATGGCAATGATTGTCAGAGGCTTTATAGAACGCTTTACAAAAACACTCCCTATGGAATACGCTATCGAGCTAAACCGCCTTATTGAGCTTGAAATGGAAGGCTCTGTGGGGTAATTATTATGAGCAACCTTATTTCTAAGGAAGAAGCTATGCAAAAATACAGCGAACTTTCCTTGCCTAAAGAAAATGAAGAACCATGGAGATATACAGACCTCAGCATGATCAAGCTGCCGCAGAACGTCGGAGACAAACTTGAAATAAATGTAGAAGGAGATAAGCAATTTGTAAAGTCGGTAAATGATTTAGAAACATTTTCACATTTCTCAAAGCTTTTCATGCCAAAAGACAAAATAGATTTTTTGCATGCATCTTCATGGAAAGATGGATTTGTAATAACAGTACCAAGAAACATGTCAGCAAATATAAACATAGCTACAACTTCAGATTCATCATCTCATAATATAATAGTTCTTGAAGAAAATGCCCAGCTCAAGCTATTTTATGATTATAACTGTTCTGGACTAAGCACAGATGTCACAGAAATATTTGCAGGAGAATCATCAAACATACAATTTATAACAACAAGAACATCCCAGAAGGCGTATAATTTCTCAACAATGGTATGTGATTTGCAAAAAAATGCAAACATAAAATGGGTTATTGCAGCTGCAGGCGATAAGCTTACAAGACTTAAAGTTAATTCAATTTTTAGTGGTGATGGCGCATCTTCTGAAAGTGTAGACATGTTTGTTGCAAGAAACAGCGGACATATAGATATAACAACAAATGCAGAGCACATTGCAAAGAACACAACAAATAATATGTTTTCCCGTGGCGTACTTTATGACAACGCATCTTCTGTCTATAGAGGATTGATTAAGATTGAAAAGGAAGCACAAAAAACATCTTCCCATCTGCATGGGAAAAACTTGAAAATGAGTCCAGAATCTTTAGCAAACAGCATTCCTAGCCTTATGATAGATGCAAATGACATTCAGGCAAGCCATGGAGATTCAACAAGCAAAGTTGATGAAAACCAGGTTTATTATTTAATGAGCAGGGGATTGAGCAAAGAACAGGCTGAAAAAATGATTGTAGAAGGCTTTTTTGACCCGCTTCTTTCAAAAGTACCAGAAGAATTTAGAGCCACTATAGAGGCAGTAATAAAACAATGAGTGATGTTATGGAACAAAAACATATACACTTAATTTCTCAAGAGATTAGGAAAGATTTTCCAGTATTGCAAAGGAAAATCAATGGCCACCCTTTGGTTTATCTTGATAATAGCGCAACATCGCAAAAGCCATTGAAAGTTATAGAAACAATGAAAAGATACTATGAAAACCACAATGCAAACATTCATCGCAGTGTCCACAAGCTTGCAGAAGAGTCTACTGAAATTTTTGAATCATCAAGGAAAAACATTGCCTCATTCATAAATGCAACGCCTGAAGAAACTATTTTTACAAAAAATGCAACTGAATCAATAAACTTGGTTGCTTATGCATGGGGTTTGGATTTGCAAAAGGGCGATGAAATCATAACAACCATAATGGAGCACCACTCAAATATAGTTCCATGGCAGTTTCTTGCAAGCAGAGGAATAAAATTAAAATTCATAGACATCACAGACGATGGATTTTTAAAAATGGACCAGCTTGAAAATGAGCTGAACAACAAGACAAAGCTTGTTGCAGTCACACATGTCTCAAATGTTCTAGGCACAATCAATCCAATAGAAGAAATAACAAGCATGGCTCATGACGCGGGTGCATTGTGTTTGATAGATGCAGCACAAAGCGTGCCTAAGCTCCCAGTAGATGTTAAAAAAATAAATTGTGATTTTCTTGCATTCACTGCACACAAAATGCTAGGTCCAATGGGCATGGGCGTTTTGTATGGTAAAAAAGAAATACTTGAAAAGATGAACCCGTTTAATTATGGAGGCGATATGATACGGTCTGTTACAACAGAAGGTTCAACATGGAACGACTTGCCATGGAAATTCGAAGCAGGAACATCTAACGTGTCAGGCGCAGTAGGACTTTCAACGGCCATAGATTATTTGAAAAAAATAGGTATGGATTGGGTGCGAAGCCATGACAAGAACATGATGCAGTATGCAATAGATGTACTGTCCGCAATAAAAGGCATAAAGATTTATGGACCGCTTACAGCAGAAAACAAGTCTAGTGCTTTAAGTTTTAATCTCGGTGATATTCATCCCCATGATTTGGCAACAATTCTGAACGATAAGGGTATAGCTATCCGCAGCGGCCATCACTGCGCACAGCCATTGATGAAACGTCTGGGTGTTTCAGCTACAAGCAGGGCATCGTTCTATATTTACAATACGCTTGAAGAGATAGACAAGTTTGCAGAAGCTCTAGAGCATGCAAAAAAGGTGTTCAAGATTGGGTAGTGAAGACATCTACCAAGACATTATCTTGGAATACTATAGAAATCCTGTAAACTTTGGCCATTTGTCTAATCCTACAGTTAAAGCACAAGACTCAAATCCACTTTGCGGCGATGAGATAGAAATGGAACTTCTTGTCGAAGATAATAAAATAATTGATATAAGATTTTATGGAAAAGGTTGTGCAATCTCTCAGGCTTCAGCAGGCATGCTTACAGAAAAAGTAAAAAATATGACAGTAGAAGAAGCATCAAAGCTTACAAGAGATGACGTTCTAAATATGCTTGGCGTAGAACTATCGCCTGTCCGCAGCAAATGCGCGCTGCTGTCATTGAAAGTCATGAAACTCTGCGCCTATCAGCACCTCGGCAAAAAGATGGATGAAAAGATAGAATGACTAAATTAATGTTATTGAGAACTTTGATTAACCCTATATTTATCAAAGTTCTCAATAAGGGCTTTGTTGGAAATACATATTATTCAAAGCCACCTATTTACTATTAGAAACTCTTACGCTATCATTTTTTAAAACAACTTTCTTGCCAGGAAGTCCTGGGCCATGGTAAATTCTTCTTACACCTCGGGAAGTTCTTATTAATGTATATGCTGCAATAGGTTCATCACCTGAACGTATTTCGTATCTTTCCCTTATACCGCCTCGTGAAAGATTCTCAGTAAAGGTTAAGTGTAATTCTACATTAGTGTAAAGTTTTCCAAGGCTTTCCATTACCCCGATAGGATAATTATTTTCCAACAGACTCATAGAATAAAACCATTTGAATAATTTTTTTAAGCTTGTTTAATGTCCGCCCCTGCTGTACCATATAATATTAGAAATAAGGAAAATAACAGAAATTATTCCTGTAACATTTGTAAACATTGCATAATCCTTTGTAAACCATGCATGTATGAAAAGCAGCGGGGCTGCTATAATAAAATACATCTTGCATATCCAATAAACAGCTTCTGTTATCATGTTATTACCTTGTTTATTCTGAAATTATTAATATTGTTTTCTTTGATACTGTAACTTTCTTAGCGAACCGACGCCCTTAGGCGTCAATACACCTTAAAAGAAAGCTAGCTCTCTTTGAAGTCTAAACATACTGAGTTAATGCAATACCTTAAATTGCTAGGCTTAGGACCGTCGTCAAACAAATGGCCAAGATGCCCGCCGCACTTTTTGCAAAGCACCTCTGTTCTTGCCATACCATGGTTGCTATCTTTTTTCAGCTCTATATTCTTTTTATCTGCATCTGAAAAGCTTGGCCAGCCTGTTCCAGAATCAAATTTCTTGTCAGAGCTAAAAAGCTCATTGCCACAGGCAGCGCACATATAAATTCCTTTCTTTTTGTTTTCAAGCAACTTCCCGGTAAAAGGGGCTTCTGTGCCTTTCTCTCTAAGAACTCTATACTGCTCTGGTGTAAGTTTTTTCTTCCAGTCAATGTTTGCCTTTTCCATAATATCCATTGGAGGGCTTTGCATATATGCATTTTCAACAAAGCCCTTAATGTGAACTTTGATAAATAAATGGTTAATCAACGTTCTCATTGTTTTTAAGAAGATTTTAATTACCATTTTATAATGGATTTTCTTGACACATGGCGCTATGGAAGAATAAGACAGGAAAGCAATCATTTAGAAAACTTGTCGTTTTATGTAAATATTGTTAGACAATATGGAATAGTTATTATTGAAGATGAGTTCAAAGGAGGGCCTAATTGCGCGGAAAGACCTCAAAAGATGTCAGGCGAAGAAGCAGCCGCTTATATTTATGGCCTAAGAGTTCATGAAAAACCAGACAACGGTTTTACTTACAAGCTCAGAGCACACGAATCAGCAATTATTTTAGAAATAAAAGGCCATGACAGCTTCGGACATTTTAAGCGCAGAATTACAATTTATCGTACAGATGAAGCTTAATAAAAGAAATAATTCTATAGTAATATGTCTGTAAGGCTCTGGAATTTCTTTAGGGTTGATGCAGACCTTTCTTTACAAAGAAAGGGGTGTATATGCAAGTTAACGAACTGCTCGAACGTTTCAAGCACGGAGAAACAGATTTTGCAAAAGCCGATTTAAGAAATGCAAATCTGTCAGGTTTAGATCTGCGAGGAATTAATCTTCATTCGGCCGACCTTACAGATGCAAATTTTAGCAACAGCGACCTAACAGATGCAAATTTGAGCGGCGCTGTTATGATACGAGCATCGCTTGAAGGCGCAATATTAAAAAATACAAATCTCTCAAAAACAAATCTTGCTGCAGCAAATATCAGGAAAGTCATAGTAGAAAATACAGATCTAAGGAATGCAAATTTAATGTATGCGCATCTGTGTGGAAACTCCTTGTTGCGAGCAAAATTGGAAGGCGCACAAATGGACTGGCTTTGTTTAGTAGATACAGAACTCACAGAAGATCAGAAATCCCTTGTCCCAAGTCATGCTCTTACAGGCTCAGGATCTGATAACGAAGGTTACAAAAGCTCGTCCGCCGAAGGCGGACTGGGTACTTCTTACAGAGGCAGCGGCGGCATGCTAGGCACTAGCTACAAAGGCTCTACACCTATCGATAATAAAAAGAAACAGGATTGGTGTTGATTTTATGAACAAAATACTCATTCCAATTTTGATAATCTTCTTAGCTGTAGTCGTATATTCATTTTCAAACCCAACACAAATGGGAGAAAATGTAAAAGAAGAAACAGAATTGTCATGTTCTTCTCACTCAGATTGTCCAAAGATAGAAGACATCAACAATTTCAATGGATGTTTTGAAAACAAATGTCTGATAAAGCCAATAGGCACATGCTTTGCAGAAAAAGATTGCAATGGCCAACCTCTTGTAATCATACAATGTCTGGGCCAATGGACTTGCGAAAAAGGAAGTGACGCACAAAGTACATCTGATTCAGGAAGATGTAATTGGCAATGCACACAAGGCTAATATTCAGTCAGTCTTTTCTGCGACAAACATTCCTTGATCAAATGCCCTTTTTCTATCCAGCCATTTATCGGCACAAGCAATTTTGAAGAAGCAAACTCAAGTGCCATGCGAAGGGATTCAAAACCAACAGAACTGGATGCCATAGCTTTTCTCATCAACTCGCGTACATTCCAAACTCCTAACGGTATGTAACCCTCGTAAGCCTCTCTGAGAACTATTGCACCAGCCTGCTTCTTCTCTCTTTCCAATGCCTCGCAAACTGCAAGCTTT
>Ga0209514_10005217_pt1 | contig 16806 bp, 13 predicted proteins | sample Subgrocontami58m_FD_187452 | JGI IMG/M metagenome (GOLD analysis project Ga0209514, IMG submission 187452) | Subsurface groundwater microbial communities from S. Glens Falls, New York, USA - GMW37 contaminated, 5.8 m (SPAdes) (version 3) | ecosystem: Environmental > Aquatic > Deep subsurface >...
AACAGGAGGGACAACGAGTTACGCGCGCCTCTTTCAGGGATGGGTCGCAATGAACAGGAATCGCAGGATGCGAGCCCCGATCAGGCGACCGGGGAATACAACATTTGATATCTCAAGGACTTCCGACGACCATCCTCGGTGTCCTCTGTGGCTCGATCCAGCGTTGTCGTACTACTTCGCCTCGAAGTCGGCGTCGATGATGTCGTCGGCTCCCCCCTTGCCGCCGGCGCCGCGTGGCTTGGCGCCGCCCGGTTGGGCGTCGGGAGCCGGGCCCGGGCCCTCGGTTGGGCCACCGGCCGGGGCGCCGCCCGATTCTCCGCGCGCTTTTGCGGCCGCCTCGTACATCTGCTGGACGTACTTGTGCGTCACCTTTTCGAGCGCCTGGATTTCGCGCTGGATCGCCTCGGGGTCGTCGCCGTCGCGCGCTTTGCGCACGGCCGCGATCGCCGCGTCGACTTCCTTGCGCTCGGACTCGGGGATCTTGTCCCCCATCTCCTGGAAGGCCTTCTCGGTCGCGTAGGCCACCTGGTCCGCCTGGTTCTTGGCCTCGGCCAGCTTCTTGCGCTTCTTGTCCTGCTCGGCGTACTGCGCCGCATCCTTGACCATCTTGTCGATGTCGCGCTCGTTGAGGCCGGACGAGGCCTTCACCGTGATCTGCTGCAGCTTCATGGTCGCCAGGTCCTTGGCCAGGACTTTGAGGATCCCGTTCGCGTCGATGTCGAACGCGACCTCGATCTGCGGCACTCCGCGCGCCGCCGGCGGGATCCCGTCGAGGGAGAACCGGCCGAGCGACCGGTTGTCGCCCGCCATCTCGCGCTCGCCCTGCAGCACGTGGATCTCCACGCTCGACTGGCTGTCCGAAGCGGTCGAGAAGGTCTCCTTCTTGCTCGTCGGGATCGTGGTGTTGCGCTCGATCAGCTTGGTGAACACACCGCCCAAGGTCTCCACGCCGAGCGAAAGCGGAGTCACATCGAGCAGGAGGATGTCCTTCACTTCGCCGGTGAGCACGGCCCCCTGGATTGCCGCGCCGACCGCCACCACTTCGTCCGGGTTGACGCTGCGGTTCGGCTCCTTCTTGAACAACTCGCGCACCGCTTGCTGCACCATCGGGATCCGGGTCGAGCCGCCGACCAGCACGACTTCCTGAACCTCTTCCGGGCGGAGCTTCGCGTCGGTCAGGGCCTGCCGCGCGGGCGCCAGGCAGCGGTCCGAGAGGTGGCGCGTGAGCTGCTCGAAGCGGGCCCGGGTCAACGTCATCTGGAGGTGCTTCGGCTCGCCCCCCACCTGCGCGACGAACGGCAGGTTGATCTCGGTGGTGAGCGCAGAGGAGAGCTCGCACTTCGCCTTTTCGCAGGCCTCCTTGAGGCGTTGCAGCGCCATCTGGTCCTTGCGCAGGTCGATCGAGTGCTGCTTGTTGAAATCGTCGGCCGCGTGGTTGATCAACACCTGGTCGAAATCGTCGCCGCCGAGGTGCGTGTCGCCGTTGGTCGACAGCACCTCGACCACCCCGTCGCCCACGTCCAGGATCGAAATGTCGAAGGTGCCGCCGCCCAAATCGAAGATCGCCACCTTCTCGTTGGTCTTCTTGTCCAGCCCGTAAGCCAGCGCCGCCGCAGTCGGCTCGTTGATGATCCGCTTGACGTCCAATCCGGCAATCCGCCCGGCGTCCTTGGTGGCCTGGCGCTGGCTGTCGTTGAAGTAGGCGGGCACTGTGATCACCGCTTCCTTCACCGGTTCGCCCAGGTACGCCTCCGCGGTCTCCTTCAGGTTCTGGAGCACGAACGCGGAGATCTCCGGCGGCGAGTGGCGCCGGCCGCGGATCTCGACGTTCACCAACTCATCGCCCGTGCCGACCACGCGGTACGGGACCATCTTCTCCTCGACCGCGACCTCGGGGCGCCGGCGGCCCATGAAGCGCTTGATCGAGTAGACCGTGTTCGCGGGGTTCATGATCGCCTGCCGGCGGGCCGACGCACCCACCAAGCGCTCCCCCTTGTCCGTGAACGCCACCACCGACGGGGTCAGCCGCGATCCCTCGGCGTTGGTGATCACCGTGATGTCCTTGCCTTCCATCACCGCAACCACGGAATTGGTCGTCCCGAGATCGATGCCGACGATCTTGCCCATGGTCGTTCCCTTCACACTACTTACGGTGTCTGGGGGCCACACTCACCGCCGAGCGAAGTGTTCACGAACCGTTCTCAAGCAAACCTCGTGCCTCTGGTCCTCCTGGAGTAGTTGCCGTAAGGTATTTACCTATATGCAGCTATGATCATCTTGGCGTGCCTTGGGACTGCGCCCCTGTCATATTGGCAGCGGAAAATGCTCTTTGGCGGGGCTTGCAAGCCCACATCCGGGATGCTACCATCCGGGTTCGGGGAGAGGGCAAAGCATGGGTCGGCGGTGGGTCCTGACGAGCCCCAAGCTGGGGGGACTGCCCGAGGATCGGTGTCTGGAGCTGGCGTGCGCCGTGCTCCAGCGATTCCGCACCGACGGGTCGGACCGGCTCGACAGCCGCGAAGTGACCCACGTCGCCACCGAGAGCACGTTCGTGTCGGTGCGGCAGATCGGCACCGACCGCTCGCGCGTCGAGGTGAGCGCACTCACCGTGCCGACGGCGGAAGGGCAGGGCGGGGTGCGGCAGCTCAACATCCGCGTGCTTGGCCTGCAAGGGCAAGCCGACCTCGCGTGGAACGTGGGCGACCTGGACGAGGCGAGCATGCACCTGCGCGGGGACCATGCCTTCGCGCGCGAGGTCGCCTCGCTCTGTGAGCGGATTTTTTCTTTTCGTCCCGAGCTGGAACAGGAATGACATGGGGATCCCGGCAGCCGTCACCGACTGCGACCGCGCGACGCTGCGGCAGTTGCTCCAGGAGCGGGGCGAGCCCGGCTGGCGGTCCGAGCAGATCCTCCAGGGGATATTCGGCCGCCGCGCGCGCGGCTACGAGGCGATGACCGACCTGCCCGCGGAGCTCCGGTCGCGGTTGGCCGGGGAGATCCCGCTGCTCGGCACGCGGGTGACCCGGCGGAGCGATAGCGACGACGGCACCGTCAAGCTCCTGATCGGCCTGGCCGACGGGGAGACCGTCGAGTGCGTGATGATCCCCGAGGGGAAGCGCCGGACCGCGTGTCTTTCCACCCAGGTGGGCTGCCCGGTCGGCTGCGTCTTCTGCGCGAGCGGCCTTGCCGGGGTGAGACGGAATCTGACCGCGGGAGAGATCGTCGACCAGGCGCTGCACCTCACCGACCTGCTGCCCGCCGGCGATCGGCTGACCCATGTCGTGGTGATGGGGATGGGGGAGCCGTTCCTCAACTACGACCGGCTGCTCGCGGCGCTCGAGACGCTGCACGCGAAGTGGGGCCTGGGTATCGGCGCCCACCGGATCACCGTCTCCACCGTGGGGCTGGTCGACAAGATCGAGGCCTTCGCTGAGCACCCCCTGGCGACCAACCTGGCGGTGTCGCTCCATGCCCCGGACGAAGCGCTGCGGGCCGAGCTGATCCCGCACGTCGCGAAGACGACGATCGACGCGCTGGTCGGGGCGGCGGTGGCCTACCGGGAGCGCACCCGGAAGGACGTGACGTTCGAATACGTGCTGATCGCGGGGAAGAACGACCAGCTCGCGCACGCCGGGGCGCTCGCGGGACACGTGCGCGGCACCGGGATCAAGGTGAATCTGATCCCGCTCAACCGGATTTCTTTCGCCCCGCTCACGGCGCCCGCGAATTCCCAGGTGACGGCTTTCCTGGCGGTGCTGGAGCGCGAAGGCGTCCCCTGCACGATCCGGCGCCGGCGCGGCTCCGACGTGGACGCGGCGTGCGGTCAATTGCGGCTGGAATCCGCGCAGCACGAATCCGCGGTTCAACCGGAACTGCGCGGCCCGCTCGAAAACCACCTGCGCGGCGAGCCGGGCGAAGAAGGTGCAGGCGGCGCCGAATGAGCCTTGCCAGCCGCCGGGAAAGGGAACGGATCGAGGCTGCGCCGACGAACACGGGGATGCGCCGGCGCCGCCTGACCGGCGAAGTGCGGGCCGATCGCCGGGGGGTGCTGCGCGCGCGCGATGCCCGCGGGTACGACGGGCCTCCCCCGCGGGGCGCCCCAGCGCAGCTTCCGCCGCAACCGACGGAACTACGGATTGTACGGATTGGCCGGATTACCCGGATTGTCCAACGGCAGAAGGGGTGAGTCCTCGCCAGATCGTCGAAATTGCCACGATGTTGCCGGTGGGTGATACGGAGCGCATGAGCCACTTCCGGCGCCTGCTCGACTACGCGCGCCCGTACCGCGGCGACCTGATCCGCGGGATCGCCTGCATGGTCGTGGCCAACACGGCGGCTCCGCTGATCCCGCTGGTCATCCGGCGGGCGATCGACGGGCTGGCCTCGGCGGCGCCGTCCCGGATCCTCTTCGGCTGCGCGGCCGGCATCGTGCTCCTCGAGGTGGTGCGCGGGGTCGCCACCTACGCCTTGCGCATGCGGATCGTCGGCGTCTCGCGATCGGTCGAGCGCGACCTGCGACGGGACGCCTACGCGCGCCTGCAGCGGCTTCCGCCCTCGTGGTATCTCGCGCGCAACACCGGGGACATCCTGTCGCGCGTCACCAACGACCTCGAAGCGGTGCGCATGCTGCTCGGGCCGACCATCCTGCACGGCGGCAACACCATCCTGCTCTCGATCGGCGCGATCGCCGGGATGCTCTCGATCAGCCCGTGGCTCACGCTCTGGTCGGTGATTCCCATGGCCACGCTGGTCGCGGTGGTCAAGCTGCTCGGGGCGGCGCAGCACAAGCGCTCGCGGCTGGTGCAGGAAAAGCTGGGCGAGCTGTCGACGCGGGCACAGGAAAACTTCGCCGGGGCGCGGGTGGTGCGCGCGTTCGCCCGGGAAAAGATCGAGTGCGCCGAATTCTCCGCGCTCGGGGCCGACTATCTGAAGAAGAACCTCGACCTGGTGCGGTTGCAGGCGCTCGGCACGGCGGTGCTCGCGGTGGTGAGCGAGTGCGGGATGCTCGTGACCCTCTGGGTCTGCGGCAACGGAATCATGGAGGGCCGCCAGACCATCGGCGACCTCATGGCCTTCATCGCCTTCCAGTTCATGCTGGTGTGGCCGATGGTGTTGCTTGGCTGGGTCGTGAACCTGTGGCAACGCGGCCGTGCCTCGATGGACCGCGTCTTCGAAGTGCTCGATGCGCCGGTCGAGGAGCAGGGTCCGCCGCCCGGGAGCGGGGCCGTCGCGCGCGAAGTAAAGGGCGAGATCGAGTACCGCGACGTGTCCTTCGCCTATCCGGAGCGGCCGCCCGTGCTCCACGGGGTTTCGTTCTGCGCGCGTCCGGGGCAGCGCATCGGCATCGTCGGGCGCACCGGAGCCGGCAAGACCACGCTGGTGTCGCTGCTCCCCCGGTTCTTCCGGCCGACCGCGGGCCGGGTGCTGGTCGACGGCGTCGACGTGAACGAGTGGCCGCTCGAGGATCTGCGGCGCGGGATCGGGTTCATCCCGCAGGACGCCTTTCTCTTCTCGGAGCGGATCCGCGAGAACATCGGCTTCGCTCCCAAGGGGGAGGACGGCGGGACCTGGACCCTCGACGAGATCGCGAGCGCCGCGCGGCGGGCGAGCTTCGACCGCGACATCGAGGGCTTTCCCGAGCGCTACGAGCAGTGGATCGGCGAGCGCGGGGTGACCCTGTCCGGCGGCCAGAAGCAGCGCGCCACGATCTCCCGGGCGGTGATCCTCGGCGCGCCGGTGCTCGTTTTCGACGACGCGCTTTCGAGCGTCGACGCCGGAACCGAGCGCGCGATCCTCGCTGAGCTCGAGCGGGTCGCCGCCGGTCGCACCTGTCTGCTGATCTCCCACCGCGTCGCTACGGTGCGCAACGCCGACCTCATCCTGGTCCTGGAGGAGGGGCGGATCGTCGACCGCGGCACGCACGAGGAACTCGTTTCCCGGGACGGCCATTACGCAGAGATGTGCCGGCTCCAGGAGGCGGAAATCGAATGAGCCACCCCGAGGAAGACGACGCCCGCGGCCTCGACCGGCGCCTGCTCGCCCGCTCGCTCCACTACCTCAAGCCCCACGTCCGCCTGGTCGCGACCAGCGGCGCGTTCGTGCTCCTGCTGCTCGCCTCGGAGCTGGTCCTGCCGCTGATCGTGCGCCACGCGATCGACGGGCCGATCGCGCACGGGGACCGGAACGGGCTGCTCTGGTGGCTCGGCGCATTCGCGGCGGCGACCCTGGCGCAGAGCGTGGCGCGGATCGCCGAGGCCTGGTGCACCAACCTGCTCGGCCAGCGCATCGTGCTCGACCTGCGCGACGAGCTCTACCGCCACCTGCAGGGGCTCACGCTGTCCTTCTTCGATCGCAATCCCGTCGGGCGGCTGGTCACCCGGGTGACCAACGACGTGGAGGCGCTCAAGGAGCTCTTCACCTCCGGATTCATCTCGGCGGCGTACGAGATCCTGCTCATGGCCGGGATCTGCGCGATGATGGTGGCGATCGAGCCGCGGTTGGCCCTGGTGTCGCTCTCGGCCGTCCCGGTCCTGGTCGCCGCGGCGCTGCTGTTCCGCAAGGCCGCGCGCGACGGCTACCGCGCGATGCGCAAGGGCCTGGCCGCGGTCAACGCCTTCCTCCAGGAAAACGTGTCCGGGATGCGGATCGTCCAGCTCTTCCGCAGGCAGAAGCGCAACGCCGAGGCCTTTGCCCGGCTCAACCAGGAGTACCGGGATGCGGCGATGCAGGCGCTGCGCGCGTACGCCCTCTTCTTCCCCACGGTCGAGGTGGTGAGCACGCTGGCCACCGGGGCGATCCTCTGGTACGGCGGCCTGCGCATCGCGGAAGATACGCTCACCTTCGGGACCTTTCTCGCTTTCTGGTACTACGCGCAGAAGTTCACCCATCCGCTCGAGCACCTGAGCGAGCGCTACAATCTGCTGCAGTCGGCGATGGCCGCGGCGGAGCGGATCTTCGGGGTGCTCGACACCCGCGGCGAGATCGCAGTGCAGGGCACAGAGCCGCCGCCTGCCGCGGTGCGGGGCGAGGTGTCGTTCGAGGAGGTGGACTTCTCGTACGTCCCCGGGGTGCCGGTGCTGAAGAAGGTGTCGTTCCGGGCGGCGCCGGGGGAGCGCGTGGCGATCGTGGGGGCGACCGGGGCGGGGAAGAGCACGGTGGTGAACCTGCTCCTCCGATTCTACGACGCGGGCAGCGGGCGCGTGGCGGTCGACGGGCGCGACGTGCGCACGCTCAACCCGACGTGGCTTCGCGCCCATGTCGGGCTGGTCCTGCAGGATGTCTTCCTGTTCTCCGGGAGCGTGGCGGACAACATCCGCATGGGTGCGGAGATCGGCCGGGAGAGGATCGAGGCCGCCTGCCGGGCCGTGCACGCGGACCGGTTCATCGAGCGGATGGAGCGGGGCTACGACACCCCGCTCGGGGAGCGCGGGTCGCGGCTCTCCGCAGGGGAGCGGCAGCTGCTCTCTTTCGCCCGCGCGCTCGCCGCCGATCCGGCCATGCTGCTCCTGGACGAGGCGACGTCGAGCGTGGACTCGACGACCGAAGCGCTGATCCAGGACGCGCTCGAGCGGTTGCTCGCCGGACGCACCTCGATCGTGATCGCCCACCGGCTGTCGACGGTGCAGAACGCCGACCGCATCGTCGTGCTGCACCACGGCGAGGTGCGCGAGACGGGGCGTCATGTTGACCTGCTCGCGGCCCGGGGTCTATACTGGCGCCTCTACACGACCCAGTTTTCGCCGCCGGCGAAGTAGCCGCCCGCGGGAGCGGCGCCGCGCGGCGGTCGCCGGGGACCGCCGCGTACATCCGGAGACGTTTCCGGCGTCGCGGGCATCGCGCGGCGGTCGTCGGGTACCGCGGGCCACGGGGCGGGTGGGCAGGAAGGGGCGCGTCGGGTACCGTCGCAGGGAGAAGCCCGGCAGCGAGCAGGTGCGCGGCGATCGCGCGAGTCGACCGGGCGGCTTGGCGCGGGCGCCACCCGCGGCGTCAGGAGAGGCATGGACCAACCCGAAGCGTACGTCGAGGCGCGCGAGCTGCGGCGCTACTACCTCATGGGGCGCACCTGGGTGCAGGCCCTCGACGGGGTGAGCTTCGCGCTCGCGCGCGGCAGCATGACCGCGATCGTCGGCCGCTCCGGCTCGGGCAAGTCCACCTTGCTCAACCTGCTCGCCGGCCTCGACCGCCCCACCCATGGGGAGATCCGGATCGAAGGCCAGCCCCTGCCGCTCCAGCGCGACGTCGAAATGGCCGCCTACCGCCGCCGGCGCGTCGGCCTGATCTTCCAGTCCTTCAACCTCATCCCCCAGCTGACCGCGGAGGACAACGTGATGCTCCCGCTCCTGTTCGACGGGCTCGGCCGCGCGGAGCGGCGCGAGCGGGCGCGCGATCTCCTCCGGCGGGTCGGTCTGGAGGAGCGCGTCGGCCACCGCCCCAGCGAGTTGTCCGGCGGCGAGCAGCAGCGCGTGGCGATCGCGCGCGCGATGGTCAACCGGCCGGCCATGCTCCTGGCCGACGAACCGACCGGCAACCTCGACAGCAAGACCTCCGCCGAAATCATGGCCCTGCTCACCCAGATGCGGCACGAGTTGGGTCAGACCGTGCTCATCGTCACCCACGAGCAGGACATCGCCCACCAGTTCTGCCAGCGCGTGATCACCCTCGGGGACGGCCGGGTGCTCTCCGACGCGGCCGCGGCGGGAGGGGCGACGGCATGAAGTTCAGCGACCTCTCGGAGCTGGCGCTCGCGAACCTCTGGCGCCAGAAGCTGCGCACCCTCCTCACCGTGGTCGGCGTCGCCGTCGGCGTGGCCGCCCTCGTCCTCATGGTCTCCCTCGGCATCGGGATCAAGCGGGCGATCCTCAAGCAGATGGACTCCACCAACCTGCTCACCGAGGTCGCCGTCCTGCCCATCAAGTTCGACCTCGCGGCCCTGTTCCGGCCGCGCGCCAAGGTGGATGCGCCGACCGCGCCGAAAAAAATCACGCAGGAGACGATCGAAGCCTTGCGCGGGATCGAGGGCATCCGCGCGGTCTACCCGAACTTCAACCTGTTCGTCCACTTCAAGATCGACGAGACCCAGTCCGCGGGCGAACTCTACGGCCTGCCGCCCGAGGCCATCACCGAGGCCTTGCAGGAGGCGCTGATCTGCGGGCGCATGTTCGCGGACGCCACCCGCGAAGCGCTGGTCTCCGGCGACATGATGAAGGACATGGGATTCGCCGATCCCGCCCTGGTGATCGGCAAGAAGGTGGTCCTCACCGCCGCCGGCCAGCGCGGCCGCCGACCGCGCAAGCTCACCCTCAAAGAGGGCGAGGAGCCCTTCGAGTTCGAGATCGTCGGCGTCTTCGACGCGGGGAAATACAAGAGCCTGGCGCCGCGGATCTACACTTCGCTCGCGCAGGGGGTGCGGACGCGCGCTGCGAGCTTCGACAAGGAGACGCTCGCCGAGAATCCCGGGACCCTGGGCGAGTTCCCCGCCCTGACCATTCGCGTGACGGACTTCTCCTACCTGGGGAAGGTCAAGACCGAGGTCGAGAAGCTCGGCTACGGCACGATGACGATCCAGGACCTGATCGAGATGGTCGAGAACGTATTCCTGGTGGTGGAAGCCCTGCTCGGCTGCGTCGGCGGCGTGGGCCTCCTGGTGTCGTTCTTCGGCATCGCCAACACCATGTTGATGTCGATCCTCGAGCGCACCCGCGAGATCGGCATCATGAAGGCGGTGGGCGGGACGCGCCGGAACATCGCGAGCATCTTCCTGGTCGAGGCGTCGGCTATCGGGCTCATGGGGGGTGGGCTCGGCATCTTCGGCGGATGGGTGCTCGGCCAGCTCGGGAACGCGATCGCCACCTGGTACGCGCACGAGCGCGGGATGACGCGCGACGTGGCGGCTTTCGATGTCTCGCTCTGGCTGGGCGGTGGGGCAATCGTCTTCTCGGTGGTCGTGAGCGTGGCTGCCGGGCTCTATCCGGCCTGGCGCGCGGCGCGGCTCGATCCGGTCGTGGCGTTGCGCCATGAGTGAGCCGAACCCGGCCCGGGTGCTGGCGGCCCGGGTGCTCGAGCGCGTGCGGCGGGGGAAGCGGTTCTCCGGCGACGAGTTGGAGCGCGCGCTGCGCGGGACCGGCCTGGGGCGCGAGGACCGGGCGCTGACGACCACGCTGGTCTACGGGACGCTGCGCCACCAGGGGACGATCGACTGGGTGCTGGGCAAGGCGGCGAACGTGAAGCCGGATCGGGTGCACCCGGTGACGCTTGATCACGTGCGCGTCGGTGCGTACCAGATGCTCTACCTGGCACGCATCCCGGCCTTCGCGGCGGTGAACGACGCGGTGGAACTCGTGCGGCGCGCGGGCGGCCGGCGGGCCGCGGGATTCACCAACGCCGTGCTGCGTGCGCTCGGCCGGGTGCTCGCGAGCGCGCAGCTCGCGACCGGTGCGGCCGGTGCCACGGGGGGGATCGTAGCGGGCGAAGCAGCGGGAACCGTCGCGAGTGGAGCAGCGGGAGCGTCGGGTGGAGCCGGCGCGGACGGAGCGGTGGGGGTGGCCGGGGGTACCGGAGCGGCAGGAGCGACCAGGGGAGCCGGAGCGGGCGGAGCGGCGGGGATGGCCGGGGGTAGCGGAGCGACGGGATCGACCGAGGGAGCCGGGGCGAGTGGGGCGGCAGGAGCGGCCGGGCGGAACGTAGCGAGCGGAGCAGCGGAAGCGGCCGGGGGGGCCTGCGCGGGCGAAGCAGCGGGAGTGGCGGGTGGCGCCGGCGCGAGCGGAGCGGCGCGAGCTTCTGCGGCTCCGGTCGCGGCGTCGGGATCGGCGCGGCGCGACCTGCCGCGGGGAGACGGAACCTGCGCGGTCTTCGGGTCGGACTTCCTCCCGGATCCTGCGGACGCGGTCGAGCACCTTGCGGTCACGCTCTCGCAGCCCACATGGCTCGTGGCGCGCTGGCTGGCGCGCTTCGGACGGGAGCGAACGGAGTCGATCTGCCGCGGGGGTCTCGCGCCGCCGCCGGTGACGCTGCGGGTGAATCGACTGAAGGGGTCGCGGGACGCGCTGCTGGCCCGGCTGCCGGGCGCCGAGCCCGGGGACGATCCGTGGTCGATCCGGCTGCGGACGCCCGGCGCCGTGAGCGAGCTGCCCGGGTACGCCGAAGGCGCCTTCGTGGTGCAGGACGAAGCGTCGATGCGAGTGGCGCAGTTGCTGGAGCCGCGCGCCGGCGGGGCCTACGTGGACCTGTGCGCCGCGCCCGGCGGAAAGTCGACGCACCTGGCCGAATTGATGGCGGACCGGGGACGCGTGCTCGCCCTCGACCCGCAGAGGCAGCGGCTGGCGAAGCTCGCCGAGGCCTGTCGCCGGCTGGGTCTGCGCTCGGTTCGCTGGGTCTGCGCCGACGGGCGCAAGCCGCCGCTGGCGCACGCGGCCTGGGACGGCGTGCTGCTCGACGCCCCCTGTTCGAACACGGGAGTGCTCGCGCGGCGCGTCGAGGCCCGTTGGCGTCTTCGCGCCGGAGACGTCGCCGCGCTCGCCGAAATCCAGATCGAGTTGCTGTGCGCGGCGGCCGCGCTGGTGCGCCCGGGCGGACGGATGGTCTATTCGACTTGCTCGGTGGAGCCGGAGGAGAACGAGGAGCGGGTGGCGCTGTTCTTGCACGCCATGGGCGGGAACTGGACGCAGGGCTCCGCCGAGATGTCTTGGCCTGCGCCGGGCCGGTCGGGCGGATTTTCCGCGGTGCTCGAACGGAGGCCCTGAACATCCGGGTGACCCGATTTCCTGCGCGACCCGTGCCGAGTGGGCCTTCAACCTCGAAACAGTGGGTTGGGACGCGTCGGCAGGTGGCCTTCTCGGTCGCGTCTGCGCCCCATACTACACACCGGCCCCATCATCTCATTTTCGACGATCTTGCGAGGAATCACCCGCTCCGCCGTTGGACAATCCGCGTAATCCCGGTAATCCGTATAATCCGTAGTTCCGTCGGTTGCGGCCGAGGCCGCGCTGGGCAAGTCGAGAGTACCGAGCGGACAGGAGGAGCCATGGTTCGAACCCGTGCGCCGATCCCTGGGATCGTGATCGCAGTCTGGCCCTGGATGCTCGCGTCCGCGGCTCTGGCCTGGGGGGTGATGCCTGCGGTCTTCGCCGAGGACTCCCCCGTGCCGGCGAAGCCGGACCCGGCGGCGCGGATCAAGTGTGTGAAGGCGTTCCTGTCGGGCGATCCGGCGAAGCGGAAGGCGGCTCTGGCCGAAGCGGCGAAGTGGCCGGCGATCCCGGCAGGCGAGGCGATCCAGGAGATCGATCTCCTGCGCAAGTACGTGCCCAAGCGCACGGTCGGCCGGGACGCGAAGAAGCAACCCGTCCTGCGCGGCGTCGAGAAATGGAACGTCGACGGGAAGGAATTCGAGTACCAGTGGGCCGCGCCCAAGAAGTACGACGGGTCGCGGCCGACGCCGATGCTGATCTACCTGCACGGGTCGAACGGGCCGCAGGGGATCGGACCCTGGGACGGGTGGGCCGCATCGCAGGGGGCGATCCTGGTGGCACCGACGTCGCCCACCCGGTCGTACTGGCATCCGGTCGCGGGGGCGACCGACCCGCAGATCTACCAGGAGGGGTTCTTTTTCACCTTCCTCGAGGCGTGGCGGGAGAAATTCAATGTCGACTGGGATCGGGTCTACTTGTCCGGCTTCAGCGCCGGCGGGTTCGGCTCCTGGTGGTTTGCCCTGCGCTACCCGGACTGGTGGGCCGCGGTGATGCCGATGGCCGGGGGTCCCCCGGCGGACTGGGGGCAGCGCGGGCCCTACGAGCACGTCGGCAAGCTGCCCTTCTACATCTGGCACGGCGAGCAGGACAAGGAGGTCCCGCCCGATCTCGATCGCAGCGGAGTCGAATGGCTGCGCAAGCTGGGCACCCCGTGCGACTACACGGAATACCCGGGCGGGGATCACAACACCTGGTTCGGCAAAGACCCGAAGATCGGCATCGCGGTGGTCCAGATCCTGGAGGTGCACCGGCGGATCTCCTGTCCCAAGCGGGTGGTGTGGACCTGGGACGACATGTGGCTGAAGATCTTCCCCAAGACCGGCGTCCTGCGCGGCGCCTGGTGGCTGGAGATGACCGAGCACGGCGATTACGCGCGCCTCGAGGGGGAGGTGACCGCCCCCAACGTGCTCGAGTTGCGCACCAAGGCGGTCAAGGCCGCGCGCATCCTGGCCTTTGCCGACCTCTTCGACCTGACCCGTCCGGTCGAGGTGAAGTGGGACGGGAAGCCGGCGTTCCAGGGCGTGGTCGACGTCGATTTCGCTCTGCTGATGCGGGAGTTCGCCGCGCGTCCGGATCCCCATCGGCTCGTGCTTGCCGAGATCCGGGTCGCGAAGCCCGGGGGGAAGTAGCCGTCCGGGATGCGCGTGCACCGGGTCGCGAATACGTACCATTGGCGCACGACGCGGGGTGTCACCGGTGTTTCCGATGTGTCGCTACACGCTGGTGGTGCTGGTGCGGTGCGGCTGCAGAATGCCCCTCTGGGGTTCGCCTGTGAGAGTGGCGACAACAAGTGCTGGGCGGCGCTTTGCCTGGGTCAGGTCTGAAAAGGGAAATGGCACGACGACCACGTCCCCCTTCACAGGTCTCCCCACGCCTCGTCCTCCTCAGGGCGGTTCCAGTCACGAGCAAGCGTCGGCTCGCTCGCCAGAGCCGTTTCCGCCCGCTCGCGGAGGGCCTTCGACTTCAGAAAGCGGGCGAAATCGAGAAGTTCGTCGAGGAGGGGCTCGGGAAATTGCTCGGCTTCACGCGTGAGGAGGTCTATTTTCCTCATGGCATCCCTGCGTTGCAAACGGGGTGACCGGGAAACCGGTAGAGGGAAGCAAAGTGCAACTCTGATGTTAGTCGCCTGGGGCTCCGGTGCGCAAGGTCAATGATGTGCGTATGGTTCAAGATCGGAAGCCGGAAGGAATCCTCGGCCGGCGGACCGCACCTGCACACTCGAAGGGGAGGTTTCTGTAGTGGAGGGGATGGCGTTCAAAGCGGGCGCCCGCCGATTTCGCGGGGCGACTTGACTCAACGGAACAAGCCTCAGCCCGCAAGTCGGTGCCGCCCGGGCCGAGCGCCCGGCGCGCGAGGCGATCACTCCGTCCGGGATGCGCGTGCACCGCGTGCTTGCGGCGACGGGTGCGTCCTCGACCCGCCTGCACGCGCGGACTGCGGCCCTGGGGAACGCCCGGGAACCGCCTGCCACGGAAGCAACCGTCCCGCCGGACGTCCCCAACCCGGTTGCACCGCGTGCATGCGGGCCGGCGGACGTCCCCAACCCGGTTGCTCCGCGTGCACGCGGGCCGGCGGACGTCCAAACCCCAGCAAGCGCGCGTGGCAAGCGCTTCCGGGACGTCCCCAACCCGGTTTCACCGGGTGCACGCGGGCCGGCGTATGTCCCAACCCCCGCAAGCACGCGTGGCAAACGCTTCCGGGACGTCCACCCCGCCGCTTGCCGGCGTGGAAAACGCATCTCCGGCGCGTTCCGCGTCCCTGACTACGTCGGCGTCGTCCCGCCGCCGCCGCCCGCGGGCTCCGGCCGGGTGCGGCGTTCCCTCGCGAAGAACAGGTCCGCCCAGTGCCGCGGCAACTTCTTGTCCCGCGCCACGCCGGAGAGCGCGTCGTGCAGGCCGTCCCGTTCGCGCGTCAGGTCCTCGGCGAGTTCCGCCCGGCGCTGCCAGTTCTCCCCGCGCCCGACCGCGAGGCCGCGGGTGCTCACCACGGCCAGGTCCGCGGCGGTCACGCGCTTGTCGAGCTCGGCGCGATGCAGCTCCAGGACCGGATCCTTGGAGGAGGACAGCCAGCCGCGGACGCGCGCGACCTGATCGACGAGCGCCATGCGGATGAAGCGGGTGACGGATCGGACGAAGAACGCCAGCCAGCGCAGGGAGCCGCGGTCTTTGCCGACCGCGGCGAAAAGCGCGTCGGCAAACGCCACGCAGGCGATGTCGAACCGTCCGTTGGCGACGACCCGCCCGCCATCGACCTCGGCGATATGCTCGCGGGTCTCGAGGTCCGCCGCCCGGATCGGGACGATCTTGCCGAGCCACTTGTCGGTCATCGGCAACAGGTCCGCGGCATCCTCGTCGGCTTTGATCGCCGCGCGGGTGAAGAGGATCTCGTCCTCCAATTCGTCGAAGTTCCACTGCACGGTGAGTTGCCTGGGCATGGGTCCGCTCCCGATCAAGGGAACCGCATTCATCGGGCGCGCGCGTGACGGCGAGGCGCGACCGGGGATGAGCTTAAGCGCTTTGCGGGAGCGAAGTCAAGAATGGCATGCTACCCTGCCCGCTGCGATGGCAGTTCAGAGCGCCCCATTCCCGAAGGAAGCGCGCGTAACTCGTTACCCCTACTGTTCCTCTGCGATCTAGCGTTGTCGTACCAGCCCCAATGCCAGTCGCTTATCGTGTCAGAGCAGACCCACGAACTCGTCCACGGTCATCCCCGCGGACCGGATAGCGCTCGCAGCGTGCCTGGCGCAAGCTCCCGGTGCTGGGGGACGCTGAGGCTGGCGCTGTGGCCCGGTTTCAGCAGAATGACGTGGCTACCGCGCTGGCGGTCCTGCCGCCACCCGGCCCGCTCGAATGCGCGAACTGCCTCCGCTCCGGAAACGACCGGCAGCTTGGCCATCAGACGGGGACCTCGACTTCGCGAGTAGCCACGGTCACGGGCATTCCCGCGGCGGCGCGCGCCTCCACGCACGCCGAGATGGCCTCGCGAATGTTGGCTAATGCCTCCTCTTCCGTCCTGCCCTGTGAGATGCATCCCGGAATGGCCGGACACTCGGCGACGATCATGCCGGTCTCATCACGCTCTAGAGTCACGATCAGTTTCATTTCACGCCTCCGGCAGTCTGTCGAACTGGCCCTCGATCCTGCGGACGACGATGGTCGAGTTGATCCTACTCCCAGCCGATTCGTCTCGTCAACCAGCGGCTGTCGTGCGGGTGCACAACCGCCTTTGTGGCCGCGGACCTCCCGCGATGGCCCGCACCCGCCCCGACGTGCTATCCTTCCCGCCATGCGCCCGCGCGCCCGGCGCCGGAGCTTGGCCCGCCGATCCCGTATGTGCTACGGTCGGGGCGCGCCGCGCCGCGCCGCCGCCGTATCCGTCCCCCTCGCGGAGACCCGCCCATGCCCAGCGAACGCCGGGACCTGCTGATCGGCCGCCGCGCCGTCGAGCGCGGCTGGATCGCCGAGCCCGCTCTCGCCGCCGCCGTCGCGCGCCAGGAACGCGACATCGCGGAAGGGCTGACCGCGCGCCCGATCGGCGCCCTCCTGGTCGCGGCCGGCGCACTCACCCCCGACCAGATCGCCGCGCTCATCGACGAGCAGTCGCACGCCCTCGTCCTCGAGGAGGACGCGCTGCTTGGCGCCATCCTGGTGCGCAACGCCCTCGCCGCCCCCGACGCCGTCGAGCGGGCGCTCGCCGACCAGCGCGCGGGCGCCGCCCCCGGGCGCCTCGGCGAACTCCTGCTCGAGCGCGGGGCGATCGACGCGCAGGGGCTGCGGGCGGCGCTCGCCGCCCAGGGGCGCCTGGCCGGCCGCCAGGCCACTCGCGGCGGCGTTGACGCCGGCGAGACCCGGCAAGGCGCGTTCGTCACCCAGGTCCCGGAGGTGGTCGGTGAGACCGCCGCGCCGGATCTCGCGCGCTTCGGCCTCACGCCGGCGGACCTCGAGGAGGCGCGGCGGCTGCGCGACGCGGGCGCCGCCGCCTTCGACCGCACCCTCACCGAGGCCGACAGCGACCGCTTCGACGCGCTCCGGGGCAAGCCGCTCGCCGAAATCCTCGTCGCGCT
>Ga0209514_10005218_pt1 | contig 16804 bp, 22 predicted proteins | sample Subgrocontami58m_FD_187452 | JGI IMG/M metagenome (GOLD analysis project Ga0209514, IMG submission 187452) | Subsurface groundwater microbial communities from S. Glens Falls, New York, USA - GMW37 contaminated, 5.8 m (SPAdes) (version 3) | ecosystem: Environmental > Aquatic > Deep subsurface >...
ATATCCTATGAAGAAAGTAAAATTAGAGTCTAAATCTAAACTAATTTTAGAAAATATTGAAGGATTTGTAAAAAGAGAAGTTACAAAATTTGGCAATAGTGCCAAAGTTAGCTGTCCAAAAGAATATCTTGGAGTATTTTCATAATCTCCATTTTTTGTATAATATTTCAATAGAAATTCTATTAAATCAATTATTCTGCCTTCTCCTTTATCTATTCCTTCATTGGCCAAATTAATTGCTTTTTCTATTTTATTTTTTTTAAAGTAATATTTCACAAGATCGTAATAATCCATGCCAAAATGCAATTTATCCATTCTAAGTTTTAGATAAGTTTCATCATCATTAAGCTTATCTCTGTATATTTCCATTATACATTTTGCATCATAACTGCTATTACTTCTTTTAAGTTTTTCAATCACAAGCAACCAATCCTCTTTGTTGCTGCATACTTCAAATATACTGTCCCTTAACAAATCTTCAAACCCTAAATTTCCATGATAATATTGTTCAAAACAACTATTAATGAATTCTACTTTTGTTTCTTTATCCAGTTTGCTATTATTAAAAAGTTTTACTGCTTCTGGAAGATTTTTATAAACAATATCTTCTTCATCTTCTGGTCCGCCTCCATATTCATTAAATTTAGAAATAATTTCTTCTGCCTCTTCCCATAAAGAGCAATATTTTGAATAATTATTCTCCTCTTCAAAATCGGCTTGTTTATTATTTACAGATTCTTCTATCTCTTGTTTAAAAGATTTGTTCTTGTTGGCAGTTTTATTTATTATTTCGATTAATTGCTCTTTTGTAAAATCTTTTAATTTGCTATTTTCTAAAATATTTATTTTTGCCATCTTAAAAACTACAATTGCCCCCATTTTCTTTAAGCCAATTTTGCCTCTCCCTATAATCTGGCATGGCTTTTTCCACCAATGCCCAGAATTTATCTGAATGATTAGACTCAATAAGATGTGCAAGCTCATGAATAAATAGGTAATCTTGAACAGGCAGAGGCGCAAAAAGTAAACGGGTGGAAACATTAATATTGCCCTTAGAAGAACAGCTTCCCCAGTTTGAACGATTATATTTAAGAAATATTTTTTTTATTTCCTCTTGAAAATGTAGATTATTTAGCTCCTCTATTCTTTTTTTTACTTTAGGCAACATTTTTCTTGCCATACATCGGCTTATCAATGTAGAAATATGTTTGCTTTTTTGGATATTGCTTAAATTTGAAGATATGCTTAAGAGGATGGAATTTCCTTTTACTCTTGCAGAGCTTCCAGATTTATCTAAATATTTGAATTTTAAAATATATCTTTCCCCACCTATAATTATTTCTTGACCATCATAATAATTCTTAATTGGTTCTTGTTTGAATTTTTGAGGATTATCAAGAATTTCTTTCTTTGCCCAATCTTTCATTTTTTCAACTTTTTTAAAAATCTCTTCCTTTGGCAAGAATCTTGGAATTGAAATATTAATTGATTTTTTGCGGATGGTTGTTCGGATATTGTTTCTATTATGAATTTTAATTCTAACTTTAAATTCCATGTCATTTATATTCATCAATTCAGTTTTCATTTTATTATCCTCAAAAAGGGAGATGGTTCAAGCCATCTCCATTCATGGTTGCTTGAGTGAGTTATTGTAAGAAAATCTTTTGCTCTTGAAACTGCAACATAAAATAGGCGCAATTCATCATCTCTTTTTATCTTGCTTAGCTTGTCAAAATAAAAAGGAATTATTTTATCATTGCATCCTGCAATAAAAACGCGTTTCCATTCTAATCCTTTTGCACTATGAATTGTGCTTAAGATAATCTTATTTTTATCTTTCTCTCTTCTTTCCATATCAATCAAGCTATCAAGAAATGAAATTATTCCTCCAATATCATACCTAAATCCTTCGAAAAGCATTTTTAAAGTTTCTATATTTTCTTCTTTATCTTTTATTTTCTCCGGTTCATGAAAATATTTCTTAGATATTCTTTTATAATAATCGAAAAATTTAATAAACAATTCAATCGGGTTTTGGATATTATCTCTGAGAAGAGAATTTAACCTAAAAAGAGAGTTATTAATTTGTGGAGAAAAACCCAACTTATTAAGATGATTAAGTGAATCCAATATTGAAAGGTTATCTTTATCGGACATCTCTTTTAACTTATCGATTTTTGCTTTTCCAATTCCATCAATTAAGCTCAGTAATCTTTCAAACTCTAGTTTTGAATAAGGGTTTGCTTTCAACCTTAAAAAAGCAATAATATCCCTTATCTCTTCTCTTTCAAGAAATCCCCTTGCCCTTGAAAGGTGGCAAGGAATCTTGTTCCTCCGAAACGTCCGCTCTATCTGTTTTCCTAAATTATTTGTCCTGAAAAGAATTGAAATATCTTCGAGTTTTTCCTTGTTTTTAATTAATAATTTGGCTTCTGAAACAAAAAATTCAATTTCATCATTAAAGGAATTAAAACCTTTTATCCTTATTTTTTTTCCTTTCTCTCTTGTACATCTTAATTTTTTGTTTATCTTGAAAGATAAGTTTTGAATTACCTTATTTACTGCATCGATTATTTCTTTGTTTGAACGATAATTATCCTCCAATATTATTCTTTTATGTTCTTTATCAAATTTAAATATTAAATCATTTGACGCACCCCTCCATGAGTAGATATTCTGGCAATCGTCACCTATTAAACAAAGATTGTTATTTTGAAGCAATTCCAAGATATTTCTTTGCACAGCATTTAAGTCTTGTGCCTCATCTACCATAATTGCCTTTAATTTATTAGAATATTGGTTTTTTACCATTGCATTTTTATCAAACAGCTTGTAAGTTAATAAAAGAATGTCATCAAAATCTAGTATGTTGGACTCATTTAATTTTCTTTGGTATTCTTTGTAAACTCTAACGCCAAGTTTTTCTATAGCGGTGTTTACTCTGACAATTTCTCCTTCAATCTCCTCTGTAATCTGGCTATTTGTTTCTTCAAAGTCTTTGCCTTCCTCAAGATCTTCATGATGCACTCCCGCATTTTTGAATCGATTTATTCTATCTAAAAAATATAAGATATTATTATTTGTAGGTTTGGGCCCCAATTTAATAATTATCTCTTTGATTATCTTTTTTTTATCGCTATCTTCTGTCAAAAGAGTAAAATCTTTTTTTATGCCTGCTTCTTCATGATTATCTCTTAAAACTTTTAGAAAAAGTGAATGCATAGTTCCAATATATTTTGGAGTTTTTCTTGTTCGTTTATTTATTTTTTCAATCATATCTTTTGCAGCCTTATTAGTAAATGTAGTCATTAATATTTCATCTGGTCTGAAATTACAATTTTCAACAAGATTAACATATCTTTCCACGATGGTTGTTGTTTTTCCTGTTCCTGCACTCGCTATTATTAATAAGTTGCCTTTGGTCGTATTCGTTGCTTCTATCTGCTCTTTATTTAATAAGATTTTAGTCTCTTGTTTCATCTTTCAACCTCTAAAATTTTAATTCTTTTTTCATCCATGTAACTTATTTTATTAACGCTTCTTATAGTAATTTCCACCTTTCCAATTGAAGCAGGTTTGATTATTATATCTATCTTTTCTTTCTTGCCAGTAATTTCATTAGTGAACAATTCTTTTTCCCATAAAACAGCATTTTTACCTATAAGAATAATTTTATTGCCTAATATTTTTTCTGGAACCGATATTATTTTATGCTTATGATCTAATTTTTGGTGACTACTTCCATAATCAATTCTATGCATTAATTGGGTAAATATTTCTATTGTTTTAGGTGTACAAATTTGATTACTATGGATGATTGAAATATTTTAGGCAAAACCTAGAACCTTTCGGCTTCTTCGTTAAGCCACTCTAGGAATTTGGGAAGGACTTTATCTGACAAAGGAAGGGCAAATTCTGTGCGAATATCTTCGCTAATTCTATGAAATGCATTGTTTGCAAGGGCATTGAATTCTGCTTCCATCAATTGGGGTTTATTTAATCTTAATGAGGCATCTACAATTTCTTCTTTTATTTTCCCCCTTAGAATTATGTTGTCAAAAACTGCATCCCAATTTCCAGCCCAGCCTTTGACATTTCCTGCAATGCTTTTTATAATTTCAGAATCTCCGTTAATCAGTTCTGGAGTAGGTTCTAGGATATCTTTTTCAACATTGTATCGCATTAAATCTATGAATCCTTTTTCTTCAAGAGGGTCTATAGTCCAGTGTTTTCTTACTTCAGTTATTTGAACTACTCTTTTTAATGAATGCAGGCCATCTGGAGTTTTAATTGGATTTGTGATGATTATTAAGTCTGTTGCTTTAAATGAAGTAATTGGAACCCCAAGATCATTGACTACCCTGTCAAAGACGCTATATGGGCTGTCTCCATGAATTGTCCCCGCGACTACATTTGCAAGGGCGCCGACGCGCATTGCTTCGTAGAGAGCTTTTGCTTCTTCGCTTCTTACTTCCCCAACTATTAATGCAGAGTCTCCCAATCTGAGAGAGGCACGAATTCCTTCTGATGCCTGGACCTCTGTTGTGCCAGAAACTAGGGCTGAACGAACTTTCATCCCTAAAATATCATAACCTATTTTTCTCATTGAGTCAATGCTTAATTCTTGAGTATCTTCAACAACAATGACACGGTATTTTGGCATTATTTCTAGCATTAAGGAGCCGAGAAGACTAGTTTTACCGGCACTTCTAGTACCTGCAACTAGCAATGTTCGAGAGCCGTCAATTAAGAAACTTAAAAGTCCTGCCGTGAAAGAGTTTATTGTTTTATTGTGTATAAATAATGGCAATGTCCAAGGTTTGTCTCTGTGGCGCCTAAATGCGTATGCGATTCCATTTGGAGAGAGAGGTTCTACAATTGCCGTGACTCTTGCTCTTGAGTTTTCAAAAGTTAAATCTGTATCCAGGACGGGGTTTGCTTCGTCTAGAGGTCTTGCAGATTGAAGCCTTAATTTTGCAGCCCAGGAGTTTGCATCTTCAAAACTTGGGATGATATTTGTAACACATTCTTCATATTTTTCATGCCTTACAAAAACTGGGTTTTGAGTTATCGGAGCGTTCAAAACAATATCCTGAAGTTTTTCGTCTGATAGTAATACTTCAATTAAACCATAACCTATTGTGTGCCTTACGAGAATTTTTGCAAGTTTATTTAATTCTCTGTTAGTTAGACTGATTTTTCTGTTATTTGATAATTCAGATATCATGTCTCTAGCGATGTTAAAGAAAACCTGCCTCGTTCTTTCTGTGTCTGTCAATTCTCCGGCTTTGGGGCGATGTTCAGATAAAACATTTCTTGCGAGATTTAATAGGAGGTGATGCTCTTCTGATAGAGAATATTCTGCAGGCATTATGTGGTAAAAATATTTTGAGTCGTTTTTTCTTTTTAAAATTGTGACAGTTGTTTTTTCATAATCCGATTTTATTTCATATTGATCGATGAGGGAAGCATCTTTAGGCAGCTGCGCGGCTAATCTAGTAAATGTAAAGTTAGGAAGAACTTCTGGGCGGAAAATTGATTTATATAATTCTCGGCTTCCTATTTTCTGGTCTGAAAGCGATATTAGATTATTTTTTATCAGAGAAGAGGATTCGATTAAAGAAAAGATTCTCTCTAAAGTTCTAATATAATTTACTAGTGCTGATTTATTTAGCGATTTTCCTTGATCTAATTGCTCTCGGAGATTTTTTATGTGGGATCTTAATTCTAAATAGCAGGCGATGGGGTCTGATTTTAATAATTCAATAATATATTGAAGGTCTTCGTAAACGCCCGGGATATTTCCGAATAACATTAATTTTTTATGGGAAAGAATTTCTTCCTGTTTTATCAGGAAATTGTATAATCTAGAGATTTCAGAGAGAGGGAGAATCTGGTCTGAAGGATAATTGTAATTTCTTTGCTGGACGAAGACGACTCTTGAGACTTGAGGATTTTCAGCCAAAAGTTCTACAACGCGGGACATTATGGGGGAATTTTCAGCAATTGAAGGAACGATTGGTGCACCGACTGCATTTATGTATAGAACATCTTCGCCTTGTTCTCTTGTAATTTCGGTTGCATAAGCGGGAGAGCCTTGTTTGAATAACATTTTTTCTCTTTTTGTATTAGAGTATTGATTTAAAGAAGATTAAATAGTTTGTGATTGTGTTGGGGGATATAGATAATCCCCATGATTGGGTTACTTTTAGTTGGGGATTCTCTAATAGGTCTTCCCTTTTTTAGGTAACTTAATCAATGGGAAGACCTATATAAAGATTTCTTCCGGGAAATGAAAAGAGAAAACAAACAAGTTTAAATATTTGATAAATTTTAATTTATTATGAAACAAAAAATTAAACTTCCAAAGGAAAAAATTATAAAGATCTTGAAGGAAAATGGAGTAAAAAGGGCTGGAATTTTTGGCAGTTATGCCCGTGGAGAGCAAAAAAAGAATAGTGATATTGATATCTTGATAGAACCTCCAAGAAATATGAGTTTAATAGGATTTGTCCATGTAAAACATAAATTAGAAGACGAATTGGGAATAAAAATAGATTTAGTGAGTTATAAAGGTATTCACCCATTATTAAGAAGTCAAATATTGCATGAGGAGGTAGAAATAATTTGAAAAGAAGTTTGTATTTATTTATATGTGATATCTTAGAAAACATTGAATTGATTGAAAAGTCTGTGAACAATATGGTCAAAGAGGAATTTGAATCAAATAAAGATAACATTGACGCCACTATAAGAAGAATAGAGGTTATTGGAGAAGCTGTAAAAAACCTACCTGGGTCTTTTAGAGAAAAACATTCAAATGTTCCTTGGAAAGATATCGCTGGAATGAGAGATGTGATAATTCATGGATATTTTAGAGTAGATTTGGATATTGTCTGGAAGGTAATTAAAAAAGATTTCCCAGATTTAAAAGGGAAGATTTTAAGAATAAAACAGGAGCTAGAGAAAAAAGAGCAGGAAGCAAAGAAAATTAATAAATAAATACAGGGAATAAAGATTCAAAATAAGAGGATGCAAAAAAACAAAGATGCCAATTAGAAAAAGAGGATTTCAAAAAGGAAATGGATTTTATTTCAAGGGAAATAGAATTGTGCTTGAAAGCACAAAGAGCAAGGTTGCTTTTTTTGGAATATTGTTTTTGTTTGGGGTCGTGATTGTTCTTACAGGGATGGATGTTTATGAATTTTATTTTTTAGGATTTAGTATTCATCTCGACTACCTTCTCTTTCTAGTCTTACACCACTAAATCTATCTGGAGGAATTTTATCACCCCTTTTTCTATATCTATCTGAACAAAAAGTTGTATCGATATTAGGATTTGTAATAGATTCTTCTATTAATGACCTTTGGCTATTCCTAGGTAAATCATTAAATTCGGGAGGCAATTGATGACCATGGGTGCAAGTATAAAGCATAGACGATAAGTTTATATATGGGATATACTAAGTATATCCTATGAGGAAAGTTAAATTAGAGTCCAAAACTAAGCTAATTTTAGAAAATATTGAAGGATTTGTAAAAAGAAGGGTTGTACCAGTTGGAAATAGTGCAAAGGTTAATTGCCCAAAAGAGTTTTTAGGAAAAGAAGTCTATCTTGTTATTGTAAAAGATGAAAGATAATAATCTATTAGAAAGACTTGAGAAAGCAGAAACAAATGCTGAATATGAAAGGAAAAAAAGAAAAGAAATTGAAATTAAATATTATAAATTATTGATACAATTTAATAAAACTCAAGCATTGCTTAGGCAATTCTTGAATGAGAATACTCCTTCTTCAAAACTGCCTTTCAAATATCCTTCTAAAGAAAAATTAAATGAAGAACCAAAACCTCGTGGAAAACCACAAGGCTCAAATGGGGGAAATAAAGAAACTCCTGAAAATGTTGATAGAAAAATTGAGGCAACCCTTGAAGAGAAATGTCCAAGATGCAAGAAAGTTATAAGAAAAAGCAAGATTAATAAAAGATTGAGGCATGTTTATGATGCAAAAATTATTCCAGAGATTATTGAGGTTGAAGAAGAATTTTATTTATGTGATTGTGGGGAGTTTTGCATAGGAACTCACCCAGATATTCCTCAAAGAGGAATGATTGGATATAATCTTCAATCATTATTTACCGAATTAAAATTTAATTTCTCTGGCTCTTATGCAAATATCTCAAATTTTTTTGATAATGTTACCAATGGTAAAATTAATTTTAGTCCCAAAGCAATTAATGATTGTATTGTAGGAATAGCCGAGAAACTTGAACCTTCTTATTATGAAATAGAACATAAACTTAAAAATCAGGCTTATGCTTACAGCGACGAGACATCATGGCCTGTAAATGGAATTAGATGGTACTTGTGGATGATAGTTACCTCGAATTTTGTATTTATAACTATCCAAAATTCAAGAGCAAGAAAAGTATTAATTGAAATTTTTGGAGAAGATTATCAAGGGGGAATTATTAGTGATTGTTTTAGAGTCTATGATGATTTTGCTAAATGGTATCAAAAATGTTGGGTGCATTTAATGAGAAAAGCAGAATTTGAATCTGAAAAAAATCCAAAGAAAAATGTTGTAAAACTTTATGAGCAACTAAAAATTTTATATAGGGAAATGAAGGATTTTCTATGTGAAAATCCTTCTAAAGAAAAAAGGCTAGAAATGAAAAAAGAATTTGAAAAAAAACTAAATGAAATAATAAATTATAAACATTGGTGTAAAGAAGCTCAAAGTATTGTTGATAATTGGTTAATAAAATATAGAAATCATTGGTTAACTGCAATAGAATTTGAAGGAATTGATTTAAACAATAATTTATGTGAAAGAAAGATAAGGGGCTCAATTGGATGGAGAAAAATGCTTGGAGGTCATAAAACAAGTGAAGGGGCAAAACAATATGCAATAATACAAACCCACAGACAGACATGGAAACATCAAGGTAAATATCCTTATAATGAAATGTTAAACTTCTTGAAGAATTAATTATAGAAGAGCTTTATAGTTGCCCATGGGTTATGTAATAAGTTCTTAGACTATATGGTAGAGACAGGACTATATTTGTTGCTTCTTCAAGTTGTTTATTATTTTTTATTCTTAAGCCCAATCTAGCTTGAATCAATCTATTAATTGTATCAGATACTGTTTTATTGGCTTCTATCATTGTTGTTTTATTTATTACATTTATTTAAACATTGTTATTCTAAATCCAAACTATTTTAAAGTATGATTGCTTGATAAAGAGATGGCAGAGGAATACGGACAGCAGCAGGACGCTTATGGAGAATTCTTTAGCGATTTAAATACCAGAATTCGTGATTTGGAAGAAAAACAAAGACTTCTTAAAGACAAAATGGTATTAATAAGTGAAACATTTATCAAGGAAAGAGACAAAAATTTTAAGGAGATACAGGAAATGAAGAGAGTTGTTCAAGAGATTAAAGAAGATGGACAGAGGATGAAAGAATTATTATCTAGGATAGGAGATATGCTGGATAAATCTGCGAGGAAAGAAGAGCTTATGATTTTACAAAGGCAATTTGATTTGTTTAGAGAGCATAGAGAATTTCGATAGTTGTTACTAAAAAATCGAAATTCTCTAATAGGACAATTTGCAAAAAAAGTAAATTAATTAAACAAATTGTCTATAAAAATAAAAAAGAGGAAAAATGACAGGAGAAATAAAAAAATTTGGAAGTAGGGATTTGGAGAGAGATATGATAAAAGGAGCTGTTGTTGGAGATAGTTCTATGGAAGAATCGGGGGGTGAGGTTTTTGTGCCTTCGCCTGGGGGAATGGCTGGATTGAAATCAAATTTTGGAAGGAGTGAAGAGAGAGCTCTAGAAGTTGGAGCAGGCACCCCACAAAGTCAGGGATATGAAGGGATGAGACCTTCCATGCTGGGCCAGGAGGAAGATAATAATATGATGCAGCAAAATCAGGGGGGCGGTTTTGGGCAACAGCAGGAGTATAATGCTCAATCAGAAGCCAATACTGGAAGTTATCCTGCAGATTATTCTCAACAAGGATATTCAGGTTATCAACAGACTGGGGAACAAAATCAAGGATATGCTCAAGAGCAAAGCGGGGGGCAGCAGGATGCTGGGCAGTATGGGCAACAAGATTATTCTGGATATCAACAGTATCAACCTTATCAGGAAACCATGGGATCGGATGTAATAACCGAGATATCTGAACAGATTGTTGATGAAAAACTTTCGGTGATGAGGGACAGGTTGGAAGAGGCGGCCGATTTTAAGAGCAGTGCAGAAGTGAAATTGAATGTGTTGGATAAAAGATTGAAGAGGATAGAGCAGATTATTGATATATTGCAGATTTCATTGATACAAAAAGTCAGCGAGTATGTTACAGATATTAAAGATGTGAAGAACGAATTAATTGAGACTCAGAAATCTTTCAAGTCAATTGCACCTCATCTAAAACACGGGCATTCTGGAGAGCACCGCCCTTCCCATTCCGAGCATCACCCTATGCACCATCCTCAAGGGCATCATGCTTCACATTCTGGTCACGTGGGACATCATAAAGGAAAGAAACATACGCCTTGATTTTTGGGGAAATATAGCTATTTACGATTATGATATTCTAAAGAGATTTTTTTAATTACCACTTGAAAATTTGCTTAATTGATTCAATGCTTTGAAGAATTTAATTTATTGATAACAATTATTAGCAACTACAACTTGGGAATTAGATAAGAGTTTATAGAGATTCCCTCTAATTCAGTCACTCTAGAATCTGAAATCTCTAATAGACATTCCCGAACGAAAGGTGATACAATCAACGGGAATGTCTATAACAGAGAGAAGATAAAAATAACCTGGAGATTAATCAGATTAATTTATTTCGTTTTTACTAAAATCCAGGAGACTGCAGCTGAGATGATTACTAAAAGGATTGCGCCTGCAACTCTTGGAGAATACAGCCATTCAAATGCTGGAAGTGCGTTTGGATTTGCGTTAAAACCAAATGTTGGTCCAGGAAGATAACCTGCGATTAAATGAGAGAATAAAAGGAAGCCAGTGATTAGAAAGACTAGGGTGAAGATTATTACTGCTGCTAGACCAATGCCTTTATGGAAAGATTCAGTGGGCTTGCCTATAATCCCTAGAAGTATAAGCAAGAAAACTAAGGAGACGATTAGGATTGCAAACAGTGGGACTATTGTCTGAACATATTCTCTTGCTCCTGCGATTGATATAAAAATTGAAGCTACAAATAATCCAAAAAATAATGCAATCCATTTGTTGTCGCCTAGGAGTTTTGTCTTAAGGAGAACTGCATAAATTACTATAAAAACAATTAGAAATGCGGCAATTGGTGCAAAATATGTTATGGCAGATACGTCGGCTAGCATTTTAGTCTCTTTCTTTTCCAAAGAATGGAACTAGGTGTGTGGATGAATGTCCGCTTGATTTTCCTGCCGCGACTGCGACTATTACGCCGATAAGAATTGCTACCATTACAACCCAGCCTATAATTTCTGAGGAATCAAGATAACCATTTAGATAAGTTAATGCATTGAATGTTTGAGTTGCTATAATTATAAAAATAACTGCGCCAACTGCGAAAAGAACATATCCTAGGGTTCCTCTTGACTCATTTGGAATAAACATGCCTACAAGAATTAAAAGCGCTAGCAAGACTATCAAGCCAATTGCTAATCTTGGAGAAATTTCTGTAAGGAATTGAGAGTAAAATGGAAGGCGAATTGAAATTAACCCTAAAACTACTGCAATAATAATGTGGACTGCTTTGTCCTCGCCGAATATTTTCATATATTGTAAAATACCATAGACTACTGCAAACATCAACAAGAAAGGCAGGATAAAATCATAGAAACCTAAGTTTTCTAGTTGAAATAAAATATCTATTATACTTCCAATTGCCATGTTATATTTTAGGAAGTTTTGTTTATAAAGATTTCCCCAAACGTATTTACTTACTTTTCTGAAGTCAAAATAGTTAAAACCTTTGGTTTTGGAAGTTAATTGAAAAATCGGTTGTTTTCAACAAACCAATTTTTTTTGACTAATGTTATCAACTATAATCTCATGATTGATATGTTCTTATGTGTCGATGTAATTTGTTAATATGTTTTTAGCAAATCAAGGTCTTCAAGGCATTGAGAAAACTGGGCTATTTGTTAATTGTAACATAAAGAAGTCCCCTCGTAACTTTGTAAAGCCAATCTCTTTATGAGATTTTTAAATAATTATAGAAGGTAGAAACTTATTTATCTGAAGAGCTTCTGTTGTTGCCTTTTGGCACTATGACTGCAATTATTGCACCAACTACTATTATAATGAAAATTATATTTGCTAATAGGCCGCTTGTGCCTCCTGTGACGAAAAGCCATTCATTGACTGTTTCCCAGAATCCAGTAATGTAAATAACTGCAATTGCAACTGCTAGAGTTACTCCTACTATCAATATATATTTTATTCCTTTTGGAAATTTCTCGAAAAATTTTCCTTGTTCAGTGAAGGAACCGAGGAGAAGCATTAGTACTAGAATGATGACTAGGGAAACTGCTAGAAATGGAATTAATTGCAAAATAATTCCTGTTACCTGGCCAAATGAAATTACTAGAAGACCTATGACAAGAGAGACTATTGCGTCAATTTGTTTTTTACCATCTCCAAGAATTTTTGATTTTTGTAAAATTGCGAAGACGATTGTAAATACTAAGATAAAAGGAAGTATAGTTTCAACAAAAATAGGATTGGACAATATAGTTGGTCCGCCGTATGTGGAAGCATTCGCCATTTTTTAAATAAGAGAAGGGATTATTTAAAGCTTTTTGATGTTGAGTATTTGGAAGAAATTAAAATTCTTCTAATTGTTGAGATGCTTGAGCTTGGGCAGGCATGTCTGATTCATCTCTCATTGGAAGAGAACCTTTATTGATTATCATAATCTCACCGATTGTTTTTACAAATTGGTGCGGGATGACTACACCTCGGGCGCCGCCGAACATTGATAGGAATGAAGAGCCAACCTTGATTTTCCATCCTTCTATTTTGTTGTCTGTTAGATTAACTTCCTCTACTTGCCCAAAGAAGTCACCTTCGGACGTAAAAACTTGTTTTCCAACAATTTCCGATATCTTTTTCATTTTTAACATGTTAGTTTTTGAAAACGGGAGTATTTATATTTTGTGCTTTTTGGAGAGCCATGTTTTTTTGTTATTTTTAAACTCTTTTGAGATAGCCATAATCTTTATTAAACCTTTTTTCATTGTTTTTTCATGAAAAAGGAAGAAGTTGGAAGTATTTTAATAGGGATATTAATGCTGTTTGTTGTTTTTAGTTTGGGATTTGTTTTTAATGGAGACATGGGTAAACTTGGAGAAGTTTTTATTTTTTCGGCGATTGTGATTCTAGTTTCTATTTTTGTTAAAAAAGCCATAGCTTATACATTGGATTCAAGAGTTGAACATAGAATCTGGAATGTTTATTGGTTTGGTTTCAAGTCAAATTATCATTTTAAAAATGAAATTCCTTTTGGAATAATCCTTCCTTTGCTATTGTCTGTTTTTTCTTTAGGTATTTTTAAATTTCCTATGGTTCTTAGTTATGAGAGCAGGGCATTGAAACATAGAGCTGCTAAGAGATATGGATTTTATAGTTTTACGGAGATGACTGATTGGGATAATGGCTTGATAGGTGCGGCGGGAATAATTTCCTTGCTGGTTGTTTCCATAGCTGGATATATTATGGGATATGAATATTTATCTACGATGGCCGCGTATTATGCTTTGTTTAATATGATTCCTGTATCAACTCTGGATGGGACGCAGATATTTTTTGGAAGTAGGATTATATGGAGCGTTTTAGCATTTATTTGTTTGATATTTGCGCTTTATGCTTTTATGCTCGCGGCGTTTTAATGTTTGGGGTTGTAATTGTCTTGGCTGGGATGGATGTTTTGAATGTTGAGGAGAAAATTAGTCGACAGGCTGTAAGGGAATGACCTATGCCATTTAGCACCGAAAAGTTTATTTATCGTCGGTGCTTATTATTTATATGAATAAAAAGACGAGTGAAAGGAGGTTAAATAATGTAAAAAATTCTTTTTCTTCAGAAAATTAAATTTTACAGGAGTGAATAGAAAGAATTAAATATGATTTTGCTCATTAGATTTATATGGTAAACGAAATTAAAATTTGGTATAATCGCGCGAAAAAGGATTTGGTTGCTGCGAAGCATAGTTTAGAATCTGGAGATTATGAATGGGCTGGCTACCAAGTTCATCAATCTGTTGAAAAAGCTTTGAAAGCTGTATATATCAAAAAAAATAATAAATTAATTAAAATTCATGATTTAGTATTATTAGCTAGGAAGATTAATGCTCCTAATGAAATAATAGAAATTTGCAGTAAAATAAACCCTTCCTTTTTAGATACAAGATACCCAGATTCTTCTAAAGATTATACAATTGAAGAAGCTCAAGATTTAATAAATTTTGCAGAGGAAATCTTAAAATGGACAGAAAAATACTTATAAAAAATCTGAGAAGATTTAAGAAAAAAGTAGAAAATAAACATGAAATAAAAAAAATGGTTTTATTTGGCTCAAGGGCGAAGAAAGATAAAGTAAGGAACGAAAGCGATGTTGATTTAATTGTGGTTGGAAAATTTAAAGGCAAGAGTAATTTAGAAAGAGCTCCACCACTTTATTTAGAGTGGGATCTTGATTTACCAGTAGATTTTTTATGTTATACTCCTGAAGAATTCAAAAGACTTTCTAAAATTGTTAGTATCGTTAGAGAGTCTAAAAAGAACGGCATTATAATTAGATGATATATTTATATAGTGAAACACAAAATGAAAAAAAGAGGAATACATAAAAATAAGGGAAAGGGATTTTATATCAAGGGAAATAGAATTGTGCTTGGAAGCACAAAGAGCAAGGTTGCTTTTTTTGGGATATTGTTTTTGTTTGGAGTTGTGATTGCTTTGGGTGGGATGGATGTTTATGATATCCTCATTTCTTCTTGAGTTTATCTTTTTCTTTCTTGAGGTTGAAATGTTTGGCTAGAAATTTTATAACTTCTTGAAAGGTTATTGGCTCTGAGATAAGAGAAGCCATGTCTTCATCCCATTTATTCTTCAGAATTTGTGCTTTGTTGAACATTTTGATAATTGAAAACTCTTTGCCTGATTCTTTACACTTTTTTTCTGCAACTTCTAAATTGAATGGAATTTTCTTTTTTATTATCATATAAACATCATAATGATCTCTAGGCTTGTTTCTTGTTATTGCTGCTCTTAGTTTTTCTGCAGAGATTTCTTCTCTATTGAGAGTTTTAATGCTGAATTCTGGAATAAATTCTTGATAAAAGTGATTAATTTTATGTATCTCTGTTTTTAGATGAATAGTTGCTCTTTTGTTTAGGTCTATGAAAATCTCTCCTTCATTTAATCCGAATTTGTATTTTGCTATCATTCTTAAGAACCCATCTCTAATCTTGCCCTCAGTAATACTATCGAAAAATCCCGAGTCTTTTAGAACCTTTGAAATTTCTTCTTTAACTACATTTTCATTTCTTGTTAAAGTAAAGTCTATGTCTTCAGATAATCTTGCATGATTAAGAAATATTTTATTTAATGCTGTTCCGCCTTTGAAATAAATTCCATCAACATCCTTTATTAAAAAAAGAATGAGTGTGATAAAATAATCTTTAATTAGAAGTTTCCTGCTAAAATTATGCTGAGAAGCAATGTTATTAAATTCCTCTTCTCTTAATCTCTTAGTTTCATCCATTTTTTACTCTCCTTTTTATTTATTATCTTAAAATCATGCTCTTGAATCTTTATGGTTGCTGCTTTTTTTATTGCATTATCTTTTGTTGATCTATGAAAAATAATTTCAGTGTTTAATACCCTAAATTTTCCTTGTCTCCTTGTTGTATAAACATCATATCTAAATGGGATTTGGTCAGTAAGCCTCCAGTAGTTAGCTGCTCCCCACCCTCCAATATAATAATTTTCTCCGTTCATAACTTCGTCTATAACTACAAATGGTTCTTCTGCCCAAGCTCCGGACTTTGCCTTTATAGGAACAAGATAATATTTTGTTCTATTTAATTTAAATATCCTTTTTTTCTTTACAAGTCCTTTTATTGTGTTATATCTTTTTGTTTTATCTTTAAAAAAATGTTCAATTTCTTGAACTGAAAAGAAATATTTTTTATTAAATTCGAGCCAAGCTATAATTTCGACTTCTTTTTTTGAAAGCCCTTTTATCTCTATTTTATTGTTTTTAATTTTTTTCATCATAATCTTAACATTATCTAGTAATTATGTTACTAATTGATGTTATATAAATCTTTCGATTTTTTGGACTTTTTAGACTGATAGAAATTATTTGAGAGACTGCATTCTTAAGTATTTGAGTCAGATGAAAAGAAAGAGCTTACTTTTCTAAAGTCAAATACCGAGGTTCCCCTTAATTAAGTTGCTTCTTTTTTGCTAATCTCTGTATACACCTTCCCGCTATTTGTTAACTTAATCAACGGGAAGGTGTATAGTCAAAACCATTGGTTTTGCGAGTGAGCTGAAAAATTGATTGTTTTCAACAAATCAATCTTTCCAATAAACGAGATGTTATTAACTTTAATCTCATTATTCATGATGGCAATGATATTTTATGCCAATATAAAGGGGTATTTGTTAATTGCAGTGTTGCATAAATAATTATAGGAAGAATGTATAAATTAAGATTTACTTTTATCTTTTGTAATTATAACATAAACTTCTTTTCCTAGATAATG
>Ga0209514_10005221_pt1 | contig 16797 bp, 17 predicted proteins | sample Subgrocontami58m_FD_187452 | JGI IMG/M metagenome (GOLD analysis project Ga0209514, IMG submission 187452) | Subsurface groundwater microbial communities from S. Glens Falls, New York, USA - GMW37 contaminated, 5.8 m (SPAdes) (version 3) | ecosystem: Environmental > Aquatic > Deep subsurface >...
GCCCGCCCGGATGACCGGCATCCGGCCAGCCCGACAGAGTCGTTCTGGCGGGTCGGACGGGGGGTTGGGGGTGGTTACGAATCAATGCCACCGCCTCGTACACCGCGCTCAACGCCGCAGGCTCGTACGCGTAGTCGACGATCACTGTGAACGGTTGTCCCTCCTCAATCTTCTCGAGTCGACCAGGCACCGGCTCGAGCTGCTCGACCCCACGGCGAATCACCTCATGTTCAAACCCCAACAACGCAAGTGTCGCGATCGGGACAATTGCGTTCTCGAGGTAGAAGCGTCCGATTGGCTTGAAATGAAAATCCAGGCCCGACCAGGAAAACGTCGTACACGTTGCCTCAAACATCACGTCTGCCACCTGCACGGGAGTTGTGTTCAATCGCGCCAACGACTCAACACTCGCGCCTCGCCATGACACACCCCCATACCGATCCGCCTCAAACGACAAGAAGTACTCGGCGTGCGGATCGTCCAGGTTCACCACGATCGATTTCTCGATCTCGTGGTCGTTGATGTGTTTGCGAGGGAGACGACTTAACCGAGCGAACAGTTTGCCCTTCGCGGCCTTGTAGTTTTCAAATCCTCCGTGTGCCTCGATGTGCTCGGGCGTGAGATTGGTAAACGCGAGTAGATCGTAGTTGATCCCAATGTGGCGGAACTGGTAGATCCCTTGCGAGGACGTTTCGATCACGGCGTAGCGGCATCCGGCATCGACCATCTCACGCAAGAGCTTCTGCGTCTGGAACCGACCGAGCATGGTCATCTTCTTGTCATTGACCCATTCGCGGTCAGCGACTTTGAAACTCGCCGTGGTCGTCCAGCCCACGCGCTCACCCGCGGACTCGAGCAACCGTCCGATGAACTGCACGGTCGTGGATTTGCCGTTCGTTCCCGTCACTCCGATCACGATCAACCGCTCGGACGGATGCCCAAACCAAAACGCAGCCAGCCGCGCCAGCGCATAATGGTACGCGCTAATGAGTGGCTCTGGAGTAACGGAACGTAAAAACGACTTCAACATAGGGTAGAGACATTTTAGCATAAACTCCCAGAATGACTTCGATCCCGTGCTGTGTTAGGATATGCGCATATGGAAAAAATAATGACTATTTCAAAAAATGAATATCGGCATCTGCAAGGAATTGAACGCAAGTACGAAGCTCTACGCCGTTTATTTTCTGTAGCAGAAGCTGGCAAACTGGAATCCCCGCCCATCCACGATGCTTCTATCGTTCTAAAAACAATGAAGGACAGTGGCCGCTACAATACCGCATTCCTGAAAAGCCTCGCCAAAGGAATGAGGGAGTCTAGGACATTCAACTCCCCATAGCGATATGCCAAATGTGCTGCCACTGTCGGCAAGACTGGAACGCTACCTGAAACGCCATAATCTCACTCGCATTTGGGAGAAGCAGCTGGCGTTTTTTCGTTCCAATCCGTTTCACCCATCACTGCATACGGAACTGTTGGAGCCTCGCTATCTGCGAATCTACAGCTTTCGTCTTACCCGTTCCTACCGAGCCATTTTTGTATACCGAGGTGGCGATGAGGTGGAAATCATCGATATCAACAATCATTATCGATAATTCTTTCAGCGTGACTTTCTAAGACCCCCAGACTGCCAAACACCGGGGTCAAGTCTCGTAAAAACCACGAGTCCTAAATCAACGCAACCTAGCGATAAGATCGTCACTGGGTGTGTATCTCTCGCGTTCGCTCGCGTCTTCGCGCAAAAAGAAAAGCCCCCCCGTTGAGGGAGAACCTTTTAGGTTACTGCGTCCTGCGCAGGCGCGCTGCGAGCGCGCGAGCGGCGACGGCGTGGGTTTCGATGAGCTTCTTGGAGCTCGCGGGCATCTCGAGCTTGTCCATGCGAGCCTCCTTGGACTGGGGGAATGGAAAGAACCATCTAAGACCCCCCAGACGATGAGAGAGTACACCCTCTGTTGTGAATCTTGGAAAGTCGGCCGTTGCCACACGCACGTTGAACAACGAGCTTTGACCGTTCCGGTGCATTTTGATAAATTTTGGAGATATGAGACCTGCAATACAAAAAACGCACACCGCGACGAGCTCCAGTGCCACGCGTAAACCGTGGAACGTCATGCGCACAGCACCTGTTGATGTCAACCGCGACGATGGCGCGTGGGCAGCAATCACGGGTCTTTGGAAGGGGCGGCGTGTCGGTGATGCTGTTGCGTATCAGCGTCGCATGCGCAAGGAGCTTGAGCGCACCTCGCACGCATGATTGTCCTTGACACAAATATCATCATCGGTCGATTGAAAGGCGATGGGTAGATCATCCGCATGCTTGATGCCGCTCGCCGGAATGGAGAGTTTTTCGTTCTTTCTGTCATTACTGAACTGGAGTTGTTCGCTCATCCGATTCTCAAAGACGAGGACGTGATCCATATTGAAGGACTATTACACACCGTTCGCGTGGTGCCGCTTGACTCGACTCTCGCCAGACGTGCTGCCTCCTTGCGACGAAACACATGCCTCAAACTTTGTGACAGTATCATCGCCGCAACGGCAATCTTGCTCGATGCGCCAATCATGACATGCGATAAGGCGTTCCAAAAAATAGATGAGCTGCAGACGATCGTTCCGCAATGCCTGATCTCCAAATCGCATCCAACACAAACAACCTCTTGAAGAGGTTGTTTGTGTCACAAAAAAGAAAAGCTCCCCGTTGAGGGAGAGCCGTTGAGGTTACTGCGCCCGGCGCAGGCGCGCGGCGAGGTTGCGAGCGGCCGCGGTCGGATCGCCGAGCTCCGCGTTGACGTCGTCGTAGAGCAACGCGCTGTGCAGCGCGTACTCGGCAGGATCGCCATCGAGCTCCTGCTGGGCCTTGAGCTCGGCCAAGAGGTGGCCGTGATGGCCGTTGAGGGTCTCGCGCAAGGCGACCAGGTCGACCTGGTCTCCGCTGGCCTTGCGGTTGCGACCCTCGATGAGGAGATCCAGCTGCTTGAGCTTGGGCTCCAATTGGTCGTGGAGCTCCCCCGCGATCTGCTGACCGCGAACCACGTCGAGGCTTGTGGGCAGTCCTGCCTTAGCCTTCCGATCCTGGAACTCAATCTCCCGGCAAAAATCCTCGTAGATCTTCACCTGACGGTCGAGCTCAAGCGTGTCGAGGATCAGTCGGTCCTTCAGGACCTCCTCCTCATCGGGCATCCGTCGATGGCGGTACTGCTTGTCAAAGACAAGCTTGCGCCACTTCAGAATTCCGGCGAGGGTGGCGTGGCAGAAACCAATGGTCACCGCGCCACAGATCACCGCGCAGGCAGCACTCACGCCACCGAGAATCGAGTTGTTGAAGTCGTCGATCCACATCGGATCGTCAACGAACAGATTCCAGGACATCACGCCGGCTCCAAAGGTCACAAGGCCAAGGAAGAGGGTTCCGATCGGGCCAGCGGTGAACGCTGTTTCTGCTTCAGACGCTCGTTCAGCTTTGTACGCGTCTCCGCGCTGGGCTGCTGCGTGGGCTTTGATGAGCTTCTTGGAGCCTTCTGGCATTGAAAGTGCGTCCATGTGAACCTCCTTGGACGTGGAATCGTAAAGGGCCATCTAAGATCCCCAGACGATGTGAGAGTACACCATCTGTGGATCTTGGAAAGTCGGCCGTTGCCACACGCCAGTCCCGCAAGCGGAACTCGTAGGCGTGCGGCAACGGCCAAGCTTGCGCCCCCGTGAGGGGGGCTACCTCTTTGCTGTGAGCGACGCAGCCTCGAGACGAGCCTCGGCATCGGCCTGCTCGGCCTCCATCGAATCGCCGAACCAACGCATAAACCACCTGTCGTTGGTGGTGCACCCGTTGACGCACACCACCTCGTGAGACAGACCCGCGTAGGACACGAGCATCTCACCGGTGATAAAGTCACGACACCAGACGACAGGATTTGGCGTCACGCGCAGCTCGGCCTCGCGTGGATCCTGTACCGACTGATCCATGGGCCAGTTCTCGCGTCGCATGCGCTCCCGCCACATCTGGGCGAAGTACTTGCGGAGGCTGTCGAGACGCTCGGCCTCGTCCATCTTCCACACGATCAGCTCTTGGGTGAGGGAGAGCTGCCTGGCGACGGCATCAAACTGCGGCAGCAACAGGAAGACTCCCTTTGGCCAGCCCTCGAGATACTTGACATCTGGAGCCAAGAGCTCCACGACCGGAACCGTCCGGTTGAGCTGACTCGCCCAGTGAATGCTCACAACTCTCCGTCCGCCGTACAGGCCAGGGATGTCGACGGCCTCCAGCGGCTGGCTCTGCGCGAGGAGGTCGGGAGCAACCTGCCGCGCGGTCAGCGTCAATTCCGAGGGAATGTCGCGGACGGAGCAAACACCCGCGCCCTCGAGCTTCTCTTGCAAACACTTCAGGACGAGTCCTTGAGCGTGGGGGATGGCGGTGTACAAGCCGTACGCGGCCAGGCGCCGCTCGGCACGATCCACATCCCTACAGGCCAGGCTGACGACATCGCACAGCCGGTGGTCGATCCTGCCGGCCTGAATAGCCTCGGCGATCGCCTTAGCACCGGGCTCGACCTCCACCTCGACTTCGAGCGTCTCGGTGACCTTGCCGCGGAGCAGCTTCACACGATCGGCGACGTAGCGCCCATCGCGCAGCCACCGGTGACCGATGAGATGCGCGTCGCTCGAGTTGAAACTCATGGGGGACTCCTTCTGACGGCCAAGCCGCCAACGATTATGAACTTCTGACGCGTTCATCGCGCCATGCAAGCTGACGACCATGGTCGCACGCTCGCACGGGGCGGTGAAATGAGGTTTGTTTGACCCTCATTGATGTCAGAGTTATACTTTGCATATATGAGAATAAAAGAGGCTCAAAAACTTCTTCAACTTGAACGGCGTGTCGCTACTTTGGAACAACAGGTTATGCATGCAACACCTTTGCCTACCAAGAGTTGGGACGTATGGAAGCGCACGGCTGGCAGTATTTCGCAAAAAACTGCCAAAGCCATGCTTGCGCATGTACAACGTAGCCGCAATGAATGGTCCAAGCGAGAACAGGAGCTCACAAAACTCTGGAAACAACGTGCGTCTTAACGTATGGCTCACGTGCTGCTTGATACCAACATCCTGATACTTCACTTGCTGGGCGTCGAACCGCTTGATTTCAAACCACTCGAAGTAGCCGTCTCATATATCAGTGTGTTTAAACTGTTGCGTTACCCAGGCTTATCGGCCGCAGAAGAAAGAAACATCCACGAACTACTGGATAACTGCCTCAAGATTCCTGTGGCCGAACAAATCACGTTGCGCGCGGCAAGACTTGCTCGCACATGTTCAGTGGCAATGCCTGATCTGCTCATAGCCGCTACGGCACTGGAACTTCATTTGCCTCTTATCACGAAAAATGTAAAGGACTTCAAAAAAATTCCAAAGTTAGTCATACAAGACTCAATCGTGTGAAGGTCCGGCAATCGGTTTCACCACGAAAACAATCTCTCTCAAGAGGTTGTTTTGTGTTCGAAGGAACCTCTCATCCGCCGCCATTCGACAAGCTCATGGCGAAGGAAGTTGAGATCCCCGTACCAAAGCTCGCGTTGTTGCGATGGTACGGGGCAAGCCCCGACCAGCACGTTATCGCGTTGGTACGGGGAGCTCGTTGGGGTGGGCTTGGGCGACCTCGGATCGCCCCACCCGGATGAAGGAACACTGCCGCGCCCGAGGCACGCGGGGCTAGCGAGGGCTAGCCCTGGAGGGCGGCGACGGCCGTGAAGAGGATCGGCTTGAACTCCTCCCACCGCGCGGGCGAGAGGTGGAGCAGGAATGGGGTGTTGGAGATCACCCCAGCCTCCAGGCCGCGCGGCCAGTCCGAGGGGACGAGCTTGGCGAGGTCGATCCACGCGGTCTCGCCCAGCTTGGTGCGCGCGAGGCTGACCTGCGCGCCCGCGAGCTTCCCGATCGGGCCGTCGCTCTTGATGAGCACGGTCACCAGCGCGCCGCGATCCAGCAAACCGGTGAGGGTCGGCTGGTCGTAGGCGGAGGCGCCGCGTACGTCGAGCGAACGGACGCCCGGCGCCAGGTCTTCGATGCGCAGGGCGAGCTCGCGCGCGACCTCCACCCTGCACTCATACTCCTGGGCGTACTCGTTGAGCATACGCCCGCCCTGCTCTTCGTCCCCGTTGACGGTCTGGGCGAAGGCGAAGGCGATCAGCCCGAGTACCTCGTCCCGGTTGGGAGCACCGAAGGGCGGCAGCGCGCCCCAGGCCCGCACGAGACGGAATCCCAGGGGCGAGAGCGCCTCGACGGTCTTGCCGGCGATCGGGCCGTCGAGCACGGCCGCGTCCTCGTCGAGCTGGGGGTAGGTGACCCCGATGGCCTTCAGGGCGGCGGTCAGGCCGTCCTGGTCCGCGTCCGCGATCACAATCGCGTAGGCGAACTCGCCCTTCTCGACCAGGCTCGAGCACGCGGGGTGCTCCTCTCGCGTCTTCACGACGGCGCGCTCCCCCAAGAGCGCGCGTACGGCCGCGACGTTGCTGCCGTCGCGGTCGGCGTCGGCGTGGTGGTCGCGCAGGTGCACGGTCGCACCGCCAGACTCCAGCGCCTGAACGAGAGCCACCAGCCCTGCCGTGGGCGGGTGGTCGATGATGACCACGTTGCGCCCCTTGATCGGGGTGGTGTCGTCGATCGCGAGGGCTGCCGAGTGCCCCTCCTGGGTCTGGAAGACCTTGCCCAGGTAGAGCTCGGCCGGGGTGGAGTCGGGGAAGTCGAAGTCGAGGTAGTGCTGAATCCGCACGAATCGCATGTTTTCTCCTGTCGGATGGCGGCACATGGAGCCGACCCGAAACTTGCTCGCCTCGGGATTTTGAACTTGAGTCCCACCGCCGCGAAGATGCGGCGGGAGACTCCCAGAGCTTGCGCTCATTTCAAGGCTCGTCCAAAACGACAAGCTCCAAAATCAGCGCAACCTAGCGATAAGATCGTCACTGGGTGTGTATCTCGTAGTGAAATCTCTCATCCGCCGTGAGGTGAACCTCGCGAAGGAAGTTGAGATCCCCACCGTAGCTGGTAGAGCGACGGCGGGGGTCGTTGGGGTGGGCTGGGGCGACCTAGGATCGCCCGAGCCCGAGGAAGGAACTATTCGCGCCTAGGACGCGGGGCTAGCTGGGCTAGCCCTGGAGGGCGGCGCGGATTGCCGCGATGGCCCTCTGCTCGTCCGCGAGGTCGACGTTCACCTTCTGGGCGAAGCCGCCCAAGGGGGTCACGCCGGAGGCGCGGACGATCATCATGAGGTCGAGCCGCTTGTCGGCGGTGCCAAAGGCCACGAGGATCTCCTTGGCCTGCTTGGCCGGCACGAAGGCCTCGCCCTCCAGCGCTACGACCCGAGCGCCGTCGAGGTAGAGCTCGGACATGAGCGTCGTCATGTCCACCGCCTTCCCGGTCGCGACGACCCGGACGATCCCGTTGCCCAGGAACTGCCTGGCGGTCATGATCACCGTGTGGTTACGGAGGATCGCCTCGTACTCGGCGATCCAGTTCAGGATCTTCTCGTCGGCGTCCCAGTTCCAGGCGAAGTGGCGCGCGAGGTAGACGCGCCGTGTGTCGTCCTGAATCCGCGACTTCACGGCCTGGTTCACGAGCGCACCGAAGTGCGTCGTGAAGTCCATCCGGTCGGCCGCGTCGGCCGCGTCGAACAGCTCGTGCGTGTGGATGCCCACCTCCACGCCGGCGTCCGCGAGCGCGCGCCGGAGCACCTCGCCGGAGGACTTGGGGGCGTCGTCCCCGTCGTTCTGCGACTGCGGCTCGATCACGAGCCCGTCGAAGGAACCTAGCACCGCCAGCCAGTCCTCGCGCGAGTGCTCGTCGATGACGGCGACGAGCTGGTTGCCGCCCGCCCGCAGTGCCGCGATGAAGTCCGCGGTCATCTGCGGGTTGCGGTTGTTCACCGCGAGGTCGACCAGCGCGACCTTGCGGCCGCTCCACTCCCTCACGGGGAGCTTGTCGACCGTGAAGGCCTGCGTGAACTGCAGGCCGACGTCATCACGGCCGATGATGCGCAGGAGCGCCGCGGCCGTGCAGATGCCATCGACGGAGCCGACCGCGACCACGAGGTCGACGTCGGCGAGGCGGGTGAGGCTGGTGCCGGTGAGGTCTGTCATGTTCTCCTCCATCTGAAAGGCGGCACATGGAGCCGACCCGAAGCTTTCTCGCCCCGGGATTTCTAACCTTGAGTCCCCCACCGTAAGAGCACGGCAGAAAGACTCCGGAGCTTGCGCTCATTTCAAGGCTCGTCCAAAAAGACAAGCTCCGAAATTAGCGCAACCAAGCGATAAGATCGTCACTGGGTGTGTATCTCGTCGGCTACAAACTCTAACCACCCCTAGCCCCTCCTTGAAAAGGAGGGGGATCGAAAAACCGATCTTCAATCGCAGGCAAAAGAGACTGCAACCGAAGGATCGGTTTATCGCCAATGAGCTTGCGCTCGGGTCATGGGCGATGCATGTCTCTCTTCCCCAGGTTTTGAAGAGAGCATTAAACCATTTTTTGTCCGCTTTGTCAAGAGAACCCGCCAATAATCGGCCATTTTGAAAAATTTTCACTTCCCACCGTCTGAAAATGGGATTATACTTTGTTCATAAATATGTCTATCCATCTAGAACACTACCCTGTAGAGAAGCTGAAAAAAGAAATCCTTAGCGCTATCGGCAAGCATGTTGACCTCAAGACGCACAGAGTGTTCTTCTTTGGCTCCCGCGTCGCAGGCATTGGATCGGAACGATCTGACATTGATGTTGGAATCGAGAGTCAAAAACCGATCGATTGGCTTACCATGGGACTGATAAAGGACGAAGTGGAACATATTCCAACTCTCTACAGCATCGACATTGTCGATCTTGCCGCGACACCAGAAAAATTCCAAAAAATCGCTAAGAGCTCTATTGAGCTCATTGAACCTCTATGACCAAGTACCTCTCTCTCATGGAAGACTTCGAGAAAGCCTTGCGGCGCCTGGAGGAAGTTCTCCAAGTTAAAAAGGATGAATTTATCAGAGACTCGGCCATCAAACGTTTTGAAATTGTTTTTGATCTTGGCTGGAAAACGCTCAAAGCATTCCTTCAGGACGTGCATAACAGCAGTGCATGTGTCTCACCGATCACCTGTTTTCGTGAAGGGTTGAAGGTAGGTCTGATCGAACACGACGAATTCTGGATTGAAATCAAGAACATCCGAAATCTTACTCTTCACGCCTACAACAAAGAAACAGCGGAAGAAGTCTATGCGGCGTTACCAAAAGTCCTCTCCCGTTTTCAACAGCTGTACGAATCGATGAAACGAACAGAAAACCCGTAAGCTATACTTGCGGGTTTTTCATCTGACCTCCCAGCTTCTCAAACGCGGCCTTGAACTGGTCGCCGCGGTCAAATTCGTTCTTGAACATCCCGAAGCTCGACGTCCCGGGCGAGAGCAGAAGCACGTCCCCGAGCTTGGCGTTTTCGTAGGCAGTCTTCACCGCGGCCTCCATCGAGGTCACACGCACACTGGGCGCACCGTCGCCGATTGCGGCCTCGATGTCATTGGCCGCGTCGCCGTCAAAAATGACGACGTACTTGCACTGCTCGCCAACCATCTTACCCATCTCGACGAAGCCGAGTCCTTTAGATGACCCACCGCAGATGAGCACGATGTTCCCGCCCTTGCCGAAGCGTTTGAGCGCGGCCATGACGCCCTCGGGGCTGGTGCCGGTTGTGTCGTTGACGAACAACACTCCTTCGACTTCGCCAAGGATCTCTTGCCGCCCGGGGAGACCGGCGAACGTCTTGAGCGTCTCGTGGATGTCCTGGTCGCTCACTTCGGCCAGGTGGGCGGCAAGCGAGGCGCACAACGCGTTCATAATGTTGTGCTCGCCTTCGAGTTTGAGGTCGTGGACATGGGCGTAGTTCGTTGCCACGCCGCCCAGCCGACGGACAAAATTGTCGCCGTCGCGATAGACGCCATCTGCGCCCTGGGGGAGGACAGTCGCAGAGAACCAGTGGATGTGCTTGGACGGGATGCGGGCGGCAATCTCGCGCATAATCTCTTGGTCGGCATTGAGGATCGCGATCTGGTCTGGTTTCTGTTCTTGGAAAATCAATTCCTTCGCCGCCACATACGCCTCAAAGGATGGATACCGGTCGAGGTGGTCTTGGTACGCGTTGGTGAGCAGCCCAATTTGCGGACCCAGTCCCAAGCCCTCGAGAGATTCCAGCAGCCACGAGGAGAGCTCCAGCACGATCGGCACTGGTTCTTTTTCCTCAAGCAGCCAGTCGAGATCCTCCAAGGGCGAGCGGGTGATGTTGCCAGCCACGACGGTCTTTGGATGCGTGTGCTTGAGCATCTCGCCCCAGAGCGCGGTCGTGGTCGATTTCCCTCTCGTGCCAGTGATCGAAAAAATCGTGAACGGACAGTAGCGGAAGAAGAGCGAGATGTCCGACTCGATCGCAACGCCGTGCTCTTTGGCAAGGATGACAAATTCCGATTCGCGGGCAACGCCCGGATTTTGGACGACGAGGTCAACGTCAGTAAAGTTGTCCGCGTCATGCTTGCCCAACACGAACACCGGCTGGTAGATGTCGCGGTCTTTGAACTGCGCCCGGTACTGCGAGTACCAGTCCATGATCTCCGAAACAGACTCGCGCAGCTCTTCTTCGTCTTTAAGGTCGGTGATCACAAGCTGGGCGCCGTGGCGCATCAGCCACTTGGCCGCGCCAATGCCGCTCCCCTTCTTGTAGCGCCCCAACCCCATGACGGTCACGGTCGCGTCCTGAAAATTTTTGATACTGGATAGATCGATGGACATAGATTCAAAACTTCCCTCTTAGCCACGCCACGCGCACCGTCACCATGGCCGTGGCAACCTGAAAAAACATCTGCCCATATTGTAGCACAGCCAGCGGCCATCCGACTTTTTCATATTTGTGGCGGATCGAGAGGCCGGCAAGTTTTACCGCTCCGTATGGCAGGCCGTGGCTTCGACAATAATAGTTGAGCGATGCCTCGACCATGAACCCCTTGAGATACCGAGGCGGTACACGCTCGATGACTCCCCGACGCATCGCCCGCTCCCCCGCGACCAGGGGCAGCCAGCGCGTGAGCGCGGTCAACAGAGGCCCTCGATCGCGCAATCCGACATTCATCGCGCGCGACCCGTCCAAGACAGGCACAATCAACTGGGCGACATGCGCGCTGGTAAGCCCCAGCAAATCCGCGTCAAAAAACGCCACAATGGGCGCGTCCGTCAGCGTGAGCGCGTGAAGCATCGCTTCGCCCTTGCCTCCTTGGCGCGGGATCTCATGCACGCTCGCGCCAGCCTTGCGCGCAAGGTCGGCTGTGCGGTCAGTTGATCCGTCGCAGATGACGAGCACGTCGCTCAAGAATGGCGATGCCAACAGCGGCTTCACTACCTGGGCGATCGTCGCTTCTTCATTGTAGGCGGGAATGATAGCCGCGATGGAGGGCCTGCCCATATGCCTGTACTTAATGCGAAAGACGGGAAAGAGCCGCCGCAAGCGCTTCGCGCAATTCACGGCCCCCCTGCCTGCTTGCCTCTCTCCAGTCGTTCATGTACCCGTCAAACGTCATAAAGCTGATGGACTCCAAAATCCGCTGGACATAGGTGAGCGCGAGGCGATACTCCTCCCGCGCGACGACCCAACCAATCTCGTCTTCGTGCGTCTCTTCGCACAGCGCCAGAAAAATCTTGAGAGGAACCAGGTTCACGTTGGCATAGACGCGAAAAAATTCCCCCGCGTACTCTGTGTCCTGTTCGTACCCGTCTTTGGCAACGCTCTTTACGCCCATCGCCCACCTCTTTGCCTGTTGATAGAGCGGATGCGCGCGGATTTGGGCAAGCTCCCGCTGCCAGGAGCTAAACGGGTCAGGTGGTAGAGGCGAACGCGCATTGAGAATGGCCGGCGGGGGTTGCGAGACCTCAAACCCAAGCCGGTTGGAGAGTTGCCGATCGGATCCTTCTTCGGTTTCCAACTGCTCGCCAAGGATCGCCGACTCAAACGAGGTTTCGTCCCCGGGACGTTGAAAGGCGTCGTAGAGGTCTTCCAATTCATCCTCGAGGAGGTCTATCTCGTCGCGGCAAAAGATCCAAGGATAGCCGTACAGATGCGCGGTCATACACTCCCTCGACGCCCAATGGCAAGATCATAGGTCATCTGCTCAAGACGACTAAGATTTTTTTTGGCTTGATCAAATTTTGTGCGCAAGTACCCGGTCAGATCCAAGTCCAGCATGAACTCAATGACCATGCTCACGGTCTCTTGAACTTCCTGCAAGACCTCGGGATGGCCCAGAGTTACTTGACGCGTGGCATAGCGCACCAGCTCGCCTGTGGTATCCGCGAGTCCGGCGAGGTAAATCGAAGGCGCGTTTGCCCGCGCCTCCAAAGCCACGATCTTCCCGTGCTCCAGAAACCCCGCAAACAGCCTGCCTTCGGCATACTCCTCCAGCGCCGCGCGATACGATCCTTCGTCGCGCAACTCCGCAATGGAGCGGAACGTCTTCTCGATGGCGCCAAACTGCTTTGCCGCAGACGCGAGAAACTCCTGCGCGCCCTTCTGGTCGTCCCGATGCAGGGCAAAAATCGCGCGCTTTGATTTTGAGAGCGCGTCGCTGGATCTGGCAATCAGTTCACGACGCGCCCGGCTGTGCGCCTGGTACTTCGTTTGGACGTTCTTAAACGCGCTGGGTCGTTTCATAGAGGTCTCTGCAAAAGTCATTAAGTCGTTGAGTCATTGAGTGGTTGAGTGAATCGCACAAGAGCGAATGACTCAACGACTCAATCACTCAACGACTTTGTCAAAACTCTCACGAGTGTTTTGAGGAGCTGTGGACACAAGCCAAAAGCTCGATGATCCGTTTTGCCGCCTCCTCCTGATTTTGTGACTGGTGGCGAATCTGCGACTTCTGGCGGCGAATATACTTGGCGACAGATCGCGGGTAGGTGGAGTGGCGAGTCATAGGGAAAGGTGGAAGAGGTGGATTAGGTGGCGGAGGTGGAAAAGGTGGAACGAGAACGTCTCATGAGAAAAAACTCCTTTGCTAACTCAATCGCAAAGAGCTTGACCAACCCCATCATAATCAAGAGTCCCCAGTCGGGCAAGGAGAGCGGCACGATCTCAAAGGCCTCCTGGAAGAATGGCGTCAGCAGCGCCACCAACATCAGGCACAGTCCCAGACCAACCCCCAACACAAGCCACGGGTTGGAAAACGGATTGATGCGGAAGATGGTGCGTCGGAAGCTTTTGACCGCGAAGACGTACAGAAGCGAATCGATGCCAACGGCCGCGAACATGATGGAGCGGATCGTGTCGATATTCTCGCCTGTGCTCAAAAGCCAGAGATACAGGGCGAAGAGGACAAGATCGGTCACCACGCCGATGATGAAGACGATCATCAGCATCTCGCGATTGAGCACGGACTCCTTGCGCGGACGCGGCGGGAGCTTCATGACATCGCGCTCGCCAGGCTCCAGCGTCAAACCGACGTTGGGGAAACTGTCCGTCACCAAGTTGATCCATAAAATCTGCAAGGGCAGCAGCGGCAATGGAAGACCCATGAGGATAGATCCACCGATCAGCACGATCTCGGTGAAGCTACCGGCGAGCAGATACACCGTGGTCTTGCGGATGTTGTCGAAGATCACGCGACCTTCTTCAATGGCGGCGGTGATGATTCCCAGGTTGTTGTCCAAGACGACAAGGTCGGAAGCTTGCTTGGCCACGTCCGTGCCCGAGCCCAGCGCAATGCCGATGTCCGCGGCCTTGAGCGCGGGCGCATCGTTGACGCCGTCGCCCGTCATCGCCACGACTTCGCCGCGCGCCTGCCATGCGCTCACAATGCGGATTTTATGGCGAGGTTCCACGCGCGCGAAAATTGTGATTTGCGAAATACGCTGTGCAAGCTCCTCGTCGCTCCAGGCATCCAGCTCGCGTCCCGTCACCACGCCCTGCGTGCCTTCGACGAGCCCCGCTTCCTCCCCGATCACCCTGGCCGTATCCGGATGGTCACCCGTCAGCATAATCGTCCTCACGCCCGCCGCGCGCGCGTCCTCAATCTGCTGCGCAACCTCTGGACGCAACGGATCACGCAGTCCGACGAACCCAAGAAAGACAAAGTCGCACAGACTCTCCTCCCGCAGCGATCCCCCCTCTTCCCAACCCGTCCGAACGGACGTTCGTCCGGGCGGAGGGGGGGCTAGGGGGGGTTGCCGAGGGGCTAGGGGGGGAGGGAGTGGAGACGTATCTTGTGTGCGATGCGCAACCGCGATCAATCGAAGTCCCTTGCGCGCGAGCTCACGCTCCTGTTCGTCGATTCTGTGACGGATCTCTGGAGTCATTGCGACCACGCTCCCGGCGACTGACACTTGGCTGACAAACGGTGCGATGTGGCTCCACGCGCCTTTGAGCATGACGAGCGTCCCCACGTCGGAGGCGTGCGCCGTGGCCATGTACTTCCTCGCGCTGTCAAACGGGATCTCTCCTGTGCGCGGGAGAGCGGCGACGAGCGCCTCGCTATCCACGCCAAGCTGTGCAAGCGCCAGCAACAGCGCGCGCTCGGTCTGGCTCCCGCGAGCCTGTTCCCCATCCAAGACGGCATCATTGCACAGCGCCATCACGCGCAGCATTTCCTCGACACAGGGCGGCCGTGGTGTTTGGAGCTGCGCGAGGCCGTAGGTAGCATCCAGCGTCGAGAAGTGCGTGACACGCATCTCCCCTTGCGTGATCGTCCCGGTTTTATCCGTACAAATGATCGACACGCTCCCGAGCGTCTCGGCTCCCACCAGCGTGCGCACCAGCGACTTGCGCTTGAGGATGCGTTGCATGCCGATCGCCAGAATGATGGTCACGGACACTGCCAGCCCCTCGGGAATCGCCGCAACCGACAACGCGACGGCCATGCTGAACATCTCCACATTTGAACGCCCCAAAACAACGCCGGACACAAACAACCCCGCGACGAGTACCAGCACAATGATGGCAAGTCCCCTCGCCAAGCGCGCGAGCTGCGCTTGTAACGGCGTCGCTCCTTCGCGGGTCTGCTCCACGAGCGTCGCAATCATGCCAAGCTGTGTGCGTGCGCCTGTCGCGAGCGCGAGGGCAAGACCGCGACCACCCACCACACTCGTCCCTGCGAACACCAGGTTGTGGCGCTCGGCAAGGATGGTGTCGATCGGGAGTGGCTCGACTCCTTTGAGAACGGCTGCGGACTCGCCCGTAAGCGTTGACTCGTCGACCATCATCTCAACCGTTTCTAAAAGCCTCGCGTCCGCGCTCACCCGATCACCCAGGTGCAGCACCAGCACGTCGCCCACGACGATCTCGCGCACGTCGATCTCCTGCTCGCGGGAGCCTCGACGCACCAACGCGCGCGGTAGCGTCAATGAACGCAGGCGCTCAAGCGACGCGTTGGCCTTGTACTCCTGGATGAATCCAACCACCGTATTGAACACAACCGCCGCGGCAATCACCCCCGCGTCCACCCACTCCTGCAGCACGGCGCTCAACACGCAAGCCACCACAAGCACGAGAATGAGCGGATTGGCAAACTGCCGCGTAAACACCTCGCCCCAGTGATCGGCCTTCTTGTGCGGCAGCTCATTGGGTCCGTCCGCGTCGAGACGACGTTGCGCTTCCTCGCTGACAAGACCGTCCGCAGAGCTTCTAAAACGCGCGAGCGCGTCCTCTGGGGAGGTGGCATGCCAGGCAAAATCCGTCTGCGTACTCGTCGAAATCATATGGAGCATTGTACGTTGACTGAAAGAAATTGAGAACCTCCCATCGTGGGAGTAGAATGAGGAAGGCGTAATTCCTTCCCACAGGATGAACGATGGACGACGACCTACAGCACATCGCTCTGTTCCCGCTCACCATCGAGCTTGACGATGACGACCTGGGCTGGACCCACCTGATCGGAATCGGAAGCACGACGACCTTGGATGAGTTGCCTGCTCCGTTGCGGGAGCGAGCGCGACGCGCGATCGCGTTCCTCAAGGAGCGCGGCATTGCGCACCTGGCTATCCAGGTCGGCATTTTCCCGGTGTGCCTGTACAACGACGCTCGCAGGACGCTGCCCGAAGGCGAGCCCGACGATCTGATCGAGACGCTTCGACTGATGAGCTGGTGGATGGAGTGGAGCCACCGCCGCCTCTGCGCGCGCTGGTCCTGGAAGTGCCCGGAGTGCCAGGGCGAGGTCTCGCGTAAACGCGGGATCTGCGACAATCCGTCCTGCGCCTCCTGGAACATCCTGCACCTCATCACCGGCGAGACCATCCTCCGCCTGGTACCCAAGACCGGCACGAGCGCACGTTGACGACCAGAGGGAGCTGTGCCACAGTCCCCTCACGTCCCAGAGGGACGCGAAGCGAGGATTCACAATGCCCAACCATCAAGCACGTCTTGTGGCCTTCACGGTCTTCAACCGTGACCCACATCCTGAAATCGGCCCGCATCTCATGTACCTGGGCTTGGAAAGCAGCAATCATCTCCCTCACACCAACTGGCCGGACAACTGCACGGCTGCGCATGTCGGCGAGGCGTGCGTCGAGGAGCCACTCGGATCGGACAGCCGGTTCACCCAGATGCGCGTGAGCGGGACGCCCAGAGCTGGTCTCACGCTGGACTTTCTCTCGCTCGTGCACGTCGATGCGTTCAGCCACATGTCCAAGGGGTTCGTGTGGCTCCCCTTCCCTCCCTCCGCCCACGACATCCTCAACGCGGACTCTCGCGCCACGCTGGACGCGGGGCTCGCGATCCTGCGCGAGAACCTGGAACACGGCGACGG
>Ga0209514_10005222_pt1 | contig 16795 bp, 14 predicted proteins | sample Subgrocontami58m_FD_187452 | JGI IMG/M metagenome (GOLD analysis project Ga0209514, IMG submission 187452) | Subsurface groundwater microbial communities from S. Glens Falls, New York, USA - GMW37 contaminated, 5.8 m (SPAdes) (version 3) | ecosystem: Environmental > Aquatic > Deep subsurface >...
GACAGCTCGCCGACCCCGAGGCCGGTCGTGATCAGCAGCTCGCCGCCCTCGAGCCACGGAGTGGGATCGACGAGCTCCGAGACGTGCACCCAGCGCACGTCGTTGCCGAGCCCCTCCGCGCCGGCGGCGACGCCGAGCTGGAGCCCCTGCAGCCCTGCGATGTCGCGGACGGTCAGCATCGTTCCCTCGCCGCCCTTTGGACGGCCGGGCCAGGACGCTACTCCGTCTCCGCAGCGGAGCGCAAGAACAGGGGTCTCACGTAACTCACCTTCGTGACCGCCTCGGCGCGCGCGGGAGGCGATCGCCGCCATCGCCGTCGAGGCGTTCCCCGGACGGCCAGATCGTCGGTGGACCGATCGAGAAACACTAAGGTGGGCCCGTGAGCGGCCCGCGCGATGTCGGGGATCGAGGTGCCGACGACCTCCCCGCCGCTCGGGAGGCCGACGCCGGCTCCCAGGACAGGATCGAGCGCGCGAGACGGCGCGAGCGTGGAGCTACGCGCAAGCTCCACGAACGGATCAGGAGCAGTGAGGAGCTCTACGCGCAGGCGGCGCGGATGCTCGCCGCGCTCGACGCATCCGTCGAGGCTACCCGCGCGCTGCTGCGTCGAATGGGCTATCTCGGCGATTCAGGGCGAGGACACGGGCCCGGCCGGTAGGAGATCGAGGCTGCGACCCCGCGCAAGGAGCCGTCGTGCCCCCGGCGGGAGCACGCGGGCTCGAGACTCGACCCGGAGAAGCCCGCGACCGGTTTTCGGGAAAATCCGCATGCCGGGCTGCTGGCATCGGCGCATCATGGTGCGCGTGAGCTGCGCGACACGACGCCTTTGCCTGCGGTTTCCGTGAGCGGCCTTCGAGCTGCAGCGACGGTACGAGCCGACGGACTTGCCGTCGGTCGTGAGGCCGACGCCGGCTCCCAGGACAGGATCGAGCGCGCGAGGCGTCGCGAGCTCGGGGCAACGCGCGCGCTGCACGAAGCGATCAGAAGCAGCGAGGAGCACTACGCGCGGGCGGCCCGGACGCTGGCCGCGTTCGATGCCTCCGTCGAGGCCACATGTGCGATGCTGCGCCGAATGGGTTACCTCGGCGACGGGAGCTCGAGCCTCGCGCATCCTGCGGGACGGCCCGAGTCAGCGCTGGAGGCGCACGATCGCGACCGCCCGGCGAGGCGGCAGTCTCCCGCGCTGGCCGCTCAAGCACCCGGTGTTGCCGGCTCCGTGACCCCTTCGGGCGGCCGCTGACCGAGTCCGGGACTCACTGACATGGCTACCAAGGACGTCATCCTCACGCTCTTCCTCATGCTCGGCGCGGGCCTCGCGACGGAGCTCGCGGCCGGGCTGCTGCGGGTGCCGAAGATGCTGCTCCTGCTTGGGGCGGGAGCGCTGCTCGGGCCCTCCGTCCTCGGTCAGATAGACGTGCCGCTCGGCGCGACGGGCATTCAGGTCCTGCTCACACTCGGCGTCTCCGTCATCCTCTTCCACGGCGGGCTGCAGCTCCATGCCCACGTGCTCAAGCCCGTCGCCGTCGGCCTCGGCCTCCTGGTCCTCCCCGGCATGATCCTGACCGCGCTCGTCACCGGGCTCGTCGCTTCCGCCGCGTTCGGCCTGCCGTTCTGGTCCGGACTGCTGATCGGGGCCGTGCTCGCGCCGACCGACCCGGCGATCCTGATCCCGCTCTTCGAGCGGATGCGCATCAGGCCGAAGCTCTCGCAGACGATCGTCGCGGAGTCGGCGCTGAACGACCCGACCGGCGCCGTGCTCGCGCTCGCGGTCGCCGGCATCGTCCTCAGCGGCCACGTCTCGCTGACGCACACCCTGTGGAGCTTCGTCGAAGACCTCGGGATCTCGACCGGCCTCGGGATCGTCTTCGGGCTCCTCAGCGCGATCGCCGTCTCGAAGCGCTGGGCCGGCATCTGGGGCGAGCCGGTGTCGATCGTGATGATGGCCGTCGGTGTCGGCGGCTACTTCTCGATCGACTTTGCGGGCGGCAGCGGCTACCTCGGCGCCTTCATCGCGGGGCTGATCGTGGGGAACATGGACCTGTTCCGCCTCGGCATGGATCCGGAGAACGAGCGCGACCTCCGCACCTTCGTCGGGATCGGGTCCGACGTGGTCGTGATGCTCGTCTTCATCACCATCGGCGCCAACCTCCCGTGGAGCGACATGCGCGACAACGTCCTCCCCGCCCTCGCCGTGGTCGCGGCACTGCTCTTCGTCGCGCGGCCGCTCACCGTCGCCGCCTGCCTGCTCCCCGACCGGCGCGGTCGCTGGTCGTTCAAGGAGCTCGTCTTCCTCGCCTGGACGCGCGAGACCGGTGTCGTGCCGGCGGCGCTCGCAGGGATCATCGTCGCGATGGGCGTGCCCGACGCCTCGCTCGTCGTGACGACGGTGGCGATCGCGATCGTCGTCACGCTCACCCTCCAGTCGTCGACGAAGCCCTGGCTCGCCCGCCGCCTCGGCCTGCTCGAGACAGACGCTCCGCCCTCCGAGGCCGGCACGGCCGCGCCGGAGACCGCGTCGGCCGGAGACGCCTCGCTCGCATTTCCGAACCCTGGCGTCGCACTGGAATAGGAGGAGGTACCGGCGATTCGTATTTTGAGAAGTTTCTTGCCGTTCATTGAGGCAGTCGCGGATCGTGCCTCAGGGGTGGGCCGCCGATCGCGGAGTCATACTCCCGGCGGGCTTCCCGATGCTGGCATCGTTGTGAAATCGACTAGGAGAGAGGAAGGGGCGCGGACATGACTGGACTAGTGGGTGTAGCCGCGGCGAGTACGGGAATCATTGTCGGCGTCGTCGGCTTCCTGTGCATCACGCTCGCCATCGGAATCGGCACGGTGAAGTTCGTGCAGGGGAGCAGCCGCAGGTACATCGTCGCCGGGAAGAGCCTGCCGCTCTTCTTCGTCGGGACGATGCTCTCGGCGCAGGCGATCGACGGCAACTCGTCGCTCGGCGCCGTGGGGCTCGTGTACGACTTCGGCTTCTGGGCCGGGGCCACGATCCCGCTCGGCCTCGCCGTCTGCCTCCTCCTCACAGGAATGGTTTTCGGCCGGCGGCTGAACAAGATGTCGTTGCTCACGCTGCCGGACTTCTACTACCGGCGCTACGGCAACGCGGTCGAGGGCACGTCGGGCATCCTGATGATGATCAGCTTCATCGTGCTCGTGGCCGGCAACTTCGCCGCCTCCGGCTTCATCCTGGAGAGGGTGTTCGGGATCGGCTTCGTCCCGGCGATGATGATCGCGGCGGCGATCGTCCTCACCTACACGGCCTTCGGCGGCCTCTTCTCGTGCGCGTACACCGACATCTTCCAGATCTACATCGCGGTGTTCGCGTTCTGGGCCGCCTTCCTCTACTTCGCAACCGGCTGGGGCCCCGGCTCCTTCAGCGAGTTCACCGACGCCGTTCCGGGGAACTACCTCGACTTCTCCGGCCTCTACGACAAGGACAACGGGGCGCTGATTAACTGGGCGACCATCCTCGCCCTGGGCCTCGGAGACCTGGTGGCGCTCGACTTCATGGAGCGCGTGTTCTCGGCCAGGGACGGCAAGACGGCCGCGCGCGGCGCGTACTGGGGGGCCACCGTGACCCTCATCACCGTCGTTCCCGTGGCCTTCCTCGGCATCTTCGCGGTGACGCTCGTCCCGGAGATCGGCAACTCGTTCCTCGCCTATCCCGAGATCGCGATCCACCACGTGCCGACCTGGCTCGGCATTCTCATGCTCGCGGGCGTGCTCGGCGCGTCGATGTCGACTGCGAACGGCGGGATCCTGGCGATCTCGGCCGTCATCTCGAGGAACCTCATCCAGAGGGACATCATGACGCGGCTCCTGAACCACCCCGGCATGGGGAACAAGGGGCTCCTCCTGGCCACGCGCCTGATCCTCATCCCGGTCGTGGGAGGCGCTCTCGTTCTCGCCTGGCAGAGCCCGCAGCCGGGCAAATACCTGGTGCTGGCCTTCGACGTCGTCTTCGCCGGCGCCCTCGTTCCGCTCGTACTCGGGCTGTTCTGGAGCAAGGCGAACACGCCGGCGGCCCTGGTGTCGCTGTTCGTGGGCTCGGGGCTGCGGTTGGTCGGCTACTTCTGGGCCAACTCGATCTTCTTCTCGCCGTCGGAGAACGCCCTCTCCTACGCCGGGATCGAGTCGATGATCCCGCCGGTCATCTCGCTCGTCCTGTTCGTCGCGGTGGCCCTGGCAACGCAGAAGAAGTACCCGGGCTACCTGCTGCACGGCGTCGTGGACTACGTCCCGCCGGAGGACGACGTGGTGCTCGGGCAGGACCTCAAGGGGTACACGGCGCCGTCGGCTCCGCCCGCGGCAGCTCGGGCCTGACGGCCTGACCTCTGACATGGGCTCGCAGGGCCTCGGGGAATCCCCCGGGGCCCTGCGGCGCGTTGGGGGGAAACGATGCAGGCTCGTGACGCGGTGACTTGGCGCGGAGACGTAGAGTTCGTGCGATGAAGCCCGTGATCGGGATCACCTCGTATGCGCAGGAAGCGGCCTGGGGTGCCTGGAAGCAACCGGCGGTGCTCGTCCCTCTCTCCTATGTGCGCTCGGTCGAGCTGGCCGGCGGCCGCCCGCTGGTCGTCCCGCCCGTGGACGACGCGGTCGAGGAGACGCTCGACGCCCTCGACGGGCTCGTGTTCTCCGGTGGGGCCGACGTCGACCCCGCTCACTACGGTGAGGATCCCCATCCCGCGACGAGCGCGCAGATCCACCGCGACCGCGCCGAGCTGGCGCTCCTCGAGGCGGCCCTCGCGCGCGAGCTGCCCGTGCTCGCAATCTGCCGCGGGATGCAGATGCTGAACGTCCTCTACCGCGGGACCCTCCACCAGCACCTGCCGGAGCTCGTCGGCCACGACGGGCATCGCGAGGCCCGCGGAACCTTCTCCGAGCACGAGGTCACGCTGCTGCAAGGCTCGAAGACGGCGGCGACGATCGGGCAGCGGGCTGTCGTGAAGTCGTCGCACCACCAGGCGCCCGAGCTCATCGGCGAGGGACTCGATGCCGTCGGCTGGGCCGAGGACGGGACGGTCGAGGCGATCGAGGACCGGCGGCGGACGTTCGCCATCGGCGTGCTCTGGCACCCGGAGGAAGGCGCCGACAAGCGCCTGTTCGAGGCGCTCGTCGAGGAGGCCCGCGGCTTTCGTGACGCGCGCGCCGCCCTGGTCGCCGCGCCGGCGCAATCGGACGACCGGGGCTCCTGACGGTGCCCAGGCCGCTCAGAGACATCGACGCCGTCAAGCGCGAGGTGGCGAGGGTCGTCGACAAGCAGAAGGCCGGAGACTCGAACGACATCGTGCGCTTTCGAGACGAGATCGAGGCGCTCCTGGCGTCCTTCTCCGTTTTTCTCCCGCAGTGGAGGGAATTGCCGTCCGTCTTTCGGGTGGCGAGGGTCGAGACCGCGGCGCGCGCCGTCCCCTTCTCGGAGAACATCGTCCTGCCGAACGTCAAGCACGAGCTCGAGACCCTCGTCGAGATGCTCAACTACATGCGCGAGCAGAAGGATCTCCCGGCGGTCAGGATGCCGCTCTTCTTCCAGCCCGACGAGATCTCGCTGGCGCTCGAGCGGCCGGGCGAATGCCACTGCGACGAGGAGCGGACGATCGACGCGCGGCGGCGCACCGCGGCGCGTCTCGGCCGGCGCGGCACGAACAAGTGGGTGTGGACCCGGCAGAAGGTCTTCAACCGGGACGATCGCACCTGCCAGCGCTGCGGCGCGCAGAAGGATCTCCACGTTCACCGGCTCGCGGACGGGCGCCGCGGCAGCGACCCCGTCAGTTACGTGACTCTCTGCCGGCGCTGCCACGTCGTCGAAGGCAAGGGGCTCTCCCCGGAAGCCGCGGCGCTCCGTTTTCGCCTCGACCAGGAGGCCGACCTCGATGGGACTGCCATCCGGTCCCAGCTCGCGCTGGTGTTCCAGAAGGGCAAGCTCGAGTGGGTGGGGGTCGTCGTCGGGAGGGAGTACTTCGTCCTGAAGGGCTAGGGGCGACCCTCCGGCGCCGGGCGCTCGGATACAGCACTTGCGGTATTTCGGCAAGCCGGTCCGGAGAAACTCCCGATGCACGGGTGGGCGCATCGGTGGATCCTTTCCAGGACGGTCCTGGACGACTTCGCGAAGAGGCACGAGTTGCGCGGGTCGAGGCAACCGTCGACCACATAAAGGAGTGGCACATGCCGAAGATTGTGAAGTCCTGGGACGAGTGGTCGCCGCTGAAGCGCGTGATCATCGGCCGTCCCGAGGGCACCAACGTTCCGGCTCCCGAGCCGGCCTGGTGGTACGACCTGCCCGAGGGTGGCTTCCCGCTGGGCCAGTGGGGCCCGTTCCCGCAGGAGATGGTCGATGCCGCCAACGAGCAGATGGACTACTTCGTCGCTCAGATCGAGAAGCGCGGCGCGATCGTCGACCGGATCGACATCCAGCCGTTCATGCTGAACAAGCCGCTGCCCTCCCCGCTGGGCTGGGTGCAGCAGAACGCCCACGGCGTCAACAACGTCCGTGACGTCACCATCATCCACGGCAACTACATTCTCGACTGCACGACGGTCCGCCGCTCGCGTGTGTTCGAGCGCTTCAACCTGCGGCCGATCTTCAACGACTACACCAAGCAGGACCCGGAGGCGATCCACTTCTCGGCACCGTTCCCGATGCTGACCGACGAGTCGTACGTGAAGAACTACTACTACGACTTCGAGCACACGTGGACGGACGAGGAGAAGCTCGAGAAGCTGCACAAGGGTGAGTTCCAGCTCACTGACTTCGAGGTCCTGTTCGACGCGGCCGACGCGATGCGCTTCGGCAAGGACGTGTTCCATCAGGTCTCGTGCGTCAGCACTCCGCGTGGCTTCGACTGGCTGAAGCGGATGTTCGGCGCGCTCGGGATCCGCTACCACGCGATGTACTTCGACAGCCCGCCCTCGAGCTCGGGCAAGCCGGACAACTTCCACCCGTGGCACATCGACGTGAACTTCGTGCCGCTCCGCCCGGGCCTGTGCATGTACAACCCGGACTGGAAGCCGACCGACCAGCGTGTGTTCGAGCTCTTCAAGGCCAACGACTGGGAGCTGATCGAGGCCGCACGGCCGGTGCGCGTGCACAAGAACAAGGTCTACCTGACCGGTCTCTACGAGGGGAAGAGCTGGATCTCGATGAACACCTTCTCGCAGGACGAGAAGACGGTGTACGTCGAGGCCGGCGAGACGGCGTACGCCGAGCAGCTCGACAAGCTCGGGTTCGACGTCGTCCCGATCCCGTACGAGAAGGTCATCCCGTTCGGTGGCGCCCTGCACTGCACGACGCTGGACGTCTACCGCGAGAGCGAGTGCGTGGACTACTTCCCGAAGCAGATCCCGGGCTTCTAGTCTCGACCTCGTAGCACTGCCGTACGCAGCCTGGCCGGTGGGATTCGTTCTCACCGGCCGGGCTCTTTTCTTGGGTCGGGTCACCCGGCGCGTCCGCTCCAGGCCCGGCTCGATATCCTCGTGACGTGGAGGTGAAGGTGGGTGCCGACGACCAGGAGCTGACACTCCCGCGCGGCTTTCGGGCGGCGGGGGTTCACTGCGGGCTCAAGGCCCGGAGGACCGACCTGGCACTCGTGGTCTCCGAGACCCCCGCGTCGGCGGCCGGGATGTTCACGCAGATCGCCGTTCGCGCCGCCCCCGTGATCATCAACGAGCAGAAGCTCGCATCCGGGCAGGCGCAGGCCGTGATCATCAACAGCGGCAACGCGAACGCCTGCACGGGCGCGCAGGGCTTCGTCGATGCGCACGCGATGGCCGCCGCCGCCGCCCTCGCGCTCGGCATCGACGAGGAGCTGGTGCTGGCGACGAGCACCGGGGTGATCGGCCGGCCGCTGCCGATCGACCGCATCATCGGGGGGGTGCCCGCACTCGTCGCAGCGCTCGGCCCCGACGGCATGGCTGCGGCCCAGGCGATCCGGACCACCGACGCCTTCCCCAAGACGGCGGCGGTGGACGTCGATCTCGGCGACGGACGGATCGCGATTACCGGGATCGCGAAGGGCGCCGGGATGATCCATCCGGACATGGCGACGATGATCGCGGTCATCACGAGCGACGCCGACGTCGAGCCCGGCGTGCTGAAGCAGGCGCTGCGCGCCGCCGTCGACGTCACGTTCAACTGCATCAGCGTGGACGGCGACACGAGCACGAGCGACAGCGTGTTCCTCCTCGCCAACGGCGCCTCGGGACTTCCGCCGATCGCCGGGCCGGGGAAGCGCTACGACGCCTTCCTGGCGGGCCTCACCGACGTGGCCGGCCGCCTGGCCCGCATGATCGTCGAGGACGGCGAGGGCACGGAGCGGGTGATCGAGGTCGTCGTGCAAGGCGCGCATTCGGACTCCGAAGCGCGTGTGGTCGGCAGGACCGTGATGGCGTCGGTGCTGGTCAAGACGGCGTTCCACGGCGCCGAGCTCAACTGGGGTCGCATCGCGGCGGCCGCGGGGCGGAGCGGCGCCGAGATCGATCCCGACCTGCTCTCGATCGCCATCGGCGACGTCGAGATCGTCCGCAAGGGCGTCGGGGTGCCCGAGGCCTACGAGGAGGCGGAGTCGCTCCTCGAGCAGCCGCGCGTGCTCCTGACCATCGGGCTCGGCCCGGGCAGCGGCACGTTCACGGGCTGGACGAACGATCTCGGCGTGAACTACGTCAAGCTGAACAGCGGCTACCTGACGTAGCTGCCGGGCCGGGGGCTACGCTCAGGCCAGCGCCTCGGCCAGAATCGTCAGCGCCTGCTCCACCTCGCCTGCGCCGACCGTGAGCGGCGGTGTGAGCCGGAGGACACGTTCGCCGGCGGAGGTGACGAGCAGGCCTCGTTCGAGGCACGCGGCGACGGCGTCGGCGGCCGGACGGTCGAGCTCGGCACCGACGAGCAGGCCGCGCCCGCGCGTCTCGAGCACGGCGGGCAGGCCGGCGAGCCCCTCGGCCAGCCGGGCGCCGTGGGCGCGCACAGCGGCCAGGAGGTCGTCCGTGACGGCGTCCAGGACGGCGCAGGCGGCTGCGCAGGTGACCGGGTTGCCGCCGAAGGTGGAGGCGTGGTCGCCGGGCACAAAGGCTCCGGCGGCTCCGTCGGCGACGAGCAGACAGCCGATGGGAAGGCCGTTGGCGAGGCCCTTGGCGAGGGCGACGAGCGACGGGCGGACGCCGAGCTGCTCGAAGGCAAAGAAGCTGCCCGTGCGCCCGACACCGGTCTGGATCTCGTCGAGGGCGAGGAGCGCGCCCGTCTCGGCCGCGAGCTCGGCGGCTGCAGCCAGGAACTCGGCGGTGGCCGCGTGGATGCCGCCCTCCCCCTGCACCGGCTCGACGAGGATGCACGCCGGTGGCTCCGCTGCGCAGGCGGCCCGCAGTGAGTCCACGTCGTTCAGGCGCGCGAAGGAGACGCCGGGGACGAGCGGCTCGAAAGCGGCTCGCTTGGCCGGCTGGCCGGTGACGGAGAGGGCACCGAACGTCCGCCCGTGGAACGAGCCCTCGAGGGCGACGATGCCCGCCCGCCCGGTTGCCTTGCGGGCGTACTTGAGCAGCGCCTCGATCGCCTCGGTGCCGGAGTTGCAGAAGAAGGCCTCGGCGCCGCCGAAGCGGGCCGAGAGGCGGTCGGCCAGCTCGGCCATCGGGGCCGTCCAGTAGAGGTTGGAGGTGTGCCAGAGGCGATCGAGCTGGGCGTGCGCGGCCGCGGTCACGGCGGGGTGGCAGTGCCCGAGGGCGACCACAGCGATGCCGGCGGCGAAGTCGAGGTACCGCCGCCCGTCGTCGGCCACGAGCCAGGTGCCCTCGCCGCGCTCGAAGGTGACCCCGGCGCGCGCGTAGACGGGCAGGACGGGGGCCGCGGACGCGGGGCGGACGGTCACAGCGCCACCACGGTTTCGCCGATCTCGGCCCGCATGCCGAGGCGGGCGGCATGGACCGCCGCCCGCAGCTTGGGCACGATCCCGCCGTCGAACGCTCCGGCGCCGAGGAGGCGCTCGACCTCGTCGGCGCTGATCGACGAGACGACGCTGCCGTCGAGCAGGAGCCCCGGCACGTCGGTCACGAAGAGGATCCGGTCGGCCGCGAGGCCGGCGGCCAGGGCGACCGCCGTTTCGTCGGCGTTGACGTTGAGCGGCCCTGCCGCCAGGGGAGCGACCACCGGGATGCGGCCCTCGTCGAGCGCGGCGAGAACAGGCGCGGGGCGGCTCGGCAGCGGATCTCCGACCAGGCCGAGCTCCGGGACCTGGACGGCCTCGATCCCGATCTCGTCGCCCATCAGCCCGACGGCGAGGGGCCCGATGGCGGCGCAGAGCGTGGCATTGACGTCGGCGAGAGACGCGCGCACGACCTCGAGCGCGGCGGCGTGGGTGACCCGCCGCCCCTCGACGAAGGTGACCTCGAGGCCCCGCCGCTCCATCTCGCCGGAGATCTGCGGCCCCGCGCCGTGAACGACGCAGACCTCGTGCCCCTCGCGGTGCAGGGCGAGGACATGGTCGGCCGCGCCCCCGGCGACGGCGCCCCCGACCTTGAGCACGAGCCTGCTCACACGAGGATTCCCGCCAGGCGCAGTCCCGCCGTCTCCGGGTGGCCGAGGGCGAGGTTCGCGTTCTGGAGCGCCTGGCCGGCGGCGCCCTTGCCGAGGTTGTCGATGGCGCAGACGACGACCGCGCGGCCCGTCGCCCGGTCCTCGTAGAGGCCGATCTCGGCCGCGTCGGTTCCGTGCACGCGCGTGATGTCGGGGACGGCGCCCTCCGGCAGGACGGTCACGGCCGGCGAGCCCGCGTAGCGGGCCTCCAGCCGCTCGCGCAGCGTGTCCTCGGTCGGCACGACGTAGCAGGTGGCGACGAGGCCGCGGCGGAGGGGGACGAGGTGCGGGACGAAGCAGACGGGAAAGCCGAGGGCCAGCGCGATCTCGGGGGCATGCTGGTGGCTTCCGATCCGGTACGGGGTGACGTTCTCGAGGACGGCGCCGGCATGCGAGCTGGGCTTCAGCGCCCGTCCGGCCCCGGAAACGCCCGACTTGGCGTCGACGACGACACCCGTCCGCTCGATGGCGTCGGCGATCGGGAGGAGGGCGAGCAGAGCCGCGGTCGCGTAGCAGCCGGGGTTGGCGATCAGGCGGCCGGAGGGCGGCACGAGCTCGGGGATCGCGTAGCACCAATCGCCGAGCTCCGCGGGACGCGGGTGAGCGAAGCCGTACCACTGCTCGTAGCCCGCCGAGTCCTTCAGCCGGTGAGCGCCCGAGAGGTCGACGACGACACCGGAGTCGGGCGGGACGAAGGAGGCCGCGTCCTCGTGTCCGAAGCAGAGGAAGATGAGGTCGGCGCCGCCCGCCAGGGCCTCGGCGTTCGTGACGAAGTCGGGCACGGGCTTGCCGCCGGTCCGGCCGAGGCGCGGGTCGAGAGCGCTCGCGGGCCGGCCGGCGAGCGTGTCGGAGCCGAGGTGGAGCACGTCGAGCGCCGGATGGGAGAGGACGCGGTCGAGCGTCTCCTGGCCGGAGTAGCCGGACGCGCCGAGGATCGCCGTGTATGCCATGGGCTGCAGATCATGCATGGACTCCCCGTTCGCTGCCATTCCCGGCGCCGGCTACCAGCGCAGCCAGCGCGCTCGCCGGTTGCGGGAGACGAGAAAGCCGAGCGCCCAGCCGGCGGCGAGGATCAGGCCGGCGATGTAGGCCCAGGCCCAGTCCTTCCAGACGGCGAGGGTGAGCACGCCGCCGACGACGACCACGTAGACGATCATCGGCTCGAACTGCGCCCAGCGCCCGTCGGCCCCGAGCGGGTCGACCTCGGCCGTGCGCCGTCCCGGGAGCCGGCCGTCCTGCCACTGCCGGTAGGAGTAGATCGGGATCCCTGCGAGCACGATCAGCCAGCCGAGCGCGACGGAGCTCCAGCCCCAGGAGGGTGCGCCGACGAAGACGAGCACGAGGTTGACCGACGCGAGCGCGACGCCGAGCCGGATCATCGCCACCGGAGCACGGTAGGGCCGCTCCGCGCCCGGCGCGTCCTTCCGCAGCAGGTAGCCGGTGACAGGGTTCAGGGTGTGAAAGGTCATGTAGCCGATCGCGGCGGCGGCGATGATCGAGTTGACGTTGCCGAGCAGCATCAGGATCAGGTTGAAGCCGACGGCGAAGGCCATCGCCTGCGCGGGCACGCCCCGCCTGCTCACCCCGTGGAGGAAGTGGAACGTCCAGCCGTCCTTCGACGCCTGATACAGCGTTCGGGCGCAGCCGAGCACCGCCGTGTTCACGCTCAGCAGCAGGGCGACGAGCAGCAGCCCGATCAGCAGCCCGCCCGCCGGGCCGAAGACGTCGGCTGAGAGGGGCACGAGGGCGGTCGCGGGATCCTCCCGGATCTGCTCGCCGCCGACGACCGCGTAGAGGATGAACGGCCCGAGCCCGTAGAAGAAGAGACAGAGGCCACCGGCGGCGAAGATCGCTCGCGGCGCGTCCCTCTGCGGGTTGCGGAACTCTGCCGTGTAGGCGACCGCCGTCTCGAAGCCGTAGGCGCTCCAGCCGGCCATGAAGAGGCCGGCGCACACGAGCTTGAAGGTGGCCCAGCTCCACCACACATGACCCGGGACGCCGAACGGGTCGAGGAGCGAGAGATCCACCTTGCCCTGGAAGATCGGGACGACGAAGAGCAGTGCGAGCGGGACGAGCGAGGCGACCGCCAGCACGCGTTGCGTCCAGGCGCTCTCCCGGATCCCGAAGCGGTTGAGCCAGAACAGGCCGACGAGGATCGCGGCGCCGACCACATAGGCGAAGTTGAGGTGGATGCCCATGTCCGCGGTCGGCGACCAGTCGAGCGACCAGGTCTGTCCCGGCGCCCACCGGCGCTGGATGTACTGGCCCATCAGCAGCACGCCGGTCGCCTGCACCGCGGACCAGCCGAACCAGTACGCCCAGATGTTGAGCGGCGCGATCGCCGGGAAGTACCGCTTCCAGGCCTGCGCGCCGAAGACCGGCGGCCCGCCTGACTTCTCGGGGAACATGCCCGCGAGCTCGGCGTACGTGAACGCCAGGCCGAGGCCGATCAGCACCGACAGGATCCAGACGAGCGCCGAGACCGGTCCGACGCGCAGCGCGATGAAGCCGATCGAGAAGACGAGCAGCGCGGGCACGCCCGAAGCGATCCAGAACGCGTCGGTCCAGCGGATCGCGCGAACGAGCGTCGCCTCGACGGCTACGGGCGGGCTCCCGCCCGGTGGTTGCATCTCTCCGTGCACTGTCCCCCTCCCGGCTCGCGCGATTGTCTCGGTAGGGCCGGGCGGCGGCAAGGCGCACCTGGATCAGGCCCGCGACGCGCGCTGCCCCTTTTCCTTCCCTCATGGTGTCTACGGGAGTACGCGGATGTGCGTTCGGGCGGTCGGTGCGACCATGTGCATGAGGTCTGGTGACGACGATTCGAGGAGGTTCGAGATGAACGTCGCCGAGGACATCAGGGAGGCCCGCACGGCGCTTGCCGAGGGCCACCCGCTGAAGGCATCGCGCCTTCTGAACCACGCGGTCTTCGAGACCCTCGACCCCGAGCTTCTGGAGGAGATCCACGAGCTCGCGCGCCAGGGTCACGATCAGGTGGGTCACATCCGCCAGCGCGTGCTCTGGGATCACATCCTCTCGACGTCCGAGCTCCGGGGCTCGAAGCCGCAGGGCTAGGCGAACGCGCGACACACCCGCTCCTCCGAGGCCGGTGCCCGTGGGGACCGCCTCGGAGGAGCGGCTGTGCGCCGCCGTGTTTCGACGCTCGGGCCAACGGTCGTCTTCTGCGCTGCCGCCGAAAGCGAGCACCGGCGGGATTCCTGTCCGGGCGGCGGCGGGTCGTTACCGACAGGGTGTCGAAGCGCGGGGGCGCGCGAACGACCCGCCGTCCATTGCACCCGAGGCCCGCGGGGCTCCATAATCGCTGCGTGCCCGTGCGGGAACAGAGGGCCGTGGACCGGGTGGTCGCGGCACGCGAGCGCTATGTCGCCCGAGGAGTCTCGACTCCCAGGCTCGTCGTGGCGCGCGCGAGCGGCGCCCGCATCGAGGACGTGGACGGCCGGAGCTACCTCGACTTCGCCGGTGGGATCGGCTGCCAGAACACGGGCCACGGCTTCGGCCCGGTCGTCGCCGCCGTCCACGAGCAGGTGGACCGCTACCTGCACCAGTGCTTCATGGTCGGCACGTACGAGCCCTACGTCGAGGTCTGCCGCCGGCTCGCCGAGCTCTCGCCGTGCGCGGGGCGAGACCAGAAGAGCATTCTCGTCAACTCCGGCGCCGAGGCGGTGGAGAACGCGGTCAAGATCGCGCGCGTCGCCACCGGCCGGCCGGCCGTCGTGGTCTTCGACAACGCCTTCCACGGCCGCACGCTGCTGACGATGACGATGACGAGCAAGGTGCGGCCCTACAAGCACGGGTTCGGCCCGTTCGCGCCGGAGGTCTACCGGACGCCCGCGCCCTACCCGTACCGCGGGATCTCGTCGGACGACGCGCTCGAGTCCCTGCAGCGCCTCTTCAAGGGCGATGTGGACCCCGAGTCGGTCGCCTGCGTGGTGCTCGAGCCGGTGCAGGGCGAGGGCGGCTTCGTCGTGATGCCGCCGGACTTCCTCGCGCGCCTGTCCGAGCTCTGTGCCCAGCACGGGATCCTCTACGTCGACGACGAGGTGCAGTCCGGCGTCGGGCGCACCGGCCCCGTGTGGGCGATCGAGCACTACGACGGTGTCGCGCCCGATCTGCTCGTCTCGGGCAAGTCCCTCGGCGGCGGCCTGCCGCTCGCCGCCGTGACCGGGCGGGCCGAGCTGATGGACGCCCCCGGCCCGGGCGGCCTCGGGGGCACGTTCGGAGGCAACCCTGTCTCGTGCGCCGCGGCCGCCGTCGTGCTCGACACCGTCGCCGACCCGCAGTTTCGGGCAGCCTCGCACGAGCTGGGGGAGACGATGCGGGCGCGTCTCGACGCGCTCTCCGCGCGCCGGCCCGAGATCGGCGACGTGCGCGGGCTCGGCCCGATGCTCGCGTTCGAGCTCCGCGAGCAGAGCCCCGATCTTGCGGGCCGGGTCGTCGCGGCGGCGTTCGACCGCGGACTGCTGCTCCTCTCGTGCGGGCTCTACGGCAACGTGATCAGGCTGCTGTGCCCGCTGACCGTCACCGAGCAGGAGCTCGAGCAGGGGTTCGCGATCGTGGAGGAGGCGCTTGCAGACGCTGTCGCAACCTAGCGCCGCGTCCGCGCCCGAGGCGTCCGCGGCGCCGCCCGACATCCGCGTCACGGGGCTGCGCAAGTACTTCGGCGACGTTCCCGCCGTGGACGGCGTGGATCTCGAGATCCCCCGTGGCGAGTTCTTCACGATGCTCGGCCCGTCGGGCTCCGGGAAGACGACGACGCTGCGCCTGATCGCGGGCTTCGAGCGCCCCGACGGGGGCACGATCGAGCTCGCCGGCCGGGACGTCTCGGCGCTCCCGCCCTACGAGCGCGACGTGAACACGGTCTTTCAGGACTATGCGCTCTTCCCGCACATGACCGTGCAGGAGAACGTCGAGTACGGCCTGCGCGTGAGGAAGGTGGCCAGGGAGGAGCGACGCGACCGCGGGCGGAAGGCACTCGAGATGGTCCGGCTCGCCGACTACGCCGGACGGAAGCCGTCGCAGCTCTCGGGCGGCCAGCGGCAGCGCGTCGCCCTCGCGCGTGCGATCGTCAATCGGCCGCAGGTGCTTCTGCTCGACGAGCCGCTCGGTGCGCTCGATCTCAAGCTCCGCCAGGAGATGCAGCTCGAGCTGAAGCGGATCCAGCGGGAGGTCGGCATCACGTTCGTCTACGTGACGCACGACCAGGAGGAGGCGCTCACGATGAGCGACCGCCTCGCGGTCTTCAACCGTGGCCGCATCGAGCAGGTCGGCAGCCCGGCCGAGGTGTACGAGCATCCGGCGAGCGAGTTCATCGCCGGCTTCGTCGGCGTGTCGAACGTGCTCGAGCGGGCCGGCCGGCGGTTCACCGTGCGTCCGGAGAAGGTGCAGATGCTCGCCGACGGCGAGGGTCCCGACCCGCACGCGCACGTCGAGGACGGGCGGATCGCGAGCGTCGTGTACGTCGGCATGATCACTCGCTACCACGTCGCGCTCGACGGGGGCGGCGAGCTGATGGTGGTGGGCCAGAACCTCGAGGTCACGTCCACCGAGGCACTGGCGCAACAGGGACGGCGTGTGCGGCTGCAGTGGCGGTCGGAGCACACGTTCACAATCGAGATGGGGAGGAACACCGAATGACGGGACGCACCAAGCGGTTCCGCTTCTGGGCGGCGCTCACGCTGCTCGTGGGAGCTCTCTCGTTCCTCGCAGCGGGCTGCGGCGGGAGCAACGAGGCGGCGACAACGGCGACGACGACCGAGGCGTCCGGCGTGCCCGAGGGCGCGCTGACCGAGCTCGGCGCGGGCGAGGGCGCGGTCAACCTGATCGCCTGGGCCGGCTACGTCGAGGACGGCTCGACCGACCCGAAGGTGGACTGGGTGACGTCGTTCGAGGAGAAGACCGGCTGCAAAGTGAACGTCAAGACCGGCAACACCTCGGACGAGATGGTGACGCTGATGCGCACCGGCGACTATGACGGCGTCTCGGCGTCGGGCGATGCGACTCTGCGCCTGATCGCCGCCGGCGACGTCGCGCCGGTGAACACGGATCTCATCCCGAACTACGCCGACGTCTACGAGGGGCTGAAGAACCAGCCGCACAACTCGGTGGACGGCGTCATGTACGGCGTGCCTCACGGCCGCGGCGCGAACCTGCTGATGTGGCGGACCGACAAGGTCGATCCGGCCCCCGACAGCTGGAGCGTCGTCTGGGACGAGA
>Ga0209514_10005223_pt1 | contig 16789 bp, 14 predicted proteins | sample Subgrocontami58m_FD_187452 | JGI IMG/M metagenome (GOLD analysis project Ga0209514, IMG submission 187452) | Subsurface groundwater microbial communities from S. Glens Falls, New York, USA - GMW37 contaminated, 5.8 m (SPAdes) (version 3) | ecosystem: Environmental > Aquatic > Deep subsurface >...
CCGCCTAGAGCACGATTACCCGGTCGGCGTTGTGATTCATCATGGCGTTGTTGAGCTGGCTTGCGCAGACGATCTTCGGCGACAGGCCCTCGGTGTTGGCGCCGATCGTCTTGGCGCTGTGATCGCACAGACTCAACGACACACCATCGAGCTCGGCGAGCGAGACGAAGGCAGCGTTCTCCAGCAGCCTGGTGCCCTCGTCCATGGCAAAAATGCTTACCTGATGTTTCTTCGCCAAAGCGGCGCGGCAAATCCCGACGACATCGTCCACGTGTTTCGCCGTATTGATCAACATCCCGAGCTTCATCGCCGCCTCCTTTCGAGTCGGTCGCGCTAATACGCGAGAATATGGTCGTACCGAAGCAAGCTCAGGGCGATTTCGTCGGCCGGCAGATATTCCATGCCTTCGTTTTCGCGGCAGTTGGTACGGACCTGAATGTCCATTTCCTTCAGCGTCTCGAGGTGCAAGGCAGTTTCTCCCGTGGCCTGCAGCTTTCGGTCGAGCACGTACACGTCCACCAGGTCGTCGACGAGAATCAGGCCCAAGGACATCCTGAGCGCTTCGCCTTGCCTGTCACGCACCAGCACCGCTATTTTTTTTTGCACCTCGCCTCCGGCGATATTCGAGTTCAGACCGGTCAAGGATACCCGCATAGTTAACTGGCGACAATGTGCGATTCGTTACCTGGCCTATACCAGAAAAAATTAATTTGCGTGCGCCTGCACATCCCACAAATTTGTAGTATGCTGATTAGACATTACCACAAGTTTTTATCATAAGGTCTTGATAACATGGATATTATAAAAAAAGAAATCAAAGCCTCCAGTGTCACGGTTCCCCCCCTCCCCGATCAAATAATCAGCCGCGAAGTCCTGCTGGAGAAATACGCCAAGGGCACGGAATCGAGCGTGGGCGATGTGCGCGCGCGCATCGCCCACGCGCTCGCCGCAGTCGAGCCTGAAGACAAACGCGCCATGTGGGAAAAGCGCTTCCTGCAGGCGATGGAAGCCGGCTTCATTCCGGCCGGGCGCATCATGTCCGCCGCCGGCATCCAGATGCAGGCGACGCTGATCAACTGCTTCGTGCAGCCGGTGGGCGACTCGATCTCCGAAATCGTCGACGACAAGCCCGGCATCTACACCGCGCTACAGCAGGCGGCGGAAACCATGCGCCGCGGCGGCGGCGTCGGCTACGATTTTTCCTCGATCCGCCCCAAGGGGTCGGAAGTGAAGGGCACGCACTCGCGTGCCAGCGGGCCGGTATCCTACATGCGCGTGTTCGACCAATCGTGCGAGACGGTGGAATCGGCAGGCTCGCGCCGCGGCGCGCAGATGGGCGTGCTGCGCTGCGACCATCCCGACGTGGAGGAATTCATCCACGCCAAGGACCGCGGCGACCTCTCCAATTTCAACATTTCGGTGGGCGTCACCGATGCCTTCATGCAGGCGGTGGAAAACGATCTCGAAACCGAGCTGGCGCACAAGGCGCGCCCGCACCAGGAGTTACTGGACAGCGGCGCGTACCAGCGCGAGGACGGGCTGTGGGTATACCGCAAGCTGCGCGCGCGCGAACTGTGGGATCAGATCATGCACTCGACCTACGATCACGCCGAGCCGGGAATCCTGTTCCTGGACCGCATGAACCGCGACAACAACCTCAATTACTGCGAGACCATCGAGGCCACCAATCCGTGCGCTGAACAGCCTCTGCCCCCCTACGGCTGCTGCTGCCTGGGCTCGATCAATCTGACCCACTTCGTCTCCGCCCCGTTCACCGGGGAGGCCGCGTTCGAATTCGAGCGTTTCGGCGCGACGGTCGAGACTGCGGTGCGCATGCTCGACAACGTGCTCGAGGCGACCGCCTGGCCGCTGCCGCAGCAGCACGAAGAGGCGATGAACAAGCGCCGCGTCGGCCTGGGCTACACCGGCCTGGGCGACGCGCTGATCATGCTGTGCCGGCGCTACGACAGCGAGGCCGCACGCGAGCTGGCGGCGAAAATCTCCGAGACCATGCGCGATTACGCTTACCGCGCCTCGAGCAAGCTCGCGCATGAGCGCGGCGCCTTCCCGCTGTTCAATGCCGACATGTACCTGTCGGGCACCAGCTTCGCCACGCGACTGCCGCAGGAAATCAAGGCGCTCATCAGGAAGCAGGGCCTGAGGAACAGCCATCTCCTGTCGATTGCCCCCACCGGCACTATCAGCCTCGCCTTCGCCGACAACGCCTCCAACGGCATCGAACCGCCGTTCTCCTGGACCTACACGCGCAAGAAGCGCATGGCCGACGGCACGCTGCAGGAGTTTCCAGTCGAGGATTACGCCTGGCGCCTGTACCGCCACCTGGTCGCGCATGGCGCCCTGCCCGCCCCTGCCGGCGGCGGCGACACCCTGCCTGATTATTTCGTCACCGCGCTCGCGATCTCGGCCGCGGCGCACGAAGCCATGGTGGCGGCGGTGGCGCCTTATATCGACACCAGCATCTCGAAGACGGTCAACGTGCCGGAGAACTATCCATACGAGGAATTCCAGGGCCTGTATCTGACCGCCTGGAAATCGGGCTTGAAAGGCCTCGCGACCTACCGCCCCAACAGCGTGCTCGGCTCGGTGCTGTCCGTGGGCCGCACGCTGTCCCCGGGCGGCGCCGACGCAGCGCGCCCCATTCTCGGTCCGCAGGACTTCGTCAGCAGCGACGTCAATCGCCGCATCAAGATCAAGGCGGTGCCCGAACCCGTGCTCGCCAGCCTGCGCTGGCCGGGCCGGCCCAAGCTGGCCGAAGGCAATCCGGCCTGGACCTACATGATCGAACACCCGCACGGGCATTTCGCGCTGTTCGTCGGCCATGTCGAAAACGAGATCCACGCCCATCCGTTCGAGGTCTGGGTCAACGGCAGCGAACAGCCGCGCGGACTCGGCGCGGTGGCGAAGACCCTGTCGATGGACATGCGCGCCGACGATCCGGCCTGGCTGCGGCTGAAGCTCGATACGCTGGCGAAGACCGCGGGCGACGACGCCTTCGACATGGCGTTTCCGCCGCATGGCGAAAAAATGCGCATGCCCAGCGTCGCCTCCGCCGTGGCGCAACTGGTGCGCTGGCGCTGCGAGCGCCTCGGCGCGCTGCCCGAGGCGAAGCAAGGGCCGGTGCTCGATGCGATGTTCAGCCTGAAGGAGCCCAAGACCGGCGCCGACGGCACCATGTCCTGGACCGTGGATGTGCTCAATCTCGGCACGCACGACGATTTCGTGCTGGGCTTAAAGGAAATCACCCTGCCCGATGGCGTGACGCGGCCCTACTCGATGTGGCTCTCGGGCGAATATCCACGCTCGCTCGACGGCCTGTGCAAGATCCTGTCGCTCGACATGCGCATCATCGATCCGGCCTGGATCGGGATGAAACTGCGCAAGCTGCTCAACTACCCCGAGCCGCTGGGCGATTTTCTGGCCTACACCCCCGGCAGCCGCAAACAGCAGAACTGGCCTTCCACCGTGTCCTACCTCGCGCGGCTGATCATCCACCGCTACGCCATGCTCGGCATCCTCACCGAGGACGGCATGCCGCTGCAGACCATGGGCATCCTCGATACGCCGGAGCGCGGCGCCGCGCCGATGATGAAAGGCGCGCGCTGCCCCGAGTGCGGCAATTACGCCGTGATCAGGAAGGACGGCTGCGATTTTTGCAGCGCTTGCGGGTATGTGGGGGTGTGCGGGTAGGGTTGTGTGTCTTGCGAGCGTTTCCAACGAGGGATAGCCTGAGGCCCTGGATTCGTTTGTTATTGGGCAACTGATTGCACGTTGGGCGCCCCGAAGATCATCGCGGTATGATGATGCAGTTGCTCGAGGAGATGGCTATGTCTAGCTCAAAGCTGGTCGTGCACCGCGATCCCGAGATTTTGGGGGGAACCCCGGTTTTTGTCGGTACGCGGGTACCTGTCAAGATTCTCTTTGACCACCTCGAAGCTGGTGACAGTCTCGAGGTCTTCCTTGATGAATTCCCGTCGGTTAGCCGTGAGCAAGCGGTTGCAGCACTGGAACTCGCGCGCGAAGTCATCGTCTCGGATGCGCATCCTGCTTGATGAATCCTTGCCCAGGAAATTGGCGTTTGAGTTGACTGGGCACGAGACGCAAACCGTTCAAAAGCGCGGTTGGTCAGGGCTCAAGAATGGCATGCTGCTCCGGACAGCATGCCAGGAATTTCAGGTTCTCCTTAGCGGAGACCAAAACCTGGAGTTCCAGCAGAACCCCTCCACTCTTCCAATTTCGGTGATCATCCTTGTGGCGGTCAACAATCGTCTTGAAACACTTCGACTACTCGTTCCTCAAGTGCTCGAAACTCTCAAGAGCATCCGCCCGGGGCAACTCGTACGTCTGGGTGCCTAAGCGCCCTCGCGCGGCTCATTATCCACCGCTATGCCATGCTCGGCATCCTCACCGAGGACGGAATGCCGGTACAAACCATGAGCATCCTCGAAACCCCCGAGCGCGGCGCCGCACCGATCATGAAAGGCGCGCGCTGCCCAGAGTGCGGAAATCACGCCTTGATTTTGAAGGACGGCTGCGATTTTTGCAGCGCCTGCGGGTATGTGGGGGTGTGCGGGGGTGTGCGGGTAGGGATTGAAAAGGGGATTCCGCTCAAACTTTGTATGAAGGGAAAGCGGGAAACCCCACGGCGTGGTCAGGGATGACTAACTGGACGCCGGCAAGCCAAAGGCGGGGCACCTCGGGGTGACGGAGAGACTCGTAGTACCGAGGAAGCAGGGGCGGCCGAAACGGGGCCGTCGACCATTTTTCCCCTGCAAATCGTCTACCATCCGATCACGGGATCGTTCTTTGGCTGGCTCACGCACCGGGCGGCCGCCTATAAGTCCATCTTCGGCGTAACAACGTCGATGTTTCGTCTCCTAATACAGTGAGAGCCCGTAGGGACCTCAACTCCGATGCCAATAGCGGCATCACAAACCTTGGAGAATGAAAATGCTAATCAGCGATACCCCCCAGCTCGACTCCAACAGTACCGACATTGTGAACTGGTCGGAAGACGCGCCCCGCGGCGGGAAAGCAGTCTTGAACCGCATTCTGAAGGAAAAGGCGACGGTCCCGCTTTTCTTCGCCCAAACCCTGGTGGCCTCGCTTCGGGACGTCGGCTACAACCACACGACTTCGGCACTCTGTGAACACGTCGATAACGCTATTGAAGCGGGAGCGACCCAAATTCGAATTTTCTTCCGTCAGGCCGGCAAGAGGGGCGACTATGAAATCGACGCCGCCGTTTATGACAACGGCCGCGGCATGGCGCCAACCGTCCTGAAGGTGGCGACCGCATTTGGCGGCTCGCTTAATTTCAACAATCGAGAGGGCATCGGTCGCTACGGGATGGGCATGAAAACTGCCGCCTTGAGCATGAGCCCTGTCCTGGAGCTCTACTCCTGGCAGGAGACGTCCGCCTTCTACAACATGACGCTGGATGTAGACGCGATTGGCAAGGAGCGAGCCAATCTGGTGGAACTGCCGGATCCAGCCCTGTCGACCGAATTGCCTGATGAAATCTCCCAACTCTTCACGAAGCCGATGGCTTTCCCCACTGATCGCAGCGAGCAAGAGCTCTTTGCTTCTGAAGCTGACGATATCAGCGAGCATCTGGGCGCCTCTGGGACGATTGTCTATATGCCGAATTGCGATCGGCTGACTTATGCCAAATCCAGGACTCTCGTCGAGCACGCCGTCAAGGAGATGTCCCGCATATATCGCAAAATGATTGCGCAGGGATTGTGCCTGTACGTCAACAACCGTTTGGTCGAGGCCTTCGATCCTACCTATTCGATGTCGAACGCCCGGCACACCCGGTTTCTGGACCTGCCTGTTAAACAAAGCTCGCTAATCCTGTCCAAGCCGGTGAACATCCGAATCAACGGCAAGGGCGACGCCTCAGCGTCGGTCATCATCAAGCTGTATAAGCTCCCCATCGAGGAATGGTCCGCGCTGCCGCGGAAGACGCTAAAAAACGACCTCCACGTTTTCGACGGAATGACGGTCTCGATTCTGCGGAACGGCCGGGAGGTTTTCGCCGGAGAATTACCAGAACTCACCACGCGACACAGCGTAACCAACTGGTATCGCATCCAGATCGAGTTTCCGGGCGTGCTGGACGAGGCGTTCGGTGTCGCGTCGAACAAGCAAGGCGTGCGGATGAAAGACCACGTTCTGACGGCAATCAAGGAAGCAATTGGCGGTGATATCACGGCTATCAACGACGAGATCAAGCGCTATCAGGGCCAGCAAGCAAGTGCTCGTGAAGCAGCCAAGCCAAGCACTAGCGAGATGCGCGCGAGCGAGGTAGACGCGTATCAAACGAAGCCACTCCAGGAGAACCTGACTGTTGATGAGCAGGCGCAGATGGAAGCCAACCTACGCGGGCTCGCCGTGACTCTAAAAAGAGACAACGAAACGGACGAACAGGCGTTCGAGCGGGTGAAAATGTCCAAGTACTTGATAGCTTTCCGTCACGATGAATACTGGCCCTTCTATCACGTGGAACACCGCTTCGGTCGGGTCATTCTGACGCTTAATACGGCGCATGCCTTTTTCACGCAGCTGTACGATCCGGTGCGCAAGTTCAGCCTGAATGTCCAAACGAGTCAAGACGGGACGGATGTACCCAATCACGAGGGCCACCAGGGGCCGATCGAGGCGCTCGAGCTGTTGCTGCTGTCTCTGGCACGAGCGCAAAGTATCCTGTCTGCCAATAATGAGGAGGCGAAGAATCTACTGGAGAACTTGCGGCGAGAATGGTCGGAGACGTACCGCATCCAGCTGACCGTGTGAACATGGCAAGGGCGGCGTGCTGCACCGCCCTTGCCAATACCGCCGGCAAGTGAAAGAATGCAGTTTGCCGGTATTGTTTGGTGATTCGACGGCTTTGAACCGCTTCGGCTCTGGCACAGCGTCCAGACCGAAGATCCCAAAGCGGAAGGGTTGCCATCGGTGATAACCCGCAGGCCATAGCGGTCTGCACAGAAAGGAGTAGGTTGATGATGGAACTTCCGCATCCGTGGGGCGCTTATGCGCACCTTCAAAAGCTATCCCGCAGACCTTACGTGGACGATCGCGCTTGGGGCTACGAGGCGGGCTTAGACCTCGTCGTCGCTTCAAGTCTGGCGGGCAAACTCCCATGTCAAAACGAGATTGACCGTGCCGTAGCAAGCGGCGCGCGGCTCAATCGTTACCGGTCTCGCCTGCGTGCCCGCTATTTGCAAGCTGAGGAATCAGCTAACCCCGGTACCGGCATGGAGGACTTCGAGGCACGGCAGGCGCTGCAGGACATACGGGACAGCTTGGCGTCTTCAGACTGGACTCTACTTTGGGAACTGGCGCTGGGCGGTGAATACGCCGAGGTAGCGCGGCAGAGGGGGGTAACGGCGGGAAGTCTTCGTGCGCGGGTTCTCCGCCTACGTCGTTCGCTTTGCAACCCCGTCTTCTAGACCGTCGTAGCGCTACGGGTCATCGATCGAGAGATAGAGTTCAATGTGAGTAGACGGATGTTTGGCCAAATTTCCACGTTCGAGGAGGGTGAGTACGTTTCCCTACCCTTCAATTTTGGGAGAGACAAGTATGGACACTGAAACCAGCAACAGCGAAGCGATGCTCGCCATTGGTCAAGCTAGGGAGCGCGCGGAAGCCGCGGCCACTGCCGCCGAGGAAGCGAACAGGAAGGCCAACAGCGAGAGCGGTTTCGCCTTCAACGCAAAGCAAAATGCTGAGGAGCACGCGAAGGCGATCGCTCAGTTGCGGGGGACGGTTGACGCGGATTTCGCGTGGTTAACCACGACAAAGACGAACGCCGAACAGGTAGCACAAGCGATCAATACAGCAAAGAACGTGGCGGAAGCGGATGCGCGAACCGTAAGTGAGACAAAGGGGAGAACGGAAGCAGATGCACTTGCCGCTAAAGCAGCGAGTGACCGAGCAGCAGCGGCTGTTCCGATTGCAGAGAAAGCGCAAGCCGACGCTGCCACAGCATTGGCCGAAGTCACCACCGGTGCGGCGGCGGTCCTTGCTGCAAAGGCCGCGGCCGAGGCAAATGCAACCGCGACGCAGACAGCACAGGGACAAGTAGCGGAAACGGCTTCAAAGGCTAATGCCGATGCGGCCTCGATCGCGAAAAATGAGTCCGATACAAAAGCCTTGTTAGTGTCCATGAGCGACGGTGTCGCCATCGCCAAAGCCGCCGAGAAACGGGTAGTCGAATACGAAAAGAAACTGGTCGAACTCCAGGCAGTCTTTACCGAGATGCATACGAAGATCGAGGGGCTTTTGCCCAATGCAACAAGCGCGGGATTAGCGTCTGCCTTTCGCAATCAGCAGAGTCGCTTTAGGAAACCGCAACGGAATTGGTTAGTTGCGTTCGTTGTAACCATACTTCTCCTTCTGTGCGCCGCGTTGGTGGGCTTACCTGGGATTTGGCCCGGCGCAACACAGGAGAACTGGGATTCCATTCTTCGGCATATTATCACCCGCTTGCCGATTGTGGTGCCGCTCGTATGGTTTGGTATCTTCGCGGGCCGAAACTATATGCTTGCGCTTCGGGTTGAAGAAGAATACGCATACAAGGAAGCAGTCTCGACTGCTTTCGAGGGCTACAAACGGGAGATGTCAAACATTTCTGGAGAAACAAGCGGCACCCTTACACCCATCGTGAGTCTGTGCGAAAACGTCCTTCGAACCCTAAGCCAGCGCCCGGGTTTGATTTACGAAGGCCGGCACGACGACATCACACCTCTCTCCCCTCTTACCAAAACGATTGTGGATGCGACGCAGAACGGGAAGGTTCCTTGAAGCCTCTAAGTTCACAGGTTCCCGCTCTCCACATACTAGCCTAGTGCGCAATTTGGCCGGAGAGCCGCGCCAGTATTAGCTCTACGAGCCATCATGCGCCGAATGAACTAAAAGGGGTCCTGTTCTCATCTATTTTCTTCAGGGGAAGTGATACGGGTCGGAGTGGTCGGGTCACCGCTCTGACATCACGAGCGCAAATTAAATCGACACGCGAGTATCGAGGTCGCCTGACTGAACGGCATTCAGATAAGCGAGGACTAGGTCCTTGGTGCGATAGCACCCAAACGCCTTTTCATCCTGCTCGCGCACGATAGGAAACGTGTCGAGGATGTACGCTGCATCGTCGCGGTTGATGCCATAGAGGTGAAAGAAGAGCGCATCGAGCCGGGCAATGCGATGGCCACGATCCTCGTCGTCCCAAACAAACGGCGGGCCCTCGTAGCCGAGATCGCGCGCGAAGGGCGCGAGGTCGTTGGCGGTGTATGTCAGGCGCAGCACCTCGCCACGTATAAAATCGGCAATGTTCGTCTTGCCGATTTTCGCCTCGAACTGCTCGGGGCGAATCATGGGAAACTGCTCAACGATGTACCAGTTCATGCTTGTGCTCTGTACTTTTTGTCGAACGACAAAATCAAACGCCAATGCGTTTAAGTTAGCCAGAAGCAATGGCGCTAGATTTATGTAGCTCGCTTCATCAAACTGCTCATGTAATAACAGAGGCAATTTATTTCCAGCCGCAGTAGTTGGAATGATGGATGCGATCATCGTTCTCATGTCGGTGCCGCGGGCAATGTCCCGGAAACCCAAGGCCCATTTGCGGCGATCTTTCTCGGGAATTCCGCTTTCGGCTATCCAGTACTGCGGCACCGGATAGCTGTCTGGATTGGCCTTGTCCTCTGCCGAGAGTGAGTCGCTCGAAGCTGCGTTGTGCAGATTTTCGTCGTTTATCGAAACACTTGAGGAACGATGATCGTAGTTGTAGATCATCCGACCAACATATAACGGTACCGCCTCAACCTCACCCTTCTTCCAACGATTTTCTCCAATCGGATACCAGCCTTGCCTTTCCAGTTCGTCACGGCGCAAGAAAAGCGTGGAATCGTTGGTCATATGGAACATGGTGACATAGCGCACCGGCCAGGCTTTTTTCGGTGGATCACGCCTCCGGTCCACCAGCACCGGCTGGCGGCGGTAGATCGCCGTAGTAAGGTCGGCATCACGCTGGCTACGGAAAATCGGGGCGGCGCCGGTGTTGGGGTTGACCGTGGAGAAATCCTCGGCGGTGAGTACCAGCGCCCGATCGGCATCGGCCAAGTCCGAGATGGCGTGCAGATAGAAGGCGCAGTGGCTCGTCGCGAACGTGCGCCCCTCTCCGCCGAACACTAGAGCGCAGAACTTGAAACGGCTATCGATGTCCGGGAAAAACACTTTCTTGTTCTCGAAATCGTAGAGCACAGCGAGCCGACCGCGGGTGGAGATCGAGCGGAAAAACTCAGCCGCGCCCTTGTCAGCGGCGATGCCCGAGGGCGTGAGCAGACCCACCACGCCGCGCGCATGGATAAGGTGCGCGGCGCGCTCGACGAACAGGCTGTAGAGATTGACGTCGCCACCGGAGAGCAGCGGGTAGTCGCCGCAGTCGCGCGCCACGCGCGTTGCGGTCTCGGCGAATTCACGCGCATCGCAGTATTCCTGCCACAACGCGTCGCCCGTTTTCTCCAGCCCGGCGATCAGGCGTTTGCGGTCGGCGGCGCGTACCGCCAGCGCGATCTCGGGGCGGCGCTCGGCGAACCACTCGACCTCCTGCAACTTCATCCGGTCCCACGGCGGGTTGCCGATCACCGCGTCGAACCCGCCGGTACGCGCGCCCAGCCCCGCGCCCGGCCATACAGTCGGGAACGCGAGCTCCCAGTGCAGGAAGCGCACGTCCTCCGCCCGCGTTCGTGCCGCCTGCACTATGCGGTGCGCGCGCTTCTGCCGTTCGCCGTGCAGCTTGATGCCGCGCTTGGACAGCAGTTCGATGGATTCGAGCAGGTTGTCGCCGTATTCGTGGTTGAGCAGATCGACCCAGGTTTCGGCGTACTCCTTCGCTTCGCCTTTGCCCGCCCAACGCTTCGCCTGAAGAAAGTCGAGAGTGCGCTGCTGCGGACGCAAGCCGTCCTCGATCTGGTCCATCAGCGCCTTGGACTGGTGCGCCTCGGCGATATCGATGTCGGTGAGCTCGCCGATCGCCTGCATGGTGAGCCGCGCGGTTTCGACCCGCCGCAGATCATCCTGCTGCAACAAGCCACCCGCGAGCTTGCCCAGTTCATCTTTCATCTGATGCACTCGCCCGCCGAAGAGGGCGTCGCCACAGCGCAAATGATGGTCGAGAAAGGAAAGCGGCGCGCCCACGGTGAAGGTGTGCAGCCACAGAGCGACCTTGGCAAGCTCGACCGCCATCGGATTCTTGTCCACGCCGTGAATCACGCGCTTCAGGATCATGCGGCGCACCACATGGCGGTCGTCGAGCTGGGCCGGGCTGACGGCCCAGCCTTGCCTCTTCGCCACCGCGAGGATGCGCTTGCGGATATCGGCGATACGCTTGGCGACCGGCGACTCCCAGGGAGGAGAAACGTCCTTCGCCCAGCGTTGCGTTGCGATGGTTTCGGCCGCGTGCGACATGGATTCGAGCACACGGTCGGCCAGATCGTCCACCAGGGCGACCAAAAAATGGCCGCTGCCCATGGCAGGATCGCAAACCTTGAGTTCCAGCACACGCGAGGCGGGATCGAGTGCATCCAGCCGTTCCCAGTCTGCGGGCTTCAGCTCCTTGCGGCTCTTCCAGGCGGCGATCTGCTCGTCGAACGCCTCGCCCCGCTCGACTGCGAGCGGGCCGATAGACTCGGCGATCAAGAGTTTCACCAGGTCGTCGTGGGTGTAATAGCTGCCCGAGCCCTTGCGTGCAAAGCTGGTCGGCTGCGCCACCAGCGTGGCGCCCGCCTCCTCAAGCCGGTATTCAAGCAAGCGCTCGTAGATGCCGCCGAGATGCTGCACCGAAAGGTCGCGATAATTGATCCAGGCACGCGATGCGTCGGCACGCCGCGACAATTCATCTATCGCCGGGGCAAGCTGGGCATCGGGAATCCGCACCCGGGCGAGCAAGGGCGTGCGCGCATCTTCGAACAGCCCGCCGTTGTAGGCCGGCAGGCCGAGCGAAGTGTCGCCGTTGGCAATGGCCTGGAACAGCGCGCTTAGCTCGTCCCAAAGCCGCGCCGCCGAGGCGGAGAAGGTGAAACCTTTGTCGCGCTTGTCGCGCACCTCTTCGCGCAAGCGGCGCAGGCTGTAACCGGCGTAGCGCTTGTCGCGCACCGGCAGCAGTTCGCGATCCTCGGCGTAGAGCACAAACAACAGCCGGTAGAGCAAGATGAGGGTCGCTTCGCGCACCTCGTCCATGTATGCGCGGGTCAGCTCCTTCGGCGCACCTGGATCTCCTTTCCACAACGCATCCGCAAGCTCGGGGAAAACGGTCCCGAATACGCGTGCGCCAAGGTTCTCGGAGACCCGCTCCTCGTACTGCCTCGCTTCGGCCAGTGCAAACTGATGAAAAGAACGCCTTTCGCCGTCCCAACTCTGCGCCAGAAACGCCGCGCGGTGGAACAGGCAGAGAAAGAGCTTGAGGCCATGCTGAGCATCGGCCGCATCGACGGTGTCGCCTTGCGTCCCTTTTACGCCGAGCAATGCACCAAGATCCAGCTCCAGGAAATCCTCGGAGCGTGAGCGCGCTCCCTGGAAATACAGCCGCCAGTGCCGGCCGTTGGTGAGGATGCCCCAGCGCACCGCCCGGTCCGAGGCCACCTCTGCGGAAGACAAATAACGCAGAATCTGGTTGGACGGCGTACCCGGATCGAGACGGTCCGTCGCCTCGCCCCGGTCCAGCGGCCGCAACCAACGCTTCGATTCCAGTATGGCGATGCCTTGGCGGTAGCGGCGGTCGTCGCGCTTTTCCTTCAGCGCCACCTGTTTGGCGTTCGCGTCGGGGAAAAGCAACAGGTCGGGCACGTCCTCACGCCGCGCACCCGAGGTCGTGGCTTGGCGAAGGTACAGGTCCTGCCAGTCGAGCAGTCCCAGAACCTTGACGATAATTTCATCCTCGGTGATCGCCTCGCTCAGAACGCTGTCGACGGAATAAGGAAGAAAAACTGCGTGCAACTGAGCCACAAAGACAGCCACAGCGCGCTCGTCCAACGCCTTCCACACAGGCGTCTCACGGATGCCGTGAAGCAGGAAATCCTGGGTAAAGAGTTGGCCAATCACGTTATTGTTGGCAGGGTGCTGCAGTGAATGTCGGAGAGTGCGATGTTACCGGTAAAGACGGTGGGGGGCATAGTCCCTGGAGTCGATTTATCCCCAGTGGCGATTTTTGGCAGCATTTCAAATCTATACGCGATCCTTTTGAAATTGGTGCACCTTCAAATTAGATTGGTTGCGCCTTCTCATTTATCTCGTCGAACATTTCCGTGTTCGAGCCCGACGAGAGGTCGAAATTAGCTCCTTTAGGGAGTCACGGATAGTTGACCCATTGTTTTTGATATCGACAAGCTCCTCCTTCGCGCGCGCACGAATCTCCGAATCAGACAACGATAAGATCTCGTCGCTGGCCAAGTCGCGAACCGATTTCAAAGGGTCGTTAGCAGATTTAGTTTTTGACATTGGCGCTCTTCCTGTACATAGGCGCTCATTTTCAGTTATCTGGACGCAAATTAATTAAATTTTGGCGTCAAAATCTCCCTGCGCGCCAATGTCTATTGAGGCCAGATGTCTTGGTACCTCATTCATCAACTCCTAGGAGCAGAAAACATGGCAATTGCAACAAGGGTGCTGCTTGGTACCACCGGAATTCACACCCCTATAGCCTCTCCTGCCAGGATACGCGCCCGCGTTCGCTGGCAAGCCCGGATTGCCGAGGCGTGGGATGCTGGCGGCTTCATGGTGATAAAATAAAGACATTATCCAGACCAGTCTTCGAGGTCCCCCATGTCCGCCCGCCCATCTCCAGCCAAGCGCAAGAAAGCCGCCTCCGGGATCCTCCTGCGTTACCGTGGCAGTGATTCCACCTCCGGCGTAACGCGCGCCACCGCTACCCGTCTCGCCGAGACGCTGGGCATGTCGGAGACCGAGGTGATCCACGCCGCGCTCGCGCACTTCGCGCGCCAGAACCTGCCAGCCTACGAGGCCGATAACGGGCCGCTCACCGATGAGCAGATGCGCGCAATAGACCGCCTGCAACCGCCCGGGCGGATGAAGGTTAAATCCAAGTTGTTCTGATGCCGCCGGCCGAGCCGATTTGGTACGGCGCACCGGCGCCGGGCGATATCGTGTGGTGCCGCTTCCCGCAGGATGGCGTTCCGGGGCCAGGGCCAAAGGCGAGGCCTGCGCTGGTGTTGAGTGTGGGCGAAAAAGAAACCACCCGGTGGTGATTGTGGCTTACGGAACCAGCCAGAAAACCGACGACCTTCACGCAGGCGAGTTCGCCATCCTTCCAGCCAACGCGGCAGGCTACACAGCAGCGGGCCTCAGCTATCCGACCAAGTTCAACCTCGGGAGAACGTTCGAACTCGACTACAACGACGTCTGGTTCAGCGTGGCGCCCGGGCCGCGTACGCGGCGAGGCGCAAGCACTGAGGCGGTTATGGCTGCGTGTTGCCAAAGGATTAGCGCTTGGAAGACTTTGCTATGCCCGCGAACTCGGCTTCGTACAACCCTAGCCGACGACTGGCCTCGGTCATCCGTTCCATACCTTTGGCTTGCCGTGCCTTACTAAATACAGATTGAGGAACTCGAGCCTGAAGCGCGGGCTCTCGTGCTCTCGATTCTCACTGCTCAATGATTGAGCGCGGAACGGATGACGCGTTCTCTGCGAGCGTCGCCTCGATCTCGAAGAACATTACATATCGACTGCGTAACTTGGCACTTCGGGCGCCGTGCTTATAGGCGTTCATCCGGCTGATTTCCTTTCCGAGGCTGACTTCATTCCGGCTTTCAGCCGCGGCTCCATGCTAGCGCACCACCAGCACCGTGCGATCCGCGTACTGCACCACCTGCTTCGACACCGATCCCAGCAACAGGCGCCGAAACAGCGATTTGCCGCGATGACCCAGGACGATCAGATCGACCTGGTAACGGTCGGCGTGATAGATGATCTGTTCTGCCGGATGCCCGACAGCCACTTCAAACACGGCCTTGACGCCGCTCTTTGCGACGAGATCCTTGACTGGCGTAAGCGTGCGCTCGTGATAGTTGCGGGAATTCTCGATGATCGCCTCGGTCTCAACATCCTCGCCAAAATCGGGAGGCTGGGCGACGCTGAGAACGTACAACTCGGCCTGATATTTCCGCGCGAGATCAAGTGCGGCGTCGAGCGCCCTCTTGCCCGGTTCGGATCCGTCGTAAGCGAGCAAAATCTTCTTGATCATGACTGAGCTCCTCGTTTCGCGTCGACGATTGGGCCGGTCGCGCCTTCACGCTCCGCATTTTGCGCGACTGCCCCCGTCGCATCCTTCAGCAAATGCCGCGGCATGAAGAATGCGTTGGCGATCACGGTCGGTATCACGGCGCTTGCAATGACCGCGGCAACCAGCGCCGAATACTGCGCTTGGTCGATGATCTCGTGCGACAGCCCGAACAGCGCCGAGATGGTGCCGAAAGTCAGGCCGGTGGACATGAGCAGCGTGGTGTACATCCCCTCCTTGAACGGCGCACCAAACATCTTGGTCACGGGGAAGACGCCCGTGATCTTGGCTGCCACCTTCACCAGCAGCATCACCAGAAATGCACCTGGCGCCGCCAGCAGCGCGGGCACCGAGACGAACGCTCCGGCGCGGATGAAATAGAACGGGGTCAACAGCCCGAAGGTCAGCGTGCGCAAGCGCCGGACGAGAACGTGGTCCTTTCCCACCGTTCCCGCGAGGACCATGCCCATGAGATACGCCGGCAGCACCGCTTCGCTGTCCGCCCAGGCCGCGAGAGCACCCATGCCAAACAGGCACAGCAGCAGGTATTTGGCCTCGAGTTCCGACGGCCTGCCGCCGTAGCGCTTGAAGAAGCGCGGAGTGAGCCAGGGCAGCACGAACGCGAGCACGAGCATCGCGCCCACAAACAGAAGCGTTTTCAAAGTGAACGGCGCGAAGATGAGGCCGAGGCCGACCACGGTGCCCAAGTCCGTGATGAAACACGCGGCCAGCACCGTTTTGCCGTAATCGGTTTTGTTCAAACCGAACTCGAGCATCACGGCATAGACGACCGCGACCGAAGTGGTCGACATTGCGATACCGGCAAGCCAGCTCGGCAGCGGTTCCCAGCCGAGCAGGTAACGCGCGGCTGCCGCGCAGCCCAGGAACGGGAGCAGGAAGCTCACCGATCCGACCGCGACCGCCTCCTTCCAATTTCGCCGGAACACCACCGGATCGAGCTCGGCGCCGGCGAGAAAAGTGAGGACAATGGCGCCGGCACCGGAAAGAAACTTGATCCAGGTCTGGTCCGCGCCGAGGACCGAGGTGCCGACCAGCGCGCCAATAAAAAGCTGCGCGATGGTACCCACCACGATTTCGGACAAGGCTGTCGCGACCCGCAACCAGATGGAGACCAAGGTGGCCACCAGTGCCAACCCCAGCCACAGCGCTGCCAATGCCCAGATCTCGGTCACTGCGGTCTCCCTCTTCTGTAGGCGCGCCCCGCCGCGCTCAATCTTTTCCGTCGATCATTCCAAACTCCGCCGACACCGCGGCGGCGGCTAGCCGCGCCTATTTCGCCTGCGGCTCGCTCCAGCGCTCTGCCGCCTGATCGTCCGATGCGCGCGCCTCGACCCAATGCGCGCCCTGCGCGGTCCGCTCTTTTTTCCAGAACGGCGCCTGGGTCTTGAGGTAGTCCATGATGAACTCGCAGGCGGCGAAGGCTGCGCCGCGGTGCGCGCCGCTCACCACCACCA
>Ga0209514_10005225_pt1 | contig 16785 bp, 7 predicted proteins | sample Subgrocontami58m_FD_187452 | JGI IMG/M metagenome (GOLD analysis project Ga0209514, IMG submission 187452) | Subsurface groundwater microbial communities from S. Glens Falls, New York, USA - GMW37 contaminated, 5.8 m (SPAdes) (version 3) | ecosystem: Environmental > Aquatic > Deep subsurface >...
CCCCCAGCGTATTCCCGCGGCTGGGCAACGTGCGCCTGCCGACCGTGGCGCCGACCGGCAACTTCCGCGCCGACACGCTCGGGAACGAGCAGACCGGGAATTGCTTCCTCCTCTGCCGGGAGCGCCCGCCGTTCGACGCGGTGTTGGCCGGGGGGGCGACGCGGCGGATCGATGTCTACACCCTCGTGATCTACTACCTGTCGCCCGTCAATCGCGCGATGGGACCCTGGCCGCGCAGCCTCATCCTCGCCCGCTGGGAGAGCGTGGAGTTCGCGGACTGGACCCAGGTCACCTCCCTCGCCGCGATCGAGCAGCCCGAGGTGATGCAGCTCCTCTCCAACCAGCGCGCGATCACCCATCTCTGGCGCTTCGACCAGGCCCCGGCCACCGCCTTCTTTCCGTTCGATGCGATCGGCAACCTGGGCCCGGTGGACCCCCTCTACGCTCCGGTCGAGGCGCGGAACACGAACGTGATCCAAAATCTCGGGTTCGGTTTCGCGGGCGTGGCGTGGAACCGCAACGCCAACGTGTGGATCTCCGAGCCGACGCCGCTCTTCGGACTGTTCAATCCGGCGGGGGACGGGTTCCCCCACGGGTTCGAGGTTCAGGTGACCGGGCCGACCGGCGCGCGCACGATCCTGTTCCGGCTGGTGATCTCGGAGTTCGTCGGGCTCGACCAGGACCTCGATACGTTCTCGCTTTCTGCGATCGTGAACGCGCACGAGTTCTGAGCGCTCCCGGAGCGCCATCAAGTGCTCTCGAGCAGCGTGCGCGCCTCCGCGACGCTGGCCGCGAAGGGGAAGAACCCGGAAAGCCCCATCAGCTCGAACGTGTCGCGGACGTGGGAACCGGGGCAGACCAGCACGAGCTTGCCGCCGCCTTCCTGGGCCCGCCGCAAGCCCTCGATGAAGACGCCGATCCCGGCGCTCGACACGTACTCGCAGTGGGTCAAGTCGACGATCACGCGGAACAGCCCCTGGCGGAAGACCTCGTCGAGCTTGGCCTCGGCGGCGCGGTGCGAGTGGCTGTCGAGGTAGCCGCGGATCGCGAGCACGGGGGCCTCGCCCACGCCTGCGATGCTGAGCAGGGTCTCCGAGCGGCGCGTGAAATGGGCGGTCTGGCGCCGCAAGGCGGCGCGCACCTCGTTGCCGCGCGCGTTGGCGGCCAGCGTGTCGACGCCGCGCGAGACCGTGATCAGCCCGCGTCCACGTCCGCCCTTGGGCGGGGCGTCGCCGGCCTGCTCCTCGCGCGCCAGGGTGGCCGGAAAATCGAAGCCCTGCCCCGGGTCGCGCACCGAGACCTCGGCGTGGTTGCGACCCAGCTGGAGCTCGAGGGCGATCTCCCCGCAGGGCATCCCGCGGCAACCGTGCTCGATCGCGTTCTCCCCGAGCTCGCGCAGGGCGAATTCCAGCTGGCCGATTGCGGTCTCGTCCCAGCCGAATCGTTTGAGGGTCTCTTTCATGTGGTCAGCGGCGTCGTCGAGGACGTGGGGCGTCTGTGGCGAGAGGGCGTAGACCCGGCGGTCGGTGCGCGGCGCGGCGGCATAGGCCCCGCTCTGTTCCTGCAGGTCGAAGCTCTGGGCCGCGAGCTTCTTCCGCAGCGCCGAGTCCGGGCGCGCGGCCTCGCCGGCCAGCGCACGCAGGTTCGCAGCCTCTCGGTCGAAAAACTCCGGATCGAGCCCGCGCTGCTCGGTCAGCCACTGGGCGGCGGTCTCCAGCCGGGTCATGGCCCCCGACCCGTCGCCGCGGTCGAGCGCCTCGAGCGCCTGGCGCTTCCAGCGGCCCGCCTGCTCGAGGGCGACTTCGCGCGCCACTTCGGGGAGCGGAGCCGCGCCGCGCGACTCCTCCGGCGACACCCGCAGGGGCACCGTCAGGACGTGGCGCCGCCGCCCGACCTTGCCCCGCACCGCGTCGTACTCCAGCCGCACCGTGGCGAGCACGTGCGCGCCCTCGGCCATGCGATCGGGCAGGGAGAAGGCGGCCAGCACCTGGCGCCGGTCGCGATCGCGCACGTCGCCGAGCGGGATCGTGAGGTTGCGTCCGGGGGTCGCGGGCGCGCCGCCGAGGATCTCCGGCGCGGGGATGCCGTCGCCGGGGGTGATCCCCAGCTCGCAGTTCTGCCCGAAGATCCGCGTCAGCTCGCCGAACTCCGCCAGGAACGCCGCCGCCGCCTTGTCCGGAGAATCCACATAGTGGAAGCGCCCGCCGCCCGCGGTGGCGATCGCCACCAGGTCGTCCTCGCGGAAGTCTCCGCCGAATCCCAGCGTGGTCGTGACGATCCCCGCTTCGCGGTGCTGTCGCGCGATCTCTTCGAGCCCCGCCCGGTCGGTCACCCCACGGTTGGCCTGGCCGTCGGTGAGCAGGAGCACCCGCCGCAGAGGGTCCCCCTCGCGCGGCTCCGCCAGCAGGGAAAGCGCCCGCAGCCAGCCGCCCGACAGGTTGGTGCTCGCGCCCGGCTCGATCGCCTCGATCCGCCGGCGCAGCACCTCGAGGTCGGTCGGGGCGGTGGGCGGGACCACCACGTCGACCTCGCTCTCGAAGGTGACCAGCGAGAAGCGGTCGCGCGGGCCGAGCTGCTGGAGCAGCGCGATCGCCGCCTCCTTGGTCTTGGCGAGCTTAACCCCTTCCATCGAGCCGCTGCGGTCGAGCGCGAGGGCGATATCGAGCGGCTTGCGCTCGGCCCCGCCCTCTTCGGGCCAGGTCTCGACTCGGACCAGCAGGTGGACCCGCTGGGCGGCTTCGCCGGAAACGACGGGGTGATCCAGCGCGTAGGAGAGGTCCATGTCCGCCATGGTGCCATGGGGCGGCGCGAAATCCCAAATCCAAAAGCCCAAATCCCAATAAACCCCCGACTCCCAACTCCCAACGCCGTTTGCGAGTCCGCTCCGGAGGATCCTCGGGGGAAGCGAAATCCCGACCCCGCGGCCGGCCGCTCAACGTCCCGCTGCTTTCTTCGCCCGCTCGATCAGCCCGGCCAGCATGGGCAGCCGTGCGCCCACGATCGTGTGCGTGCGCTCGTAGTCGGCGAGCGCCTCCGCGGGGCGACCCAGGACTTCCAGGGTCATCCCGCGATTGACCAGAGCCCGCCAGTGGTTCGTATGTTCTCCGATCACCGTGGCGAGGTCGGCCAGGGCGGCCTCGGCCGCTGGATGCGGGTCCTCTGCGCGGGCGGCGCAGGCCTCCGCCAGGTACCGGCCGGCCATTCCGCGATTCGCCCGGGTCTCGAAATCGCGCGGGTTCCGCTCCAGGGCCCGCGTGAAGTCGTCGATCGCGTGGCGCACGCTTAGCCGCGGGTCCGCCTGGTGGGCAATCTCCCACTCGGCCACGGCCAGGTGCGCGGTGCCCCGGCCGTTGCAGGCGTTCGAGCTCTCCGGGTTCGCGGCCAGCGCCTCGCCGAAATCGGCGATCCCGCGCTGCCAGCTCTCGCGCGGGTCCGTGCCCCGCGCGTCGTGCGCGTACCCCAGGGCCACGTACGCGTTGCCGCGGTTCATGTGCGCGGACGCGTCCTGCGGATCCAGATGCAGCGCCCCGTCGAAGTGCCGGATCGCCTCCAGGATGCGCGGCCGCCCGTCCGCCCCGCGCGCTTCCTCCGCCTCCCCCAGCCGCTTGAAGGCGATGCCCCGGGCGGTGAACGTCGCCTCGCGGGTCGAGTCGAGCTCGAGCGCGGCGCCCAGGTCGTTCACCGCCCGGATGAGCGAGGCGCGCGGATCGAGGCCCGCTGCGTCTTCCGCCAGTCCGAGGTTCTTCCAGGTCGTGCCCCGCAGTTCGAGAGCGTTCGGGTCCTTGGGGTCCGTCTCGTGCGCCCGGTCGAAGTCCGCGATCGCTCGCGCGTTCGCCTCCCGCGCGTCGTCGCCCAGCGCGGCGGCCACGTTCGCCTCTGCGACCCAGACCAGACCGCTCGTGATCCAGGCTCGCGCCGTGGGCGTGGCGGCTGCCGCGCGGTCCGCCTCCTTGCGCGCCTGGGCGAGCAAGCCCGCGGAGTCCAGCCCGCGCCCTCTCCGGGCCTCCGCGCGATCGACGCGGATCATCACGCCGGTGAGCCACGCCTCTGGGCGGCGGTCGTCGAGGGCGGCCGCCGCATCCAGGTCGGCTTGGGCCGCGTCCCACCAGCTCTCCGCGACCTCCGACTGGCCCACGCGCAGATGGGCCATGGCTCGCTCGCTACGCTCCTGGGCGCGCTTCTCCCAGAGCTCGACCCGGCCGCGGTTCGCGGAGAGCGCGTCGTCATACGCGCGCAGCAGGTCGCCGTGCGTCTCCGGGTCGCGCCGGAAGCGCGCCTCACTCCAATCCAGGATCCCGTCCCACAGTTCGTCGCGGCACCCGTCCGCCTCCAAAGCCGCGCGAAAGAACGGCTCCGCGCCGGCGAGATCGCCGCGCAGGGACGCGAGCAGGCCGCGCCCGCAGTCGACGGCCCCGGGACCCAGCTCGGCGGCGCGCCCGGCCTCGGCCAAGGCGGCGACGGCCGCGAGGTCCTCCTCCACCCGGGAACGGAGCGCGGGCAGGTCGGGCCGAAGGCGCTCGAGCGCCGCCTCGTCCGGCTCTCGGCGCTCCGGGCGCACCTCGCGCACGCGCTCCCGCCAGCGCCTGCGGGCATCGTCGACCGCCGCCCGCAGGAGCGCGGCGCGGACGAGACCGCGCTGCCAGCGCACCGCGGCGTCTTCCGGCATGCGCGCCGCCGCCTCGCTCAGCTCCCGCTCCGCTTCCGCCACGTTCCCGCGCAGGCGCATGACCCAGCCGAGCACGAAGCGCGCCGGAGCGGAGCCAGGATCCTGCGTGAGTCGCTCGCGCGCGCGCGTTTGGGTCTCCTCCAGGATCCGGTCCCCGGCCCGGGGAATCCCGGCGCGCCTTCGCTCCACGGCCTCGACGATCCGTACCTGCACCGTCCGGTAGAACTCGCTCTCGAGCACCGAGCGCCCGCGCGCCGCTGCGAACCACGCCAACACGATGCTGAGAATCGCCGCCCCGAAGGCGGTCGCGAGCGCTCCGCCCAACAGCGGGTTGCGCGCGAGCCAGCGGCGCGCCCGGTACGCCCGCGAAGGCGGCCGGGCGAGCACGGCTTCGCCTTTCCGGAACCGCTCGAGGTCGTCGGCGACCTCGCGGGCCGAGGCGTAGCGCCGTCCAGGCTCCTTCTCCAGGCACTTGAGGCAGATCGCCTCCAGGTCGCGCGGGACCCGCGGCTCGAGTCGCGAAGGCGGCGGCGGCTCGCCGTGCACCACCCGATAGAGGATCTCGGCGAGGCTGCTTGCTTCGAACGGCGCCTGGCCGGTGAGCGTGGCGTAAAGCAAGGCCCCGAGCCCCCAGATGTCGCTGCGGAACGTGGCCGGGCGCCCCTCCGCCTGCTCCGGGGACATGTACGAAGGCGTGCCCATGAGGGCGCCGCTCACGGTCAGGCGCGGCGCATCCCCGCTGATCTCCTTGGCCAGGCCGAAGTCGCCGACGAAAACGCGTCCCGCGTCGTCGACCATCACGTTCTCGGGCTTGAGGTCGCGGTGGATGATCCCCTCCGCGTGCGCGTGGGCGATCGCCAGGGACACGTCGCGCGCCAGGCGCGCCGACTCGCGCAGGTCAGGCGCGCCGTCGCGGGCGAGGTGCTCGACCAGGGTCCGACCGGGGATGTAGTCCATGACCAGGAACGCGTGCCCGTCCGCTTCTGCGACCTCGTGCACCGCGATGATGTTCGGATGGCGGAGCCGCGCGGCCGCGCGGGCCTCGCGCAGCAACCGCGCCGCGTCGGGCCCGCCCAGCCCGGCGCCGCCCAGCAAGCCCTTGATCGCGACGATCCGGTCCAGCGCCGGATCGCGCGCCTTGTAGACGATGCCCATTCCTCCCTGGCCCAACTCCTCGAGAATCTCGTAGCGGCCGAGGCGCCGTCGCGTCGGCGGGCCCGCGAGGTTCCGGGTCAGCCGTCCATGGTCGCCTTCCCCGAGCACATACGTGAACGAGTCGCCGCGCGGGCTGATCCCGGCGGCGGGAGCGCCGGCCGCGCTGGGGCCGGGGGTCGCTACGGCGGCGCCTGCTCTGGGCTGGGCCGCGGGTGCTGCGCCGGCAGCCGGCGTGCCGGCGGCGACGGCGGCGACGGCGGCGCGAGCGCCCGGTCGGGCGGATTCAGCAGGGACGGCCGCGGGAGTCGACGGCGGGCCGGGCGCGGGAGTGGGCGTGACGCCGGCGGCAGGCAGGGCGAACGACCCGAGGGCGGCGAGTTCGGAGGGATCCAGGAAGCCCAGGGTCGCGAGCGCGTCGAGGAGGCCGCCGCAAGCTTCGCCCGCGCAGGCGTCGCGGGCCCTTGCCACCTGTGCCGGCGTGACCACGCCGCGCTCGAGCAGGCGCCGGACCGTCTCCTCGTCGTGGGACAACATCGGCGGGCCCGGCCTTTCGCGCTGCGTTTTCCCCAATCGTACGCCGCGGGCCCAGGAATGCAAGTGCGACCCGAGTACGGAGTACGGGCCCCCGCAGCTACCTGGCCCATCTGCCCGGCGCTCTTGATGGGCGGCTTCGTTGCTCCCCTCTTCTGTCGCGCCCCACCGGGCCGTCCTCGCGGCTTGCCTCTCCGCGATGCCTCTTGGCATCGCGTCGTCGTCGCGCCTCACAGCGCGGTTCCGCCGCAAACTGGGCGCGGGGCGGCTGTCCGCGCAAATCCCAAATCCCAACCCCGCGATGGAGCGCAGCGAGACATGGGAGGTGCCTCCCCGACAGCGTCGAATTTGCGACTGGGAATCTCCGCTTGGCGCGAAGAATCCCACGGATAGCAGAACAGGCGGCCAAAATCGCCTTCGGATATGAGCCACCGATCCGCGGGGACCGGTACGGAGCATTCCCATTCTCTTGACCCTTCCCGGCTCCGGCAGTATACCCGGGGGCGCTCGAGCGCAGAATTCGACAGGCTCCCGTCGCAACTTCCGTGGTCTTGACTCGCCGCCGCGCCTCGCGTCTCGACCCGCGGCGCTCCGCCAGACCCGGTCCACCCGATCGAAACCGGCGCCAAACCCCCGAGGCCCTTCTCTGTGGATGCCGCCATGACCCGAATCCGACGCGCCCTCGTCAGCGTGACCGATAAGTCCGGCCTGGTCGACTTCGTGAGCGGTCTTGCCGCGCTCGGGATCGAGGTGCTCTCCACCGGGGGAACGGCCCAGGCCCTGCGCAACGGCGGGATCGCCGTGGTCGACGTGTCGGACTACACGGGCTTTCCCGAGATCATGGACGGCCGGGTCAAGACCCTGCATCCCAAAGTGCACGGCGGCATCCTGGCCCGCCGCGACGTCCCCGCCCACGTCGAAGCGATGGAACAGCACCAGATCCGCCCGATCGACATGGTGGTGGTCAACCTCTATCGCTTCGAGGAAACCGTCGCCAGGCCCGGCATCGCGGTCGAGGAGGCGATCGAGAACATCGACATCGGCGGGCCCTCGATGATCCGCTCCGCGGCGAAGAACTTCGCCCACGTCGGGGTGGTGACTTCCCCCGGCCAGTACGACGCCGTGCTCGCCGAGTTGCGCCAGGCGGATGGAAGTCTCTCGACGGAGACACGGCGAAGCCTCGCCCGTGCGGCCTTCGCGGCCACGGCGCGCTACGACGGAGCCATCACCGCGTACCTGCAGGGGCTCGAGCCGCGCGGCAGCTTCCCCGAGACGATCGTCTTCTCGTTCGCCAAGGAGCGCGGGCTGCGCTACGGCGAGAATCCGCACCAGGCGGCGGCGTTCTACCGAACGCCGAAGTCGCCGGGCGCCTGCGCCGCCTGGGCCGAGGTGCTCGGCGGCAAGGAACTGAGCTACAACAACCTGCTCGACGCGGACTCGGCCTTCGAGCTGGTGCGGGAGTTCACGCGCCCGACCGCGGTGGTGGTGAAGCACAACAATCCATGCGGGGCGGGTTCCGCGGACGGGTTGCTCGACGCCTACCGCAAGGCGCTGGCGGGCGACCCGGTTTCCGCCTTCGGGGGGATCCTCGCGCTCAACCGGCCGATCGACCTGGCGACCGCCGAGGCGATCGCGGTGCCTGAATGCTTTTTCGAAGTGCTGATCGCGCCCGAATTCGAGCCGGGCACGGTCGAACTTCTGACCACGCGGACCAAGTGGGGGAAGAACCTGCGAGTGCTGCGCGCGGGCGGCATCGGGCCGCGCGAGGATCGCGGGCTGGACGTACGCGGGCTCACGGGGGGCGCGCTGGTGCAGACGCCGAATCGGATGGTCTTCCACGCCGACGGCTGGAAGCTGGCCTGCGGGTCGTTGACGCCCGCGCAGGAGCGCGACCTGCGCTTCGCCTGGACCGTGTGCAAGCACGTCAAGTCGAACGCGATCGTGCTGGCGCGCGACGAGGCCGTGGTCGGCGTCGGGGCGGGGCAGATGAGCCGGGTGGACTCCGCGTGGATCGCGGTGCGCAAGGCCGGGGACCGCGCCAAGGGCTCGGTGGTAGCGTCCGACGCGTTCTTCCCGTTCCCGGACGCGCTCGAAGTGGTGCTGGACGCGGGAGCCACGGCGGCGGTCCAGCCCGGCGGATCGATCCGCGACAAGGAGGTGCTCGCGGTCGCCGAGAAGCGCGGCGCGGCGATGGTGTTGACGGGGATCCGGCATTTCCGGCATTGAGGCCGCACGGGGTCATCCGTACTACACACCGGCAACATCCTCGCGCGATATCGACGGGTTCGTCCGGCTTCGCGCGCTGGGCAGCCCGTGGTCTGGTTCGGTCCGGCCCCAGTGCCGTCCCCTCCGGGTCCGTTGACACGCCCCGCGCCTTCATGGTTTATGGACGGCCATGGACCGCCGTCCCCTCCGTATCGCCATCGCCTGCTATCCCACCGCGGGAGGCAGCGGGGTGGTGGCCACCGAACTCGGCCGCGCCTTGCACGCGCGCGGCCACGACATCCACTTCGTGGCCTCTTCGAAGCCTTTCCGCTTCCCCGGCGACGGCGAACGCATGCGCTTCCACCCGGTCACGATCCCTTCCTATTACGTCTTCCAGATCCCTTCCTATGGGATGTCGACCGCCTGCGTGCTCTCCGATATCGCCGAGCGCTACGCCATCGACCTGTTCCACGTCCACTACGCCTACCCGCACGCGGTCAGCGGCTTCCTCGCCAACCAGATGACGCGCGGGCGCAATCCCGCGGTCGTGACCACGCTGCACGGCACCGACATTACCCTCGCGCGCGAGCAGCCGTGCCACGAGCGCCTGGTCCGTTTCGCCCTGGAGCAGAGCCACGGGATCACCGCGGTCAGCGGCTACCTCGCCGAGGAGACCCGGCGCATTTTCGACCTCGACCGCGACATCCGCGTGGTGCACAACTGGGTCGACCCCGAGGCCTTCCGGCCCGCAATCTCCGACGACGTGCGGCGGGGATTCGCTCCGGCCGGCGAGCTGCTGATCGTCCACGTCTCCAACTTCCGCCCGATCAAGCGGCCGATCGACGTGATCGAGACCTTCCGCGCCGTGCGGGCGGAGCTGCCCGCGCGGCTCCTGCTGGTGGGGGATGGGCCCGAGCTGCCCGCGGTGCGCGAGCACGCGGCCCGCTGCGGTCTCGCGGCCGACGTGATCTACGCCGGCGAGCGGCGCGACCTCGCGGAGACCGTCGCCGCCGGCGACCTCTTCCTGCTCACCAGCGAGCACGAGGGCTTCGGCCTGGCCGCCCTGGAAGCGATGGCCTGCGGGCTGCCGGTGGTCGCGTCCCGCTGCGGCGGCATCCAGGAGGTCGTGCGCGACGGCCAGGATGGCTTCCTCGCCCCGGTCGGCCAGGTCAGCGCTCTCGCCGCCGCCTGCGTCCGCCTCGGGCGCGATCCCGAGCTGCGCCTCCGCCTCGGTGCGAGCGCACGGCGCCGGGCGGTCGAGTCGTTCGGGCCCGACCGCGGCGTGCGCGCCTACGAGGACTACTACTACGAGGTGCTGGAGCGCGTCGGCTCCACCGCCGATTGCCGTTCGGGAGCTGTCTGAGATGGCGAGGATCTTCCCGTTCCGCGGGCTTTTCTACGATCCGGCCCGGGTCGGCTCGCTCGACTCCGTGGTGGCCCAGCCCTACGACAAGATCGACGACGCGCTGCGCGAGAAATACCTCGCGCGTCACCCGAAGCACATCGTGCGTATTTCCAAGGGCAAGGACGAACCGGGGGACACGGAGGGGAAGGACAAGTATGCCCGCGCCGGAAACCTCCTCGACGAGTGGCTGGCCGACAAGACGCTGGTGCGCGACGCGGCTCCGGCGATCTACGCCTCGTTCCAGGAGTTCAAAGGGCCGGACGGCAAAGTGCGGGTGCGACGCGGGTTCGCGGCGCTCGGGCGGGTCGAAGACTTCGGCAAGGGGGGAGTGCACGCGCACGAGAAGACCCTGCTGGCGCCGAAGCAGGACCGCCATAGGCTGATGACCGCGACCCGGGGCCTGACCGAGGGCCACATCTTCATGCTGTACCACGACCCGGACGGCCGGGTGAACCAGTTGCTGGACGCCGCCGCCGGGGGCAAGCCCGACTTCGAGGCGAGGGACGATTACGGGGAAATTCACCGGCTCTGGCGGATCGCCGACCCGGCGCGCATCGCCGGGTTCCAACGCGAAATGGAACGCTTCGAGCTCTTCATCGCCGACGGGCACCACCGATACGAGGCCGCGCTCCAGTACCGCGACGAGATGCGCCGGCTCGGGCGCAAGTGCGACGGGACGGAGACCTACGAGAACCGCATGATGAGCTTCTTCAACATGTGCGACGAAGGGATGGTGATCTTCCCCACCCACCGCGTCGTGCACGGACTGGAGCATTTCGATCCCGCGGGACTGCTCGCCGGCCTGAAGCAGCACTTCGAGATCCGCGACTACCCGTACCGCGTGAACGGCGATGAGGAGCGGATGCGCGAGGAGTGGCTCGAGGACCTGCGCATCGAGGGGATGGCCAAGTCGGTCTTCGGCCTCGCGGTCCAGGGCGCGCCGGTGTTCCGCCTGCTGATTCTCGAGGACCCCAAGGGGATCGACCAGGCGATCGTCGCGAAGCAGTCGGCCGAGTGGAAGCGGCTCGACGTGACGATCGCGACCGAGCTGATCTTGAATGCGCGGTTGGGGATCACCGCGGAGAAGCTCGCCAAAGAGACCCACGTCCACTACATCCGCCACGCCGACGAGGCGGTCCGGATGGTGCAGTCGGGCCAGGCGCAGCTGGCCGTGTTCTTGAATCCGACGCGGCTCGAGCAGGTGCGCAAGATCGCAGCGCAGGGGGAGCGGATGCCGCAGAAATCGACCGACTTCTACCCCAAGCTACTTTCGGGCTTCGTGATGAACCGGGTCCATTTCGTGTAGGGAGCGCGCGCGCATGCATCGCAAGCTGTTCATTCCTGGGCCGGTCGAAGTGCATCCGGACGTCCTGAAGGCGATGGCCTCGCCGATGATCGGCCACCGCGATCCGGAGTATTCGGTGCTGCACCAGCGGGTGAAGACCAAGGCGCAGAAGCTGCTGTACACCAGGCGCCCGGTGTTCTTCTCGACCTCCTCGGCCTGGGGGGTGATGGAGGGGGCGGTGCGCAACCTGGTGGGGAAGCGCGCGCTGAACTGCATGTGCGGGGCGTTCAGCGACCACTGGCACGCAGTCACGAAGTCCTGCGGCAAGGAAGCCGACCCGCTGCAGGTGGAGTGGGGCAAGGCGATCAAGCCCGAGATGGTGGACCAGGCGCTCGCCACCGGGAGGTACGACGCGGTGACGCTGATCTACAACGAGACCAGCACGGGGGTGATGAATCCGACGCCGGAGATCGCCGCGGTGGTGAAGAAGTACCCGGACGTCATGCTGATCGTTGACGCGGTGAGCGCGATGGCCGGGGTCAAGATCGAATTCGACACGCTGGGCGCCGACGTGCTGCTCGCCGGGGTGCAGAAAGCCTTCGGCCTGCCGCCGGGCTTCACCGTGTTCGTGGTGTCCGAGCGCGCGCTTGCGCGGGCGGCGAAGATGCCCGGACGCGGGTTCTACTTCGACTTCCTCGAATTCAAGAAGTTCGACGAGAAGGACCAGACGCCGTCGACTCCGTCGATCTCGCACATGTACGCGCTCGACGCGATGCTCGACCGGGTCGAGAAGGAAGGGCTGGACGCGCGCTTTGCGCGGCACCGGGCGATGGCCGACGCCTGCCGCGCGTGGGTGAAGGACCGCGGCTTCGCGATGTTCCCGGAAGCCGGGTACGAGTCGATCACGCTCTCCACGATCGCGAACACCCGCAAGGTCGACATCAATAAGCTCAACCAGGGCCTGGGCGAGCGCGGGTACGTGATCTCGGACGGCTACGGCAAGCTCAAGGGGCAGACCTTCCGGATCGCCCACATGGCCGAGACTACGCTCGCGGAGCTGAAGGAACTGCTGGGGCATATCGACGAGGTGATGAAGGGGATGTGAGGGCCATCGTAGAGTGGAAAGCCTCCGCGAGATCGGTCCGAAGGCCGGGCCCGCCGTTCCCGCGGTTTTACTTCCCCCCGCGGATCTCCTCGATCTGCGCCCGCGCCCAGGCCGCCTGGGCCGGCACCCGCCGCGCCAGCTCCTCGAGCGCCTGGATCGCCTCGTCGTTCCGCCCCTGGCGCCGGTAGACCGTTACGAGGTTGCTCAGGGACCCGGGCATCCCGCGCTCCACCGCCGCCTCGAGGTCGGCCTCCGCGCGTGCGTACTCGGCCGACGCGTCCGTCCCCGCGTTTTGCAGCAACTGCGCGCGAATCAGCCACACCTGCCCGCGCAGGTCGAGCCAGGAGGTCGAACCGGGGGCGTGCTTCAACGCGATGTCCAGGTCGGCCGCGGCCTGCCGCAGCGTCTCCCGCGCGTCGCGCCCGGTCCCCACCTGCCCCAGGGCGAGCAGCCGGCGCGCCTTCCCCCGGTTGCCCCAGGCGTCGGCGTTCTCCGGCGCCCACTCGGTCAGCGTCGTGAAGTCGGCGATCGCCTTGGCGTAGGGTCCGCAGGGGTCCTGCCCGCGATCCCGCTGCAGGTTTCCCAGGTCGATCCAGGCCGCGGCCCGCCCGTTGAGCGACTCCGGCCAGCGCGGCCGCCGCTTCACGACCTCCGAGAAGTCGGCCAGCGCGCCGAGCACCGCGGCCTGCGGGTCGAACCCGCCCGCTCCGGGGAGCCGCGCCATCTGGATCCGCACCGCGCCCCGGCTGTGGTACGCGTCGGCGAATTCGGGACTGAGCTCGATCGTCAAGCCGAAGTCGGCCTCGGCCTGGGTGTACCCCGGCCGTGGGTCCTGACCGCGCGCGGCGGCGAAGTCGCCTTCGGTTCGGCGCAACAACCCGCGGGCGAACGCGCTCATGTGGTAGCGGGGATTGCGCCGCAGCACCTCGGTGTAGTCCTCCGCCGACCGGGCCAGGCTTGCGGACGGGTCGGCGCCCGCGCGCAGCTCGGCCTCGCCGAACTGCATCCACGCGTTGCCCCGGTTGTGGACCGCGTCGAGATACGCCGGGTTGCTCTTCATGGCCCGAGCGAAGTCCTCGATCGCCTGTCGGATCGTGGATCGGGAATCGACCGCGGTAGCCCCCTCCCAGCGCGCCTGCGCCATCCGCAAGTTGCCGCGGTTGTTGTACCCGATCGCGTACTCCGGATTCGCCGCCAGCGCAGCGGTCAAGTCGGTGATCGCCGCCGCGTAGCGCTCGCGCGGATCGCGGCCCTGCGTCGCCTCCCGGTCGCCGAGCGCGCTCGCGGCCGAAGCCCGGTGGGTGAGCGCGCTGACGAAATCCGGGTCGAGTTCCAGCGCGCGGGTCGCGCCCTCGATCGCCGAAGTGAGCGCCGCCGCGGGGTCGCCCCCCAGGCGCTGTTCCGCCTCCGCGAGGGTGATCCAGGCCAGCGCGCGGTTGTCGATCAGGAGGGCGTCGCGCGGCGAAAGCCGCAGCGCCTGGTCGAAATCCCGGATCGCCTCGCGCAGCTCCTCCCGCATGTCCACGCCGCGCAGCGTCTCCCGCCGCGCCATCGTCTGCCGCGCCATCGCACGGTTGTTCCAGGCCGTGGACCAGCTCGCGTTCTTTTCGATCGTGCGCGTGCAGAGATCGATCGCGGTGCGCCAGGCGGGCAGCGGATCGCCGCCGCGCTCGCTCTCGGCTTCGCCCAGCCGGCGCCACGCGCCCGCCGCATTCGCCCAGGCCGAAGGCAGGCCCGGGGCCAGCCGGGCCGACTCCGCATAGTCGTCGATCGCATGGCGCAGGCTCGCCCGCGGATCCCCTCCGCGCGCTGCCTGGCTCTGGGACTTCGCGGACCAGGAGGTGGCGCGGCCGTTCCACAGGTCCGAATCGCCGGGAAACGTCTCCAGCAGCACCGTGTAGTCGGAGATCGACCCGGAGAACGCGGCGTCGGAATCCTTCCCGCGAAGATGCCCGCCGAGGCCGGCGGCATGGCGCGCGATCGCCCGCTGGCTCCGCGTCGCCGCGTGCAACGGCCAGCGCTCGAGCGCGGCGTCGAGGCCTGCCACTGCTTCGTCGAACCGACCGAGCAGGTAGAGTGCGGTCCCGCGCAGACGGTCCGCCGCCGGGCCGGTCTGGTCGCCCAGAATCGCGAGCGCCTCGGCGCAGCCCCCCGGCCGTCCCGACCAGACCGCCGCCGAAGCCCGGCCCAGCCGGAGCTCGTCCGCGAGCGACCCCGACCCGGCCGCCTCCGCAATCCCTCCCGGTCCCGCGCCGGCTGCCTCCCCGATCCCGCCCGTCCCTGCCGCCGCCCCGGCCGCGTCCCCGATCGCCCCCGCCCCACCGGCACCGGCCGCCTTCCCGCCGCCCGCGGCGATCGCCAGGTCCGCGAGGCCGGATTCGCGCAGCGCGCTCTCGGCGTCAGTCTCCGCTCGCGCGGGGACCAGCTTCATCCCTCGCGATCCGTACACCGCGCCCGGCAGTCCGCGCGCCTGCGCATAGCGCTCGATCCGGTCCAATCCGCGCAGCAGGTGCGTCGCGACGTTGTTCGGGGCGAGCGCGCACGCCCGATCAAGGTCCGCATCCGCCTCCGCATTCCGGCGCAGGACCCGATTCACCCGGCCGCGCCAGGCATGGGCGAGACCGTTCGCCGGATCGAGCCGGATCGCCTCCTCGAGCGGGCCGAGCGGCTGCGCCGCCAGCGCGATCAGCGACTCTTGCGGCATGCGCGTCCGGTACGCCTCGTCCTCGAAGCCGCGTGCGAGCCGGACCACTTCGGCCAGCAGCGTCTGCACGCGCTCCCCGGCGTGGCGGCGCTCCCACGCGACCCAGGCGAAGGCCGTGCCGAGCACGAGTAGGGCCGCAATGATCGGGAGGACGGAAGCTCGGCGGCGGCGCACCCAACGGGCGATGCGCACCGAGGCGGGGCGGACGGTCGCAGACACCCGCTCGCCGGCCAGCCAGAGGCGCAGCTCCGCCGCGAACTCCGCGGCGGTGCGATAGCGTGCGCTTTCTTCTTTTTCCAGGGCGCGCAGGCACACGTTCTCGAGGTCATGCGGGACTCCCGCTGCGATCGCTTCGGGCCGGGCCGGCTCTTCGTCGACGATGGCGTGGAGGATCGAGACCAGGCTGGGCTTGGGGAAGGGGAGGGTGTCCGTGAGCAGTTCGTAGAGCATCACCCCCAGCGCCCAGACGTCGGTGTGCGGGCCGATGGCGGCGTGGTCGCCGGTCGCCTGCTCGGGGCTCATGTACGCGGGCGTGCCGACCGCCTGCCCCTGCCGGGTGACCAGGTCGGAGCGCTCGCGCTCGGTGGACGCGGCGAATTCCTTGGCGAGCCCGAAGTCGGTGACCAGGGGCTTGCCGTTCTTGGCGATGAGGACGTTCGCGGGCTTGAGGTCGCGGTGGACGATCCCCTGGGCGTGCGCGTGGGCGACCGCTTCGGCAACCTCGGCGAGCAGGCCGATGCGCTGGCGCAAGCGCTGCGCGCGCACCTTCGGCTCCGGCATCGTCACCGTGCGGGTCTGCTCGATCTCCTGCTCGAGGCTGACCCCGTCTACGTAATCCATCGCCAGGTAAGCCCGGCCATTGACCGTGCCGACGTCGAATACCCCGACGATCCCCGGATGGCGCAGGCGCGCGGACAACCGCGCCTCGCGCAGGAAGCGTGCGGTGGCCTCGCCGGCGGCGTCCTCCAGCTTCATCACCTTGATCGCCACCGCCCGGTCGAGTTCGGTGTCCCACGCTTGCCAGACCGCGCCCATCCCGCCGGCTCCGAGCGCGCGGATCAGCACCCAGCGGCCGAACGAAGCGCCGTCGGAAAGGGCAGGCAGCATTCGCGCTGGAGTTGCGACGGTCCCGCGAAAGTCGACCTCGATGTCGACCCCGACCGGTCGACGGTCCAATCCCCCCGTTTCCCCGCCCGGCGGCACGCCCGCAGGCGCCGGGCCCGTTGCGCGATCCTCCGGGCGTGACGCGTGGGCAGGACGGGCCAGGTCGCCCGCCTGCTCCGTCAGGCCCAGCCGCGCGCCCGGGTGTTCGGGATCCGTGATCCGCTCGCTCCCGCGCGCCGAGGTCAGCCGGGACGTCGGGTCCGCGGCCTGCGGCGCGCTGGTTGCGGGCAGTCCCGCCGGCGTGGACCGGACGCGGGCTTCCGGTCCGAGGGCAGCGGGGGGAGAGGGGGGCGGCGCGAGCCTCGTCACCCGCGCCTCGTCGATGGCGCGGCAACCGGAGCAGCGGGCGTCGAGCGGCGGAGCGCCCTGGGGCTCGAACGACTGCCGGCACGAGCTGCAGATCATCGCGCGCCTACTCCACCAACACCGTGTCGGTGCCACCGCGCCCGACGAGCCCGGCGAGTACCTCTCCTTCGCCCGCGCGGGCGGGACCACCCACGTCCCGGAGCCGTTGTGCGATCGCGCTCCGGTCGCTGGCTCGGATCCGCCACAGTCTACCTCAGGG
>Ga0209514_10005228_pt1 | contig 16780 bp, 17 predicted proteins | sample Subgrocontami58m_FD_187452 | JGI IMG/M metagenome (GOLD analysis project Ga0209514, IMG submission 187452) | Subsurface groundwater microbial communities from S. Glens Falls, New York, USA - GMW37 contaminated, 5.8 m (SPAdes) (version 3) | ecosystem: Environmental > Aquatic > Deep subsurface >...
GGGGATCCGGTCGCTCCAGGCCGCCGGCCTCGAGATCATCGGCGTCAAGGACGTCTCCCCGCAGGCCCACAACGGCGTGCGCCAGCGCAAGCGGAGGAGAGTCTAGTGGCAAGAGATCTGGGCCCCAAGTGCCGCCTCTGCCGCCGCGAGGGCATGAAGCTCTTCCTCAAGGGCGAGCGCTGCCTGACGGAGAAGTGCGCGATCGAGCGCCGCAGCTACCCGCCGGGCGAGCACGGCCGCGGCCGTATCAAGCAGAGCGAGTACCTGCTGCAGCTGCGTGAGAAGCAGAAGGCGCGCCGCTTCTACGGCCTGCTCGAAAAGCAGTTCCGCAACACGTACGAGAAGGCGACCAAGGGCTCGGGCATCACCGGCGAGACGCTGCTGCGGATGCTCGAGACGAGGCTCGACAACGTCGTCTACCGGCTCGGCTTCGCCGGCTCGCGCGCCCAGGCGCGCCAGTTCGTCCGTCACGGGCACTTCCACGTCAACGGGCGCCGGGTCAACATCCCGAGCTACGGGGTCAAGCCCAACGACATCATCACCATGAAGCCGGGCAGCCCGGCCGAGCCTGCGATCCGGGACGCCACCGACCTCACCGCGTCGGTCGCCCCCTGGCTCCAGGCCGACCACGAGGGCCTCACCGGCAAGGTGCTGAAATGGCCCGAGCGTGCGGAGATCGACACGCCCGTTCAAGAATCGCTCATCGTCGAGCTCTACTCGAAGTAACGAAAGGATCGGATTTGGCTACTCGCACGAGCTTGATGGACTTCCAGGTGCCGAAGATCGTCCACGAGGACGTCACCGAGAACCGGGGCGTCTTCGCGATCGAGCCGCTCGACCGCGGCTTCGGCTACACGTTCGGGAACTCGCTGCGCCGCGTGCTGCTCTCGTCGCTCGAGGGCGCCGCCGTCACGGCCGTCAAGATCGAGGGCGTCGCGCACGAGTTCACCACGCTGCCGGGCGTCCGCGAGGACGTGACCGACATCATCCTCAACCTCAAGAACCTCATCTGCCGGCTCCACGGCGAATCACCCGAGGTCGAGGTGCACATCGCCAAGAAGGGGGCGGGCATGGTCACCGCCGCCGATGTCGAGGCGCCGGCGGACCTCGAGATCCTCAACCCCGAGCTCGAGCTCGCCCACCTGTCCGACAAGGGCAAGCTCGAGATGACCCTGACGATCGGGCGCGGCCGCGGCTACGTCCCGGCCGAGCTCAACCGCGGGCCGGAGACGACCATCGGCGTGATCCCGATCGACTCGATCTTCTCGCCGGTACGGCGCGTCGCCTACGACGTCGAGGCGGCCCGTGTCGGGCAGCGCACCGACTACGACAAGCTCATCCTCGACGTGACGACCGACGGCTCGGTCGAGCCGCGCGACGCGATCGCCGAAGCGGCCGAGATCCTCATCCGCCAGCTCGCCATCTTCACCGACCTCGACAAGCTGGAGGGCTTCGGCGAGACGACCGGCGAGACCGCCACCGGCGAGGCGCCGACCGCGCACGGGATGGAGAACTTCCCGATCGAGGAGCTCGAGCTGGGCGTCCGCTCGTACAACTGCCTGAAGCGCGTGGGCATCGAGACGATCGGCGACCTGATCTCGAAGAGCGAGGACGAGCTGGCCTCGATCCCGAACTTCGGCAAGAAGTCGATCGAGGAAGTCAAGGAGACGCTCGCCACCCACGGCCTCACCCTCCGGGGCGAGGAATAGGGGGCACGGCAGGGTGCGGCACCAGCGCGCAGGCAAGAAGCTCGGGCGCGACTCGAGCCATCGCAAGGCGCTCTACTCGAACCTCACCGGCGCGCTGATCGCGCACGGGCGGATCGAGACGACCGAGGCGAAGGCCAAGGCCGTCAAGCCGTTCGCCGAGAAGATGATCACGCTCGGCAAGCGGGGCGACCTCGCCGCGCGGCGGCTGGCGCTCGCGGAGCTGCGCTCGCAGGATGTCGTCCACCTGCTCTTCGCCGAGGTGGCGCCGCGCTTCGCGGAGCGGCCGGGCGGCTACACGCGAATCGTCAAGCTCGGCCCGCGCCAGGGTGACGCGGCCGACATGGTCTTCCTCGAGCTCGTAGACCACACGCCCTGACGTCCCTGGGCGGCGGGCTCCCGCCGGGCAGAGCCCGGCTCCGCCCGCCTCGCGTCGCTCGCGCCGCTCCAGTCGGGGGCCCGTGCTTTCGCACTGTTCCCCCTCCCTGCGCGACGCGAGCGACGCGCCAGGAACGTCAGGGCACATCGGTATTGCTCGGGCGCCGTGGGGGCCGCGGCGGGTCTAGGCTTTCGGCGTGAGCCTGCTCGTTGCGATCCTGCTTGCCATCTTCGTGCTCCCGTCGCCTTGGGGTCTCGTGGCGATCGCGGCCGCGGGCCTGCTCGAGATGGGCGAGACGTACCTCGGGTTTCGCTGGTCGCGACGCGAGCGGGCCGCCGTCGGCGCCGAGGCGCTGGTCGGCCGCACGGGTGTCGCGACCAGCGACCTCCGGCTCGAAGGGCAGGTGAAGGTGGACGGGGAGCTCTGGGGGGCGCGCTGCGAGAGCGGCGTGGATGCGGAGACGCGCGTTGTCGTGACCAGCATCGAGGGGCTGACACTGACCGTCGAGCCCGAGCGGCTCTTGTGAAGCTGCGGCTCACGCTCGAGTACGAGGGCACCGGCTTCAAGGGCTGGGCACGGCAGCCCGGCGAGCGGACAGTCGAGGGCGTCCTCCAGGAGGCACTCGCGGCGACGTTCCGCACCTTCGACTCGCTCGCCGTCGCCGGCCGCACCGACGCCGGCGTGCACGCCCTCGCGAACGTCGCGAGCGTGGACGTCGAGGGCGGGCCGCCGGCGGCCCGGGCGGCCGAGGCCCTCAACACGGCGCTGCCGGACGACGTTGCCATCGTGAGCGCCGAGGAGGCGGAGCCCGAATTCAACGCTCGCTTCTCGGCGGTCTCCCGCTCCTACCGCTACCGCGTCTTCCGCCGCCGTTCGCCCTGCCCGTTCGAGGCGACCCGGGCGCTCTGGTGGCCGCGCCCGCTCGACGAGGAGGCGCTGATCGCAGCAGCCGCGCTCCTCCACGGCGAGCACGACTTCCGCGCCTTCACCCCGGCCGTGACCCAGCACGCGGGCTTCGTCCGCAGCGTCCGGGCAGCAGCCTGGGAACGGGCCGGTGACCACCTCGACTTCACGATCACCGCCGACGGCTTCCTCCGGCACATGGTGCGGACGCTCGTCGGCACGATGCTGGAGGGCCGAGACCTCGTCCCGTTGCTTGAGGGCCGCCCGCGCGCCGAGGCCGGCCTGACGGCCCCGCCGTGGGGGCTGTACCTGGAACGGGTGAGCTACCGACCCCCGGACGGGGGGACTTACCGACTGTCGGCGTCAAGAGCTGCGCGGCCCGGCCGATGACCACCGTGCCGTGCCAACTCCGAAGGCTCCCAGACTCAGACCGCTCGTTCCGTGCGCGCTCTTCGCCGCTCTCGCTGCGGCGCTGATCGCGACGCACTACGTCGTCGAAGCCGACTCGCTCGCACAGGCGCTCATGTACCAGTCCGTCGGCTTCGCCGCGTGCATCGCCGTCGTCACGGGGATCTTGCTGCACCGGCCCGAGCGGCAGGCATATCTCTGGTGGCTCGCGGCGGGGCTCTTCCTGCTCTCCGCCGGTGACGCCGTCTACCGCTCCTACGAGTTCGTGTTCCGGATCGAACAGCCGTACCCGTCGGTCGCCGACTACGTCTACCTCTCCAGCTGCGGTGCGATTCTCGTCTCGGTCCTGCTACTCGTGCGCAGCCGGCAGCGGCCCGGCCTGAGCGACTTTCTCGACGGTGCGATCGTGCTCACGGGCTCGGCGCTCCTCTTCTGGTTCGCCCTGATCGGGCCGGTGGCCCGGGACACCTCCGCGACCGTCGCAAGCCGCGTCGTCTCGGGCGCCTATCCGTCCGCCGACGTCCTCCTGGTCGTCGCTGTTGCTCAGCTCGTGCTGACGGCGGGCGCAAAGAGCTTCGCCTTCCGGGCGCTCGCGCTCGGCGCCGTCGTGCTGCTCGCGGCGGACATCGTCTACGGCCTGCAGACGCTCCAGGGCACGTACGTGTCCGGCGGCTGGCTCGACGCGGGCTGGATGCTGACGACGGCGCTCTGGGGCACCGCCGTCCTGCACCCGTCGATCCGCTCGCTGCACACGCATGCACCTGTGCGGCACGCGCGTCTGACCTGGCGCCGGCTCGCGCTGCTGGCAGCGACATCGCTCGTGACGCCGTTCGTGATCGTCTACTACTCGGGCTTCGATGACCCGCTCGACCGTGGCTTCGTGGCGGCGGCGGCTACGGCGACCACGTTGCTCATCTTCATCCGCATGTCGCTCCTCTTCAGAGAGCACGGGGCGGCGGTCGTCGCGCTGCGGGACGTCGAGGCGCGCAAGGAGGCGGCGCGTGCCCTCCGCCTCTCGCACGAGCGCTTCCAGAGCGCCGCTCGAGCGCTCGACTGCGCGATCTACGAGTGGACGGCGGTGGACGGGAGCGTGCTCTGGACGGACGGCCTGCGTTCCGCGTTCGGGTACCCGCTCGAGACGGTCGAGCCGACGCTCGCCTGGTGGCTCGACCGGGTCCATCCCGAGGATGCGGCCGAAGCCGAGCGCATCGTCGCCGATGTCCACAGCGGCGCCACGACGACGGAGATGCACTACCGCTTCCGTTGCCAGGACGGCGGGCACCGGCACGTCTGGGACCGCTGGGTCGCGACGCACGACGCCGACGGTCGCGTGCTTTCGATCGTCGGCGGTATGACGGACGTGACGGACCGGATCGAGCTCGAGCGGGAGCTGCGGCAGTCCCACAAGATGGAAGCCGTCGGGCGTCTCGCCGGCGGCATCGCCCACGACTTCAACAATCTGCTGATGGCGATCTCGGGCTACGCGGAGGTGCTCGCCGGTCGTCCGTCGCTCGACGACGGCGCGCACCGCGACGTCGCGGAGATTCGTCGCGCGGCAGATCGCGCCGCCGAGCTCACCCGGCAGCTCCTGACGTTCAGCCGAGCGGAGGCGCCGCAGACGGAGGCGGTCCCGCTGAACGAGTTGGTCGCCCGCACGGAGACCATGCTGCGGCGGCTGCTCGGGCCGGACCTCGAGATCGAGACGGCGCTCGAGCCGGACAGCGGCGCGGTGCTCTGCGACGCCGGCCAACTCGAGCAGGTGCTCGTCAATCTCGCCGTGAACGCCCGCGACGCGATGCCCGACGGCGGCCGCCTACGCATCTCGACGCGTCGTCTGGGGCTCGGCGAGGGACCCTCGGAGCTCGGCGGGCGCGCCTGCGGCATTCTGAGCGTCGTCGACACCGGGTCCGGGATCGACCCGGAGCTGGTCGGCCGTATCTTCGAGCCGTTCTTCACCACGAAGGAGGTCGGCAAGGGGACGGGGCTCGGGCTCGCCACCGTCTACGGAATCGTCAGGAACGCCGGCGGGACCATTGTCGTCTCGAGCGAGCGCGGGCGTGGAACGGCCTTCGACGTCTACCTCCCCTGGGCCGCCGGAGGCACTCTTGGGGAGCCGGAGCCCGAGGCTGACGCCGCCGCAGGCGGCACCGAGCAGATCCTGCTCGTCGACGACGAGCCCGCCGTCCGCGACATCGTCGCCACGATGCTCGAGCGGCAGGGCTACAGCGTGACCCAGGCCGAGGGCCCGCTCGAGGCGCTCGCGCTCCTCGAGGGCGGCGAATGCTCGCCCGACGTCGTCGTGACCGACCTGCTGATGCCGAAGCTGACCGGGTGGCAGCTCGCCGGGCGCGTCCTCGAGCTCCGGCCGCGGACGTCGTTCATCTTCATCTCGGGCTTCACCGGCGCCTCGGATCCGGCAGACGGCGAGCTCGACTGCGAGTGGCGGTTCGTGCAGAAGCCGTTCGCCACAGCCGATCTCGTGCGAACCGTGCGCGAGCTGCTCGACGGCGTGCGCCTCGCCGCGTAGCGACGCCGCTACGATCGGTCGGGTGCGCTTCCCCGTCGTCCTGTTCGACCTCGACGGCACGGTCGTCGACTCCGGCTCGATCATCCTCGCCTCGTTCCGGCACGCGACACGCACCGTGCTCGGGCGCGAGATCCCCGACGACGTCCTGATGCGGGGCGTCGGCGGCTCGTCGCTCTACGCGCAGATGCTCGAGCTCGATCCGGACCGGGCGGAGGAGCTCGCCGACGTCTACCACGTGCGCAACCGCGCCCTCCACGCCGACCTCGAGCCGTGCGCGGGGATGCCCGAGGCGCTCGCCCGCCTGAAGGCGGAGGGGCGCCGGATCGGGATCGTGACGGCCAAGCGCCGCGAGGTCGCCGAGCTCTCGCTCGGCCGGCTCCCCGCGAACGGGGTCACCTTCGACATCGTCGTCGGCGCCGACGACACGGAGCTGCACAAGCCGCATCCCGAGCCGATCCTCTTCGCGCTCGCGCAGCTCGGAGCGGAGCCCGCGCAGGCCGCCTACGTCGGCGACTCGCCGTTCGACATCGGCGCCGCGAAGGCGGCCGGCACATTCGCGGTCGCCGTCACGTGGGGTGGAATGCACCCGCTCGACACGACGCTCGCGGCGGGGCCCGACGCCGTCGTCTCGACCGCGCAGGAGCTGCTCGATGTCCTCTGAGCTCGCCGCGCGCGCGGCCGAGCTGCGCCGCCTGATCGAGCACCACAACTACCGCTACTACGTCCTCGACGATCCCGAGGTCGCCGACGCCGCGTTCGACCGGCTCTTCGACGAGCTGACGCGGCTCGAGGAAGAGCACCCGGAGCTTGCGACGCCCGACTCGCCGACCCGGCGGGTCGGCGCGTCCCCCTCGGCGCGCTTCACCAAGATCGAGCACGTCGCTCCGATGGGCTCGCTCGAGAAGGTGGGAAGCGAGGAAGCGGTCGTCAAGTTCGCCGAGGACGTGCGCAAGCGGCTCGACTCCGACGAGCCCGTGGCCTTCGTGCTCGAGCCGAAAATCGACGGTTCGGCCGTCTCGCTCGTCTACGAGGCAGGCAGCTTCGTCCGCGGCGCGACGCGCGGCGACGGTGCGCGCGGTGAGGACGTCACGGCCAACCTGCGGACGATCGAGGCGATCCCACTCCGTCTGCGGTTGCCGCCGGGCGAGGCCCCGCCGCCTCTGCTCGAGGTGCGCGGCGAGGTCTACATGCCGCTCTCCGGCTTCCGTCGCTTCAACGAGCGCCTCGCGGCGGAGGGCAAGCCCGCCGCGCCGAACCCCCGCAACGCCGCCGCGGGCTCGCTGCGGCAGCTCGACCCGCGGATCACGGCCGAGCGGCCGCTCTCGATCTGGGTCTACGGCTCGGGCCTGCGCGAGGGAATCCCGGCGGAGACGCATTTCGAGACGCTCGCCTGGCTGCGCGAACGCGGCTTTCGCACGAACCCGCTCGTCGAGCGTCTGGAGACGGTCGAAGCGGTGGCCGAGGCCTGCCGCGCCTGGGAGCGCCGCCGCGGCGAGCTCGACTACGAGATCGACGGCGTCGTGATCAAGGTGGACTCGCTCGACCAGCAGGCCCGCCTCGGCGCGCTGCACGAACGGGCGCGCTGGGCGCGTGCCTACAAGTGGGCGCCGCTCACCGCGGAGACGACGCTCCGGCAGATCGCGATTCGGGTGGGCCGCACCGGCGCCCTCAACCCGTGGGCGATCCTCGAGCCGGTCGAGGTCGGCGGCGTCACCGTCTCGCGCGCGACGCTGCACAACGAGGAGGACATCAACCGCAAGGGGATCCGCGAGGGCGACCGCGTCGTCGTGCAGCGTGCGGGCGACGTGATCCCGCAGGTCGTCGGCCCCGCCGGTGAGCACGCACCGGGAACGAAGGAATTCCGGATGCCGGCGCAGTGCCCGCTCTGCGGCGCCGGTGTCGTCAAGCCGGAGGGTGAGGTCATGCACCGCTGTCCGAACCGCGCCTGCCCGTCGCGGGGGCTGGAGACGCTGATCAACTGGGTCAGCGCCGCGCTGGACATCGAGGGCGTGGGCGAGCAGTTCGTGCGCCGGCTCTGGGACGAGGGGCTGCTGCGCTCGATGCCCGACCTCTACCGGCTGTCGGCCGAGCGGCTCGCGCAGCTCGAGGGCTACGGCGAGGTGTCGGCGGCCAAGGCGGTCGAGGCGATCGCGCAGTCGAAGGAGCAGCCGTTCGCACGCGTGCTGTTCGGCCTGAACATCCCCGACGTCGGCTGGGTCACCGCCCGCAACCTCGCGCGCCACTTCGGCTCCGTCGATCGCCTGCTCGCGGCGAGTCGCGACGAGATCGAGCAGGTCGAGGGGATCGGTCCCGATCGCGCCGAGTCGATCGCGGACTGGTTCGCCGACGAGGGCAACCGCGCGCTCGTCGGCGAGCTGCGTGAGCTCGGGCTGCGGTTCGAGGCGGGCGACGCCGAGCGGCCCATGGAGGGACCGCTGTCCGGCCGCGCGTACGTCGTCACCGGGACGCTTGTGGACTTCTCGCGGGGGGAGGCGGCGACGGCGCTCGAGGCGCTCGGCGCGAAGGTCTCCGACTCGGTGTCGAAGAAGACGACCGGCGTGATCGTAGGCGAGAGCCCGGGCTCGAAAGTGGAGAAGGCGCAGAAGCTCGGCGTACCCCTCCTCACCGAGGGCGACCTGAGGGCGTTACTGGGCTCCGGCTAGGACCGTGGCGAAGCGGTCCTGCGCGATCCGCGCCCACCAGCTCGCGACGGGGTTGCCGTTCTGGATCACCGCGAACGCGTAGCGGTCGCCGGCGAAGCCCGCGAGCGCCGAGGCAGAGTTCGTCGTGCCTGTCTTCGCACGCACGCGCCCGCGCGCCGGGGGGTCGCGCAGCCGCTCCTCGAGCGTTCCACTGACGCCGGCGACGGCGAGCGAGGTGACGAACGCGTCGCGTAGCTCGGGGTCGTCCCACGCGGCGCGCAGGAGAGTGACGAGAGCTCTCGCCGTCAGCCGGTCGTCGGACGAGAGCCCCGAGCCGTCGGCGATCCTGACGCCCGCCAGCGGGACACCGGCCCGCTCGAGCACGTCTCGCACGACGCCAGCGCCGGCCGCGGTCGTCCCGCTCCCGGCCTCGAGCGCGCCCAGCTCCTTGAGCAGGAGCTCGGCGGCGAAGTTGTCGCTCTCGGTCTCCAGCTCGGCGACGATCTCCGCGAGCGAGGGCGAGATGCCGTAGGCGAGTGGGAGCGAGCTCTCGCCTGCGCGCCCGACGCCGGAGCGCTTCGCCACCGTCACGCCTGCCTCGCCGAGCGCCTGCCGGAAGAGCGACGCCGCAGCGAGCGCCGGGTTGCGCGAGGTCTTTCCCCGGTAGAGCGCCCGCTCGACCACGAGCGCGGAGAGGGGCGGCGACTCCAGCACGTAGAACGAGCTCTTCCAGCCCGGCCCCGTGCGGACGCCGTCGAACCACGACTCGTCGCCGAGCACGGCGCCGGTCACCCGCGTGATCCCCCAGCCGGCGACCTGCCTCGCGAGCGCGCTCAGATCCGCCGCATCGAGGGTCGGATCGCCGTGTCCGCGCAGGACGAGGTCGCCGCGCCAGACCGTCCCGTCGAACGAGCCGAGCCCGCGTACCTCCGTGTGGAAGCGAAAGCCCGGCCCGAGCAACGCGAAGGCCGCGTAGCCGACCGCGAGCTTCGCCGTCGAGGCGGGCAGCAGCGGCAACGTGGGGTTGCGGGAGAAGACGGCTGCACCGGTGCGCAGGTCGACGGCGACGGCGGCGGACCGCCCCGTATCCAGGTTCGGAGCCACGAGCGCCGCTGCGAGCCGGCGCGCGAGTGTGGTGTCGCTGCCGGGCCGTCCCGCGGCGGCGCCGGCGACGGCGAGCGCGACGAGTGCTGCGAGGAGAGGCGCAAGCCGTGTCCCGCTCATGCCGCGGCCGTCAGTGGATCGTGATCGTGACGGTTCGCCGGCCCCACGCCAGCGCCTGTTCCCTCGTCGGGAACCAGAGGTCGATAATCGCGCCCCTGACCGCGCTGCCGGTGTCCGCGGCGACGCCCTCTCCGTAGCCGGGGATCGACATCCTCGTCCCGAGTGGGATCACGGCGGGATCGACGGCAACGATCCCCCACCCGACGGGGAGGCCGGTCGCGGTCGTGCCGGGCAGCGAGTAGCCCGTTGCGGAGACGGTCAGCCTCGAGCCGGTCGCGGAGATGACCGAGGTGAGCGGCGCGAGCTCCTCCGTGACGGATGGCGACGGGGGCGGCGCCGCTGCGACGAGCCCCGCGGCGACGGCCTCGGCGGCACGGGCACGCGCCTCGAGCGAGGCGATCTGCCTCGTGTTCAGGCGCCGCTCCTGCTCGAGGGACGCGATGTAGCCCGTTCGCTCGGCGCGGGCCGACGTGAGCGCGTCCTCCGCCGTCTCCGCCCGCCGGGTCAGGAGTGCCAGCTCGGCACGCTGCCGCTCGAGCCGCTGGTTGAGCCGCCGGAGCCTCGCGCGCGTGGTCTGCGTCTGGGAGAGGATGTGGCGGCTCTGGTCGGCCGCGCGCTGGATCCCATCGATGCCGCTGAGAGCCTCGTCGAGCGACTCGGCTCCGAGCAGGACGGCCAGGACGTCGGGCTCGCCCCGTTCGTAGAGGGCGCGCACGAGACTGGACAGTTCGTCCTGCGCGGACGCGACGGCCCGCTGGGTGACCGCGATCTGGCGACGGGCCTCGTCCTGTTCCGCCGTGAGCGCCTCGCGGCGCGCGTAGAGCTGTGCGAGCGTCGCCCGCGTGCGTCCGAGCTCTGACTCGAGCGCGTAGAGCTGGAGCAGCGCCTGCTGCGAGCGCGCGGCGAGCCGGGAGTCGCGCGACTGCAGCGCCTGGGCACGCTCACGCAGGGCCGGGGCCGAGCCTGCGCCTCCCGCCGCCGGGAGCAGCGTGGCCACGAGCACACCTGCCAGCACGGCGGCGAGACGCGCCGCACGCATCGTCCTTCCTCTCCGCACGAGGCGTGGACCGTAGCACAGGTGCAGGAGCTTGTGCGTTGCCGGAACTGCCTATTTGGAGGGCTTTTTGGCTTCGTTGACTGTTGCAGACGTCCGGAGCGGCTGCTAGGCTCCTGTACCTTGTGACGGACCGGACCCTACCGGTGCGTCTGCCGCACCCGCGCTCACCGCGTGGATCTCGCCTGAGGAAGCGGCAGGCGCCGGCATTCCTGACCGTACTCGCGGCGATTCTCGTCGGCGTGGGCTCGGCGTCCGCGGACCCGTCTGTCGACGGCAAGCGCGCGCAGGCCCAGGCCGTGCTCGAGCAGGTGCGTGCCCTCGACTCCAAGCTCGCGAAGGCGGCCGAGGCCTACAACCTCGCCAACATCCAGCTCGACCGGATCAAGGCCGAGCAGGGGGCGAACATGCGCCACCTCGCGATCGCGACCTCGAGCCTGCGCAACGCACAGAGCCATCTCGAGCAGCGCCTGATCGCGCTCTACGTCAACGGCCAGGAGTCCACCGCGCTCGAGATCGTGCTCGGCTCGGACTCGATCGACGACCTGATGGACCGGCTCGACGCGGCCGAGCGCATCTCGCAGCAGGACACCCAGGTGCTTGGCGAGGTGCGCGCCTTCAAGGCCGAGACGAAAGCGCGCAAGCTCCGGCTCGAGCGCGCCCGCGCCGAACAGGCGCAGATCGTCGCCGAGCGGGAGTCCCAGAGGCGCTCGGTCGAGGGTCAGCTTGCGGAGCGGCAGCGGCTGCTCGCGTCGGTGAAGGACGAGATCGCCAAGCTCGAGGCTGCGCAACGGCGCCGCGATGCGCTGCTCGCGGCCCAGGCTCGCGCCCGTCTCACCGCCGAGGGCGCGGGGTCGAGCGGGTCGCAGTCGGCGGCGCTCGGACCGGGCTTCGAGCCGGACGTCGAGAGCTCGCTCCCGCTGCCGGCGGCGCGCTACGGCGGCGCGGTCGGGATCGCGATGCAGTACCTCGGCACCCCGTATGTCTGGGGCGGCTCGAGCCCGTCCGGCTTCGACTGCTCCGGCTTCGTGATGTACGTCTACGGCCAGCTCGGCGTCTCGTTGCCGCACAACGCGGCCATGCAGTTCGGCTACGGGACGCCCGTGCCGCGCTCCGCGCTCGAGCCGGGCGACCTCGTCTTCTTCGACGGGCTCGGCCACAACGGCATGTACATCGGCGGCGGCCAGTTCATCCACTCGCCGCACACGGGCGACGTCGTCAAGATCTCGAGCCTCTACGACTCGTGGTACGCGAGCACCTGGGTCGGCGCCAGGCGGCTGTAACCCCTCGCACGCCAGGAACACGAGGGGCGCACCGTTCGACCCGGCGCCACGGATCAACGCGCTTGCTACTACTCGCCGGCGTACAGCCTGTCGAGCTCGTCCGCGAAGTGCTGGGCGCAGACGCGGCGCTTGAGCTTGAGCGTCGGCGTGATCTCGCCCTCCTCCATCGAGAAGTCGCGCGGGAGGAGGAGGAACCGCTTCACCTGCTCGTAGCGCGAGCGGTCGGCATTGACCCTGTCCACGACGCCCTGGATCAGCTCGCGCACGCGCTCGTCGCGCGCCAGCTCGGCCGGCGTCGCCGCGAGCCCGTGCGCGGCCGCCCACTTGGCGATCTCCTCGGCGTCGAGCGTGATCAGCGCGGCGACGTACGGCTTGCGGTCCCCGACGACGAGCGCCTGGGAGACGAACTTCGAGGTCTTGAGGTCGTTCTCGATGTTCTGCGGCGCGACGTTCTTTCCGCCCGCCGTGACGATGATGTCCTTCTTGCGGTCGGTGATCGTGACGAAGCCGTCGTCGGAGATCTCCGCGATGTCGCCCGTGTGCAGCCAGCCGTCCTCGCCGAGCACGGCGGCCGTCGCCTCGGGATCCTTGTAGTAGCCCTGGAAGACGGTCGGGCTGCGCACGAGCAGCTCGCCGTCCTCCGCGAGCCTCACCTCGGTGTTCGGCAACGGGGGCCCGACCGTGCCGAAGCGGTAGCGCGAGAGCTGGTTCGTCGTCGCGGCGGTCGTGCACTCGGTCAGGCCGTACCCCTCCATGATGGTGATGCCGAGCGTGTCGAAGAACTCGGCGATCTCGACCGAGAGCGGCGCGCCGCCGGAGATCGGTAGGCGCAGGCGCCCGCCGAGCCGGGCCCTGACCTTCTTGAACACGAGCGCCGCGGCGAGCCGGTGGGAGAGCGCGAGCAGCGGCGGCAGCGGCTTGCCCTCGCGCCGGAGCACGCTCTCGCGCCGCCCGACGGCGAGCGCCCACTCGATCAGCTTCCGCCGCGCGCCGTGGGCCTCGTCGAACGTCGTGACGACGGCGGTGTGGATCTTCTCGTAGACGCGAGGCACGCTCGGAAAGACCGTCGGCCGCACCTGCAGCAGGGCTGCGGCCGCCTGGAGGGGGTCCGGCAGCAACGCGATCGTGAAGCCGCAGTACGGCCCCGAGAGGTGCATCAGGCGGCCGAAGTTGTGGGCGAGCGGCAGGTAGAGGAGCATCCTGTCGCCCTCGACGGTGAAATCCTCCAGCTCGTCGGCGACGGCCGTCATCGCGTAGTAGTTGCGGTGGCTGATCATGCAGCCCTTCGGTGGCCCGGTCGTGCCCGAGGTGTAGATGTACGTGAAGAGGTCTTCCTCGCCGATCGCCGCCTCGGCCTCTGCCAGCGCGCCCGGGTTGCGCGCAGCGAAGTCGACGCCCCTGGCCTTGAGACCGGGCAGGTCGTCGTAGGTGAGCACATGCCGGAGGCCGGGCACCTCGCCCCGCACCTGCTCGACCTTGGCGAGCTGCGAGGAGTCCTCGCAGAGGACTCCGACCGCCTCGGCGTGCCCGAGGATGTAGCCGGCGTCCTTCGCCGAGCTGTTCGCGTAGATCGGCACCGAGATCGCGCCGACGCAGCCGAGCGCGAAGTCGAAGAGCGCCCACTCGAGCGTCGTCTGGGCGAGGATGCAGAAGGCGTCTTCCTTGCGGACGCCGAGCGCGAGCAGGCCGTTCGCGAGCTGCCGGACGCGCTCGCCCGCCTCCTCCCACGTGACCGCGTGCCAGTGGTCCCCGTGCGGGACGAGGTAGGCGGGGTAGTCGCTTCGCCGCGCGATCGCGTCGTTCCAGAGGCGCGGGATCGTCCGCCTGCCATCTGTCGCCGCCGGCGTGGCCGCGAGTGCGTGCGGCGTCTCGGTCATCGGGCAGAGCTTACTCGCGGCGGAGAGGCCGCAGGCAGCGGCGAAGCCGCGCGCGGGCGAAGTCACCTAGAAGGCCTCGAACGGCTCGCGCCGCTCGAGGAAAGACGTCTCACCCGTGCTCGGGCTAGCTGGCCTTGGCCACGCTCCCGATCGCCTCGAGCTGCGCCTGGAAGAGCGTCTTGTCGATCTTGCCCTGGTAGATCGGCACGCCTTCCTGGACGCACAACCGGATGACTTCTTGCCGGTCGATCCCGAGCTCCTTGGACAGCTCCTCCGGGGTGAGATGGTTGGGCATGTGTTCCTCCGTTTCGTGAGACAAAAAAACCCGCCGGCGCGAGTGCGCTCAGACGGGTTCGATCATCCCCTCGATTGTCGTTCCCGGAATCAACGGGCCGGGATCCCCAAAGCGTCCATCAACTCCAAGGATACTCGCGCCCCACGACGCACGCAACGGGTCTGCCTCCGCTCGGAGGTCGAGGAGCTCCCCGCGCCGCCCTAGACGGGGTTCTCGACCTCGAGGTACTCCCAGTCGAGGCCGAAGCGCTCCGCGATCCGCGCCGCGAGCGCCTGCACGCCCAGCCGCTCGGTCGCGTGGTGGCCGGCGGCGACGAAGTGAACGCCGAGCTCGCGTGCCGTCTGCAGGCTCGGCTCCTCCGGCTCCCCGGTGAGGAAGAGGTCGTATCCCTCGTGCGCGGCCTGGACGAGGTCGTGGCCCGCGGCGCCCGTAGAGATGGCGACGCGCTCGATCCGCTCGGGCCCGTGCGGGAAGACGAGCGGCTCCCGCTCGATCACTGCGCGCAGGCGGACGAGGAAGTCGTCGAGGCCGCACGGCTCGCCCAGCCGGCCGCCGGTCCCGACCCCGCCGAACGGCCTCTCCGGCTCGATTCCGAGCGCCCGCGCGAGCTGGGCGCTGTTGCCGACCTCGGGGTGGGCGTCGAGCGCGAGGTGGTAGGCGAGGAGCGTTAGATCGGCGCGGAAGAGCGCCTCGAGCCGGCCGCGCAGCCGGCGGTCGACGACGAGCGGCTCGTTGCGCCAGAAGAGGCCGTGGTGGACGACGAGCAGCTGCGCACCGGCGGCGGCGGCCCGCTCGACGAGCTCGAGCGAGCAGGAGACGCCGCAGGCGATCCTCGTCACGTCCTCGGCGCCGACGACCTGGAGGCCGGGCATGCCGAACTCGGGGAAGCGCTCGACCTCGAGCAGCTCGTTCGCGAAGGCGACGATCTCGTCCCGGCGGGCCATGGGCAGCGATTCTACGGCCGCCTGACCAAGATTGGCCGTTGCTCCGCCTGAAACCTTCGCCTATCGTGAGAAAGATGAGGCGTCTCGTCATCCTCGGGCTGCTCGCGACGCTCGTGGTCGCAGCGTCGGCCTCCGGCCGCGGCGAGGGCTTCATCACGGTCAAGCCGGGCGACGAGCTGGACGTCGTCGGCACGAAGATCCTCTGCCAGGTCACGCAGGAAGGGCCCGGCGAAGCGGCGATTGCCTGTTTCAAGAGAGACTCGAAGGGACCGATCCCGGGCTCCTACGCCGTCGGCATCACGCAGAAGGGCGGCGTCGCGGCCTGGAAGATCGACGCCAAGCGGAGCCCGCAGCCGGTCTACACCCGCAAGCTCTCCTCGACGCAGACGCGGATCAGGGTGAAGGTGAAGCAGGTGACGCGGATCCGGGGCACGACCGTGGACTGCGCGATCGTCCTCTCGGGGACGCGCAACGACGAGGAGACGATCTACTGCTCGCGCGACGACAAGGTCGGGCCGATCGTCGGCTCCTACGCGGTGCTGATGAGCGACTCGATGGTCGCGGTCGGGAAGATCAAGGCCGACCGCTCGACGACGATCGTCTGGACCCGGAAGCACTGAGCCGGCACGAGCGCTAGGCGCCCGTACTACAGCCGGTGGCGCGATTCAGCGCTACGCAGACCGCGTGCATCCGCGGCGCCGAGAGCCTGCAGATCCGGGTGACGAATCGTGCCTTGCGGAGGAGCTGCACGTTGTCAAGGCTCAGGACGCACTCCTCCGGCATGCCGTCCTCGCAGCCGAGCGGAACCTCGGTCGGAAGTCCCCGGATCGTCCGCGTGGCTGGAACCGCGAGCAGCCGCGTCAGCAGTGGGATCGCCGGGTCACGGGTGAGCACGAGGTACGGGCGTCGGCCGGATCCCGGGACGTCGGCCCACCACATCTCACCACGCCTCATACCCGGCCTCCCGCTCCTCCTCGTCGAGCGCACGGGCAGTGTCGATCGCCGCCCAGTCGCTCCACGGGTGGTCTTCCTGCGGCATCCGTCTGTACCCGTCGACGATCTGCCGGTCGGTCTCGGCCTCTCGGTCGGTGGCCGTGAACCGCTCGACGGCCTCCCGGATGACCTGCGACCGTGAGACGCGGCGTCGCTGCGCCTGCCGGTCGAGCAGGGCGAGCAGGTCGTCTGACAGCTGCACGAGCACCTGGCGTCTCGCCACCAGCATATTATGGCATATGGCTCAGTCGCCGGGCGGGCTCAGGAACTCGACGCTCGCCGCGACCACCTCGATCGCGCTGCGCTTCTTTCCTTCCTCCTCCCATGAGCGCGAGCGCAGCCTGCCGTCCACGGCGACGCGCTTGCCCTTCGCGAGAAAGCGGGTGCAGGCGTCCGCCTGCTTGTTCCAGCAGGCGACGCGGACGAAGTCGGCCTGCTCGCTTCCGGGCCGGTCGACGGCGAGCAGGAAGCTCGCGACGCGCTTCTCCTCGCCGACCTCCTTCAGCTCGACGTCGGTCGCGAGATTGCCGATCAGCGTAACGTTG